>Ga0136621_1000235_pt1 | contig 20981 bp, 21 predicted proteins | sample AntDryUQ445A2306_FD_104673 | JGI IMG/M metagenome (GOLD analysis project Ga0136621, IMG submission 104673) | Polar desert sand microbial communities from Dry Valleys, Antarctica - metaG UQ445A (23.06) | ecosystem: Environmental > Terrestrial > Soil > Desert | place: Antarctica: Dry Valley...
CTACCGGATGGGCCGCCACTGTGCGGGCCGCGTCGTGCTCTTCAGCATGGCGACCGAGAAGGGCGAGGACGGATACGACCGGATCGACGGCCATTCGGGTCGCGGTGGAGCCGCATTCTGTCTCGACCAGACGCCGCAGGGCGAGCTCGTCGTGCTCAGGCTCGGCTCGCGCAAGATGCCGGTGCTCTACACCCACCTCATCCCGGCCACCTTCGGCGGCCGCGCCCGGATGAACGTGGCGAACGCGCTGGCGGCCGCGGCCGCGGCGTGGGCGGCCGGCGCGCACCTGCACGACATCCGCCAGGGGCTGCGCACCTTCTCGACGTCGTTCTTCCAGGCACCCGGGCGGCTCAACCTGATCGACGTCGGGGGCGTGCGGGTGGTGATCGACTACTGCCACAACGTCGACGGGATGCGCCAGCTGGCGGACTTCGTCGAACGGATGATGGTCGACCCGCAGACGCGCGCAGGCCGGATCGGTCCGGAGTCGAACGGGCACGCCCGATCCGGTCGGGCGATCGGCGTCATCGGGATCCCCGGCGACCGCCGCGACGACGACCAGCGTGAGTACGGGTCGCTCGCGGCCGGTGCCTTCGACGAGCTGATCGTGCGCGAGGACAAGAACCTGCGCGGCCGGGCGCCGGGCGTGTCGGCGGGGCACGTGCTCGAGGGCGTGCACGCGAGGCGTGCCCGGGGAAACGCCCGCACGCTGCGCGCCGAGAAGATGCTCGAGGAGCTGGCCGCCGTGCGCGCCGCGCTCCGGCGTGCCGCACCGGGCGATCTCGTGGTGTGCTGCGTGGACGACGCGATCGCCGTGTACCGGGAGGCGATGAGCTCGGGTGGCGCGATGCGCGGTGCTGCGTTCGCCGACCCGGGCGAGCTCGAGGCGCCCGAAGGGTAGGCGCCTAGGGCGAGGCGCCCGCCAGACCAGCGCCCCCCGCTGACTCCCCCGCGAGTCAGATCCCGTCCTGGCGCGCTCGGCCAGGCGCCCGGATCGCGCGAATCGGCACCATGGGCGCCTCGGGCGCGCTCATTCGACGGCTGGGTGACTCCCCGGGGAGTCGCGCGGGGGGCCCGCTCGCGAGGGGCATGGTCGCGCGCCCCGGTCAGCCGGGCCTGCGGTAGGCCGGTGGCAGCTCGAGCCCGAAGGCGTCGGCCAGGGCGGCCATGTCGGCGCGGTCATGGGGCCGCGGCTCGTAGTGCGCATGGAATGCCAGCTGCAGGTCGGGCGAGCAACACCGGACCGTTCGGCCGCCGATCAGCCCGCTAGACCCGGTCGATCCGGGCGGATAGACGAACGTCTGCCCGTCGAGCCCCTGCTGGCGTCCGGTGCCCTGCGCATCCCAGTGGACCGGATGGAGGTCCACCGCGCGCCGGCCGTCGCCCCAGACAACCCGAGCCGGCCGCTCGTCCAGGGCCCGCGCCAGACCAAGCCGTTCGAGCGCCGCCTCTGCCGCACCGAGCTGCGCCGCGTCGACCGCGACATCGAGGTCGGCGTGCTCGCGGGTCACCCGGCCCAGCAGCGCATCGACCCCCCAGCCACCCCCGACCGAGGCAACCACGCCGCTGCCGGCGAGCGCGTCGAGCACCGCCAGCACATCCGCGGCGGTCATGCTCCCCATCGCTACCGGCGCGGGCGCTCCTGGGGCCCCGGGACGAGCTCGCTCAGCTCCGCCGCGACGTCGATGGGCCTGGCGCCCTGCTGCTCGAGCAGCTTGAAGACCTCCTCGCGTTCCTCGTGGCACATCAGCACGATCACCCGCGAGGTCTTCTCGTGCGTGCCCGGCGTGCCGCCACGCGCCAGCTCACCGCGGAGTGCCTCCGTCTCGGTCTCATAGGTCGGGATCTCGGATGTGGGAAAGCGGGCCGCCCGGACACCCGCCAGCAACTCGCCGACCATCGATTCACGCGATCGTCCGCGCAGGTAGCGGAGCGTCTCCTTGATCGCGATCCGCTGGACGCGCTGGCCGGCGATGCGCCCGATCCCGTGGAGCGTGTCGTCCGGCCGGTCGCCTGCCGTCCCGATGATCATCGTGACCGGAGCGGCGGGTCCGGTGGCGCGTCGGGCGATCCCGTCGGCGACATCGAGCACCGCGCTGACGCCGGCCTCGTTGTGTGCGAAATCGATGATCACGATCGCGGCGCCGGCCCGGAAGATGTTGAGCCTCCCTGGCGAGCGTTCCGACGATGGCCGGAAGTCGGTCAGCCCGTTGCGGATCTCGTCGAGCGAGGCGCCCAGCGCGCGGGCCGCGCCGGCTGCGGCGAGCGCGTTGGCCACGTTGTGGCGGGCGAGCCCGGCGATCGCGATCGGGACGTCGACCACCGGGACAATCCGCCGCCGCGTTCGCCCGTCGCGCTCTACCAGGTCGCCCTCGTCGAGCAGGTACGCCCGCCCGCCCCGGGCCAGGTGCCGGCGCACCACCGGCGAGCCGCCAGGAACCATCGAGAAGTAGGCGACGGGCGCGCGGACCCGCCGGGCCGTGGCTGCAACAAACGGGTCGTCGCCGTTGAGCACGACCCGGCCGTCGGGCTTTGTGATCCGGCAGATCGTCGCCTTGACCTCGGCCAGCTCCGGCAGCGTGTGGATGCCCTGCAGGTCGAGGTGGTCCGAGGACACGTTGGTGAGCACGCTCGCCTCGTTGGATTCGTAGCCCACGCCGCGCAGCACGACCCCGCCGCGAGCGGTCTCGAGGACTGCGACATCGAGGTCGTCCCGGCCCAGGATCTGTGCCGCGCCTGCCGGCCCAGTCCAGTCCCCAGGCTCGACCATGCGCTCGTCGATGAGGACGCCGTCCGAGGTGGTCGTTCCCACCCTGCGGCCGGCCAGCACGAGGATGTGGGTGATCAAACGGGTCACCGTGCTCTTGCCGTTCGTCCCGCTGATGGAAACGACCGGCACCCGCCGATCCGCGTCGCGGATCCAGGAGGGGGGCGTCATCCCGGCGGCCGCGATCCGCGCGTTCCAGCGCTCGACCGCGCGGGTCTGACCGCCGGTCAGGCGAGCCCGCCGGGTCGGCGAGACGTTCCTGTCGGCGAGGGCGAGGCCCGCCTCGGCGATCGTCTGCGCCCGCTCCGCACCCCGCCACGGGAAGGCGACGATCCAGTGGCCCGGGTCCGACGAGCGGTACACGGCGACGCCGCCGGTTCCCTCGCCATGATCGGTCCGGAGGCGGCGGATCCAGGCCACGATCCCCGCGACCGGGTCCGGCCAGGCCTTGGGCGCGACGTGTGCGCCGAGGTGGACGAGCGCGTGGCGTGCGGGCACGCGCTGGCCATACCAGCTTCGGCGGCGGCCGAGGACAACCTCGACCTTCACCGCCGGCTCGAGCCGGTAGATGTTGGGACCATCGAGCAGGCGGATCTCGATCAGGCGCACGGTCCGGCGAGGATAGCGCGCCCGATCGATAGACTCCGGCCATGCACGACGGCTCCCCAACCGACGCCGAGCTCGAGCGGCTGCGGGCGCACGCGACGGCCGCCCTGCCGGGCTTCCTCGCCGACCTCGAGCGCCTAGTCAACATCGACTGCGGCAGTTACACGAAGGCCGGCGTCGACGAGGTGGGCCGCCATGTGGCGGGCCGGATGCGCGAGCTGGGCGCCGATGTCGAGGTCCGGCCCGACGACCAGCTCGGCGCAACGGTGATCGGCACGTGGATGGGTGGCGATGGCCCGCATCTCCTGCTGATCGGCCACATGGACACTGTGTTCGACCCCGGAACCGCGGCCGCCCGACCGTTCGCGATCGAGGGCGGCATTGCGCGTGGACCCGGGGTGACCGACATGAAGTCCGGGCTGCTGGGCGGGCTCGCTGCGATCGACGCCGTCCGGGAGACCCTTGGCGAGCTTCCGTTCGGACGGGTCGTGTTCGTCGCCAACCCGGACGAGGAGATCGGCTCGCCATCGTCGACGCGGCATGTTCGCGAGCTGGCCGCCGAATCGGACGTCTGCCTCGTCCTCGAGTGCGCCCGGGCCAACGGCGACATCGTGTCGTCGCGCAAGGGAATCCTCGACGCCCGGATCGCCGTCCTGGGCCGGGCCGCCCACGCCGGCGTCGAGCCCGAGAAGGGGCGCAGCGCCATCCTCGCCGCGGCCGATCTCGTGACGCGGCTCCATGCGCTCAACGGGCGCTGGCCTGGGGTGACCGTCAACGTGGGCCTGATCAACGGTGGCACGCGGCCCAACGTGGTCGCCGAGCGCTGCGAGCTGGAGGTGGACGTCCGGGCGGTCGCCCGAGCGGATCTCGAGACCGCCGAGGCCGAGATCGCGTCGATGCTGGGCGCCCTCTCGGTGCCGGACGCGATCGCATCGCTCGAGCGGATGGCCCACTGGTGGCCCATGGAGAAGCTCGAGCGGTCCGGCCGGCTGGTCGAGCACGCCCGGGCGCTTGCGGGCCGGCTCGGGTTCGAGCTCCGGGACGCGGCGACCGGCGGGGCGTCGGACGCCAACACCACGGCCGGCATGGGCGTGCCGACGATCGACGGGCTCGGACCGGTGGGCGGCAACGATCACTCGCCGGAGGAGTACCTGGAGGTCGATTCGATCGTTCCGCGGACGGCGCTGCTCGCGGCCCTGCTGATCGCCATCGGGCGCGACCCGGCGATCAGGACGTGGCGGGGCGATCGATGACCGGTCGGCGACCGCCGAGCGAGCGGCGTCGGATCTCGTCGGGTGGACCCTGGGGGGCCCCGGCGGGCTACAGCCGCGCGATCGTGGTCGGCGACACGTGCCACGTGTCCGGCACGACGGACGCAGGCCCCGACGGCCGGACGCAGAACCCCGACGACGCCGGGGCGCAGGCGCGAGCGGTGTGGACGATCATCCGGAAGGCGCTGGCGGAGGCCGGCTTCGGGCTCGACGACGTCGTGCGCACCAGGATGTACCTGACGCGTATCGAGGACGCGGCGGCGGTGACCGCGGTCCACGGCGAGCTGTTCCGCGAGATCCGCCCGGCGTCGACGCTCGTCCAGGTCGCCGGGCTGATCGACCCCTCGTTGCTCATCGAGATCGAGGCCGAGGCGCGACGCTCCTAGGCGAACCCGGCCAGCCGCACGCCCGCGACGAGCGCAACGGCGAAGAGGATCCCGAGCAGCAGGTTCTTCCGCCAGGCGACGATCGCGATGCAGGCCACGACAGCCAGCCACTCGACCCCGACGTGGAAGGACGGGATCCGCTGTCCTTCTGGGGTCGTGGTTACCGAGACGACGGTGTTGACGGCGGCCAGCGCCGCGAGGACCGCGGGGCCCACCAGCCGGAGATAGGCGAGCGCCGGCGCCGGCAGTCGACCGAAGCGCGTCACGAGGAGCGGGATGGCACGCGACGGGTAGGTTGCGAGCGCCATCAGGAGCGCGAGCGGGACGAGGTCAGTCACGATGACGATGTCCGCGCGTCGGTCTCGTCGATGAGTCGCTCCGGTGCGTCCGGGTGGACGCCCAGCGGCAGCGGATCGGCGGGGTAGTGCTCGCGCATCGGGGGACCGGGAAGCGCCATCGCCACGAGCGGCCCGCCGAGCCCGCCCGCCATGATGCCCGCGGCCGGGTCCCAGGCGAGCGACACGCCCACGCCCACGACCGCGCCCACGATGGCCGCGACGAGCTCCCGGCGGCCGGTGGCCAGCGCGACGGCCAGTCCGGCCATGGCGGCGGGAAAGACGACGTCCAGCCCGAACCGGGTCGGGTCCGGCACGGCGCCGCCCGCGAGCACGCCGGCGAGCGTGGCCAGGTTCCACGGGATGAATGTCGTCGCGATGGCGGCGAACCAGTAGCCCCATCGGTCGGTCCGGCCCAGCCTCCGGAAGTGCGTGATCGAGAGCGCGAACGCCTCGTCCGTCAGGAGGTGGGCCATCACGGCGCGCTCGGGCTTCGGCCGGGTCGCGAAGTACGGCGCCAGCGCCGCGGAGTAGAGCAGGTGGCGGGCGTTGAGGAAAGCCGTGAGCAGCACGATGCCAAGCCAGGAGAACCCGCCGGCGACATAGCCAACCGCGGCGAACTGCGCCGCGCCGGCAAAGACCAGGACGCTCATCGCGCTCGCCTCGACCGGCGAGAAGCCGGCGGTTCGGGCCGACAGACCGTAGACGAAGCCGAAGCCGAGCGCCGTGGCCACGATGCCGAGCCCGTCGACAACCAGCTGGCGTCGTGCCGGCCCGAGCTCCGGTGCCGCCGTCACGGGACTTGGGTCAGCGCAGGAACGTCTTGGCGCAGGTCCCGTCGCACACGACGTACACGGCGTGCTTCTCGAGCGAGTAGCCAGCCGCATGCAGCAGGCCGGGGCAGCCCTTCGTCGGGCACTTCCAGACCCACCATCGCTCGTTGCTGTCGAGGGGGCTGGCCTCGCTCTCGATCCTGTCGGCGAGACCGTCGTGCGCGCGCAGCAGGCGCTCGATGGTCGCGGCCCGGTCGGCCTCCGTCTCGCTCGTGTACGGATAGTTCTGGCCGACGTTCGAGGTCACGCGCGCCCCCCTCCGATGCGCTGACAGCAGCACCGGTGGCGGCTTCGTGTGAGCGCAGCCTGCCACCGGCCGCCGCAGTATAGCCAGCCGCCGCGCGCCGGCGAACGGCCGGTGACCCGGTGCGACACCGCTCGAAGCTCCCGTGCCATTCATGCGCCCCGAGACTCGTAGTCCGTGCCCGCGGCGTCGGCGTCGCGGATCCACGCTCGGGCCTGCCGCCGGCGCGGCGCCGGCGGCGGCCCCGCCACCCACGCGACGCCGCTACCCTTCCGCGGTGAGCCGCTCCATGATGGCCGTCCTGCTCGGCACGTTCACGCTCCGGTTCAGCACCGGGCTGACGGGCGGCCTCCTCGTCTTCTACCTGCGCGATCTGCGCGTCGACGCGTTCGCGCTGGCCGTCTTCACCGCCACGTTCTTCGCCGCGGAGCTCGTGCTGTCCGCGCCGTTCGGCCTCCTGTCCGACCGGCTCGGGCACCACCGGATCATGCAGGTGGGGCCGGTGTTCGGCGCGATCGCCGTCGTGATGACCTGGGCGACCACGGATCTCGTGATCATCGGCGGAACGCGCTGGCTGGAGGGCGCGTCCACCGCCGCGTCGGTGCCGTCGATCCTGGGCTTCATCGCGATGGTCACCGCCGGCAACGAGCTCATGCGCGGGCGGGCCTCAGCCAGGTTCGAGGGCGCGACGCTTGCCGGCATCGGGGTCGGGATCACCGCTGCGGGCCTGCTCTACGACGGCATCCCGGGCATCGCGGCGGGGCTCGGGCGCAATGCGTTCCTGCTGAACGCGGTGATCTACGGCGTCTCGTTCCTGATCTACCGGTTCGGGGTCGAGGCGCCGGCGGGCGAGGCGCGCACCCTCGACGCTCCGCACTACGGCTGGCGGCGCTACGGGCAGCTGCTGACGGCGTCGAGCGTCTGGCTGCTGGCACCGACGTGGATCGCCATCAACGCGGCGCTGGGCCTGTGGACCAGCCAGGCGGTCTTCCAGCTGATCCGGGCGCCCGATCCGCGGTTCGCCGATCAGCTTCTCATGGGCGGCTTCGTGGGCGCGCAGATCGCGCTCGGGCTGGGCGTGGGGCTCGTCGTCTTCTTCGCCGGCCTGGCCTACTGGGGCGAGCGGTTCAAGAGCCTGCGCCGGACCACCATCATCTTCTACGGCATCGTGGGCGGAGCCGTGTCGGTCGCCGCCGCGATCGCGATCAACCACAGCGCCGGGCTCCCCGACGTCGTCAGGCTCGCGGCCGCCCTCGGGACCGCTGCCGGGGTATTCGTCCTGGCGGGCGCCACGCCGGCCGCGCTGGGCCTGCTGGCCGACATCAGCGAGGCGTACCCGGCCGACCGGGGCGCAATCATGGGCCTCTACTCGGTGTTCCTGGCCGTCGGCCAGATCATGGGCGCGTTCGTGGGCGCGGAGTCGGCCAACCGCGCCGGGATCGACGGCATCCTCGTCTCGACGATCCTCCTGCTCGCCATCGCCCTGGTGCCACTGGCCCGGCTGCGCAGGTTCGAGCACGCCGTGGGCGTGGCGCCCGAGCCCGGAACCACCTGACCGCCTGCATCGCGCCCCCGTATGATCGGGCCAGGCTGGCCGGTCCAGGTTGAGGAGAGCCACGTGAGCCGAGTCGCGATCGTCACCGATTCCGCGGCCGATCTGCCGCCCGAAGCCGCGGCGGCCGCCGGCATCACGGTCGTGCCGCTCGTCGTCAGCTTCGGCAGCCAGACCTTCAAGGCCGGCACCGAGCTCTCGACCGAGGAGTTCTGGCGTCGGATGACAGCGCCCGACGCGCCGTTCCCCACGACCGCCGCGTCGTCTCCGGGCGACTTCAAGGCCGCGTACGACAAGGCCTTCGCCGACGGAGCCGACGCGATCGTCTCGGTCCACGTGGCCGGTTCGCTGTCCGGCACGCTCAAGTCCGCCCAGATCGCGCGGGGCATGCTGCCCGATCGCGAGATCCACGTCGTCGACTCCGGCAGCGCCTCGATGGGCGAGGGGATCCTCGCCCAGGTGGCCGCCGAGACCGCGGCGCTCGGGGTGGCTGCCGCGGAGATCGCCCGGATCCTCACCGAGCGCGCCCCGGACGTCGACCTGTTCGTCGCGCTCGACACGCTCGACTATCTCAAGAAGGGCGGCCGGATCAGCGGCCCACAGGCGGCGATCGGCAACTTCCTGTCGGTCAAGCCGATCATCACCATCCGCGAGGGGGCCGTGCATACCGCGGACAAGCCGCGTACCAGCGGCAAGGCCAGGGCGCGGGTCATCGAGCTCCTCACCGGTCGGCCCATCGAGCGGCTGGCCGTGCTCTTCACGCCCCCGGCCGACGGCGCGGCGTTCCGCCGGGAGCTGGTGGAGCGGCTGGGCGGTTCGATCGATGCCGCCCAGGTATCGCTCCAGCCGGTCGGTGCCTCGGTCGGGCCCCACCTGGGCCCAGGTTGCGTCGGTGGGGTGGTGCTCCTCAAGCGCTGACCGCCGGGACGGGCGCGACGTCGAGCGTCAAGGTTGCGGCGCGGTTGCGCGGATGTTGCGAAACAGGACCATCGGGCAGGCGTACGGCGAGGTCCCGCGTCTATACTCGGGCCGCTTGACACCCCGTGGGGCCGTCCGGGAGACGGCCCGCCATCGGCGGTACGTCTCGACCGCCCGACACCGGAGGCCGTTCCACCGATGACGACCGAGCAGGTTGCCACCCGCATCAACCCGTGGGAGGTGGCGCAGCGCCAGTTCGACATGGCCGCCGACCGGCTCAACCTCGACCCGGGGCTGCGTCGTGTTCTCCGCCAGCCGCGCCGCGAGCTGACGGTCCACTTCCCGGTCAAGATGGACGACGGCTCGGTCCAGGTGTTCACCGGTTATCGCGTCCAGCACAACCTCGGCCGGGGCCCGGCCAAGGGCGGGATCCGCTACCACCAGGACGTCGACCTCGATGAGGTCAAGGCGCTCGCGATGTGGATGACCTGGAAGTGCGCGGTCGTGGGGATCCCGTACGGCGGCGGCAAGGGCGGCGTGATCGTCGACCCCAAGAAGCTGTCGATGAAGGAGCTCGAGGCGTTGACCCGCCGGTTCACGACCGAGATCGAGGTCCTGATCGGGCCGGAGCGCGACATCCCCGCGCCCGATGTCAACACCAACGCCCAGATCATGGCCTGGATGATGGACACCTATTCGATGCACCAGGGCCATACGGTCCCTGGCGTCGTCACCGGCAAGCCGATCAGCCTGGGCGGCTCCGAGGGTCGCAACGAGGCGACCGCGCGGGGCACCGTCTTCTGCGTGATCGAGGCCGCCCGTCATCGCCGGATCGACCTGCGGCGAGCCACGGTCGCCATCCAGGGCTTCGGCAACGCCGGCTCGATCGCGGCCCGGCTCATCGCCGCCGAGGGCGCCACCGTCGTCGCGGTCTCCGACTCGACCGGCGGCATCCACAGGCCGGGCGGCCTCGACGTGGCCAAGGTCGTCGGCTGGAAGAAGGAGCACGGCACGGTCCAGGGGTTCCCGGGCGCCGCCGACATCACCAACGCGGAGGTTCTCGAGGTCGAATGCGACGTGCTCATCCCGGCCGCGCTGGAGAACCAGATCACGAGCCGCAACGCGGGCCGGATCAAGGCCGGCATCGTCGCCGAGGCGGCCAATGGCCCTACGACCCCGGAGGCGGACGAGGAACTCTACAGGCGCGGGGTGTTCCTGATCCCGGACATCCTGTGCAACGCAGGCGGTGTGACCGTCAGCTACTTCGAGTGGGTCCAGGACCTCAACCGTGACCACTGGTCGGAGGCCGTGGTCAACGAGAAGCTGCGCGAGATCATGACTCGCGCCTTCCGCGAGACGCTGGACACCGCGCAGCGCGAGGAGTCCACCATGCGGATGGCCGCGTACCTGCTGGCCGTTCAGCGCGTGGCCGAGGCGACCTCGATACGCGGCCTCTACCCGTAGAGTCAGCGCTCCGCCCGCCTTCTCAGGCGTCGCGCGGCGGTTCGCCCTCGGGCTCGTTGGCGCCGCCGCCTTCGCGCGCCGTCATGTCCTTCGGGTCCGCCTCATCCTCGTCGACATCCCGGAACGGCGGCCGGCCCGTCGGGCGGTCGTCCGGCCCCACGCCCTGGTCCGCGTCGACCTCGGGTTCGGGGTCGGCGGCCAGGCGGTCCAGGTCGTCGGGTGTGCCGCGCAGCAGCGGGTCCATGGCGTGCCTCCTCTACGCGCTCCAGCCCGACCCGGGCCGGCGCTCGCCCGCAGCGTGAAGCCGGCGGGCTTGCGGCCACGTCGCGGCCCGGTGACGAGCCTTTCGGCCAGCCGACGGAGCGGGCAGGGTGGATGGCGCGGATAGAGCGCATTTGGGCCGGTGCTACCATCGCCGCCATGCTCGACCACGAAGAGAAGTTCCTGTTCAAGGAGGAGATCCTCCATCTCTCCAACGCGGTGGCCGAGCCGGGAATCCTCGACAACGTCGAGGACCTGCTGACCGACGTCATCACGAGCCCGCGGTTCGACTCGGAGGTCTTCACCCTCGAGCGGAGCCTCCAGGTGATGCTGGGACCGCGTGCCGGCACGACGCTCGTGGGCTTGCTGACCGTGGCGCCCGAGGTCTTCGACGAGGTCGCGGAGGTCCGGATCCCGTCCGAGCTCCACGAGCGGCTCGTCGCGTGGCGCGCCAGGTTCGGGCTCGCGATCGACAACGCGCTGAACTTCCTCAACAACCCCGACGGCATCCAGGGCCACAACTTCGCGACCCAGATCGCCCACGTCGAGGAGCGCCGGGTCCTCCAGGGACGCCTGACGCTCGTCCGCTATAACAACGAGCCGCAGTTCTTCGTCGCCGACGCCAGCGTCTTCCTGGGGCTGGTGGCGGACGTCATGGAGCGGCTGGGTCCCTACCTGGAATCGGACGCGGTCGACGCCGAGACGATCACCCGGCTGCGCGACGCGCTCCAGCTGGTCGAGCGCAAGACCGCGCCGCGCAGCTGACGCATCGGCCGTCGGCGCCGCTTCTCCAAACGGATGCGCCACCTCTACCTCGCCGCCACGGGGCAGAACCGGGGCAAGACGACGGCCGCGCTGGGCCTGCTCGAGGGCTTCATCGGGCGGGGACATCTGACGGGGTTCATGAAGCCCGTGGGCCAGCGCACGGTGATCGACGAGGGGGAGCCGGCGGACGAGGACGCGGTCCTCATGAAGGCCGTCTTCGGGCTGCCCGAGCCCTACCCGGTCATGAGCCCCGTCCACATCCCGCGGGGCTTCACCAAGTCCTACATCGCGGGCGAGGTCGTTGCCGACCTGGGCAAGCGCGTGCGCGACGCCCATGCGACGTTCGCGGGCCATGACATCGTCCTGATCGAGGGGACGGGGCACGCCGGCGTCGGCGCGGTGATCGGGCTCTCGAACGCCACGGTCGCCGCCATGCTGGGGGTGCCCGCGATCATCATCAGCGAGGGTGGCGTGGGCCGGCCGATCGACGAGATCGTGCTCAACGCGGCGCTCTTCGCCCGCCACGGTGTTCACGTTGCCGGCGCCATCGTGAACAAGGTGGACCTCGACGCGCAGCCGGAGCTCGGTGCCGTCCTGGAGGCGGGGCTGATGCCCCACGGCATCCCGCTGCTGGGCGTGCTGCCGGTGAAGCCCATCCTCTCGAGTCCAACGCTGGGCATGATCCTCGAGGGCGTGAAGGGCGAGAGCCTGCACGCCGGCCCGGACCTCGACCGGGTCATCAGCGGGGTCGCGATCGGCGCGATGGAGCCGGGCCACATGCTGGAGCGCGTGGGTCCCGACACGCTGGTGATCGTGCCGGGCGATCGCGAGGACGTGATCCTGACGCTGACCTCCGCCCACGGATCGCGCGGCGACGGCCGGGACCCATCCGGTGCCGCGGGCGTGGGGCTGGTGCTGACCGGCGGCTACCGGCCGGGTGCCGCGGTGCTCCAGGCGATCCGTGATGCGGACCTCTTCGCGGCGCTCGTCCCGGAGGACACCTATCACGTCGCCTCGGAGGTTCATGACCTCCTCGTCAAGACCCACGCCGCAGACCGCGAGAAGATCGCGCTGATCAAGACGCTGGTCGCGGACAACCTCGACGTCGACCGGATCCTCGAGGTCGCCCGGCCGGCCGGCTGACCTCGCTCGAGGCGGCGCTGACGCCACGAGCCGCAACGCGGCCATCAAACTGTAGTAGCATCGCAACCGTCAGGCAGGGCCCCAGCCCGGCCTGGTGTGGTCGGACCTCAGATCGACCAGGCAGCGAGCAGCGTCGAACGCTCCGCTATCCGTCCCCGCGGCCGAGGAGAGCCGCCGCGACCGTCCGCTGCCAGATCGTCCGACCGCCGCGTCAATTGCTGACTCGGTCGCTGCCCCGGCGATCGTGAACGGCCGTCGAACAGGCGCGCTCGCGTGCCGTCAGCCCCGCGACCCGGCAGCCGGACAACCGTAATCGCCGCCGCCCGACTGCCGTGGCCGCCCGAGCCCTGCGCCCGTCCCCGACGGGCGCCGTCGTCGGTGGATCCATCGCTGGCCCCGGTTCGACCCGGTCGGCCTCCTGGTAGAAAGGAGTACGGGTAGCGCGTCCGCGCCTGCCCACCCACGACATGACGAAGACCTTTCGCGCCCTTGTGCTCGCCATCGCGCTCGCGATCCTGGTACCTACGCTCACCCTGGCCGCCTGGCCCGTCGCACACAGCAGCTCGTATGTCAGCCAGGGGTTCCGAGACGGACATCGCGGCCTGGACATCGCGGCTCCGGGTGGATCGACGGTCACGCCGATCACCACCGGCACCGTCATCTTCGCCGGCTGGCGCAACAACTGCGGCGGCTACCAGGTGTGGCTGAGTCACACCGGGAACCTCTACACGGCCTACTACCACCTCGCGGCCGAGACGACCTCGGTCGGTGCCACGGTCTCCGGCTCGTACAGCCGCATCGGCACGGTGGGCCGGACGGGATGCGCCACCGGCAACCACGTCCACGTGGAAACCTGGCGGGGCTATCCCTGGCGCTACGGGTCGTATCGGGTCAACCCGTGGGTCTACGTGATGAACGGGCCGAACCTGCCGCCGCGGTATCGCTGAGGGCCGTTCGCCTGGAGCTCCTTCGGTCGGCCGTCGGGCCCGTCAGTCCCAGACCGTGCCGAGGGGCAGGTTGTCGATCAGTCGCGTCGAGCCGAATCGGGCTGCGAGCGACAGCAGGGCGGGCCCGTCGATCCGATCGAGCTCGGCGAGCGTCCGTCCGTCGGCGACGCTCACGTATTCAGGCGAGGCGAGCGGCTCGGCGCTGAGGACCTCCCACATCGTGTCCCGCAGCGCCTCCGCCGAGCGTTCGCCCGAGTCCCAGCGTTCGCGCGCCTTCAGAAGCGCACGGTGCAATGCCGGCGCGGCTGCACGCTCGTCGGCCGTCAGGTGCACGTTCCGCGAGGAGAGGGCCAGCCCGTCGGGCTCGCGGACGGTGGGGCATGCGACGACCTCGGTGCCGATCGCGAGGTCTCGCGCCATCCGGGCGATCACCATCACCTGCTGCGCGTCCTTCTGGCCGAAGTAGGCGCGCTCCGCGCGGACGAGGCTGAACAGGATGGCCACGACCGTGGCCACGCCATCGAAGTGGCCCGGTCTCGCGGCGCCTTCGAGAGGATCGGCGACGGCGCCGACCCTGACCGTCGTGTCGAAGCCCGGCGGATAGACCTCCTCGACCGGCGGCACCCACACGAGATCGACGCCCTCGGCCTCACACACCGCGAGGTCGCGGGCCTCGTCGCGCGGGTACCTGGTGTAGTCCGCCGGCTGGTTGAACTGGCGGGGGTTGACGAAGATCGTGACGACGCTCGTGGCGTTCTCGCGGCGCGCGCGGGCCATGAGCGCCCGGTGCCCGTCATGCAGCCAGCCCATCGTCGGCACCAGCCCGACCGGCCGTGGAGCGCCCGCGAGCGCCGCCCGCAGCTCCGAACGGGTTCGGAGGGTGCTCAGAGGTCGCGATCGAGCGGGATGCCGCCCAGCGGCAGCCCGGCGTTGCGATCGAGCTCGGATCGGCCGAGCACGTCGTCGAGCACCGCGTCGTCCATGCGGACCGTCTGCTCAGGTCCGGGGAACGTCCCGGCGGCGACGTCCGATGCCCATGCCCTCGCCGCCTCGAGGATCGTGCCCCGCAGGTCCGTGTAGGCGCGAGCGTGCTTCGGGCGCCACGCCTCGAGTCCCAGCAGGTCCGTGACGACCTGGACCTGTCCGCTGCAGCCGGGACCGGCGCCGATGCCGATCGTGGGGATCGTGAGTCGATCGGTGATCGCGGCGGCCAGCTGCTCGGAGACCAGCTCGAGGACGATCGCGAACGCGCCAGCCTCCTGGACGGCGAGCGCGTCACCCAGCAGCGAGCGTGCCTGCTCGCGGGTCTTGCCCTGCACCCGGACCTTCCCTGCCTGATTTGCCACCTGCGGGGTCCAGCCGATATGGCCCATCACCGGGATGCCGGCCTTGACGATCGCCTCGATCGTGCGTGCTGTCCGGACCCCGCCCTCCAGCTTGACGGCCTGTGCGCCGGCTTCGACGAGGAACCGGCCAGCGTTCGCCACGGCCGCCTCGGGGGCGGCGTACGTCAGGAAGGGCATGTCGCCCACGACGAGCGCACGGCGTGCTCCCCGGGCCACGGCGCCGGTGTGATGCATCATGTCCGCCATCGAGACGGGGAGCTCGTTCTCGTAGCCCAGGATGGCCCGGCCGACCGAATCGCCCACGAGCAGGATGGGGATGCCCGCCTCGTCGAGGAGCCGGGCCGTGGGATGGTCGTACGCCGTCAGCATTGCGATCCGCTCGCCGTCGGCGTGCATCCGGGCGATGTCGGCGATCGTCAGCCGGCGAACGGTCTCGGCGCCCGCGCTCACACTGTCGTCTCGGCCGTCGGCAGGCTCATCCGGGAAGTCTGCCCCTGGCTGTCGCGATCGTCCAGCATCCGGGCGACGCGATCGAGCAGCCGATCCGCCACCTCGCGCTTGCTCAGCAGCGGCAGGTCGTCGCGCCCGCCGCCCGCATCGAGGATGGACACCCTGTTGGTCTCGGTGCCGAAGCCCGAGCCGGGCTCGGCGACATCGTTGGCCACCAGCAGGTCCACCCCCTTGCGGGCCAGCTTCCCGGCGGCCCGCTCGAGCGAGCCGGTCTCCGCGGCAAAGCCGATCAGCACCGGCGGGGAGGCAAGGCCGCGAGCGCGGCTGGCCGCCTCGGCCAGGATGTCCTCGGTCGGCTCGAGCTCGACGGTGAGGCCGGTCTCGCGGGTCAGCTTGTGCTCCGCCCGGCGCCGCGGCCTGAAATCGGCCACCGCCGCTGCCATGACGAGGGCGTCCGCAGCGGGCAGCGCGTCCAGCACGGCGGCGTGCATCGCGGCCGTTGTCTCCGCCCGGACGATCGAGGCGCGGGCGGGGAGGGGAGCGGACGTGAGGCCCGCGATCAGTGTCACGCGGGCGCCCCGATCGAGCGCCGCATCGGCGATCGCTGCCCCCATCTTGCCGGTGGAGCGGTTGCCGATGAAGCGGACGGGATCGATCGGCTCCGCGGTGCCGCCCGCGGTGACGACGACGTGCCGGCCCTCGAGGTCCGCCTCCCGCGGCGGCGAGACCCGGGGCGGGCGGTCTGCGGCGTCGGGCGCGCGCACGGGCCGCTGGCCGATGGCCGCCACGACGGCGTCCACGAGGCGGTTGGGATCGGCCAGCCGGCCCACGCCGACGGCGCCCGACGCAAGCGGGCCGGATTCGGGTTCGACGACCCGGTAGCCGAACTCGTCGCGCAGCCGGGCCACGTTCGCCCGCGTCGCAGGGTGGGCGTACATCTCGCCGTCCATCGCCGGAGCGACGACGACCGGCGCGGCGGTCGCCAGACAGGTGGCAGTGACGGTGTCGCCGGCCAGGCCGTTTGCCATCGCACCCAGCCAGTGCGCGGTCGCCGGCGCGACGAGCACGGCATCGGCCGATTCGGCGATCACGATGTGCCCGATCCGACCGTCCGGCAGGAGCGCCATCAGGTCGTGCTCGACCGGATGCCGGGTGAGCGCCTCGAGCGCGAGCGGCGCCACGAACCGCGCGGCGGCCGGGGTGATGAGCGCAACCACCGCGGCCCCCTCGGCCTGCAGGGCTCGAACGAGCTCGGGCGCCTTGTAGGCGGCGATCGAGCCCGTGACGCCGAGCGCCACGAGCCGGTCGGCGAGCCGCCCGGTCACGTCAGCCCGAGGCGAAGCGGCTGGCCGCCGGTCACCTCCGCGTGGAGGATGGCGAGTCCCTTCAGGGTGAGATCCGGGTCGATTGCGTCGATCCCCTCGAGACCGCGCACCCACGGAGCCTGCGCGAGACCGCCGGTGAGGATCGTGCGAACGGCATCGGACGCCACGCCGTTGGCCTCGGCCAGCTCGCGCCGGATGCGCGCCAGGAGGCCGGCGGTCAGGGCCTGGTAGCCGAGCACGGTGCCGGCCTGGATCGCGCTCACGGTGTCCCGCCCGATCGCGCGATCCGGTGCCCGCAGCTCCACCCGGGGCAGCTTGGCGGTCCGGGCGGAGAGCGCGTCGAGCCCCAGCTGCAGGCCGGGGGCGATGGCCCCGCCCACATACGCGCCGTCGGCCGCGGCACAGTCGAACGTGGTCGCGGTCCCGAAGTCGGCCACGACGGCCGGCGTCCCATACAGCCGCTGAGCGGCCAGCACGTTGACGAGGCGATCGGCGCCCACGGCTTCCGGCCGCTCGACCCGGATCGGGATGGGCACGGTGCCGGCGGACGCGATCACGAGCGCACGGTCGCGTCGCGCGGTGACGGCCTCGAGCATGGCCGTCAGGCTGGGCACCACCGACACGCAGGCCACCGAGCCGACGTCGGCGAACGACAGGTCGTCGAGCCGGAGCAGCCCCTCGAGCAGCATCTCCAGCTCGTCGGCCGTCGCGTGCGGCACGGTCGCGGCCCGCCGGGTTGCGACGAGCGCCCCGTTGCGCAGGATGCCGACCGTGATGTTCGAGTTGCCGATGTCGACCGCGAGGAGCATGGCGGGATGATACGCGCGCCCTCTGACCGTTCCGTGCGGCCCCGCGCGGCACTCGACCGGCCGCGCGAACGACCGGCCGCGCGAACCCGGGGGGAGTCGGATCGGGGGCCTGCGCGCTCGCCCAGGCGCCCGAATTGTCGAAACCGCCCATCCGGTCGTCTCGGGTGTGCTTGCTCGACCGGCGGCCGGCTCGGGGTGGAGTCAACGCGCAACCGGGTAGTGTCACGGAGTACCATCGGGCCGAGCCCCGCGCATCCGACCCGAGGGTGAACGCGCCATCCGGCAGCCGCAGGAGCCCGCCACGTGTCGAGCGACCCGCCCGCCAAGTTCTTCGTCAACCAGGGCGTCGTCTCGAGCCGCGCCGACATCCAGCACCTGCTTCGTCCGCTGCTCAAGCAGACGGTCTCGTATCGCTACTTCCGCGGGCGCGACCTGATCGCGAACGGCACGGGCTGGGTGGAGCGCGTCGTCGTGGACCAACCCGACGTCTCGACCTATTTCACGCCGCTGGCGATCACCCTGAACATCGACTCGTTCGAGCACCTCGAGTTCGAGACCCGCCCGGACCAGCTGGTCGTGTACGCCCTGGTCATGGGTGACGAACGCGTGGTGCTCGAGTTCGCCCCGATCGGTCCAACCGATGCGGTGTCGCCGTTCGAGCCACGGCAGCTCGAGTTCGACACCAGCGGGTACGTCCAGATGGAGCTCCTGGGCCTCGAGGCTCGCGAGGAGGACTAGCCCGGGCCCCTTCCGGGCGGCCGGGGCCTGCCAACTTCGCTGCCGGCCCCGTCAGTGTCCGCGCTCGCCCCGCACGTACGGAAGGCCCAGGGCGGCCGGCGCACCGAGCCGCTTGCGGATCGCCTCGCGCGACCCGAGCACCAGCACGACGATCACGAGGACGTACGGCAGCATGCCCAGGAAGAAGGTCGCCGACTGCCCGGACCGGAACGGATTGGCGATCCCGAACAGCTGGGCCGGGCCCTGGATGTCGAGGATGAACCGGAAGATCGCCCCGAAGAGGAAGGCGCCGATGGCCGCCCGGATCGGTGACCACTGGGCGAAGATCACGAGGCCCACCGCGATCCAGCCACGCCCGCCCACCGTCTGATCGCTGAACCAGCCGGGCTGGATCGCCAGCGTGATCGTCGCCCCCGCGAGGCCGGCCAGCAGACCGCCGACGCAGACGTACGCGTAGCGCAGCCGGTAGACGTCGATGCCCAGGGCATCGGCCGAGGCGGGTTGCTCGCCCGCGGCCCGGAGATGGAGCCCCGGACGGGTGCGGTGGATCCAGTACCACGCCGCCGGCACGAGCAGGTAACCGGCATACACCAGCACGCTCTGGTCCCGGAACAGGACCGGTCCGAGCCCGGGGATGTCCGAGAGCAGGGGAATGGTCAGCCGCGGCAGCAGCGACGTTCCGCCGGCGCTCGACAACCCCTCGCCCAGCACCCTCGCGAGGCCGGTGCCGAGGAACGTCAGCGACAGCCCAGATACCACCTGGTCAGCCTGGAAATGGATGGTGATCACGGCGTGCAGCAGGCTCAGGACCCCGCCGGCCAGCATCGCGACCACGAGGCCCAGCCACGGGTTGCCCGTCGACACGGCGGTCGAGAACCCCGCGACGGCACCCATCAGCATCATCCCCTCGACGCCCAGGTTGAGGACGCCCGCCCGCTCCGCGAAGATCTCGCCGATCGCCGCGAACAGAAGGATCGTTCCGCTGGCGACGCCGGCGGCGAGGATCAGCGTCGGGTCCATCAGGCAGCCGGTGCGGGCCGCCGGATCACGCGGATCCGGTACCGGACGAGGACCTCGCTCGTGATGAGCGCGAACAGCACGATGCCCTGGATCATCGAGGGGACGCCCGACGGCTGGATCTCACGACCGGCGAGGATCAGCGCGCCGAACAGGATCGCGGCCACGACGACACCCAGCGGATTGAACTTCGCGAGGTAGGCGATGATGATCGCCGTGAAGCCATAGCCGGGGGAGATCCGGTCCTGCAGGCGGTGGACCACCCCGCTCACCTCGCTCATCCCCGCGAGCCCGGCGAGCGCCCCGGAGATCGCGAACACCAGGACGACATGGCGCGCGATGTCGATGCCCGCGTACCGGGCGGCCCGCGGGCTGTCGCCCATCAGCCGGATCTCGTAGCCCCATCGACCGCGTCGCAGGACCACCCAGAGCACGCTGGCCGCGACCAGCCCGAAAACGAACCCGAGGTGGATCGTGAGCCCGCCGAGGGTGGGCACGACCACGGCCAGGTCGGTCAGTCGGGGCAGCCACGCCTCGCGCGGCAGCTGCGCCGTCTGCTGGAAGCCGCCCTCGCTCCACGGGCCGAAGACCCAGTACTGGACCCACAGCAGCGCCACGTAGTTGAGCATCAGCGTGGTGATGATCTCGTTGACGCCGAGCCGCGCTCTCAGCACGCCCGGGACGATGCCCCACAGCGCGCCGGCGACGCACCCGGCGACCATCATCGCGGGGATCACGACGATCCCGGGCGTCCCGGCCGGAAGGATGGGCGCGAGCACGATGGCGCTGGCGCCCCACGCTCCCAGCAGGAACTGGCCTTCCGCCCCGATGTTCCAGAGGCGCATCCGGAAGGCAAGCGCACACGCAAGACCGGTGAGGATCAGCGGGGTGGCCTTGACGAGCGTGTCGGACAGGACGCCGACGCTGCCAAAGGCCGAACGCACGATGTGCAGATAGCTCCGCACGGGATCGCCGCCGACCAACGCGATGATCACGGCGCTGACCACGAGCGCGAGCAGGACGGCCCCGATCGTCGTCGCCGGTCCCAGCCACAGAGGCGCCGTCAGCCGGCGCTCGACGGACAGGCGGACTGGCGGCGACCAGCCCGCTCCGGCCGGCGCCGACGAGGACGTCACGCGGCACCGGCTCCCGGCAGGGCGGGGGACGCCTCGTCACGCGACCGGCCGCCGCCGGTCATGAGCAGCCCGATCTCGTGGATGTCCGCCGCCTCCGCGTCGAAGATCCCTTCGATCCGGCCCTCGTAGATGACCGCGATCCGGTCCGCGAGCGCGAGGATCTCGTCAAGGTCCTCGCTGATGAGCAGCGTCGCGGCACCGGCATCACGGCGCGCGAGCAGGACGCGGTGGACGGCCTCGATGGCGCCGACGTCCAGTCCGCGCGTGGGCTGGACCGCGATCAGCAGCTTCGGCTCCATGTCCATCTCGCGGGCGAGGATCAGGCGCTGGAGGTTGCCGCCCGACAGGAGCCGGGCCTGCGTGTCGATCGACGGCGCGGCGATCGAGTACTCCTCCTTGAGCTGCTGTGCCAGCGACCGGGCCGCGCCGGCGTCGATCGTCCAGCCGCGGGCGACCGGCCGATGGCGGTAGCTCCGCATGATCAGGTTGTCGGTGATCGAAAGGTTGGGGGCCGTGCCGACGCCCGTCCGATCCTCGGGGATGTGGGCGATCCCGCGGGCGACTGCCCGGCGGGGCGTCATTGCGACGGTCCGGTTTTCGATCCCGATCCGTCCGCCGTACGCGCGGAGCCCCGTGACCACCTGGGCGAGCTCGCTCTGGCCGTTCCC
>Ga0136621_1000236_pt1 | contig 20910 bp, 17 predicted proteins | sample AntDryUQ445A2306_FD_104673 | JGI IMG/M metagenome (GOLD analysis project Ga0136621, IMG submission 104673) | Polar desert sand microbial communities from Dry Valleys, Antarctica - metaG UQ445A (23.06) | ecosystem: Environmental > Terrestrial > Soil > Desert | place: Antarctica: Dry Valley...
ATGTGCCCGCCCGGTCGACGATCTCACCGCGGATGGCGCGGCGCTCGGCGGCCCCTCGGGCGAAGCATCACCCGGGTGGGGCTCGCGCTGGCTGTCGCGTTCGGTGCGCTCGCAGCGGGCGCAGGCTACTGGCAGGTCATCGAGGCCGCGCCGCTCTCGGCGGCGCCCGACAACCCCGCGGTCATCGCCGCCGCCCGCCGCGCCATCCGCGGTGAGATCGTCGACCGGGCGGGCACATGGCTGGCTCGTAACGAGCGCGACGCGGCCGGCGATCCGTTTCGCATCTATCGGGACCCGGTGATCAGCCCGGTCGTGGGGTACTCCTCGCGACTCTTTGGGTCGGCCGGCCTCGAGCGGGCGTACGACGCGGAGCTGGTCGGCCTCCGCCGCCCCGACCCGGTCGCCGACGTGCTCAAGAAGTTCGAGCGCAACCCCTCGGACCCGCAGGGCCTTCGACTCAGCCTGTCCCTGACCCTCCAGCGCGCCGCCGCCAACGCACTGGGCGACGACCAGGGCGCCGTCGTGATCCTGCAGCCGCGGACAGGCGACGTGCTCGCGCTCGTCTCGACCCCGTTCTACGACGCGAGCGCGATCGCCAACCCCTCCACGTCCGAGGCGGCGTTCGAGCAGCTGAGGGTGGATGAACGCCAGCCGCTGCTGCCGCGGGCGACCCAGGGCCGCTATGTGCCGGGCTCCGTCTTCAAGATCATTACCGCGCTGGCCGGACTCGAGGGCGGCGCCGTGACGGCGAGCACGACGTTCGACGAGCAGCCCGCCGCGGAGGCCGACGGCCTGCGCATCTCCGGCTTCCGCGTGCGCGATGGCCATCATCGGCAGACCGGCGACGAGGCGCTCGACCTCATCGGCGCGACCGAGGTCTCGTGCAACATCTGGTACGCGCTCGCCGGCGTGGAGACCGGTGGCCAGGCGCTCGTCGACACCGCGAACCGCCTCGGGTTCGACGGCCAGGTGCCGTTCGCGCTGCGGCTGGCTGGTTCGCAGGTGACCAACGCCAGCGGCTCGGAGCCGGGCGGGTTCCGCGACGTCGTGGAGCTGGCCAACGCCGCGTACGGGCAGGCAGAGACGCTCGTGACCCCGTTCCAGATGGCCCTCGTTGCCGCGACGGTCGCCAATGACGGCGTGCTCATGGAGCCGCGGCTCGTCACGTCGCTGAACGGGCGGAACGGCACGCGCGCGATCGACGCTCGCGAGTGGCGGCGGGTCGTCAGCGGTGCGAACGCGGCCGTGGTGACGGAGGCGATGCGGCAGGCGGTGGAGGGCGACCTCGGCCGGCTGTTCACCAGCGGGGCGGCGATCCCCGGCGTGCCCACGGCCGGCAAGTCGGGCACGGCCGAGCTGGGCGGAGAAGGCGAGCCGCACTCGTGGTTCATCGGCTTCGCCCCGGCCGACGACCCGCAGGTGGCGATCGCGGTCCTCGTCGAGCGCGGCGGGCGCGGGGCGGAGCGCGCGGCACCGATCGGCGGCGAGCTCATGGAGGCGGCGCTCGCCGAGCTGGCCGGTGAGTGATCCATCCGACTCACGCGCCGCGCCGGCCGGCGAGGACGCCAAGCTCGCCCGGGAGCGTCGGCCGGTGATCGAGCGGCTCGGGCTCGCAGCGGTGGCTCTCGTGCTCGGGTCGCTGTTCGGCGGCGTCGCCGTTGCTGCCTGGGTCGGCGGCGAGCTGTTCCTCGCGGTGATGGGGGCGATCGGGTGCCTGATGACGTTGTGGGTGGGTGGCCTGACACTGATGCGGGGCTGAGCGCGGCAGGAATCAGGACGGGCGGGCCGCGCTGCGACCCGCCCGAACCTCGATGGCGTCGTCCGCCTGTGGAAGCGGGCTACGGGCGGTGGTGCTGGCCCTTCACGCGCATGAGGAGCAGCTGACCCAGCTCCACCGTTTCCGGGTCGCTGTCCTCGTGGACCTGCGAGTCGAGCGCATACCATCCCTCGCCGAGAATGTGGTCGAGCGGGATGATCCCGGACGACTCCTCGTCGATGGTCAGGAATGCCGGAGACCCGGGTTCGAACCGGTTTGGATCGTGGCGGGCGAGCTCGACTAGCGTGTCGCGCCGGATGCCGTAGCTCCAGACCCGGGCGAGCCTGGGGTTGCCGCCCGGATCCTCCTGGATGACGACCTGGCCGTCGTCGACCGTCAGGTTGTCCATCGAGACGGCACCCTCGGTGCCGTCGAGGAGCAGGTCGACCGTCCCGCCGAGCTCCGGGCGGGCCGGATCGACGAAGTTGAAGCGCCACAGGCGAGCCGGGTTGGTGGTGGGGAACCCGCCCGAGGGCGCCATCCCGGTGGTCACCCAGTAAAAGCGGTTGGGGTGCCGCGGATCCCACGCACCATCTTCGGGGCGCGCCCAGCGGGTGACGCCCTCCGCGGTGCTCTCTGTATCGATCTGGGCGCCCGTCTTGAGGTGCGGCGTCTCGATCTCGGAGACCGTGAAGTGCGTCCCGCTGGCAAGGCCAGCGGCCGGCTCGAAGGGGGCGCCGTTCACCTTGATCCCGTACAGGCGACCGCCGGCAAGGCCGGCTCGCTGGGCGGGATTGCCGGTGCGCTGCTTGTCCCCGGCGTAGATGTAGACCTGGCCCGGCCGCGAGTCGTCGAGCCCGATGACGACCGTCCTGTTCCCGGTCGCCGGGTTGGCGACTGCGTTCTCCCAGCTCATCTTGCCGAGATACGGCAGCTCGTAGCTGGTGCCGTCCATCGCGTGCGCGAATGCGCGGCCCTCGTTGCCGATCTCCTCGCCGTTCAGGAAGAGCCGGCCGGGGTAGCCGCGCCCGCTCCTGGCGTTGTAGAACGCCGATGGCGCCGGCAGATCGGCCGAGCACAGGCGTGACATGGCGATCCCCGTTGCCGGCAGTGTGTAGGCGCCCAGCGGCGCAAGCGCGACCCGCTCGATGAGGTCCTCACCGTCGATGACACGGAGCGTCCGCTTGTCGATCGTCCACCTGGAAACGAAGGCTCCGTTCGCGCCATGCTCGCGGATCCGTCCCTCGCCGGCGACGATCTCGTGGTTCATCAGGATCGTGAAGGTGCCGTTTCTGTTGTCGAAGGCACCCAGTCCATCGGCCAGGCCGGCCATCCGGTAGTCGTAGGCGCCCGTATCGGCGTTCCGAACGGTGTCGGCGACCGTCAGCAGCGAGACCATCGTGACGCCGTCGCGCGGCGGCACGATGTAGGGCGACTCCGACGACGACGGTCCGGTCCTGACCTGGCCAACGGCGGTCACCGGGCCGACGATGAGGGCGAGTGCCGCGGCGCCGACCGCGGCCGCGGTCATGGCGCGCCGAGCGCCGGAGCGTGGTGTGCTGGGCACGAGCAATCCTCCTCCTGGGGTTACGCGTGGCGCCGGGATGGCGCCCGCCGGCTCTTGCCGGCTCGTCCTGACGCGCTCGCCCCGATTTGACCGAGGGACGGTTAATCGCCCGTTACCGCGGCGTAAGCGGATAGCCGACACGGCGAGCACGCGGGATCTGCCGTGTCTCCCTGGCAACGGGTATCCGCCGGAACGTCAGAACGACGAGTTCACCGATCGCCAACACGCGTTGACCCGAGGCGCCCACCGTCCGGCCATGACGGGCCTCCGGGGACCGACGCGCCAGGCATGACCAGGGGTCATCGCCGGGCCGCCGGTCCCTCCCGGTTGCCGCTCAATTCCGGCCTGCTGGGCCGCGTGCGCCCGATGTCCGACCGCCGCCGCCGCGGCGGGTCAGCCCTCGCCCGCCGCCAGCTCGTCGATCCGTTTCGCGAGATCGAGGTCCAGCGGCGTGATGCCGCCCTCGCTGTGGGTCTGCAGCCGGAAGCTCACGTTCCGGTAGCCCGTGATGCACAGGTCGGGATGGTGATTGCGGCGGTCTGCATCCTCGGCCACGGCATCGACGAGCGAGACCGCCGCGCGCCAGTTTGCGCATCGGACGGTCCGGGTGAGGACCTCGCCGTCGCGTGACCAGTCGGGGAGGGTTCCGAGCGCCTCCTCGAGTGCCGCGTCGTCGAGCCGAGCCACAGCCGGAGTCTAATCGCCGGCCGCCGCCGCGAGCCGTCGCGTGACGCGCTCGACGAGGTCGAGCTCTTGCTGGGAGAGGCGCCGACAGGCCGGAACGGGTGATCCGCAGACCGTGCGATTCCGGTCAACCTGCGACCGGAACGGCCGCACAATGACCGGCCGTGGGCGCCAAATCCGTCATCCCGTGAACCCGATTTCCGATCCCGGCGTAGTATCCACCGACACCCGTGCACCGCCGCCCGTTTGTGCGATGGGCGCTCCGTCACCACGGCCGGACCTCTCCGGGCGGCCGTCTCGCTCGAGGCCAACGCCGATGACCAAGATCCAGGAGACCGGCGACAAGGTCCTCGCCAACGTCGAGCGAGTGATCGTCGGCAAGCATGGCGAGGTCCGCCTCGCGCTCGTCGCGCTGCTGTGTCGCGGCCACCTGCTGATCGAGGACGTGCCGGGTACCGGCAAGACCGTGCTGGCCAAGGCGATCGCACGCAGCCTCGGCTGCTCGTTCCGGCGGATCCAGTTCACGCCGGACCTCCTGCCCTCGGACGTCTCGGGGCTGTCGATCTACAACCAGAAGACCAGGGAGTTCGAGTTCCGGCCGGGACCCATCTTCAGCCAAGTCGTGCTCGCCGACGAGATCAACCGCGCCACGCCCAAGACGCAGTCCGCGCTGCTCGAATCGATGGAGGAGCACCAGGCCACGATCGACGGCACCACGTACCCGATGCCGGATCCGTTCCTCGTCATCGCGACCCAGAACCCCATCGAGTACGAGGGCACGTTCGCCCTGCCCGAGGCGCAGCTCGACCGGTTCATGCTCCGGATCAGGCTCGGCTACCCGCAGCCCATCGAGGAGATCGTGATCCTCGACGAGCAGAAGCGGCAGCACCCGCTCGACGAGCTCGAAGAGGTCTGCTCCGCGGACGAGCTCAGGGCCATGCAGACGGCAGCTCGCGAGATCTACGTGGACTCGACGGTCAGCGACTACATCGTCCGGCTGGTCAACACCACCCGGACGCATCCCGACATCTACCTCGGCGCGTCGCCCCGCGGCTCGATCGCGCTGTATCGCGCGGGCCAGGCGCTGGCCGGGCTCCTTGGGCGCGACTACGTGATCCCCGACGACATCAAGGCGCTCGCCGAGCCAGCCCTCGCCCACCGGCTGATCATCAAGACCAGCTCTTCCATCCACGATGTCCAGGCGGGCCAGGTGGTGCGCGAGCTGCTTGACACGACGTCGATCGAGAACATCCATCCCACCGGCCAGACGGGCGGCCCACGCGATCTCCGCGCGCCGTCCAAGGCCACCGGCGCCTAGCGGCCGCCGGGCTGGTCCTCGAGGGGGCAACCGCGTGCTCCGCCGTCTTCAGTTCATCGTAATTGCCGCCGTGCTGCTCGTCGCCGCGTTCTCGACGGGGCTGCCGTTTCTCTTCTATCTCGTGTATCTCGCGATCCTCGTCGTCGGCGGCTCGTACGTGGTGACCCGGCTCGGCCTGTCCGATCTGGAGGCCGGATACGCCGTGAGGCAGCTCCACGGCCACGTCGGGGAGCGGCTCAAGATCACGTACACGCTGCGAAACACCAGCCGCATCCCGAAGCCCTGGCTGGAGGTCCACAACCCCACGAGCCTCCCCGGCGGGCTGCCCGGCCGGGCGATCAACCTGGGACCGCGCGGGGAGCGGTCGTGGTTGATCCGGGCGCCGCTCGCCCGTCGCGGCCACTTCCGGATCGAGCCGCTCCAGATCCAGACCGGCGACCCGTTCGGGTTCTTCGAGGCCTCCGCGTCGGTGGGGCAGGGGGTTTCCGTTGTGGTCTACCCGAGAGTCGAGCCGATCCCGCAGTGGCGGATCCCGGCCGCCAGCCTCGAGGGAAGCCATTCGGCGCCCGAGCGGACGCTCCAGACCACACCGCTGGCGACGACCGTGCGTCCCTGGGCGCCGGGCGACAGCATGAACCGGATCCACTGGAAGTCGACGGCCCGGTTCGGTGAGATCCAGGTCAAGGAGTTCGACCTCGAGACGACGGCCGACGCCTGGATCGTCCTCGACCTCCAGCGCGAGGTGCAGACCGGTCGAGGCGATGAGTCCACGGTGGAGGCGGCGATACGGGCAGCCGCGTCGATCGCCGACAAGGCCATCTCCGAGAACCGGTCGGTGGGCATGACCGTGAACGCGCACCGGCTCGCCATGCTCCCCGCCGACCGGGGAGCGCGCCAGCACCTCAAGATCATGCAGCTGCTGGCCGCCGTCGACGGCGACAGCACGACGCCGCTCGACGAGGTCCTCGTGGCCACCGTGTCGCGGCTCCGCCGGGGCATGACCGCCATCGTGATCACGCCCTCGCTCGCGAGCTCCTGGGTTCGGCCGCTCTCCACGTTCCGTTCGCGCGGCATCGGCTGCGTGGCGATCACCGTCGACGCCGACGCCTACGACCGCCATGCCCGGGAGCAGGATGCGCGGGCCAGCGGCCGCCCGCCGCTGGAGCCCGACGGAGCAATCCGCGAGCAGCGAGCCAAGCGGGTGCGGGCCCTCCGTCACGCGCTCGCGGAGTACGAGCTGCGGACCTACGTGGTGGTCCCCGAACGGCCGCTCGGCGAGATCCTGGTCCGATGACCGCGGTTGCCGGCAACAGCTCGCCGCGACAGATCCTGCCCGACGCGCTTCGCCGGATCCCGCTGGCACCGGCCGAGGGGTGGTTCACCCTCGGGTTCGTGGTGCTCATGAGCGCCACCGTCGCCTGGTCCCTCGACGACGCGGCCTGGGTCCTCGGCAATCGAAAGTGGGGCGACTTCTTCTTCTGGGCCGCCGTGCTCGCGACGTTGACCGGGTTCGTCGCCGCGAAGGCGCGCTGGCCGCGCTGGCTGTCCCACCTGGGCGGAGCGCTGGTCGCGGCGCTGGTCCTGCCGGTCATGGTCGGCTCCGTGCTTGCCGGCGAGGACGCCACGGTGGGGACGATGTATCGGGCAACGGCCGATGCGGCCTTCAACGCGTGGCGCGACCTGGCGATCCTCGGCCGTGCGTCGACGACCCAGTCGGGCCACTACCTCCTGGCCCTCGGGATCATCGTATGGTCCGTTGGCCAGTTTGCCGCCTACGCCGTGTTCGGCCACCGGCGGCCGCTCGATGCCGTGATCGTCGTCGGGATCGTCCTCCTGGGGAACATGGCCCTCACGGTCAACGACCAGCTGACCTACCTGGTGATCTTCAGCGTCGCCGCGTTGTGCGTGCTGGCCCGCAGTCATGCATTCGACGAGGAGACGACCTGGATCCGGCGGCGGATGGGCGAGACCGGCGACGTGCGGTCGATCTACCTGCGCGGCGGCGCGCTGTTCATCACGGTCGCGGTCTTCGGATCCCTCGTCCTGACGGCGTCCGCGTCGTCGGCACCGCTGGCCGGCGCGTGGACGGGCTTTGACCGGGTTCTCATCGATCTTGGCCGCTCGCTCCAGCGGTTCCTGCCGTTCGGTGGCGCCCCTCGGCCGGTCGGATTCGGCTTCGGCAACCAGGCCCAGATCACCGGTCACTGGGTGAGCGACAACCGCCTGGCGGTCACGATCCGCGTCCCACCGGGCCACAAGGAGCGCTACTACTGGCGCGCCGTGGCGTTCGACCGCTTCGACCTGAACTCGTGGGCCTGGACGGACCCCGAGTCGGTGGAACGGCAGGCCGGAGCACCCATATTCGCGACGCTGGCCGACGAACCGACGGACGTCTATGCCCGCCGGGACGTCACGTTCACGGTCGAGATCGCCGGGCCGCTGGGCGACTTCGTGCTCAGCCCGCTCGATCCGACGACGGTGAATGCTCCTGCCACTGTCCAGATCGTAGGGGCAGGCGGGCGTTTCAGCGCGATCCAGGTCGACAACCCGACATACACGGTGACGGCAGCCGTTCCGGTGCTTGGCAATGCCAACAAGGGGCTCACCGCCAATCGGTTGAAGTCGGCAGGTCAGGACTACCCGGACGACATTCGGGCCCTCTACCTCCCGCTCCCTGTCGACGCGCTGGGACCCAACGCCCGACGGTTGCTCCAGCAGGCGCAGGCCGACTTCGGTTCGAACCCGTACGACCTTGCCTTCGGGATCGAGCAACGGCTCCGGAACAGCCCCGATTTCCGCTACGACGACGATGTCCGTGGCCTGTGCGGGAACCTGAGCACCGTGGAGTGCTTCGCCACCATCCGGCGCGGGTACTGTCTCTATTACGCCTCCACGATGGCCGTGCTGCTGCGGGAGGCCGGCATTCCGGCCCGACTCGCGGAGGGGTTCCTGCCCGGCCAGCGCAACGAGGAGACCGGCGTCGAGCTGATCCCCGCCAGCGCGGCGCATGCCTGGGTCGAGGTCTACTTCCCGAGCTTCGGGTGGTACGCCTTCGATCCGACGGGCGGCAGCCTGCCCGGCCAGATCGACGAGCCGCTCGCGGAGGGTCCGCCGGTCACACCCGCCCCGTCGGCGGCGCCGAGCACCAACAGCCCACGCCCGAGCGTTCCCGAGATCGACGACGACACGCCGGGCGGCGCCAATCGGAGTGCGGGTCAGGGCTCCAGCAGGGACGGCAACGCCACGATCCTGGTCGCCCTGGCGGTGCTGCTGCTGGTCGGCGTGACTGCCCTCGCCTTCATCGCGTGGCAGCGCGGGCCGCGTGGCGAGGTCACCGCGGAGGGCGTCTGGCGGGGCGTCGGAAGGACGGCCGCCCGGTTCGGATTCGGGCCGCGACCCCAGCAGACCGTTTACGAGTACGCGGGCGCGCTGGGCGACATCCTGCCCGGGAACCGGCCGGAGCTCGAGACGGTGGCCCGGGCTAAGGTCGAGGTCGCGTATGGCCGCCAGGAGCTGGGCACCGATGCCCGCCGAACGCTGCGCGATGCGCAGCGCCGCCTGCGCCTCGGATTGCTGCGTCTCGCGCTGCGGCGAAAGGATCGACGCCGCCGTCGGGGCTGACCGGCGGCCGGCTCGCCGAGGGTCAGAGCGCCCCGGCGCGCTCCCGGCGCTCGGTGGCGTCCCGGGCACGCTCGTCGAGCACGGGCGCGAGGTGCTCGGTCAGGTTGTGCGCCCGCAGGCGGGGCCGGCCACCCGCGATATCGACGACGGTGATCCCGCACAGCGCGAACGGGAACAGCCAGAACCGCTCCAGCGGCAGCTCGAACAGCGTCAGCAGGACGATCTTGAAGACGCCGTCGTGGCCGACCACGATCGACCACGGATGGTCCGGCGCGGCGGCTGAGCCGAGCACCTGCGGGCCGTCCGGCACACCGGGCGGCCGGCCCTCGCCCAGCCGATCGAGCAGCGCGCGCAGCGCCGGAGCCACCCGCTCCCTCACCTCGACCAGGCCCTCGCCGCCCGGCGCGTGCGCCTCCGTCGGCCTGAGGCGCCAGGCGCTCAGCACGTCGCCCCAGCGCTGGGCGATCTCGGACCCGAGGCGGCCCTCCCATTCGCCTTGGCCGATCTCGCGGAGCCCCTCGTCGGCCCGCAGCGCGATCGGCTGGCCGTACGCTGCGCCCGCTGCGGCGGCCACCGACTCTGCGGTCTGGGTCGTCCGGACGAGCGGTGAGTGGACGATCTCGAGCGGCGCACCCACGGGTACCGGGAGAGAGGGCGGGTCGTGGGGCGTCGCGAGACGGGCGGCCGCGCGGTCCGCCTGTTGCCGCCCCAGCGGGGAGAGCGGCACCGCCGATTGACCCTGGAACCGGCCCTCGACGATGGCGGTGGTCTCGCCGTGCCGGAGCAGGACGATCGTCGCATCGAGCCCCGCAGGCACGGTCAGTGCGCGCCCGCCAGGCGGACGGTCCACACCTCGATGATGCCCTCGAGCCGGCGGATCGACGTCTCGACCGTCTCGGCCACGTCGTCGTCGAGGGCGAGGATCATGAACGCGTCCTCGCGTGGCGCCGTCCGGGCGACGTGCATCGCGCTGATGTTCACGTCGGCCTCACCGAGCAGGGTTCCGATCCGCCCGATCATCCCCGGCCGATCGTGGTGCCGCGTGATCAGCATCACCTCGGCGGGTGCCATGTCCAGCCAGTAGTCGTCGAGCCGGCTCAGCCGGGGCCCGCCCGCACCCACCGTGCCCGCGACGGTCGTCGTGCGGCCGCCCGACTGGCCCGACAGCGACAGGAGCGCCGCGAACTGGCCGGCATCGGGCGTCTTGCGCTCGACGAGCGTGATCCCGCGGGCCCGCGCGATCGAGGCCGCGTTGACGAGGTTGACCCGCTCAGTGGTGGTCGCCCCCAGGAACCCGCGCAGGACGGCCGCGGTAAGCGGGGATCCGTCGAACTCCGCCGCGTCGCCCGCGATCTCCAGCGTCAGCGTGCTGGTCGCGCCCCGGGCGAACTGAGCGAAGAAGCGGCCAAGCGTCTCCGCGACCGGCAGGTACGGCGCGATGGCCTGGGCGGTCTCGGGCGTCAGCAGCGGCGCGTTGACGGCGTACCGGGCCGGACGGCCGGCGAGCACGTCGAGCACCTGGTCGGCGACCTCCTCGGCGACAAGTACCTGGGCCTCCTCGGTGGACGCGCCGAGATGGGGCGTCAACAGGGTGCGGGGCGCCTCGAGCAGGGGTGAGCCCGTCGGCGGCTCGTGCTCGAAGACGTCCACCGCGGCGCCTCCGAGCCGCCCGTCGCGCAGCGCCTCGGCAACCGCGGCCTCGTCCACCACGCCGCCGCGCGCGACGTTGAGGAGCAGCGCCCCGGGCTTCATGCGCGCCAGCGCCTCAGCCCCGATCAGGCGGCGGGTGGCCCGGGTGAGCGGCACGTGGACGGTGACGACGTCGGCGCGCGCGAGCAGCGCATCGAGCTCGGTCAGCTCGACGCCGTGGTGCGCCGCCTGCTCGGTAGTGACGTAGGGATCGGCCCCGATGACGGTCATCTCGAGCGCTCGCGCCCGGTCCGCGATCGCCTGGCCGATCTTGCCGAGGCCCACGATGCCCAGGGTCTTGCCGCGCAGCTCCACGCCCGTGAACCGCCCGCGCTGCCATTCGCCACGCCGGACCGAGGCGTCGGCCGCGGCGACGCGCCGGGCCAGCCCGAACAGCAGGGCAAGCGTGTGCTCGGCGGCCGCGATCGTGTTGCCGGTCGGCGCGTTGACTACGGTGATGCCGGCACGGGTTGCCGCATCGAGATCGACGTTGTCGACGCCGACTCCGGCCCGCCCCACGACGACGAGCCGCGTCGCCGCCCCGATCAGGGCCGCGTCGACCTGGACCTGGCTGCGCACGACGAGCGCGTCGTAGGCGCCGATCTCCGCGCACAGCTCCTCGCGCGACAGGCCCGCACGCTCGTCGACTTCGTGGTGGGCGCGCAGGCGATCGACGCCCTCCCGGGCGAGGGGCTCGGCGACGAGGATCCTCATGCGGTGGCGGCTGCGGCCCGACCGACTCCCCGCGATGCCAGGGCCGCCGCCTGCGCCGCGCCCACGGCAGCACCCGGCTCGACGTCGCGGCCCTGTTCGATGGCAACCGATTCGAGACCGGCGATCGTGCCGAGGATCTCCTCGACGGTCACCGATCCGAGATGGCCGACACGGAAGACCTGGCCGGTCAGCTTGCCCTGGCCTCCGGCGAGCACGATGCCGCGCTGCTTGAGGGCACCGTTGAGCGCCTTCCACTCAACGCCGGGTGCGAGTCTGACGCAGGTGACGGTGCGCGACGCGTAGCGCGGATCGGCGAAGAGCTCGAACCCGAGCGCCTCGAGGCCGGCGCGGGTCGCGGCGGCGCAGGCCTCGTGCCGGGCGAAGACCGCGTGGGGACCCTCGGCCCGCATCAGCCGGATCCCCTCGTCGACCTGGTAGACGACCGCGAGGGCAGGCGTCCACGGCGTCTCGCCATCCGCATGGCTGTCGCGGTGCTTGCGCAGGTCGAGGTAGAAGCGGGGCATGCGCGCCGACTCCATCGCGGCCCACGCTCGCTCCGAGGCGGCCACCATCGCCAGCCCCGGGGCGGACATCCAGGCCTTCTGCGAGCCGGTGACCACGACGTCAATGCCCCAGTCGTCCATCGCGAACGGAACGGCGCCGAGGGCCGACACGCTGTCGACGAGGATGAGGGTCTCGGGGCTCGCCTCGCGGATCGCGGCGGCCAGCTCCGGGATGGGGTTCATGACGCCGGTCGAGGTCTCGTTGTGCGTGAGCAGGACCGCCCCGAACGGGCCCTGCTCGGCCAGCGCCTCGCGAACGGCCAGCGGGTCGGCCGCCCGGCCCCACTCGACGTCGAGCTTGACGACGTCGGCGCCGTACGCGGAGGCGACCTTCGCGAACCGGTCGCCGAACGCGCCGATCGAGACGCCCAGCACCCGGTCGCCGGGCGAGAGTGTGTTGACCACGGCAGCCTCGAGCCCGCCCGAACCCGCGCACGAGAGCATGGCGATGTCGCTGGTCGTGCCGAAGAAGGGCTTCATCCCCTCGAGGATCCGGGCGAGCATGGCCGCGAACTCGGGCCCGCGGTGGTTGATCATCTGGCGTGCACCGGCCTCGCGCACCGTGGGCGGCAGGGCGGTAGGGCCGGGAATGCGCAGGTTGGGCTCGAAGCGGTCCACGGAATCTCCTGGGGTGCTGGGCTGGAGCGCGTGAAGGCGCTTCGATGGTCGCAGAAGTCTCGACGCCGCGCCAACCCGCGTTCGGGTCGGGCTGGCTCGGAGGGTTCGTGCCACCGTCGTTCGTGCTCCACGCATGAGCGACAGGCCCGGGCCCCGCCTGTGGCGCCCGTTACGAACGGACGTGGTGAGGCGCCGGGTTCGCGGCCACAATGCTCGCTCGAGGGCGCGGCCAGCGCCGCGCCTCATGCTCGCGGCACGAATGGTCGTGGTACCCGCGCGACGAACCTGCTCGCTGGATCCGGCCCGTCCCGGGCACGCTCCGGCCGCTTGCCCAACGGGTCGTTCTCGCGTCATAACTGCCGGACGTGGCACGATGCCTCCACGGGCGCCGCGTCGCAGCGCCGCCCGCCCGGCCGTCCTTGACGGCAAGCTGCTCAGAGGTTCGTGTTGCCCCAGCCCCGCCCCACCCGCCTAGCGACGCGTCGCTGGCGGCTCCTGCTCGTGCTCGCCGTCGTGGTCGTGGCGACCGGGCTCGGTGCCGTGTCCACCAACGCGCTCGGCGCGGGCGACCGGTTCGAGGGGCTGATCCGCCGGATCGACCGCCTGATCACGGGGCCCGTGCCGGAGCGATCGACCCTGCCGACGATCGCCGTCACGCCGCCGCCGGTCGCCGTCGCGACCGCCACGCCCGCACCCACGCCGCGCGCGACGGGCCCGCGCCCCACCGCCCCGGCGGCGACGCCGACACCGGCACCCACGCCCACGCCGCTCCCGCCCCGCGTCGCGGTCGACTTCGACTCGGTGCCCGATCCCGAGGCCGTATTCAGCCACCAGGCAGACAAGGACTGGTGCGCGGTCGCGGGCACGCAGATGATGCTGGCCATCCACGGTCAGGCACCCACCCACGACGCCTTCCAGCGGGGGCTCGCGACCCGGGTTCGCGAGTGGGAAAGCTGGCAGGACAGCCACAACGGCAACTGGGGCCCGGCAGCGATGGCGCTCGCGCTCGAGGCGTACGGCGTGCCGGGCTACGAGATCCGGGCCTACGAGACCCGAGCCGACGCACTCCGCGACTCAGCCCGGGCGATCAAGGTGACCGGCGCGCCGGTCATCCTCCTGACCTGGCGCGGTGCCCACACGTGGATCATGTCCGGCTACCGGGCCGACGCCGACCCGACGCTCTTTCCCGACGCCACGGTCACGGGCGCCTACATCCTGGATCCCTGGTATCCGTGGGTCTCGAACATCTGGGGCGCCTCGGATCCGCCCGGCGCGTTCCAGGACGGCGCCGAGATGGATCGCAACTACCTGGCGTGGAAGCGCCCCGAGGGTGACTACCCGGATCGCGACGGCAAGTTCATCGCGGTGGTACCGACGATCCCGCTGACCCGCTGACCCGCGGCTGACCTCCCTCAGGCGGCCTCGGCGAGGTCCGGCGCCGGCCGGATGCCGCGCACCCTTGGGACCAGCGCCAGCGCCAGCAGCGCCACCTTCGCCGCCATCCCCAGCGCGAACGCCAGCGGGATCCCCACGATCCCCAGCGCCGGCGTGAGGATCTGCGCCGCCCCGAACACCACGGCGAAGCTGCCCACCGATGCGAGCACCTGGAGCACCGTGTTGCGGGTCGCGAAGATGGCCCGGCTGAGCAGGTGGGTGAGGCTCTCGAACGGGATCGCAAGGGCCATCACGACCAGCACCAGGTTCGTCCGGTCGACCGCCTCCTGGGTGAACGCGCCACCGCGCAGGAACAGCTCGATCACGAACCGCCCCAGCACGGCAAGGACGACCGCGGCAAGCGTGGTGAGCACCGCGATCGTGATCGTGTTGCGCACGACGATCCGGGTGAACGTCCCGCGGTCGCCGGCCGCCGCGGCCGCCGACAGGGTGGGGAAGACGGCCAGCGCAAACGACACGGCGATCACGCTGACCGGCACGCTCTGGAAGTTGCGGGCGAGGCTGAGCGACGTCAGGCCACCGACCGCGACGGTCGTCGCAAGCGATCCGAGCACTGTGAAGGTGAGCGGGTCGATCGGGTGGCTGGCCATGCGCGGGATCATCAGCCGCACGAACTCCCGGAACGCGAGGGTCCGGACGCGGAGCGCGGGCCGGAAGCGGACCGTGCTGCCCCGGAGCCAGAGCAGCCGGATGCCCACGTGGAGGAGGGCCCCCAGGATGGCGCCGACCGCCCCGGCATGGATCCCGAGGCTGCCGCCGAAGAGCACCATCCCGAGGACGATCCCGCCGTTGTAGAGGACCGGCGCGAGCGCGTAGCCCAGGAACCGTCGCTCCGCGACGAGCACCTCGCCGAGCACATCCGACAGTGCGAACAGCACGGGCGTGACGAGCATCAGGCGGAAGAGGTCCGTGTACAGCGAACGCTGGGCGGGCGTGAAGCCGGCGCCCGTGAGCTCCACGGTGTACGGGGCGATGACGAACAGCACCGGCGTGGCCACGCCGATGATCAGCACCGCGAGCGTGAGGACGGTGCCCGCGAAGTCGCGCGCGGCCCGCTCATCGTCCTGGCGGAGCGCGAGGAAGATCGGCACGAACGGGGCCGACAGGCCGCTGGCCACGAGGACGCCAAGCGCGATCTCGGGGATCGCGAACGCGGCGAGGTAGGCGTCCAGCTCCGCGCTGGCCCCGAACGTCCGCGTCTGGACCACGTCCCGGACGAGGCCCATGACGTAGCTGCCGAACGTCACGACGGCGAGCAGAATCGCGCCCCGCGGGAAGAAACGGGCGGCGATCGGGCGGAGCTGGGCGGGGAGGAGACGGGTCCAGGTTTCGGGGGCGTCGGCGCGGGCGGCGGCGTCCTCGGTCACCAGACGTCTCCGGCTCGCCACTCGCAGCTGAGCGGGCCGTCGAGGTCTGGCGCGGGCATCGACGGCGTCGCAAGCACCATGACGCCGTCGTCGTCATCCGCGGTGCGGAGGAGGCCATCTGCCGTCCGGACCCAGGTCGGCCCGCGCCAGCGCAGCCAGCCGAGCCGTTCGTAGAACGCGTGGAGGCCCGTGCTCAGCGCCCCCAGCTCGTGCTCGGCCAGGATGATGTCGTTCACCTTGCGCATCACGGCCGAGCCGTGGCCTCGGCCTGCATGGTCCGGATGCGTGGCCACCGCCTCGACATACCCTGCTTGCACCGATGCCGTGCCGGCGACGAGCCGCCGCGGCACGACCGATGCGTGCGAGAGGATCCGGCCCGCCTCCTCCAGGACCACGTGGGTGCCGCCCGTCGCGTGCTCCCAGTCCATATCGTCGAACCCGCCGTCCGGCCAGGCAGCGTCGAACAGCGAGCGCAGGGCGCGGACGTCGGCGTCGATGAGTTCCGCCGCCCGGAGCCGTCTGACCTTCATAGCCGGTAGTCTGCCCGGGCTGCCCAGTCGACGGGACGATCGCCGCCGAGTCGCAGCGGCTCATCAACGAGACGTACACCGCGTTCCTGCAGTCGTTCATGCCGAACATCGGCCGACCCGACGCCGACGAGCTGCGCAACCTGACCGCGGCGATCATCGTCGACCAGGAGCGGATGGGCGCGAACTCGCGCTCGACCGTCGGAACCGCGACCGATGCCTACACGCTCCTGCGGATCCTGTTCAGCCGGCTCGGCCAGCCGCACGTCGGCGGCTCGGGCGCGTTCAGCTTCAACCTGCCGGAGGGCATGTGCCGCGAGTGCGAGGGCCTCGGGCGACAGTCGGACGTCGACCTCGACGAGCTGGTCGACCGCGAGAAGTCGCTTAACGAGGGCGCAATCCAGGTGCCCGGCTACACGACCGGGACCTGGTACGTGCTGGTGTACACCCAGTCGGGCTTCCTCGACGGCGACAAGAAGCTCAAGGACTACACGCCCGACGAGTGGGATGCGCTGCTCCGCAAGCCCCCGACGAAGCTCAGGATCAGCAACCTCAACATCACCTACGAGGGCCTCCTGCTCAAGGTCCAGCGGTCGATCCTGAGCAAGGATCGCGACGCGATGCAGCCGCACATCCGGGCGTTCGTCGACCGGGCCGTGACGTTCACCGCGTGTCCGTCGTGCGGCGGCTCGCGGCTCAACCAGGCGGCGCTCGGCTCGCGGATCGATGGGCGGAACATCGCCGAGTGCGCCTCGATGCAGATCAGCGACCTCGCGGAGTTCGTGCGCGGGCTGACGGACCCGTCGGTCGCGCCGCTCGTCGGCAATCTCCGTGACTCGCTGGAGTCGTTCGTCGAGATCGGGCTCGGCTATCTCAGCCTCGATCGCGAGGCGTCGTCGCTGTCGGGGGGCGAGTCTCAGCGGGTGAAGATGGTCCGCCATCTCGGCTCGAGCCCGACCGACATCAGCTATGTCTTCGACGAGCCGACGGCCGGCCTCCACCCGCACGACATCGACCGCATGAACCGGCTGCTGGCCCAGCTCCGCGACAAGGGCAACACGGTGCTGGTGGTCGAGCACAAACCCGAGGTGATCGAGACCGCCGACTTCGTCGTGGACCTGGGCCCGGGCGCCGGGTCCGACGGCGGTCGGATCTGCTACACGGGCGACGTGGCCGGTCTGCGGGCGTCGGGCACGGTGACGGGTCGGCACCTCGACCATCGGGCGCAGTTGCGGTCGGATGCCCGTCCGGCCAGGGGCCACCTCCAGATCGTTGACGCCACGCGCAACAACCTGCAGCACGTGTCGGTCGACATCCCGCTTGGTGTCCTCACCGTCGTGACCGGAGTCGCCGGCTCGGGCAAGAGCTCGCTCATTCACGGCTCGCTGCCGCGCAGCGATGGGCTCGCGGTCGTCGACCAGTCGCCGATCCGGGGGTCGCGCCGGTCGAACCCCGCCACCTACACCGGCCTGCTCGATCCCATCCGGACGCTGTTCGCCAAGGCCAACAACGTGAAGCCGGCGCTGTTCAGCGCGAACTCGGAGGGCGCCTGCCCGACGTGCAAGGGGATCGGCCAGATCTACACCGACCTCGCGATGATGGCCGGCGTCGCCACGGTCTGCGAGGACTGCGAGGGCAAGCGGTTCACGCCCGAGGTGCTCCGCCTCACCTACCAGGACCGGAACATCGGCGAGGTGCTCGCGATGTCGGTCGCCGACGCGCGCGAGTTCTTCCGCTCCGGCCCGGCCCGGGCGATCCTCGACCGGCTGGTGGACGTGGGCCTCGGGTACATCACGCTCGGGCAGCCGCTTACCACGCTGTCGGGTGGCGAGCGGCAGCGGCTCAAGCTCGCCATCCACATGGCCGAGAAGGCGACGATCTACGTGCTCGACGAGCCGACGAGCGGCATGCACCTCGCCGACGTCGACCGGATGCTCGCGATGCTCGACCGGCTCGTCGATGGCGGCAAGACGGTCATCGTGATCGAGCACCACCAGGCGGTGATGGCGCACGCCGACTGGATCATCGACCTCGGCCCCGGCGCGGGTCACGACGGCGGCCGGATCGTGTTCGAGGGGACCCCGGCTGACCTCGTCGCGAATGCCGACACGCTGACCGCGCAACACCTCCGCGTCTATGTCCAGGAGCCTGTGGCGGTCTAGCTCGCGCGGTCCGGGCGCGCGATCGGCCGGGTCGTGATCACGCCATGAGCTCAAGGGCGCCTCCGCGGCCGCAATGGGGCGGCGCCGCTAGTGGCTGGCCATAGTCCACGCGCCGTATCGGGCATACGAGCCGCGAATGCTCACCGGGTGACCACGACCGACGGCATGGAGGCGCGGGGTTCCATCCGGCAGCGCCCTATCGACCCAGAGCGGCCATCGCGGGGGGGGCTTCGGTCAAACGCGACTGCGGATCGAAACCGCTGGTCAGGCGTTGCGCTCGGTCATCATCATCCCGAGTTCAGGATGCAGCAGGAACCTTGGCACCTGCGTCTTAGTCTCGTAGACTGGCGGCGCTGACCTCCATTGCAGGTCGTCCGAGAGGAGGCACGACATGCACACTGGGCCCTCCGCATTGGCTATGCTCAGAACGCAGCCACGCCCGGCAGACGGCTCAGGCGCCTCGTGAGGCCCTTCCCGACAGCCGTGCTGCTAGCGGCAGGACTCCTCGCGGTACCTGGATCGGTCCTCGCTATTTTTGAGCAATGCGGAACGGCAGCCGTCTCGTCCACCCAGAACCTCGACGCGATCGAGGGCATTCAGCGGATACGGACAGACCCGGCAACCGTCGTCGGCGTCGGGTACGTCCACCCCACTCAAGCTGACGTCGGCGCCGCAGGTGGAGACTTCGTTGCGATCGGGACAGCTAACGGGGCCGGGGTTGACAACTGCGCGAACGACTACGACCCGGAGTGGACGATCTACACGGACGGCGAGATTGGCGGCGTCTACTTCTGCAACGACCACAGTCTCGACGTATACGCCGCTGGCTCCGACGTCAGCTTCATGATCCGCTACACCTGGTGCGCAAGCCAAAGCTCGAATCGTTGGGTCATGACCATGGGCGGCACCGTCTGGGCTTGCTATTCCGCCACGTCGAGCGCGTCACGCGTTTCGGCGTTCATCGAGACCACGGGCTCGACGACTGACCGGAACATCGACGTGATGTACACGAGCCTCGAGAAGAGCCGAACTGGCACGTTCGCTTGGGAGGCGTTCGGCGATCAAAGCGCTAACCGAACCGTCTTTCCCTTGTACTCCTATCGATATGTCAGTACCGGGGCGTTCGACGCCTATCTGGCCCCGATGAACTGAGGATTCTTGGAAAGATGCATAACGTCCGACCGAGGGTACGCCCTCGGGCCGCAGTGCGGCTGGTTCCAGTTCTGTTGGCCGCTGTAATCGTTCTGGCAGCGGGCTATCTCCTCCTTCTCTCTCGTGCTTCCGAGGAGGGCCGGGCGAACTCAGGCATTCTCCCGACGGGGGCTGGAGCCACATCCGAGGGATGTGCCGACCTGAGCGCTGGCACTATCAAGGAGGCGTCGAACTTCACTCCGGCTGAACTGCAACGCTCGGACCTCCCCGCTCCGGCAATCAATGCGCTCGATCGTCCTCCTGCAGATGTCGGTTCAGCGGCCGTCGCTGCCCTCGACGGATTGCCAAGGCGCTTCGCATCCGGTTCGCCGGACGCCGCAGTCCAGTACTACCTTGACCGGCCGATCGGTCCGCTTATGACCACCGACGAATTCGCTGCTGCTGGCGGCATTCAATCCGAGCGGATGGTTCGAGATCCGAACGCCGGCTACTTCGTTGATGCCCTCCTCCAAGCGGTGGGCCCTCGGGCGGTACCCGTCGAGGTGGGACCCTACGAGGGCGCTTTCACGTGGGCAGACCCTTTGGATAACGGAGTCAGAACGCATAACCTGTATTGGTCTGATGGAACCTATGAGTACGCCCTAATCGGCGACAGAGCGCCAGAGGCATTGATCAACATCGGGAGAGGTCTCGTTTGCGGCTGAGTGGCGAGCGAGCAGACTCACCCACTGACTAAGTCGTCGGCGTCGTGCCGCAGATCGCGGCCTGGCTGCGCTAGGCCAACTCAGGGCGACGATCGCCCGACGCGCGTCGTCGCGTACCGCACTCGAACGAACGGCCCGTCTCCGGACATCCGGGGCGGGCCGTTGAAACTTCCGGCCCCTGCGGGTGCCCGGAACTCGCCCGCCGTAGCTACCGCGGGCCCGAAGCTCCGAGCGTGAGTGCCCCTGAGACATGGGGCTACCACCTAGAACGCGTGTTCGCTACGCCATTGACCCCGCGTGCCATACTTCTCGAAAGGCCGGAGTGCCCACCGGCGATATAGCACGGAGAGTTGGAGGAGATGGCCACATCAACGAAGGCCGCCCCGACGGCGGCCGCAACCGAGGCTCCCGCGGTGCCCAAACGGGAGTCATTCAAGGCAGTCGCATCGACGCCCGCGGCGGCGGAAGCCGCGACGCCGAAGGCTCGGCGCACGCAGATGTGAACCGCCCTGACTTCGCTGGAGACTCCATCGCTTGGAGGAAGATGGAGTCATGGCACACGACGACAACAGCATCAACCCATACCAGCGGCGGTATCCACCGGAGCTTCGCGAGCGCGCCGTCCGCCTGGTGGCCGAGACGGCGGCCGAGCGCGGCGATCGCCACGGCGCGGTGACCCATGTCGCCCGCCAGCTGGGCATCGGCCCGGAGTCGGTCCGCAAGTGGGTCCACCAGGCGGAGATCGACCGCGGCGATCGCGGCGGCCTGTCGACCGAAGAGCGTGAGCGGATGAAGCAGCTCGAACGCGAGAACCGCGAGTTGCGCCGAGCCAACGAGATCCTGAAATCCGCGGCGGTTTTCTTCGGGGCGGAGCTCGACCGCCGGTCACCGCGATGATCACCTACATCGACGAGCAGCGCGGCTCGTACGGGGTCGAGCCGATCTGCCGGACCCTGCAGGTCGCCCCATCCACCTACTACGCGGCCAAGACCAGGCCACCCTCGGCCAGGGCC
>Ga0136621_1000237_pt1 | contig 20834 bp, 18 predicted proteins | sample AntDryUQ445A2306_FD_104673 | JGI IMG/M metagenome (GOLD analysis project Ga0136621, IMG submission 104673) | Polar desert sand microbial communities from Dry Valleys, Antarctica - metaG UQ445A (23.06) | ecosystem: Environmental > Terrestrial > Soil > Desert | place: Antarctica: Dry Valley...
ATCCAGGCCGGGTGCCTCGGCCACCTTCATGCCGCCCTGACGTTCTCGGGCACGAGCGCCCATTCGGCGCGGCCGTGGCTCGGCGTCAACGCCGTCGAGACCGCGGTCGAAGGGCTCCGGCCGATCCTCGCGCTCGAGCCGCGCGAAGTGGAAGTCTCGGGCCTGCGTTTCGTCGAGGTGCTGAGCGTCACGCGGATCGAGGGTGGTATCGCCGCCAACGTGATTCCGGATCGGGTCCGCTGCGAGCTGAGCTACCGGTACGCGCCCGACCGCTCCCCGGCCGATGCCGAGGCGACCCTTCGCCGGCTCGCAGGCTCGGCCGGGACCCTCGAGGTGATCGGGAACTCGCCGCCGGGGCACGTCGTCGTCGAGGGCGAGCTCCTCGACCGGCTCCGAGCCGCGGGTGACTTCGCGATCGAGCCGAAGCAGGCCTGGACGCCGGTCGCCGAGTTCACCGCCAGGGGCCTCGATGCCGTCAACCTCGGCCCGGGCGCGACTCGCTTCGCCCACAAGCGCGACGAGCAGGTCGAGCTGGAAGCGCTCGCGCGCACCTTTCAGGCACTCGAGCGCTTCTTCTCGAACGGGAAGTCCTGACGTGCGCGTCTCCCCCACTCTGACTCGAACCGGGATCTACCCGTTCGCTCGCCTGGAGGAGGCAAAGCGCGCCGCGGCCGCGCGCGGGGTCGACCTGATCGACCTCGGCGTCGGGGATCCGCGCGAGCAGACCGAGGAGTTCATCCAGCGCGCGCTCGTCGACGCGCTCCCGCGGACGTCCGGCTACCCGCTCGCACAGGGTCTCCCCGAGCTGCGAGGCGCGATCACGCGCTGGTGCGCCCGGCGCTTCGGCGTCGACCTCGACCCCGACGCACAGGTGATTCCGACCCTCGGAAGCAAGGAGGCGATCTTCAGCTTCGCCCAGGTGCTCGTCGACCCCGAGGCAGGTCGTGACCTCGTCGCGGTGACCGAGCCCGGCTACCCGGTGCCCGAGCGGGGCGCACTTTTTGCAGGTGCCGAGCCGTTGCTCGTCCCGCTCCACGAGCGCAACGGCTTCCTGCCCGATCTCGACTCGATTCCCGAGGAGACGTGGCAGCGGCTCGCGCTCTTCTGGGTCAACTACCCGAACAATCCAACCGGCGCGACTGCTCCTCGGGAGCTCCTTGCCCGGCTCTCCGAGCTTGCGCGACGCCACGACTTCGTGCTTGCAGCCGACGAGGCCTACAGCGAGCTCTGGTACGAGGCGCCGCCCGCGTCGGTGCTGGAGCTCGGCGACCTTCGAAACGTCGTCGCCTTCAACACGCTCAGCAAGCGTTCCTCGATGACGGGGTATCGCTCCGGGTTCGTGGCCGGAGACGCGCAGGTGATCGGAGCGCTCCGCACCTTCCGGCCGACCGTCGGCACGGCTCCCCAGGAGTTCGTCCAGCGCGCGTCTGTCGCCGCCTGGGACGATGAGGCCCACGTCGAGCGCACACGGGGCCGGTATGCACGCAAGCGCGCTCTCTTCTCGGACCTCTTCGCGCGCAAGGGAGTTCGCCTCGCCGGCAGCGTCGCAACGATCTACCTCTGGTTCGAGGTGCCCGCCGGAGAGAACTCGGAAGCGTTCGCCACACGGCTCCTCGAGCACGGCATCGTCGTGTCACCCGGCTCCTACTTCGGTGCCACGGGCGAGGGATACGCGAGGATTGCGCTCGTGCCCTCGCTCGCCGACTGCGAACGCGCCGTCTCGATCCTCGAGGATGTGCTGTGACGGACGTCGAGGCGATCATCGACGCGCTCGACCGTGGCGAGATCCGCGTGGCCGAGAAGAGGGGCGGAGAGTGGGTCGTGAACGAGGAAGCCAAGCAGGCGATCCTCGACTACTTCCGCCTCCGGCGGATGGAGCCGCAGGAGGTTGGGCCGTTCTCCTACCACGACAAGATCCCGCTCAAGCGAAACTATGCCGAACTCGGGGTGCGCGTCGTCCCGCCGGCTGTCGCCCGCTACGGCTCGTACCTGTCGCGCGGTGTCGTGCTGATGCCGAGCTACGTGAACATCGGCGCCTGGGTCGGGCCCGGGACGATGGTCGACACCTGGGCGACGGTCGGCTCCTGCGCGCAGATCGGCGCGGACGTGCACCTGGCCGGCGGCGTCGGCATCGGCGGCGTGCTCGAGCCCGTCGGCGCGCGACCCGTGATCGTCGAGGACGGAGCCTTCATCGGCTCGCGCTGCATCATCACGGAGGGCGTCCGTGTCGGCGAGCGCGCGGTCCTGGCGCCAAACGTCTCGTTGACGGCCTCCGTGCCGATCATCGACGTCAGCGGGACCGATCCGGTCGAGCACCGTGGCTATGTGCCCCCGAACTCGGTCGTCCTACCCGGCACCCGGTCGCGGGAGTATCCCGCCGGCACCTTCCAGGTGGCGTGCGCCCTGATCGTCGGCCGGCGGAGCGCCTCCACGGATCTGCGCACGAGCCTGAACGAGGCTCTGCGCGAGTTCGAGATCGGCTCTAGCTAGGCACCTCGACGGCGGGACCGGTGAGGAGAGCCTGGTGCTCCGCGTCGATCTCGACGCGAAGAGCGCCACCGGGCATCCGTACCGCCACCGGCGAGGCGCAATCGCCGCGCGCGATCGCCGCAGCAGCAGCCGCGACCGCGCTCGTCCCGGACGAGCTCGTCCGCCCCGCGCCCCGCTCCCAGACGGCAACGCTGAGCTCATGCGGGCCGTCCACCCGGGCGAGCTGCACGTTCGTCCCCCCGGGAAAGCGCGGGTGGCGCTCGATCAGCGGCCCCAGACGGAGCAGCTCGCCCTCGTCGGGCTCCCGGAAGACGACGGCGTGCGGGTTGCCGACCGAGACCGGCGTGATCTCGATCGTCTCCTCCCCCACTTCCAGCAGTTCGGGCGCCCCGACCTCGACCGCCCCCAGCTGCTGCTCGACCTCGCCGCTCGAAAGCATCCTCGCGGCCACCTCGCGCGGGCCGACGCGCACGCGCACGCGCTCGGCGCCCGTCCCCTCGGCGAGCCAGCGCGCCACGATGCGCGTCCCGTTCCCCGAGAGCTCGGCCGTCGTGCCGTCCGGGTTCCAGATTCGGACACGAGCCCAGTCCGGGCCGCTCGCCAGCACCTCGAGGATCCCGTCGCTTCCCTTCGCGTGGCGCCGGACGAGCGCAGGCGTCAGGTCATCCCGCTCGATGAGCAGGTACGTGTTGCCGTGTGCGTGCCACTTCGAAAATCTCATCGGCGATCTCGCCCGTCGGGCGATCTCCGCTCACGGTAACGAGCCCGGGGATACGGCGCATCCACTTGCGCTGATAGGCGGCGTAACGCCGCGTCCGGGCTATCAGGGCGGCGTGCGCCTCGGCGGCGGGCAGCTCGGCGAGCTCTCGCAGGCCGAGAATGTGTCGCGCGGTCGACGAGATCGGCCCGGCGAGCGCCCGTCGAGCCTCGGCCGCCGCTCCCGCGTCGAGCATCGCGCGCGCCCGCTCGGCGATGCGGAGGTCGAGCTCCTCGGAGGGCATGTCGAGCCCGAAGACGATGGTCGGCTGCCGGGTCTCCTCCGTCCAGAGGCGCCCGTGCGAGGGGCGCAGCGAGGCACCCGCTTCGGCAAGCTCGAGCGCCCGGACGACGCGGCGGCGGTCGTTCGGGTGAACCGCCGTCGCAGCCGCGGGATCGCGTTCTGCGAGCAGTGCGTGCGAGGCCTCGCCGCCGCGCTCGTCGTAGAGGCCCTCCCAGCGCTCGCGGACGCCGGGGCCGGGAGCCGGTGGAAGGTCGAGCTCGGCGAGCGCGGCCCGCAGGTAGAGCCCGGTGCCGCCCACGACGATCGCTACGCGGCCGGCATCGAGCAGCGCGTCGATCTCGGTATGCGCAAGCGCCGCATATTCCGACACGGAGGCCTCGTGCGAGAGCGGCCAGATAGCGACGAGCCGGGTCGGGAATTCTGGCTGGGCGGTCAGGATGGGCACGCCCCGGTAGACCTGCATCGAGTCGGCGGAGACGATCTCGCCTCCCGTTCTCGCCGCAAGAGCCCCGGCGACCGCGGACTTGCCGGACGCGGTCGGGCCGAAGAGGGCAAGAACGAGACGGCACGGCGTGGATGGCATTGCGCTCAGTCGAGAAGACGACCCCGGGCGCGCACGATGTCCTCCTCTGCCGCCGCGCCGGAGCGCAGATATCCGGCGACGCTCCCGAAGCTGCGCTCCAGCTCCTCGAGTACACCGATCATCGAAGCGGCCGGCGTCGCGCTGATCCGCCGCCTCCGAGCGCGCTCGGCCTCGTGTTCAGCCTCGGCGATCCAGTCTTCTCGGAGCGCTGCGAGCCTGCGGCCGCTGACGGCGTAATCCTCGCCGATCGCTCGGATACCCACTCCGGCGAGACGGAGCAGCAGGGCCGTCACGAGGCCGGTTCGATCCTTGCCGGCCTGGCAATGCACGAGGACACCGCCCACGGGCGCTCGCGCAACGCTCGCGACGGCCAGCGCGAAGTTTTCGGGGAACCACTCGAGGAACTTCCCGTAGACGGCCTGCGTCGCGGCCGCGTCTCCCGCGGCGGCTTGGCCAATTGCTTCGAGCTCCGCGGAGCGCGCAGGATCGAGGTCTCCGAGGAGTGGAATATGGATCACCTCGACCGGCAGCTCATCAGGCGGGTCGGCCTCCAGCTCGCTGTGGAAGCGCAGGTCGATCACGGTGCGAACACCGTAGGAAACCAATGCTCCCCAACCGGCGTCGCTGAGCTGGCGGACGCTGTCCGCGCGGACAACCGAACCGAAGCGAGTTGCCCGCCCATCCTCGATGCGATGTCCGCCGAGGTCGCGAACGTTTGCGCAGCCGTCCCAGATGAGGTCGCGGCCCGCACGGTGAGCCATCTCAGGCGGCGAGCGCGGCGAGCTGGGTTCCGCGCAGGGTGGTCGACGTGGAACCCTCGACCAGGATCGAGACGAGCTCGCCGGGATGCGCATTGCCCGAGAACGTGACCGTCGTGTTGCGGCGCGTCCGGCCGCGAAGCAGGGTGGCATCGGTGCGGCTCGGCCCCTCGACGAGGACCTCCTCCACCCGTCCGACCCGCTGGGCGTTCCGCTCGCCCGCGACTCGCTGCACGACCTCGACGAGGCGCTCGAGGCGCTCGTGCTTGACCTCTTCCGGAACCTGATCCGGCAGGGAGGCCGCCTCGGTGCCCCGCCGCGGCGAGTAGATGAAGGTGAACGCGGTGTCGTAGCGCACCTCCTCGACGGCCGTGAGTGTGAGCTCGAAATCGGCGTCGGTCTCGCCCGGGAACCCGACGATGATGTCCGTTCCGAGAGCGAGATCCGGGATCGCCGCGCGAAGCCGCTCGACGAGGCGCAGATAGCGCTCCCGATCGTAGGTGCGCCTCATCGCTTTCAGGATGCGTGAGGAGCCCGACTGGAGCGGCAGGTGCACGTGCTCGCACACCGCCTCACACTCGGCCATGGCCGCGATCACGGGCGCGCGGAAGTCCTTGGGGTGCGGGCTCGTGAAGCGAATTCGCTCGATTCCCTCGACTGCATCACAGGCGCGCAGGAGCTCACCAAACTCGGTCCGGGGGCTCGCGAGCAGGTCACGACCCCAGGAGTTGACGTTCTGGCCGAGCAGCGTGATCTCCCTCACGCCGTCCCTGGCGAGCCGGGTCACCTCCGCGATCACGTCGCCGGGACGGCGGCTTTGCTCCCGTCCCCGGACGGCGGGGACGATGCAGTACGCACACTTCGAGTTGCACCCCATCGAGATCTGCACCCAGGCCTGAAAGCGGCGTTCCCGACGCGACGGCAGATCGGCGGCGAAGTGACTCCATTCCTCGAAACGCCCGCGGGACACCTTGCCGCCCGCATCGATCCAGTCGCCGAGGTGCGGGATCGACCCCGGCCCGAACGCGACGTCGACGTAGGGGTAGAGCTCGAAGATGCGATCTCGTTGAGCTTCCGCGTAGCAGCCTCCGACGGCGATCACTCGCTCGGGATCTCTGCGCTTCAGCGCCGCCGCCTGTGCCAGATGCGCGGCGAGCTTCTGATCGGGCTTCTCGCGAACCGTGCAGGTGTTGAAGACGATGACGTCGGCCTGCTCGGCCGAGATCGCCTCCCCCAGTCCGAGCGACTCGAGCATGCCCTTGATCCGCTCGGAGTCGTGAGCGTTCATCTGGCAACCGAAGGTCGTGACGTGGTAGCGCCTCATAGGCACAGATTGTAGGGGCGCCTGCCCCCCACGATCATTTTGCGACTTCCACCGCCCGGCTCTCGCGGATGACCGTGACCTTCACCTGGCCGGGGTATTCGAGCTGGTCCTCGATCTCGCGTGCGATCTCGAAGGAGAGCAGCACGGCTGCGTCATCGTCGATCTCGCTCGGCTTCACGATCACGCGGATCTCGCGCCCCGCCTGGAGGGCATAGACCTTCTCGACGCCCTTCTTCCGGGCTGCGAGCTCCTCGAGCGACTCGAGCCGCCGAATGTAGTTCTCGAGACTCTCCCCGCGCGCGCCGGGACGCGAGGCCGAGATGGCGTCGGCGGCGATCAGGAGCACGGCCTCGACCGTCTGCGGCTGCACCTCGTAGTGATGGGCCTCGATCGCGTGCATCACGTGCCGCGACTCGCCGTAGCGCTTCGCGTACTGGGCTGAGATGAGCGCATGTGAACCCTCGACCTCGTGCGTCATCGCCTTACCGAGATCGTGGAGGACGGCGGCCCGCTTGACGGTCTTCACGCCGGCGCCGAGCTCGTGCGCCATCACGCCCGCCAGGTGAACGACCTCGAGCGTGTGCTTCAGCACGTTCTGCCCGTAGCTCGTGCGATAGCGGAGCCGGCCGAGAATCTTGACGATCTCCTCGTGGAAGTCGCCGCAGTTCGCCTCGAAGACGGCTTGCTCGCCCGCCTGGTACATGTGCTCCTCGAGCTCCGTCTTGGCCTGGTAGTACATCTCCTCGATGCGAGCCGGGTGGATGCGGCCGTCCTCGATCAGCTTCGCGAGCGTGATCTTCGCGATCTCGCGCCGTACGCCGTCGAACGAGGACAAAACCACCGCGTGCGGGGTGTCGTCGATGATCACGTCCACACCCGTCAGCGCCTCGAGTGCGCGGATGTTTCGGCCTTCGCGGCCGATGATCCGGCCCTTCATGTCGTCCGAGGGAAGCTCGACGAGCGACACCGTCGTCTCGGCGGCGTGGCTCGCCGCCACGCGCTGCAACGCGTCGGCCACGAGGTTCCGCGCGCGGCGGCGCGCCTCGTTTCTCGCCTCTTCCTCGTGCTGGCGAACGCGCCGTGCGAGCTCGTGCCGGACGAGCTCCTCGGACCGTTCCAGCACGTGCGCCTTCGCCTCGTCGACCGTCATACCCGAGATGCGTTCGAGCTCCTGGAGCTCTCGTTCCTTCGCCTGCTTCAGCTCCTCCTGCAGCGCTTTCGCATGGGCCTCTCTGTCGTCGAGCCCCTGCTCGCGGCGCGAGAGCTCGGTCAGCGTGCGCGTCAGTTCCTCGTCCCTCGCTGCGAGGCGGACCTCGACGGCGCTCGTGCTCGAGCGGCGCTCCTGAATCTCCTGATCGGTCTCTGCGCGCAGCTTGACCGCCTGCTCGCGCGCCTCGATCTCTGCCTCTCGGCGAACCGACGCGGCCTCCTTTTCAGCGTGGCTCAGAATCGAGGCGCGGTCGCGCTCGACGCGGTCACGCCGCCTGCTCCGGATGCGGCCGGAGAGGATCGTCGCGGCTCCGGCTCCGACGGCGAGCCCGATCAGTATCCCGATTGCGATCAGCATGGTGCTCCTGCCTCTCGAGCCGGAGAAGCCCGGCATCTGCAACGCCCTGCGGGGTTCCGCAGGTGCCCATCCGGCACCGGCTCGCTAAGGGCACATCCCCGATCGCAAAGAGGGGCTCGACGGCCCCTCGCTCAAGTCTGGACTACGACGTCTCTGTCAGATCGCTCGTCGAAAGGTGGTGGGTGGTTGGGACGGAGTGTCGAGTAAAAGCACGTGTCATGATCGGAAATACGCTCTACGCAGGCAAAATGTCGAATGAAGCTCCTCTATACTACCGCGCCTTACCGGTCGGATGCAACGGCGTCGAGAGCAGCCTCGATCGAGTCCTCGCCGAAGCCCTTCCGCACCAGATAGCGCCAGGTCGCCGGGCTCCTCCCGCGCTTCGTCGCGATCCGGGTGGCGCGCTCCGGCTCAGGCTCGAGAACGGCGATCGCCGAGACGACGAGCTCGGGCGCGATCCCGCGTTTGCAAAGGTCGTCCCGGATAGCGGCATCACCGGCCCCTCGCTCGGCGAGCGCCCGCGCCCGCGCAAGAGAGACCCGCTGGTCGCTGACGAGTCCGGCACGCTCGAGCGTCTCGAGCGTCGAGGCTCGGTCGCGCGGCGCCACACGTGCCCTCGAGAGCGCCGCGTCGAGGTGCTGGGCGGAGAGCTCGTGAAAGCGCAGAGCCTTGCCGGCTGCTGCAAAGGCCCCGACCCGGCGAAGCTCACGCCGCACCGCCCGGGCTCGCTCACGATCGATGAGAACACCCTCGGCGAGGCCGGCTCGGACAATGACCTCGACCGGCATCGTCCGCCAGACCTCACCGTCGAGCTCGACGACGGCCCGGCCGGGTCGCCCCTTGCGAACGGCCGTGACGAGCGGCGAGGCCGACCTCAAGCCTATGAGCTTGCTCCGACCTCCACCGGGGAGGCCTCGCCGGCTCCGTTCTGCGCGGAGGGAAGCAGCCGCGCGGAGACGATCTGATCCGGTCCGAGCTCGGCCTGGATCCTCACGAGGATCTGCTGGGCGACGTCCGGGTGCTCGCGCAGGAATGCGGCCGAGTTCTGCCGCCCCTGCCCGAGCCGCTCGTCGGCGAAGCTGAAGTACGACCCGGACTTCTGGACGACCTTCCGCTCGAGACCCGCGTCGAGGACCGTGCCCTCCCACGAGATGCCGGTGCCGTAGATGATGTCGAACTCGGCCTGCTTGAACGGTGGCGCGACCTTGTTCTTGACCACCTTCACGCGGACGCGGTTCCCGATCGCCTCGACACCCTCCTTGAGCGTCTCGATACGGCGGATGTCGAGCCGGATGGACGCGTAGAACTTGAGCGCGCGGCCGCCCGGCGTCGTCTCGGGGGATCCGAACATGACCCCGATCTTCTCGCGCAACTGGTTCGTGAAGATGCAGATCGTGTCGGTGCGATTGAGCGTGCCGGCGAGCTTGCGGAGCGCCTGGCTCATCAATCGCGCCTGCAGACCGACGTGGCTGTCGCCCATCTCGCCCTCGATCTCGGCCTTGGGCGTCAGCGCGGCGACCGAGTCGACGGCGACGATGTCGACCGCTCCGCTTCGAATCAGCAGCTCCGTGATCTCGAGCGCCTGCTCGCCAGTGTCGGGCTGCGAGACGAGCAGGTCGTCGATCGAGACGCCGATGCGGCGCGCGTACTGCGGGTCCATCGCGTGTTCCGCGTCGATGAAGGCGCAGATTCCACCCCGACGCTGAGCCTCGGCGATCGCGTGGTACACGAGCGTCGTCTTGCCCGACGACTCCGGTCCGAAGATCTCGATGATGCGCCCGCGTGGGAGCCCCCCGATGCCGAGCGCGAGGTCGAGCGAGAGCGAACCGGTCGAGACGGCACCGATCGACACCTGGGCCTGATCGCTCATCCGCATCACCGATCCCTTGCCGAACTGGCGCTCGATCTGGCCGAGCGCGACGTCGAGAGCTTGCTCGCGGTCCAACTGATTCAACCTCCTAGGGCTACCGATTCGATCACCTGGTACTGCGCCCCGCTCGGCCGCAGCACTGAATGGTAAACAGCCGCCTCGGACGGAGTGAAGCTCCCGGCGTCCGGGGACTCCAGCTCGAGTCCCAGGCGCTTCCTGAAACGCGCGACGGTGACGTGTGGCAGCCACGCACGCCGCTCGCGCTCGTACAGCCCGAGGCGCTCGAGGCGGTCGTGGAGGTCCTCCGCGAGCGCAGCCGCGGTGCCGTGCACGTCACGGAGCAGGAGCATTCCGACCGTCCGCGTCTCCCGGTAGCCCCCAGCGGGAAAGCCCAACTCGATGCGCCCGGCCGCACGCACTGCGCTCCGTTGCGCTCGGGTGAGCGCCCTGACCTGCGCAGCCGGGATGCGGCCGAGGAAGGCGAGCGTGACATGGAGCTGCTCGCGCCGGACGATGCGGAGCCCGGCGACCTGCAGCTCGCTCTCCTGCCATGCGACGATCCCGTCGAGCACGGGGTCCGGCAAGCGGAGGGCACAGAACACACGAATCCGCTCATCCCCCGCGAAGGTACTCGACGGGATCAAACGGAATCGTGAGGAGGGTGTGGAGGAAGTGCCCTTTCCGGTCGCAGCGAGTCGTTCACGTCGCGCTTCCTCCATCCGTCCGCAGAAGCTGCGTGGCCAGGTGCAGCGCGCCGACCGCTGCCCGCCGGCGGACCGTCTCGCGGTCCCCCGGGAGGCTGAACTCCGCGCTGCTCGCGCCCGCAGGGCCTTCGGCATGGAGATGAACGAGTCCGACAGGCTTCTCGCGTGTGCCCCCGCCCGGCCCGGCGACGCCGGTCACCCCAAGAGCCACCTCAACGCCCAGCCGCTCGCGTGCGCCCCTGGCCATCGCGGCCGCCGTCTCGGCCGAGACGGCGCCGTGTCGGGCCAAGAGCTCGGGGGACACCCCTAGCTCCCGCGCCTTCAACTCGTTCGCGTACGCGACGAAGCCGCCGCGGAACACATCGCTCGAGCCGGGAACGCCCGTGAGCCGCGCCGCCACAAGACCACCCGTGCAGGACTCCGCGGTCGCCAGCGTGAGGCCCTGCTCGCGACACAGGGAAAGAACGAGCTCCTCGATCGGCCGCTCGTCCGTCGAGAAGAGGAAGCCGCCGAGCGGGCCGGCAAGACGTCGCTCGAGCTCGTCCAGGAGCGCCCGGTCGGCCTCGTCGGCGACGAGGTCGACGTGGATCTCGAAGTCGCGTGCGCACACCGTTGCCTCGACCCCGGCACCGTCGCCTCCGGCCTCGGCCAGCACACGGGCCACCTGCGATTCGCTGACGCCGTAGAAGCGAAGCACGCGCCTGTAAGGGGGAGTCGTGTGCGCGAGCAGCCTCTGCACCTCCGCGGTTCGCACGGCCGCGGGCCAGAGGCGCTGCAGCTCGCGCGGTGGGCCGGGCAGAGCGACAGCTACGGCAGCGTCGGTCTGGAGCACCACTCCCGGTGCCGTGCCCGCAAGACCGAGCGACAGCGCGCCCTGGGGCAGCGTCGCCTGCTTGCGGACACCTGCCTGGAAGTCGGCGAAGGGCCTCCCCAGCCGCTCGGCCACCCGCCGTGAGATCACCCCGATCTCCCGCTCGAGCGAACCGTCGACCACCAGCGTACGACCCGCCGCACGCGCAAGCAGCTCGATCGTGCGATCGTCGTGCGTCGGGCCGAGACCGCCGGAGACGACGCAGAGATCGGCCCCGAGGCCCGTCGCGAGCGCGTCCTCGAGCTCGTCGGACTGGTCGCCGACGATCACGATGCGCGCGGGCTCGAAACCGAGCCGCAGCAATTCTCGTGCCAGAAAGGGACCGTTCAGGTCCGGCCGATCGCCACGGACGAGCTCGCTTCCCGTCACGACGACGACCGCGCGGGGACGGCTCAAGGAGCAGCTGGGCGGGGCGAGATCCCCCGCGCGGTGATCGTCGCAGCGACGGAGTCACCGCCGGGCAGCCGGCGGAGCTTCCCGTTCAAGCGCAGCCGGAGGTTCTGCGGGCGGCCGACGTTGAGCCACAACGCCCGCCGCTCGAACGCCTGCGTCTCGCCCTGCTCGAGCGTCCCCTCGAAGAGCTGCTCGCCGGACGCCGACCCGCGCCGAACCTCGACCCAGGTATCGCCGTAAACGGCGGTCATCACGAGCTTCGCGGTCTTGGGCGCGGCGACGCGCCGTGGGCGCTTCGGCGTCCTTGCCCGCACCTTCGGCTTTGCCCGCTCGACCTGCGTGGCGGGCTGGCCGAGGTTCGGGATCACGGTGTCGCGTTCACGGGTCGAGCCGACCCGCCAGGCGACGACGACGAGGGCGGTGACAACCGCGATCGCAGCGAGTGCGAACACCAGCATGTTCGACTCGAAGCGGCGGTGGTCCCGCGACGGGGCGCGGCGGACGTGGGCCGGCGGTTCGTCCTCACCGGTGACGTAGCGCGAGTTGTACTCGTCCACGTAGAGCTGACCGTCGAGCCCCAGGTACTCCGCGTACGTTCGCAGGAAGCCCTTGACGTAGGGCTGGGCCGGCAGCTGCTCGAAATGCTCGTCCTCGAGCGCCCGCAGGTACTTGGCCCGCACCTTCGTCGCCTGCTCGGCCTGTGGAAAGTCGAGGCCCTGGCGCAGCCGTGCCTCGCGGAGGCTGTTGCCAATCTCGAACACGCGCGGAGATTGTAGCCCCAGGGCACAAAGATCGGTGGTCTCGGAGCGGTGAACGGCCCGCCGATGGTTGATCGATCTACGCGGCGAAAGCCTGCAGCAGGCCGTAGAAGCCGACCGCGAGCGCGGCCGTCATGGCGAGATAGAGGCCCAGGCCCCCGAGCAGGCGCCCGGCGAAGGCAGCCCGTTCCCCACCGGCGCGCCCGAGCGTGACCCGCGCGATGCGCCGGGCGCGGCGGCCGAGGAGGATCGCGAGCAGGCCGGCGAGCGCCGCGACCGGAATACCCGCTGCGGCGTGCAGGAGATCGACCTGCTCCAGGTACTGGGCTATCGCGATCGCAGCCGGCAGCGCCGCGACGGACAGGGCGCCCAGGACGAGCGAGGCCCAGGCGCGTCTATTACTGCTTTTGATAGGGGCGTCCAACGGCGGCCGGTGGTCTCGAGCGGCCGATCACCCCCGCGACGGCGATCAGCGTGAGCACGTAGGGAAGCGTCTCGAAGAGCGTGCCGGAAGAGGTGCCGTAGGCATCGGGCAGCCGCTGCGCGAGGGCGCTCGAGAACCCGAACAGGAGCGCGGCGCCGAAGGCTCCGAACGGCCGCCAGTTGCCGAAGATGAGCGCTGCGAGGCCGATGAAGCCCTTCCCGGCTGTCATGTTCTCGCCGAAGGCGTGCACGAAGCCGATCGAGAGGTACGCGCCTCCGAGGGCCGCGAGCATCCCCGAGACGGTCACGGCGGCATAGCGGGTGCGGTAGACGGAGATGCCGACCGTCTCGGCAGCCCGTGGATGCTCGCCGACCGAGCGGATGCGCAGGCCGACCTTCGTCTTGAACATGACGACGTAGGTCGCGATCAGAAGGGCGAAGCTGATCCAGATCATCAGGTTCAGCTGCGCGAAGATCGGCCCCAGGAAGTAGACGTCGTCGAGGAACGAGAGGCGGACATCGGGGATTCCCGACACGGAGGGGGTTCCCTGGTCGCCGTAGAGGTCGATATACAGGTAGCCGGTGATGCCGAGTGCCAGGAAGTTCACCGCCGTCCCGCTGACGATCTGGTCGGCGCGCAGATGGATCGAGAAGAAGGCGTGGATCAGCGCGAGGAGGCCGCCTGCGGCCATGGCGGCAAGTATCCCGACGACCCAGGAGCCCGACTCGGCGTTGGCCCAGATGCCGAAGAAGGCCCCCATCAGCATCATGCCCTCGAGCCCGATGTTGACGACTCCGCTCCGCTCGGCGAAGAGCCCCCCGAGCGCCGCAAAGGTGAGCGGCGTGGCGTAGCGCAGCGTCGCGGCGCCGAGAGCCGACCAGACGACGACGATGTCGAGGTCGGCGGCGCTCGAGCGCGTGGCGAGAACGCCTCCGGCGATACCGACGAGACCGGCGACGATCGCGCCCCAGCCGAGCCGGCGCTGTCCGCGCGTCGCCGCCCAGATGCCGGCCGCAATCGCGAGAATGCCGATGAGCAGCGGCACGAACGCGGTGCGCGACTTCAGCGGCGGGAGTGCGAGCCAGAACGCGAGCGCCCCGAGCACGATGCCGGCAATCGCGATCGCCCTCGGCCCCGAGAGTCGCGACCAGTCGAACCCTCGGCTCGACGCCTCGGCGCGGGCGCTCATGCCTCCGTCGCTGCCTTTCGCCGCGTCAGCCCCAGCTTGCGCCGCGCCTGCCACAGGTAGAGGATCAGCACGTCCGCCCCGACGAAGAGGACGACGAGGCCCTGGATAATCAGCGTGAGGTTGCTGGCGAGCTCGGCGCGAAAGATCTCTGGATCGAGGTTTCGCGTAGAGGTACCCTGGAGAAGGGCTCCGAAGAGGATCGCCGAGAGAAAGACTCCGACCGCGGTGTTCCGCCCGAGCAGCGCAACAGCGATGCCGATGAAGCCGATCTGGGAGACCTGGATGTCAGCCTGGCCGATCCGGAACTGCCAGCCCAGAATGTCGAGCGCCCCCGCGAGCCCGGCGAAGAGGCCCGAGATCGCCATCGCGAGGAAGTAGCTGCGCGGCACGCTGATGCCGCCGTAGCGCGCGGCCTCCGGGTTGAAGCCGACCGCCCGCACCTCGTAGCCTAGGGTCGTGCGATTGAGGGTGACCCAGTAGGCCACGAGGGCTCCGAGCGCGAAGAAGAGGCCGATGTGCAGACCCTGTAGGAGCGGGTCACCCCAGAACACAGGCAGCTTGGCCGCTGCGACGACGTCGTTCGAGATCGGCACCGACTCCTGCGTGGAGCTCTGCAGCGGGCCTCCGAGGCCGAAGAGGTAGAGCCCGACCCAGATCGCGATCCAGTTGAGCATGATCGTCGTGATCACCTCGTGTGCGCCCACGGTCGCCTTGAGCAGGCCGGCGATGCCCGCCCACACGGCGCCGGCGACCGCAGCTGCGACGACGGCGAGAGCGATGTGGAGCGGGCGGGCGAGCTCGGAGAACGACGACCCGACCCAGACGGCGAAGGTCGCTCCGACGATGTACTGGCCCTGGCCGCCGATGTTGAACATGCCGCACCGGAACGCAAAGGCGACCGCAAGCCCCGTCAGCATGAGCGGCGTCGCGAGCAGGAGGGTCTGCTGCAGGTTCAGGCTCGCGAGGAAGCGGTCCTGACCCGAGACCCAGGGGAAGAGCCAGTTGAGGCCGGTCCCGTCGAAGATCGCCTCGTACGTCGTGAGTGGGTTCTTGCCGGTGGTCAGCAGGACGACGAGGCCTCCCACGAAGAAGGCGAAAGCGGCCGTCAGAATGGGCGTCACGATTCCGCCCGCCCGCTGGTAGAGCGCGAGCCGTGCCGCGAACGTCGGAGCGGCTCCTTCTTCGGCGGGCGGTAGCGCGGGACCTGCCGGCGTGCTCAAGCGGCCGCCTCCTCGCTCTGCCGCCCGCCGCCGGTCATCGCGATGCCGAGCTCCTCCTCGCTCACGTCGGGGCCGTACTCGCCCACGATCCTGCCCTCGTACACGACCAGGATCCGGTCGGAGAGCGAAAGGATCTCGTCGAGCTCGAGCGAGATCAGCAGTACCGCCTTGCCCTCGTCGCGCTGCTCGACGAGGCGCCGGTGGACGAACTCGATCGCGCCCACGTCCAGGCCGCGTGTGGGCTGCGCGGCGATCAGCACACGCGGGTCGCGAGAGACCTCCCGTGCGATCACGACCTTCTGCTGGTTTCCGCCCGAGAGCGCCGAGGCGCGCGTCTGCGGCTTGCCCCCCCGAACGTCGAATTCCTGCAGAAGCAGCCGCGCGCGGGCGATCAGACGGCGTGGAAACAGCCACCCGAAGCGCGAGTCGGGCTCTTTGCGGTAGTCGTGGAGCGCGAGATTCTCGGCAAGCGAGAAATCGAGCACGAGGCCGCGCCGGTGCCGGTCCTCCGGAATGTGGCCGACGCCCTCGTCGAGGATGGCTCGGGTAGTGGCGCGCGCAACCTCTTTCTCGCCCACTCGGATGTGCCCGGCAGCCGCTCGACGCAGCCCGGTCAGCGCGTCGATGAGCTCCGTCTGGCCGTTTCCGTCGACGCCGGCGATGCCCACGATTTCTCCGCCGCGCACCTCGAACGAGATGCCGCGGCAGGCGCTGAGGCCGCGATCGTCCAGCACCTGCAGGCCCTCGATCCGCAGCAAGGGCTCCCCCGGCGTGGTCGGGGCCTTGTCGACCCGAAGCAGAACCTCCCGCCCCACCATCAAACGGGCCAGACTCTCCTCGGTCGCGCCCTCGCGAGGTAGCGTCTCGACCTTCTTACCGCGCCGGAGCACCGTGACCCGGTCCGCGATGTCGAGCACCTCGTTCAGCTTGTGGCTGATGAAGATGATCGCCATCCCCTTCCGCTTCAGGGTCTGGAGGATGGTGAAGAGCTCGGTCGCTTCCTGTGGCGTCAGAACGGCGGTCGGCTCGTCGAGGATGAGGATGTCCGAGCCGCGGTAAAGCGCCTTCAGGATCTCGACCCGCTGCTGCTGGCCGACCGTGATGTTCTCGACGCGCGCGTCCGGGTCGATTGCGAAGTTGAAGGTGCGCGCGAGCTCCTGCACCCGCTTGCCGGCCGCCTCGTAATCGAGCAGCAGGCCGGCGCGCGTCGGCTCGGAGGCGAGGATCACGTTCTCGGCAACCGTCATCACCGGAATCAGCATGAAATGCTGGTGCACCATGCCGATGCCGTGCTCGATCGCCTCCTTCGGCGACCCGATCGCGACGGGGTTGCCGCCGAGCAGGATCTCTCCTTCGTCCGGGGCATAGAGTCCGTAGAGGACGTTCATCAGGGTCGACTTGCCGGCCCCGTTCTCGCCGAGGAGCGCATGAACCTCGCCCCGGCGAAGATCGAAGTCGACCTGATCGTTTGCGAGGACCCCGGGAAAGCGCTTCGTGATGCCGCGAAGCTCGAGGATCGGCGCGGACGACTCCATCGGCGGCGATTCTACGGCGCGCGGAGCGCGGGGCGGAAAGGAACGAGGGGGCGGGTCGACGACCCGCCCCCTCAGGTTGGGTCTTAGCCGCGGACCGTCGCCGGGATCTTCAGCTTGCCCGACTTGATCTGGTTCTCGATCCTCTTGACCTGGGCGAGAATCGTCGTGCGCTTCTTCCCCTTCAGGCGAGGGCTCACCTTGCCGAGCCCGACGCCGCCCGCCTTGACGCCGAACGTCGTGTCGCCGCCGCCCCGGAAGGTGCCGTTCTTCACGGCCCGGGCGGTCTTGAAGACCGCGACGTCGACCTTCTTGAGCGCGCTCGTGAGCACGTGCTGACCCTTGAAGGACTGGTCGGCATCGACGCCGATCCCCCACTTCCCGCGCTCGTCGGCGGCATCGAGAGCCCCGAGGCCACACTGACCGGCGACCTGGAAGACGACCTGCGAGCCCGCCGCGATCTGGTTGAGCGCGATCTCCTTGCACTTCGCCTGGTCCCCGAAGCTCTGGGAGTAGGCGTTGAGCGTGCTGATGCGCGGGGTGATGCGCTTCGCGCAGAACTGGTACCCCGCGATGAAGCGGTCGACCGGCGGGATCTTGATCCCGCCCACGGAGCTGATCACCTGCGGTCCGCGACCCTTGATCGTCAGGGCGGCGAGCGCGCCGACGAGGCAGCCGGTCTCCTGCTCCTTGAAGAGCAGGCCGCGCAGGTTCCTCGGCTTGGTCGCCATCCCCACCTGCGAAGCGTCGATGATGGCGAATTTCGTGTTCGGGAAGCGGTTCGCCACCGTCTCGATCTCCTTCTCCATCAGGAAGCCGACCCCGATCACGAGGTCGAAATCGTTCTGCGCAAGACTCGCCAGGTTCGGGATGTAGTCGGATGACGAGCGCGAGATCAGCACCCGCGTACTGATTCCTTTCAGCTTGTCCGCCTGCAGGCGGCCCTTGTTCGCGAGCTGGTTGAAGCCGCGGTCGTTCAGACCGCCCGTATCGGTCACGAGACCGACCTTGACGCTGGCGGGAGCCTTTGCCGTCTTCGGCGTGCCGGCCCCCCCGTAGCTGGCCCCGGCAACCGTAAGAGCCCCAACGAGCCCAGCAGCCAGCCATGGCATCCATCGATGTGCTTTCACAAAGCCTCCTCTTTCTCGACCCCGATCATCCTGCCGCAAGACAGGATGATGCTATCGCCTACTAGGACGACTATGTGGCTGTGGTGTTAGTTCTGAGCCGCAACGCCGCGCAGCCAGACCTGCGTCCAGAAGGGCGAGAGCAGGCGGTAGACGAGGGGCTCGGCGATGTGGGAGAGGATCTCGAGCGGGGTGTTGCCGTAGAGGCGCTTGCGGTTGTTGTGGAAGCGGCGGATCTCCGTGAAGCCGGCGTCGCGTAGAAGCCGTTTCAGCGCCCGCGGCGTATAGCCGAGCTCGGTCGTGCCGTATTCCGACGACGCCGTGCGCCCCTGGAAGCGATGCTTCCAGTTCGGCTCGGCGAGCAGCACGCGCCCGCCCCTTCGAAGTGCTCGCCGCGCCGAGCGGACGACGAGGTCTGCCCGAGGGCTGTGGTGGAGGGCGTCGTAGATGAGGCAGGCGTCGAAGGCCCCGCCCAGATCGAGCGACTCCATGTCCCCCACCTCGAAGCGCGCCGCGACCCCTTCTGCGTCGGCCTGGGCTCTCGCGATCGAGATCATCTCGGGCGAGATGTCGTAGCCCACCGCCTCCACCCCGTGCCGCGCGGCCAGGCGCGTCATCCAGCCCGAGCCGCAGCCGAGCTCGCAGAGCCGCATCCCCTTCTGGAGGTCGAGCAGCTGCAGGACGTACCCGAAGTCGATCAGGTGCCGCGCCGTCTCGCGGGGAGCATTGACGAACGGCTTGGTGCGTAGCCAGTCGCGGCCCGCCTCGTCGATCTGCGCCGGATAGTCGCTCTCCGCCTGCTTGCGGCCCACACTCACGCCGCCCCGATTTTATGCGAGGGCCCTACCCCACGCCGGTGACGCGGTCGAGCTCGCTCTCGCCGACCAGGACCCGGCGCGGCTTCGAGCCCTCGTAGCCCGAGATCACGCCGCGGCGCTCGAGCATGTCGATCAGACGGCCGGCGCGGGTGTAGCCGACGCGCAGTCGCCGCTGGATCAGGGAGACGGAGGCGGTCTGCGTCGCCACGACGATCTCGATCGCGCGCTCGAGCAGCGGATCCTCGTCTGGGTCGAACTCTTCGTCTCCGTGGTCGGATTCCTCGGCGAACACTTCGGGTGCCTCGAGCAGCGACTCGTCGAGCTCCTGCTCGCGCTGGTAGCGGCACTGCTCCACGACCAGGGCGATCTCCTCCTCGCTCACGTACGCGCCCTGGAGGCGCTGGAGGCGCGAGGTGCCGAGCGGCTTGAAGAGCATGTCCCCCTGGCCGAGCAGGCTCTCGGCGCCGGCCTGGTCGAGGATCACGCGCGAATCCGTTTGGCTCGAGACGGCGAACGCGATCCGCGACGGCACGTTCGCCTTGATCATGCCGGTGATCACGTCGACCGAGGGGCGCTGCGTCGCGAGCACGAGGTGGATGCCGACCGCGCGCGACTTCTGGGCGAGCCTGATGACGGCATCCTCGACCGCCTGCGGCGAGATCATCATCAGGTCGGCGAGCTCGTCGATGACCACGAGGAGATACGGAAGAGGATTTTCCTGGCGCGCGCGGAGAGCCCGGTTCGCCTCGGGGAGGTTGCGGGCGCGGAGCGAGCTCAGCCGCTCGTAGCGAGATTCCATCTCGCCGACGACGTTGGCGAGAACGGCGGCGGCCTCTTTCGGGCTCGAGACGACAGGCGTCAAGAGGTGAGGGATCGACTCGTAGTGATTGAGCTCGATCCGCTTCGGGTCGATCAGGATCAGGCGCACATCGTCCGGCGTGGCCCGCAGGAGAATCGAGGTGAGGATCGTGTTGATGCAGCCCGACTTGCCGGAGCCCGTGGTACCGGCGATCAGGAGGTGGGGCATGCGGGCGAGGTCGGTCCAGACCGCGCTGCCGGAGATGTCCTTGCCGAGCCAGACCGAGACCGGGCTCGCCGTCGCCGGTAGATCCTCGTAGATGTCTCCGAGCGTGACGAGGTTCGCGGAGAGGTTCGGCAGCTCGACGCCGACGGCCTGCTTGCCCGGAATCGGGGCGAGAATGCGGATCTCCGTCGTCGCCAGCGCGTAGGAGAGGTCGTCCTTCAGGGCCGCGACCTTCGAGACCTTCGTCCCGGGCGCGAGCTGCAGCTCGAAGCGGGTCACGCGCGGGCCCGAGATCTGGCCGATCACGGTTGCCGCGACGCCGAAGTCGGCGAGCGTCTGGACCAGTGACTCGGCCGTCTGCTCGCTGGCCTTGGCGGACACACCCGTCGCAGGGGGCGAGGTGCGCAGGAGCGAGCGGTCGGGCAGCCGGTAGTCGGAGGCCTCCGAGGCTTCGGGCGCTACGAGGCTGCCGGGCACCGCGTCGCTCTCCTCGGCGGCGGACTCGTGCCCGCTCTCGCTCACGACGTCCGGAAAGTCGTGGACGCCATCCACTGGCGGTGCCGGTCGTGCCGGAGGGCCGGCAGCCGCTTCCTCGAAAGCGTCCGGGGCGCGGGCGGGCGGGCGTTCGAATGTCCGGCGAGCTGCATCGCGCGCGCGGATCGCCGCGTGTCCCGACCGACGCGCGAGCGCGCCCACGGAGGCTCCCGTGAGCAGGAGGACCGCGGCGATAGCGGTGGTCACACCGAGGATCGTCATGCCGGTCTCTCCGAGGAGGCGCCCGAAGACGCCCTCGGCCCCCTCACCGACGAGACCACCGTGCTCGCGGCCGAGCACGAGAACGAGTCCGAGCGTGAGCAGGACGAGACCGGTGCGGAAAGGGCTCACGTTCACGAGCCTGCTACGGAAGAGCATCAGCGCGCCGACGAGGAGCGCCGCGACAGGCACCCCGAAGGCGAGCTTCCCGACGACCTCTTCGAGCCCATCCGCGACCCAGCCGCCGACGTAGCCGCCGTTCCAGCCCAGATGCAGGACGGCGGCGAGGAAGATCCCGATCGCGGCAAGTACGAGGCCGGCGAGCTCGGGGTGCTGGTGAGCACGCCGGCTCCCGGCGCGCTTTCTCCTCTTGACGCGCGAAGGAAGGCGCGGTCGGAGCGTGCGCTTCTTTCGGCGGCGCGCCATCAG
>Ga0136621_1000238_pt1 | contig 20797 bp, 17 predicted proteins | sample AntDryUQ445A2306_FD_104673 | JGI IMG/M metagenome (GOLD analysis project Ga0136621, IMG submission 104673) | Polar desert sand microbial communities from Dry Valleys, Antarctica - metaG UQ445A (23.06) | ecosystem: Environmental > Terrestrial > Soil > Desert | place: Antarctica: Dry Valley...
CGCTCTTCGTCCTTGGCCCAGTCGAGGGCCTTGGTCCACAAAGCAAGCATTTAGACCTCCTTCTTGTAGCGTTTCCGATCTTTCGGCTTGCACCCTGGTTATCGGCAGCACGCTTATGACACAACAGGGTCTAGCGACCCATATGGGGCAACGTGATCCTCGTGGTTAAGAGCAAAACCAAACAGCCCGACAGGCGCCGGGCTGTTCGACGAGATTGGAACCGGTCAGGCGCCCGCGTTGCTTACCTCTGTCGCGATGTTGGAATAGGTGGTCGAAAGGCTGTCTCCGAAGTACTGGACAGCCAAGAACGCTGCCAGAGCGATCAGCACTACGAGTAGCGCGTATTCGACCATGGAGGCGCCACGCTCATCTTGTTCGAGTTTTCGCCGGTCGCTCATATTGGCTCGTCCTTGTTTCATCGAAGGTTTCCTAAGGGAAAATAACGGCCGCATACACCTTCGGATTGATGGGTCCGGCGACCCATCACCGAGCCTTCACTTCGGTCTAGTCAGCCCCAACCGAATGGCCTCGATCGCCGCCTGGGTGCGGTCGGCCACGGCGAGCTTGCCGAAGATCGACGCCAGGTGATTCTTAACGGTTTTTTGGGAGATGAAGAGGCGATCCGCAAGGTCTTCGGTCGAGGACACGCCATTGGCCAGGAGCGACAGGATTTCCTTCTCGCGCTCTGTCAAGGAGGCGGCGCCTTCGTCCAGCACCGGTTTGAGGTGCTCTCGCAGGGCTGCAGTCAGCTCCTCGGCGGTGAGGGACATCAAGCGGGCCCCGCCGGCAACTGCGCGGATACCAGCCGCCAGATCGACGAGGCTCGTGCCCTTCGAGAAGAAGCCGCCAGCCCCGCTCCGCTTGACGGCTTCGGCCGTGGCGCTGTCGGCGTGCATAGAAACCACAAGGGCCCGATCGGGCTTTGGGAGCCGGCTGAGCACCTCCACTCCATTGAGGCCGGGCATGTCCAGGTCGATCAGGACCACGTCGGCGGGCTGGGAGGAGAGTTTTTCGAGCAAGCTCCGTCCATCAGTGGCCATCACGACCACTCGCATATCGGGCTGGGAGTTGAGGGCGTCGCCCAAGCCCTGCGCAAAGAGCTGATGATCGTCGGCGATCGCTACTCGTATCAAGACAAGCCCCAGGTTACTTTGACGGTGGTCCCGACTCCGCCCGAGGCGAGCGAGAGCTCGAGCCCGGCCTCGGTGGCGCGCTCTCGCATGCCAACCAGCCCATAGTGACCCTGATGATTTGCCACCGGGTCAAACCCACGTCCGTTATCAACGACGGAGATCGCCCCCCGGTCGAAATCTGCCCAGCCTTCAATCGAGATCACCGTCGCGCTTGAATGCCGCGAGGCGTTTCGCACCGCCTCGGCAAGGATGCCGACCAAATCGGGCAGCAGGCCCGGACGAGGAGGACGCCGCTCGGAGAAAGCCACCTCGAGCTGCCCCGGCCCGGCCCACGGACCGATAGCGTCGGCGAGATGGCGCCCGAGGGCGCCGGTGGGCTCGGTCCTGAGGTCGGACATCGTCGCTCGCACGTCCTCGATCAGCTCGGAGACGTTGGCGCGGAGGGTTTGCATGTGAGCTGCTAGGGCCGGCTCCGCCCTATGCGACATGAGGGCCACATCGAGCGACAAGCCCAACGAGGCCAGGGAAGGGCCGATCTCATCGTGGAGATCGCGGGCAACTCGAGAGCGCTCTCTCGATACTGCCTGGTGGACGATCTCCTCGAGAAGCAGTGAGTTGGCGAAAGCCAGCGCCAATGGTCTGACCATGGTGTCGACCCGGTCGACCGATTCCTGGCTGAAGCCTTCGATGTTCAATCCGAGGCGAATTTCCCCGACCCGCCGGGAGCCAACTGTCAGCGGGACGGTGCGAATCGAAGCTGCCGAAGCCACGTCGCCAGCCCTGGACACGACTATCGAGCCATTGGGCGCGTAAAGCACCGCTTCCGACGCTTTGAGTCCGGGCTCGGCCCCAACCCATTCGAGCACCTGCCGGCCCTGATCAGGGAGGCTCATACCCTCTGTTCCCATGCGCGCCAGCTCACTCAAGAGCCGGTGAGCTTCCTCGAGCGAGGCCAGCTTCTGCTCCACGCCAACAGAACGAGCTTCACTGGCCGCGGCCAGGCGCGAGATATCGCCCAAGATGCGGATCAGTTGGATCATGGTCGCCACAACTACGAGATAGATGACGGCGAGGCCGACTGCGGGCACCACGCCTCCGCCTCTCGCTAGCTGGGCCGCCACCAGGAGGGTGCCCGACAAGCCACCCGTCGAGAAACCGGCGCGCCCCCCGCGGAGGAGCGTGGCTTGGATTGGAGGAATCAAGGACAGCAAGACGAAAGGGCTGTCCTTGGCATCGGTGAGGATCACGGCTCCCATGCAGAGCAGTGCCGCGCCGAGAGCGAACCCATCGGCCACAAATCGCCGGTTGAGCACCCCCATGGGCACGGCGTTCGAGACCAGCACGTAAACGCCGGCTAGGGCAGAGGCAATGAGCCCTTCTGGGCTGGGGCCGGCGTTCATTGCGACGGCGGGGACGACCCCCAGGAGAAAGGCGAGCCATTGGGCCCAGATCGTGAAGCGAAAGGCTCGATTCAGGAGCGGAACTCGAACCAAAGGCGGCACAACCGGGAGACTACCGTCGCCGGAAATGAACCTTCGGCGGTTGGTCATCACTGGTCCTATCGGTTCGGGCAAGTCGACGGTTTCGAAGCTATTAGAAGGTTTCGGTGCACTCCGCGTCGACCTTGACCTTTTGAGCAGGGAGGTTCTGGATACCGAGGACGGCTTGCGCTTCGCGAAACGCAACTGGCCCCAAGTAGTCGCTAATTCTGCGATCGATCGGTCGGCGCTCGGAAGACTGGTTTTCAACGATCCGAGCCAACTTCGCCAGTTGGAAGAGTTCGTTCATCCGTTGGTCGTCGCCGAGTTCGAAGCGAAGTTTGCCAAAGCTCCGGACCTCGTCGTCGAGGTGAGCGTGCCGTTCGCCATCTCGATCGACAACGGCTTTGTCCTGTTGATCGACACCCCTAAAGAGATGAGAGTCGATCGGTTGGTCGGGAGGGGAATGGTGGCCGAGGATGTCGAGGCGCGGTTGCGATCACAGCGCCCGCGTCAGGATTGGCTCTACCTCGCCGACGCGGCCCTTTCCAACAACCAAACCGAAGATCAGCTCATGCAGGACGTTGAGATTTTCTGGCTGTGGTGGCGCGGCCTTTAGATTGCGAAATCCAGGTCGATCCTGATTAGGACGTGACCGGCCCCAACCAAGTGGACATCCGCTCGAAGAGCGGGTCGGTTTCGAGGTTCTTCATGGGCTTTGTGATTCTGGGAGCCAACCTCCTCTTCGGTCTGCGCGGTCTCGACGTCGGTTCACGGGTCCTGATCGACACCGACGGGCACATGCGTTACAACCGAGTGCTCGAGCTCGTCACCGGGCTCAACCCCTGGTGGGATGGATGGGCTCACAGGGCCAACGCCCCTTTTGGCCACTCCATGCACTGGACTCGTCCGCTCGACGCGTTCCTCATTGTTCTCTCTGCTCCAGTGGCAGCCTTTTCCGGCTGGCGCGAAGGCCTCTATTTTGCGGCGCTCGCGGTGGGACCGCTTCTCCACGTAGCTCTCGGGCTGGCCGTCGCGTGGACGGCCCGGTCCTTGCTCGGAACGTCGGCCAGCTACCTGGCGGGGATGGGAGTCGCGGCGCAAAGCGGCATCCTTTCTTATTCCGCGCCGGGAAGGCCCGACCACCACATCCTGATCGTGGTCATAGCGGTGCTGCTGATTGGTGCCGCGATCCGTCTCTCGATAGCTCCCGAAAAGAGCTGGGTGACGTTGGGAGCGCTCGCAGGCGCGGCCGGGTTGTGGGTCTCGACCGAGTTTCTGGCCCCGCTGGCCCTCACGCTGGCGTTCTTGGCCTGGTTGGCTTTCACGGGCAAGAACCATCTCGATCGCTTCGGTCTTTGGTTGGGAGGGGGTATCGGTGTCGCACTGTTGTTGGAACGCCCGCCGGCGGAATACCTTGCCGTCGAATACGACCGCATATCAATCGTCCATGTGGTTTTGGCCGTTCTGGTCGGCCTCGTCGGGCTGCTTCTCCGCCGCGCCCGAGGCCGAGGGTCGAAACTCGCTTTGCTGGTCACCGGTGGCGTCGGTTCGGTCGTTGTGCTGACTCTGTGGTTCCCGCTCTTTTTCGCCGGACCCTTCGCCCAAGTGCCGCAATCGGTTGTCGACCTGTGGCTCGTTCGGGTCGCGGAGCTGGCCCCGCTTTGGGAGGCGGCCAGCCACAGATGGAGCGACGCCTCGCTCCTTATCGGCACGGGGGTGATCGGCTTCGTGCTTGGCATCCTGCGGCTTCGCCGAGAGAGCAACCGTCCAGCATGGGTGTTCCTCCTTGCTTGTCTAGCCGTCTTCCTCGCCTTTTCGATGCGTAGCGTTCGGTTCTCGGTTTACCCCTCGGTTCTCGGGGCGATCGCCATCGCCGGTTGGGCCGCTGCCTGGATCGCGAAGATGCCTGGACGAGGGCTCAGCCCGTCACTGCGCCGCGTCTTTGCGATGTCGGTGGTAGTGGTGGGCATGGCATATCCGTTCCTGATCGCCATCGCTCTAGAAGGGTCCGCGACCGCTGTGGCGCAACCCACGTGCCAACTGGACGACATCGTCGCTCCGTTAGCAGCCGAGCTTGGCGCGACCAACGGGACGGTGGTCTTGGCCAGCTTGGATTCCGGCCCTGAGTTGCTTTACCGGCTGCCGATCGAAGTCGTCGCTGACCCCTATCACCGGAACGTCGAAGGCATTCTCGATTCCTACGCCGCCCTCGGAACCGGAGGCACGGGGTTGCTCGACAAGCACAACGTCGAATACGTTCTGGTCTGCGAGCACGACCCCGACCGCGGGGTGTATGCCGCAGGCGGCCTCTACTACCAACTCATTGCTGGGAGGGCAGGCCCTGAGTTCACAGAAGTCGCCCTGGGATCTGACTCCCCGTTCCGGCTCTATCGCTGGCAGGCAGGCTGATCGCAACTTCAGGTCGCGGTCCTGCACGCCGACAAGAAAGTCTGATGTTCGATCAGTCGCGACCAACGCTCAGCGTGCTGATGCCTGTCTTCAACGAACAGCGGACGCTACGGGCAATCGTCGCTCGGGTGCTGGCGGCCCCGGTTGATCTCGACATCGAGCTCATTTGCGTAGACGATTGCTCTCGCGATCGCTCCTGGGAGAAGCTCGAGGAGTTAGCCGCCGCGGATCCGCGCATTCGCATATTCCGTCATGACGTGAATCGGGGCAAAGGTGCGGCGATCCGAACTGCCATCGACCAGATGACGGGTGACATCGCGGTTGTGCAGGACTCCGATCTCGAATACAACCCGGCCGAATATCCCAAGCTCTTGCGCCCGATTCTCGATGGTCGGGCAGACGCGGTCTTCGGCAGTCGGTTCGCCGCCAGTCCCGAACGACGTGTCCTTCTTTATTGGCACTCCCTAGGCAACAAGTTCCTCACCTGGCTCACCAATGTTCTCAACGATCTCAACCTCACCGACATGGAGACGTGTTACAAGGCGGTTACCGCCGACGTCTTGAAGGACTTGCGGCTCGAAAGCGATCGCTTCGGCATCGAGCCCGAGATAACCACCCGGCTCGCCCAGTGGGGAGCGCGCATCTTTGAGGTACCGATCTCGTACAGCGGGCGCGGTTACGCCGAAGGCAAGAACATCGGTTGGCGTGATGGGCTCCAAGCGTTGTGGCTCCTACTCAAGTATCGGTTCCTCGACACGCGCTTTTCCAAAAGAGAGAGCCAGGACGCGTTCGAGACGATGGCGATCTCGCCGCGGGTGTCGGCGTGGACCCTTGGTCAGTTTGAGAGCTTTATCGGCAAGAGAGTGCTCGAAGCCGGATTTGGCTCGGGCAACATCACCCGCCACCTCCTCGACCGCGATCAGCTCACCCTGGTCGACTTCGACGATTACTACGTTCGGATGATCGACCGCCGCTGGGGTCACCTCGAGAACGTCCGCGTCGTCAAGGGTGATCTCGAGGATCAGGGACTCTACGAGAAGCTCGATCAGCCCTACGACAGTGTCGTCAGCATCAATGTCCTCGAGCATCTCGACAATCCCGCCGCTGCCCTGGCTGGATTTGAGGAGGTGCTCCGTCCGGGGGGCTATGCGGTGATCCTCGTGCCGGGACACAGGTGGCTCTTCTCTCAGGTCGATCGAGCTATCGGCCACCGCCGTCGTTTCGAAGCCGCCGAGTTCCGAAGACTGGTCGAAGCAGCTGGCCTCGAAGTTGTCGCGCTGAGTCAGTTCAACCGACTTGCCGTCGCCGGGTGGCTCTTCAACAAGCTCACCGGTTCGGTGAATCTGAGGAGATGGCAAATGCGCCTTTTCGGACTGCTTCTTCCGCTTGCCCGCCTGGCCGAGAAGGTCCGGTTCCTGCCCGGCCTGAGTCTGGTTGTCATCGCCCAGAAGCGATGAAGAGCGGCCTCTGGCCGGTAGGCATCGTTGGGGGGCTAATTGCCACTTGTTACGTCGTGCTCGTGATGAGCGGCGCCGATTGGAACCCGACCGTGATGCTCGCCGAGGGAGTCGCGGCGCCAGCGCAACTGGAGTATGCCGAACGGACTCTTGAACGACCGGTAGCAACACGCGCCGCCCTGGGCCACGACGGAAAATTCTTCTTCATCCTCGCCAACGATCCCTGGCTGCTCGATCCCGAGAACCACGCTTCGTTTCTCGACCTCCCCAGCTACCGATCCCAACGGATGCTTTACCCGCTACTTGCTGGGGGATTCGGGCTGCTTACGGCGATTCCGACGATGTGGGGACTGGTCGTCGTGAATGTGATTGCGGCAGGTTTGGGAAGTTCGGCCACCGGCGGGATAGCCCGACTGCTCGGTGCCAGCCGGTGGTTAGGTCTGGTGTTTGTGGTAAGCCCGGGGGTTATCGCCGAGCTCGACATCAGCGGGGCAGGCACCCTGGCGCTGGCGCTCGCGTTGGCTGGGCTGTGGCTGCTGGTGAAGGGTCGCTCAGCATGGGCAGTCACCGCCTTGACGGGCGCGGTGCTGGCTCGCGAAACAATGATTCTCTTTGCGGCCGGACTCTGCCTTTGGGCTTGGAAGGCCAGGTATTCCTTCCGCCCGGCCCTACTGGGCGTTCCTGCCGCGGCCGCAATTGGGTGGCGTCTCTACATCGGCTCCCGCCTGTCCTCCATCGAGACGACTGCCACGACCGCCGAGGGCTTGTCCCGTAACTTTGACCTTGTCCCGTTGCGAGGTGTATTGGACGCGTCAGCCGTATGGACTCAGAATCAGACCAAGCTCCTCTGGGTGTTGTGCCTCGTCGCAATGCTGGCTTTGTTTGCCCGAAGAGCTTGGCGCAGCCTTGCTGGCATCACCTGGGGGGCATGGCCCTTTGCGCTCCTCTCCATATTCCTTTCGGTGGTCGTATGGCTCGAGCCGTTCGATATCGCCCGTGCGATTGCCCCGATTTTCATCGCGTATCCGTTAATTCTTTTTGCGAAGGTGCCAATCGAGGAATCGAAGTCGAAATGACGACGGTGGCGTCCCGCGACGCCGTCAGTTCCTACCGGAGCGACCAGCGCGAAGCGCTTTCGTCGCGAGGGATGCTCTGGTTGGGCTTGGTCTCAGCAATAGCTACCGGAGTGCTCTACGCGCTGCCGAGGATCAGCCTGCAGGCTCTTCGTCTGCTTGATGTTGACGGGTACATGCGCGCTCAACGCGTTGTCGATCTCCTCAGCGGGACCAACTCCTGGTGGGACGCCTGGGTCTACCGAGCCAACGCTCCTTTTGGTCACGCATTGCATTGGACGCGGCCGGTAGACGCACTTCTAGCCACGGCCAGTTTGCCCTTCATGCCCTTCACGGGTCTCAGGCAAGCAGTGTTCTTGGGTTCGTTCGTCTTTGGCTTGCTGATGATCGCGGCGATCTTCTTTGCCGTAGCGTGGGCTGCCCGCGCCATCGTCGGTCGAGGCGCCTCGTATTTGGCCGGGGGCGCGACGGCGTTCCAATTGGGCTTGGTTTCTTACAACTCACCCGGTCATCCCGACCATCACGGAATGATCCTGCTGCTCTCGGTGCTTCTCATTGGCCACACGCTGCGTTTGCTGAAAGCCGATTCAAGGTCATTGTCGATCCGGGCCGGCGTGGTGGCCGCCCTAGGCATCTGGGTAGCGACCGAGTTCCTGTTGCCTGTCGCTATCTGCCTATTGGCTTTGGTCTGCAAGTGGGTCCTGTCTGGGACGCGCCTCCAATCGTTGCATGTGCTCACCTCGTCCATAGCGATATCGCTGGCTGTTGCCGTGTTCGTCGAGCGTCATCCGAGCACCTGGCTTGTGCTCGAGGCCGAAAGGATCTCGGCGCTACACGTAATGATGGCCGCCCTATTGGCAACAGCAGCATGGGGATGGACGCTGGCGACCACGGCTAGCTCCGCCACGCGATTGTTGCTGGTGTTGATCTCGGGTGGATTCGTTGCTGGCGCTTTGCAATGGATTTTTCCGGGTTTCTTCCTGGGCCCGGTCGAAGCGATCCAGCCCAGCGTCGACCGTTTCCTCGACGAGTATGTAACGGAGCTGGCTCCGACCTGGCATAGCGTCGGAAGGGAATGGGCTGGAATGGCGTTAGTCCTCGGAGGGCCCGTAATCGCCATTGTTCAGGCGACCGAAAGGACATGGGTCAATCGCAAGAGCGCATCCTTTGCTGGTTGGTTGCTGGTCCTTGGCTGGCTGGTAGCCACATTCGGTTTGGCTCTGGTGAGCTTCCGCTACGTCCCGATGGCCGAGCTGTTGATCGGCGTCCCTCTCGTTGCCCGCGCAGAAGAGTCCCTAGCGAGAGTCAGGCGGCGAGCGATCGTGCGCCCGCTACTCATTGTCTGGTGCCTGGTCGGCTTTCTAGTGCTGGTTGTGGCGGCTTCGGCTTTCGCGGGCGATGCCGCCCTCACGCCCGGCGGCAATTGCGCTCTTGAGCAGATCGAGTCCGATCTCGCCCGGAGCTTCCTTGGCGTCGGTGAACCGGTGGTTCTCGCCGGAGTGCCGCACGGTCCGGAGCTGATGTGGAGGCTGCCAGTTGGGGTGATCGGAACCCCCTACCTCAACCCCGATGGGATCGAGTTCACTGAAGCAGTGTTCAGTACCCAGAACCGGGAACGTGCGGTCGCCTTGCTCGATGAACGCGGAGTGAACGGCATTGTCGTTTGCGCGGGTGAACCAGGTAGCTCCGGATATCTTCATGCCGGCTCGTTCTACTCCAGCCTCTTGGCAGGCGAAGAGATTCTTGGGTGGAACTTGCTTCGATCACCGGGCCCCGACTTTCGAATTTATGTCAAGTTCTAAGCATCCATGCCGACCTTGAGTTGAATGCGCCTGGCCCCCAATTCGCCAGCCTTCGGCGTGGCTAGAACGGTTGGTCGGCAATCGCTGCGATGGAACCTCTACCGGCAAGTGCTCTCGGGCTGTTCTTCGAACTCGCACTGATCCGGTGGATTCCGAACACGGTTCATGTTGTCGCGTTCTTTGCGAATCTTGTCCTTATCGGTAGCTTCCTCGGTCTTGGAATCGGGATGTCTCGGCCGCGGGAAGCCGAGAAAGCGGGCCGAGACGCTGCGATCCGGTTTGCGATCCTGGTCGCCGCGCTGTCTTTGGTCGGCCTATTCGAACCGCGTGCGGTCCTCGGCTCTGGCTTCGACTACGCATTGAACGAAGGCCAGGGACGGGGGATAGCCGTACCGTTGGCTTTGACGCTGCTCTTCTGCTTTGTGCTGGTTGTCTGGGCATCGATTCCCTTCGGGCGACTTGTGGCGGCCATTCAACGCAATCGAGCGACTCCCGGCGTATTCCATCAATATCGCCGGAAGCCTCACTGGCGTCGTCGCGTTTTCAGTTCTGGCTTGGACCGGGGTACCGCCGCTGGTTTGGTTCGGCGTTGTCCTGCTTGGGCTGATGGCATTGCGAACGGCCCTTTTTCCCATCCTGCTAGCTGCACTGGCGGTATGTGTGGCACTCACCAAACCGTTCTGGGACTCAGCGACGCAAGGCGTGGAAGAAACTCGTTGGTCGCCGTACTACCAGATAAGGGTGACGAATTTCGATCCGGTGCTGGGTAGGCACGGCGGCTTCGCGGTCGATGTCAACAACCAGTTCCTCCTCACCGGGCTCGACTTGAGACCCGAGTTCGTTCCGTCCTCAAGAGTTGGGATCGAAACAAAGAATGATTTCGGGATCCTGAAGTCCTACTACAACTTTCCGTTCGCGCTTCGGACCCCGGGTCGAGTCCTAGTGCTCGGCTCTGGCGCCGGTAACGATGTTGCCGCTGCGATACGGGCTGGGGCGTCGGAGGTAGTGGCAGTTGAGATCGACCCCGAGATCATGAGCATTGCGCAGGATCATCCCGAGCATCCGTTTGCGAGCCCCACAGTGACACCGGTTATTGACGATGCCCGAGCCTTCCTAAGGTCGGACGAGTCACATTTCGACCTCGTGCTCTTCGCGACTCTCGACGCGCACGGGCTCCTTTCAAGTCTTGGTTCAGTGCGGCTGGACAGCTTTGTCTACACACTTGAGAGCCTCGAGGAGGCCAAAGGCACGCCTCACTGATGAAGGTCTGCTCGTCCTTTCCTTTGGGCCGTTTCGGGAAGACATTCAGTTCCGCCAGTACGCGATGGTCCGAGAGGTCTTCGGTCAAGAACCCCTCTACTTTGAGCATTCGAATGGCCATCGCACGATTGTCGCGGGTTCCATCTCGTCGCTGCGCACAGTGTCGTTGCCAACGGACTGGCGGGCGATCTCGACCGCCGAGATCTCGGCTGGTTTTGCCACACATCCCGGATCTTTAATTCCGGCGACCGACGATTGGCCGCATCTTTACAACCGCAACCGGATCGTTCCGAAGGAATACCTGATAGTCCTGGCGGGAATAGCCATTCTCGCGATCGCCCTGGTTCGAGTAAACCTCCGCGGTGCTTATCGAACGGATCCTCATTTCCTCTTCCTGGGTGCGGGCTTCCTTCTGCTCGAGACAAAGAGCGTCACCGAGTTTGCTTTGCTGATCGGTTCGACTTGGTTGACGAATGCCCTGGTATTCATTGTCATCCTGGCCGCGATCCTTCTCGTCAATCTGGTCGTAGCGCGCGGTTGGATGAGGTTGTCTGTTCCGGTCCTGTTCACACTGCTGGGGGCGGCGCTAGTAGTTCAGTTTGCGCTTCCGATCTCGAGTTGGGCTGGCGCTCCAGGAGCGGGGGCGACCCTGATTGCTGCGCTTTACCTTGGAGTTCCGATCGTGCTTGCTTCGTCGATCTTTGCGACAACGTTCCAACGTGCGGCCGTAGGAACTGCCGCCCTCGCCAGCAACCTGGTCGGGTCGGTAGTAGGGGGCCTTCTTGAGTACACGTCCATGGTTGTCGGCCTCAGGGCCTTGAGTCTCCTCGCGTTGGCAATGTACGGGCTGGCTCTTTTGTCCTGGAAGCTAAGCGAACGCCAGCCAGCTATGAAAGTCCGTGAATTGGTTGGTGCCTCCCACTAGCGCAGCCCGGTTTTGAGGCGTCCCAGCATGGGTAACACCACGTCGTTCTAATGAAGGAGTGAACGTGGCCCAAAAGAGAGCGGCAGCGCCGAAGCCCCGGTTTACGGTGCCGGGCCTCGAGCTGGCAACCGCCCAGGAAATCGTTGCCGATCTGGATGTCCGTCTCGCAGCACTGGTGGACTTGGCGATGACCTTGAAGCACATCCACTGGAACGTGGTCGGGCCCTATTTCATCGGCGCTCACGAGATGCTCGACGACCACCTGGAGAAGGTCTTGCCAATGGTCGACGAGACCGCCGAGCGCATCGCCACCCTGGGCGGACATCCCAACGGCACCCCCGGTCATCTGGTCAAGACCAGGACCTGGGACGACTACGAGTTGGGCAAGGCCACCGTGCCCGAGCACATGGCCGCCCTCGATGTCGTTTACATCGGCCTGATCGAAGACCATCGCAAACTGGCCGAAAGCCTTGACGATCGCGATCTTGTCACTCAGGACATGATCGTCGGCCAGATCGGGACCCTGGAACTCTTGCACTGGCTCGTGCGTGCACACGTCGAGTCGAGCGCGGGGGAGATCCTCACCACGTCCTCGACCGAGAAAGCCGCCGCGACGAAAGCTCGCGCCAAGGTCAAGTAAATTCTTCCCCCCGGAGGGGAACACGTGTTCGTTTTTGCATGGTTGCCTACAATCATGTGATTCACCATGTCGACTGATTCTCTGGTCATCCGCGGGGCCCGCGAGCACAACCTCAAGAACGTCAGCCTGGAGCTTCCCCGCGACAAGCTGATCGTCTTCACCGGCCTGTCGGGCTCGGGGAAGTCCTCGCTCGCCTTCGACACGATCTATGCCGAGGGGCAGCGGCGCTATGTGGAATCGCTGTCCGCTTATGCGCGACAGTTCCTCGGTCAAATGGACAAGCCGGACGTCGATTTCATCGAAGGTTTGTCGCCGGCGATCTCGATCGACCAGAAGACCGCCTCTCGCAACCCCCGCTCGACGGTGGGAACGGTCACGGAGATCCACGACTATCTCCGCTTGCTCTGGGCCCGGATCGGAGTCCCGCATTGTCCCACCCACGGGCTGCCGGTCAAACGGCAGACCCCCCAGCAGATCGTCGATCAGGTCCTCCAGCTCCCCGAGGGAACCCGTTTCCAGGTGTTGGCCCCGGTGGTGCGGGGGCGCAAAGGCGAGTACGAGACGCTGCTCAAGGACATCGCCAGCCAGGGCTTCGCTCGCGCCAAAGTCGACGGCGAGCTCCGGGAGCTGACCGAAGAAATCCGCCTCGACCGCTACTTCCAGCACTCGATTGAGGTGGTGGTCGACCGGTTGGTCTTGAAGGAGGGCATCAACCAACGGTTGACCGAGTCGTTGGAGACGGCGCTGCGCCTGGCCGACGGGGTAGTGGAGATCGAAGAGATCGACGGTCCCACCCACACCTTCTCCCAACATCTCGCCTGCCCGGAGGGGGATTTCTCGGCCGAGGACCTCCAGCCGCGCAACTTCAGCTTTAACAGTCCCTACGGCGCGTGCCCCGAATGCTCGGGCATCGGCACCCGCTTCGAGGTCGACCCCGACCTGGTGGTGCCCGACTCCGAACGAACGATCCGGGAAGGGGCTCTGGCTCCGTGGGCGTCGATGACCGCGGATTACCACAAACGCCTTCTCGAAGGCGTGTCGATCGAGATGGGGTTCTCGCTCGACATGCCTTTTGCCAAGTTGCCCAAGAAGGTCCGGGAAACCCTCCTCTATGGCCTGAGCGGGAAGAAGGTCCAGGTCACCTACACCAACCGTTATGGGAGAAAGCGGGTCTATCAGGCGGAATACGAGGGGGCGATCCCGTTTCTCAACCGCCGCCACGGGACCGCCGACTCCGATTCGGCCCGGGAGTGGTACCAGGAGTTCATGCGCGAGGTGCCGTGCTCGGTGTGCGGTGGCGCCCGCCTCAACCCCGCCAGCCGGGCGGTGACGATCGCCAAGAAGAACATCCACCAGGTCAGCATCATGTCGGTGGGGGAAGTGTCGCGCTGGGCCGAGAATCTCACCCTCTCCGAACGGGACGAGCAAATCGCGGCTCGCGTGCTCAAAGAGGTGCGGACCCGCCTCCAGTTCCTCGTCGATGTCGGGCTCGACTACCTCACCTTGGCCAGGTCGGCAGCCACTTTGGCGGGCGGCGAGGCGCAACGGATCAGGCTCGCCACCCAGATCGGCTCGGGGCTGGTCGGGGTGCTTTACATCCTCGATGAGCCGTCTATCGGGCTTCATCAACGTGACAACCAAAAGCTGATGGAGACGCTGATCCGTCTCCGCAACCTCGGCAACACGCTGATAGTCGTCGAACACGACGAGGACACGATTCGCATCGCCGATCACATCGTCGACATCGGCCCCGGGGCGGGCGAGCACGGCGGCGAGATCATCGCCGAAGGCACCATCGACGACATCACCTCCGCTCCGGCTTCGATCACCGGCGACTATCTGGCCGGCAGACGCCAGATCGAGATGCCGCTGATGAGACGAACCAGCACCGGCAAGTCGATCACCGTCGTCGGGGCCAAGCAGCACAACTTGAAAGACCTGACCGTTGAGTTCCCTTTGGGCATGTTGACCTGCGTGACGGGAGTTTCGGGCTCGGGCAAGTCGAGCCTGGTCCAAGACATCCTTTCGGAGGCGTTGCATCAGAAGATCTACCGCTCCCGGGCGGTGCCGGGCCGCCATACCCGGATCAACGGGGTGCAGAACATCGACAAGGTCATCAACATCGACCAATCGCCGATCGGGCGGACCCCCCGCTCCAACCCGGCCACCTATACGAAAGTCTTCGACCAGATCAGGACCTTGTTCGCCTCGACCCCTGAAGCGCGGGCTCGCGGATATCTACCTGGTCGCTTTTCCTTCAACGTGAAGGGCGGTCGCTGTGAAGCCTGCGCCGGCGACGGGACGATCAAGATCGAGATGCACTTCCTGCCCGACGTGTACGTGCCCTGCGAGGTTTGCCGCGGGGCCCGTTACAACCGTGAGACGCTCGAGATTCATTGGAAGGGACATTCGATCGCGGAGGTCCTGGAGATGTCGGTCGAAGAGGCAATCGTTGTCTTCGCCAACCAGCCCAGGATCATGCGGGTGCTGCAGACACTCTTCGATGTGGGTCTGGGGTATATCCGTCTCGGCCAGGCCGCTACCACGCTGTCGGGGGGCGAGGCGCAGCGGATCAAGCTTGCCTCCGAGCTCGGCCGCCGATCGACCGGCCGCACGTTCTACATCCTCGACGAGCCCACCACCGGGCTCCATTTCGAAGACATTCGCAAGCTCCTCCAAGTGCTGCAACGCCTGGTCGACTCCGGCAACACCGTGATCGTGATCGAACACAACCTCGACGTCATCAAATCGGCCGACTGGGTGATCGACCTCGGCCCCGAAGGCGGCGGGGGCGGGGGATGGGTCGTAGCCGAGGGGACGCCAGAGGACGTGGCGGAGGTTTCCGAGAGCTACACCGGCAAATTCTTAAGGGAGCTTGTCGGCTAGGTCAGGAACCATCCGGGGCCTAGGAGACGTCTTACTTGTATCAGATTGGGCATCAGACCGGAATGGTCGGTCGCCATAGCTTTACATAAGTCGTTTTTCGTAAAGGTGGGAACCAGTCCCACCGATGGGGTAATCACATGGTTGAAGTCCGCAATGGAAATGGGAGAGGCCCGGGGCTGAACCCGTTCCCCGAGCTCGAAGAAAAGCATGCAGTCGTCCTCGGCGGGTCGGGGTTTCTCGGCTCTCACATCTGCACCTGGATGGTCTATTCGGGGGCAAAGGTGACCTGCATCGACAACATGATCACGGGCTCGGCTTCCAACGTCGGCCATCTGCTTGGCAACCCGAACTTCAAGCTGATCGACTATGACGTCACCGACTATCTGCACGTGGCGGGCGACGTGCATTACGTTCTCAACTTCGCCTCCCCGGCATCGCCGGTCGACTATCTGCGCTGGCCGATCCACACCCTCAAAGTCGGTTCGATCGGCACCCACAAGGGGCTCGGTCTGGCGCTTGCAAAGAACGCAACTTTCTTTCTCGCTTCGACCTCGGAGGTCTATGGCGATCCACTCGTCAATCCCCAGCCCGAGACCTATTGGGGCAACGTCAACCCGGTGGGGCCGCGCGGCGTCTACGACGAGGCCAAGCGATTTGCCGAAGCCCTCACCCTCGCCTACCACCGCCAACATGGCATTCCCACTCGGATCGTTCGCATCTTCAACACCTTCGGGCCCCGTATGCGCGGCCACGACGGTCGCGCCATTCCGGCCTTCTTTGCCGCGGCTTTGCGCAACGAGGCCTTGCCAGTCCACGGTGACGGCAGCCAGACCCGATCCCTCTGCTATGTCGATGACTTGATCGACGGAATCCTTCGCCTGTTGCTGTCCGACTGCACCGAGCCGGTCAACCTCGGCAACCCCGAGGAGGTGACAATGCTGCAATTGGCCGAGCTGGTGCAAGATGTCGTCGGCACGCACCCCGGCGTCCAATTCCTCCCTCGCCCCGTCGATGACCCCACTGTCCGCCGACCCGACACCCAAAAGGCCGAGGATCTCTTAGGTTGGAAGCCCCAGATTTCTCTCCACGCCGGGCTCGAGAAGACCCTCCCCTGGTTCAGAAGCACGGTTCTGGGGCGCTAACAACATAGGGTTGGAGCCGTGACTTGGGAACGGCTGGCCAGCTGGTGGATCGATGAGCTCGCCGCCGATCCCGCCTATGACGAGGAGATCGCACCACTCCTCATTGGACTACTCGATCCTCAACCTGATCGGCTTTATGCCGATCTGGGCTGTGGGAACGGACGGCTGGCAAAAAAGGTCAGCGAATCCGGGGCCCGAATCGTTGGTTGCGATCTGAACCTGGAGTTGTTGCGAATTGCCCATGAAGAGTGCTCGGTTGTGCAGGCGGTGCTGCCCGATCTCCGCTGGGTGCGCGGCTCAACTTTCGACGGCGCCTATGTCGCTCTCGTGCTCGAACACATCGAGGACGAGGTCGAATTCTTCGCCCAGGTCGCCGAGGCCGTGCGGCCCGGGGGAGTGCTGGCGATGGTGATCAACCACCCGGTGTGGACAGCGCCCAAGTCGACTCCGATCGAAGAACCCGAAGGCGAGATCCTGTGGCGAACCGGCGCATACTTCGGTAAGGGCTTCTCCGACGAGCCTGCGGGTCGGGCGAAGGTCCGCTTCTATCACCGCCCCATGGCGGTTCTGCTGAATGCCGCGTCCGAGGCGGGCTGGGACATCCGCCACATGAGCGAGTCGGGCATCTCCGAACGCCAGATGGAACGGTTTCCCGAATATGCGGGCCAGGGGCACATTCCCCGCCTTCTCGGAGTTCGTTGGGAATTGCGGCTATGACCTCCCTCGCCCCTCGCCAGCCTTTTGCGCTGGTCGTGCGCGTGGTGATCGCGGCCCTCGTGGTGCTGGTCTGGTGGTACGCCGCCAAATCGCAAGATCCGGCATTGTCAGATGCGACTGCTGATTGGATTCTTGTGAAAGCCGTCAGCACCGACCTGTCGCCATTTGAGGACGTTCGCATTCTTGCCCAGGAACTCGGTGTTCCTTATCGATCGCTCGCGAAAACTAGTGAGCCGGTGTTGCACTACAGAACCTCCGGAGGTCTCCTGCTTCTTTCGCCATTGATGCTCGTTGATGGAGGCAAAGCCCACGTTGTCATGGGGGTGGTTGGGATGCTCTGCTTCCTCTGGATTCTGCTAGTGCAGACTCCCCGCTACTGCCAGACTCCGATTGAGAGGCTCCTGGTTCCGCTCGCCCTAGCGTCGGTCTCCGCTGCCTTCATCGAGACGATCTATTGGGGAGCGGTGTCTTCGATTGCCGGCGCCTTGATGATCTCGACGCTCATACGGGCACCAAACCATTCGGCTGGTGTTCCCTTGGCAGCGGCCACCGCGCTGAAGCTTTATCCAGGCTTGCTCTTTGTCCCGCTCCTCGTCCAACGTCGCATAGCCGTTGGTGTCGGCCTCGCAGTCTTTGCAGCACTCACCGCCACCGGCAGTGCCCTATTCGACCTATCTATCGCGAACACAGCGAGGCTGCTTGTCCAGGGATCGAGTATCTGGCTCAGCGGCTTGGGCAACGTTTCGCTGGCTTCACTGGTGGGTGGCACGTGGGCGCCCTCTGGCATCTTCCTGGCTGCCATCCTCGTGGGCATCCTCGTAATCACCATTTATTCGAGGCGCCGACCTCTGGCCCAGGCGTTGGCGCTATCGATACCTATTTCCGTGCTGGTCAGCCCAATTTCCTGGGCCTCCTATGACATTGCCCTCGTACCGATCGTGATCTGGCTTTGGACGAGGAGGGGCTATCCCCTCGGTAGATACACGGCCGTCCTGTGGCTCGTGTTCCAAGCTGCTGCATCGGAGATCTCAGCTTTGGGAGCAATCGGCGCAGTCCGAGTCGCAGTGGTCGGAATGAAGGTACTGGTTGCCTTAGCGATCGCATTCGCTCCTGCTCAGCTTTGGGAGCCGGTTCAGCGGGAGCGAGAACTCCAACCGACCATGGGATGACTCAGGCCGAGCGCCTTCTGTCAAGGCTCTTTGGTGTGGCCCTCATCGCGCACGTCGTCGGTAACTGGCAGGCACCCAATCTGCCTACTTTGATCGGAGCGAGTGGGCTATTGGTAGGCGTCCTGGGGGTATTGCTTCTCGTTTGCCCGGGTCGATTCATATTCATCAGCGGGGCAGTTGCCACCTTGCTCTCCGCACTGGCCGAAATTCCCATCTTGGGAAATCATTGGCTACTCGCCGGTTTCGCGTCCGCTGTCGTGATTCTCACGCTGGGGCGGGGAGCCGCTTTGGTTTCTGGGTTGCGCTGGTTACTGGTGGTCTTCTATGGGTTTGCCGCCTTTGCCAAGCTGAATCGAGCCTTCCTCGATCCAATTTCTAGTTGTGCGGTCTTCTATCTCGATCAAAACTTGCGCAGCTGGGGCCTACCAATAGTTTCGACTGCTTCACCGTTGGCACATATGGCGACTTGGTTGACGGTCGCGGCCGAACTCTCCGTAGTGCCGTTGCTCATCTGGAAAAGGACTCGCTGGTTGGGGGTCCTAGTTGGATCGGTGTTCCATGGGCTTATCTCCTTGGATCTTGGCCAGCACTTCTACGACTTCACCGCAGTGCTCTATTTCCTCTTCGCAGGATTCATCGAAATTGACGAGGAAGCGGCTGCGGGCGCTCGCGGTCCACTAATAGTCAAGTGGCTCGTCGCCCCTGTATCTTTGGTCCTGGTTGTTCTGGCCGTCACTCCGCTCACATCTATGGCCTCGACGATCATGCCGATCGCACCATTCGTTCTCTGGGTTCCATTCGTCGCTAGCTGGCTCGTTTTCGTACTCCGGCGCCGGCGACAAGCCTGGGTCGACTGGAAACTCTCCCCCGCAGTCGCTTTGGTTGTGGTGATTGCGTTTCTGAATGGATTAACTCCTTACCTGGAGCTGAAGACCGCGTTCAGCTTTAACATGTACTCGAACCTCCTAACTGCGCAGGGAGAAACCAACCATCTGCTCATCCCGCGCACTTTTCCGCTTCGGAACGGTTATGAAGGACCGGTGGAGATCATCGAGAGCTCTGACGAGGGACTCGAGCTTTACCGTGAACGGGGGTACCTCATTGCCTATCCCCAATTTCAGCAGTACTTAGTGGGTCGCTCCGTAGCGGTCACCTACGCCCGCGATGGCGTGGTCTCAATCGTTTCGAATAGCGCCGAAGTCGAGGGGCTGGCGACTACCGGCCCGTGGTGGTGGCGATGGATGCCGTTGCGATCGCTCGACGAACGATCCCCTCCACGATGCCAAGACGTTTTCTTACCGGCGCTCTAGGTTCAAACTGGGTTATTTGATCTACAGGCTGAGTAACCGTTTCAACCAGGTCTCCCGAACCGCGCAAGATCGTCGCCCCGCAGCGGCACACCCACCCAACCCGCCGCGCAGGATTTCCAGCCACAAGCTCTTGGGGCTGCACATCCTTGGTCACCACTGCGCCAGCGGCCACGAACGCCAGTCGTCCGATTCGAACTCCGCAGACGATCGTGGCGTTGGCTCCGATGGACGCCCCTTTCTCGACCAAGGTGGAGACCAGTGCCCAATCTTCTTTGCGTGCCCGAGGGTGCGAGGTCATTGGTGAACACGGCGCTTGGGCCCGACGAAGAGCTCGTCTTTGATCACCACGCCTCGATAAATCGAGACGTTGTTTTGAATTTTGCAATGCGCCCCGATCATCGCCCCGGAGTCGACGTAAACTTTCTTCCCAGGTTGGTGTGACCCCCAACCGACCCGCTGGCTCGGATGTTGACGTGATGCCAGATAGAGGTTCCCTCAGCGATATCAGCACCGGCTTCGACGACGGCAGTCTCTTGTACAAAAACCGAAGGATGAATCATTTCAAGCCCATGGCAGGAACCCGAAGCGCCTGCCGTCGAATCGCTCCCTCCACCCAAGGTCGAAGAATTGCGAGCGCAGCGTCGAGCCGTCGGGCCATCGCCCAGCATGTCGTGACGGGCTGGTGGGTGCCTTCGCGGCTGGCTAAATCAACGAGAATTCGTCGACGCCCTGCCATGTAGCCATTGTTGTAGCCGCAGCCACCCGGTCTCGGGCACTAAGGTCCGGGAACTCCTTTACCTCCGCCTCGCGATCCCGATTCATGAGGTGGTGCCTCGCAACCAGCTTGATTTAGCGGTCATCTCGGCCACTATCCGCATGTTCACCGCCAACCTCGAAACAGGAGGTCGAACCGCGCTGAACGAATCAGGGATCGAAGTCCTTGGTGAATCGAATGGCTGCGCCGGTTCGAAGTCGTCAAAGCGGTCTCAGTAATATCAACCACGGCCCAGCGGAACGGTGCTCTGATCACCCTCGACGTCAACGAATGACAGTTCAGGTTCCGCTGGTCGACCTCGACCGGCAAACAGAGGAGATACGCGCCGACGTCGAGGCGGGCTGGAGCGGGGTGCTCGAGCGATCGGCGTTCATCCTCGGAAGCCAGGTCGCCGATTTCGAAGCGTCGTTTGCCCGTTTCTGTGAAGCCCGGTTCTGTATCGGCGTTGCCAATGGCACGGACGCCATCGAATTGGCTTTGCGGGCGGCAGGAGTTGGGCGCGGTAACGAGGTCTTGATTCCAGCGAACACCTTCATTGCGACCGCTCTGGCGGTGCTGCGGGCAGGAGCAGAAGCACTTTTGGTCGACTGTGACCCCGCCACCTACCTCATGGATCAA
>Ga0136621_1000239_pt1 | contig 20786 bp, 22 predicted proteins | sample AntDryUQ445A2306_FD_104673 | JGI IMG/M metagenome (GOLD analysis project Ga0136621, IMG submission 104673) | Polar desert sand microbial communities from Dry Valleys, Antarctica - metaG UQ445A (23.06) | ecosystem: Environmental > Terrestrial > Soil > Desert | place: Antarctica: Dry Valley...
ATCACCGATTCGCGCAACGGGCGCGTGAGCGTCGTCGCGAATCCGGGGGCGAGCTGCTCCGCGATCGCGCGACTCCCGGACGACGTCACCGTGCTCCAGCTCGGCACGCAGATCGCGCCGGCGAACGGCATGCTCGGCTGGTCCTACACGCCGGCGCCGCCATCGCCGAACCTCGGCGTGCACAAGGTGGACTGCGCACTCGGCAGCGAGCGGGCGTCGGCCGAAGCGAGATTCACCGCCAACTAGATTCGTGCGCTCGGCCAGCGATGCGCTGACCGATCGCTACGAGCGGCGGGCGGCCACCTCGGCGAAGAGGTCGTGGTACTTCTCCACGACGACGGGCCAGGTGTAGGTCCGCCGCACGAACGACGCGCCGCTGCGGCCGAGAGCGTCGCGGATCTCAGGCCGCTCGATGAGGAGCTCGCACAGCTCGGCGAATTCCGCCGCGGTGCTGTAGGAGAGCCCCGCTCCGGCGCGTCGGCCCATGCTGGCCAGCACCGGCGAGGCCGCGGGTGACACGGTCGGGCGCCCGCAGGCCCACGCCTCGAGCGTCACGATGGAGAGCGACTCCAGCCGGCTCGGCACGCACAGCGCCCGGCAAGCGGCGTACGCGCCGTACTTGTCCTCATCGCCGAGCGAGCCGAGGTGGCGCACGTCGTCACGGTCGGGGATCGCCATCTCCCGATGCCCGACGAGCACGAGCGTCGCCTTGTGGGTGCTCCTGTCCCGCCAGCGCTTCCAGTGAGCGAACAGCTCGTGCATCCCCTTGCTCTCGACGATCCGTCCCACATACAGGAAGAACGGCCCCTCGATGCCGTGCCGCTCGCGGAAGCGATCCGCGCCGCGGTGCGCGGGCACATCGACGCCGACGCCGACGATGTCGTTCGGGATCCGCGAGTTGCGGAATCGACGCTGCACCATCGCGCGCTCCTCATCGGTGTTGAAGGCGATCGCGCGCGCCGCGTGGAAGAGCGGCTTGTAGACGGACAGGCCGATGGCCGGCTCGTCGTGGGCGGTCGGCACGAGCACCGCGCGGTCCGGCACGAGCGGCAGTCCATACGCGGAGGGGTAATAGAGATAGCCGAAGAACAGCGCCAGATCGACCTCGCGACCGCGCCGGCTTACGTGGTCGAGGAGCTCCGGCACGTAGGGGCCCTGTTTCTCGACGAACGCGTGTTCATCGGCAAGGGTGTGCCCGCCCGCGAACGCGGCGCGCTCGTAGCGGCGGAAGTCCCGCGCGCGCCCCGCCTCGACCTTGAAGCGCCGCACCGGCACGCCGTCCACCTTGTCCATCCCCGGGGTGAGCACGTGCTCCCAGGTCCAGTAGTCGAGCGCGGTCGTGGTCACGACCTCGGCGTCGTAGTGCGGAGCGAGGCGACGCACGAGCTCGCGCGCGTGCGCCTCCGCTCCCCCGGCGACGTCGTCGCCGTACCGCTGGACGACGACCATCAGGCTCTGCTTCATGCCGCCGCCATCCCGACGAGCAGCTCGAGGCGCCTGTCCGCCGCACGCCAGTCGCACTCGGTCGCGACCCACTCGCGTCCCGCCGCTCCGGGCTCGCGTCCGCGCGCGAGCAGCGCCTCCAGCGCGGGGACGAGCTCTCCGGTGCTGTCGTACGTCGCGCCCCCGCCCGAGCGCGCCACCTGGCCCGCAGTGACGGCGTTCCGCGCCGGGACGAGCACAGGCGTTCCCTGCTGCCACGCCTCGAGCAGCACGATCCCGAGGCTCTCGAGATACGAGGGCAACACGAGCGCATCGGCGGCCGCGAGCGCGGCCCACTTCTCGGCATCGTCCACGCGCCCGAGCGAGACGATGTCGTCGCGGACCGGCAGGTCCATGCGCACCGTCCCCGCGAGGACGAGCGTCGCGTCGAGCAGCGTCGTGCGCGCGGCCCACGCGCCCAGGAGGTCGTCGCACCCCTTTCCCTCGCTCACCTGGCCGAGGTAGAGCACCAGAGGCCCGGTGCGCCCCAGCCGCGCGCGCATCGCCGCGGCGTCGCCCTCCGGCGCGGGATCGAGGCCGATGCCGAGCACGACGCTCGGGATATGCGCGTTGTGGAACCGCCGGTGCACCAGCGCGCGCTCCTCGGGCGTGAGGAAGCCCATCACGCGTGGCACCGCGAAGAGCGCGCGGTACGGCGCGAGCGCGAGGGGCAGCTCGTCGTGGGCCGTCGGGATGAGCGCGGCACGCTCAGGGACGATCGGCAGCCCGAGCGCGGTCGGCGCGTAGATGTAGGTCCAGAAGAGGATCGCGTCGTAGCGCTCGCCCTCGCGGTGCAGGAAGTCGTAGAGCGCCGGTGCGTGAGGTCCCTGGCGCCGCGGCCAGTCGAGCTCGTCCGCGACCGTGTGGGGTTCGAAGAGCACGTGCTGCTCCATCGCCTTGTACCCGGGATCCCGGCCGCTCGCGACCGCGAAGCGGCGCACGCGGATCCCGCCCACCTCATCGTCGCCGGCGGGGTAGTGCTCGGCCCAGGTCCAGTAGTCGAGCGCGGTGGTGGTCGCGACCTCGACGTCGTGGCGGAGCGCGAGCCGCTCCGTCATGACACGCGCATGCCCCTCGGACCCGCCCACGACCTCGTCGCCGTACCGCTGCACGACCGTGAGCAGCTTCATCCCGAGACCGCGGCGGGCGTCGCGATCACTCCAGGCCGACGAGGTAGCGGGCGGCGAATCGCTCGGGGTCGAGCATGCGGCGCAGGATGCCGACCTGCCGGCGCAGCCGTGCGTACGTCTCCGGCTCCTGCACCTCGCGCATCGCCCGTGCTAGCTCGGCGGTATCGCGCGCCACGATCCCCGCGCCCCGGTACAGGTGGAAGCCCGGGATGTCCGAGTAGATCGCGGGAAGCCCTGCCCACACGGCCTGCGTCGCGATCGCGCTCTGGAACATGTCTTCGTAGAAGAGCACGACGCAGTCGGATGCCACGACGTGCTCGCCCATCGTCGCGAATTCGTCGTTCACTTTCACGTTCTCGAGCCCGCGCTCGGCGATGAAGCTCGTCACCTCGTCGAAGTAGCGCGGGTCCCAATCGGACTTCGTCCCGGAGAGCACCACGAGCGCGTCCGGCGGTGCTGCGGACAGCACCTCGAGGAAGCGCTTGCGGCGGAAGAAGAATCCCGGTGAGACGAAGATGAAGCGGTCCTCGGGCAGGCCGAGCTTTCGCCGGAGCGCGCGCTTCTCCTCGTCGCTCCGCGGCGGCGTCGCGTTCTCGAGCGGCATCAGCACGAGCGGGATCTGGTCCACCCTCGACATCTCGCGCGTGAGGAGGTTGACCCAGAACCCGGACCGATCCGAGTGCACGACGATCCGCTTCGGCAGCGCGCCCATGAGCCCGAGGACCGCCCGGTAGCGTACGAACCAGTTCGAGATCCGCAGCGCGACCCACGGCACGCGGACGCTCTCGGCGAGGAACCGCAGGCGCGGCCGGAAGTGCAGGGCAGCCGAGAGCATGCGGTAGTGGTGGAACTTCTCCGGCTCGAGCTCGTGCAGCGAGAGGACGGTCGGGATCTTCCGGCGCCGGAGCGAGAGGAGCGCCCGCACGAACGGCACGTCGCGGAAGATCCCCGCCTCGTGTTCGATGATGACCGCATCCACGCCGGCCGGGATGTCGGCGATCTTCCTGCGCAGGTCGGCGCTGTCCAGATGCCGGACACCGACGAACGTGGCCTGGTGGCCGTTCGCGCGCAGGCCGTCGCAGAGCGCTCCCGAGTAGTCGTGGATGCCGCAGCGCTGGTCGCTCGAGACGACCGCGATGCGGCGGCGCTTCGGGACCGGCAGCGTCCAGCCGACCAGGGCGAGCGCCTCGCGAAGGCGAGCGCCGACCCGCTCGGGTGAGAACTCGGCGAGCCGCTCGCGGCCTTTCGCGATGAGATCCTCGCGGAGCGCCGCGTCGTGCACGATCCGGTCGAGCGTCTCGGCGACGCGCTCGGGCGACTTGTCCTGCAGCAGGATGCCGGCGTCGCCGAGCGTCTCCGGGATGGCGCCAGCGGCATGCGCGATTATCGGGAGGTCGAAGCGCATCGCCTCGACGAGCGGCGCGCAAAAGCCCTCGTGGTCGGACAGCGTGAGGAGCGCGGTGCCACCCCGGTAGTACGCGAGGAGCTCGTCCAGCGGCACGCTGCCCGCGAAGCGGACCGCCTGGTGGAGGCCGTGCGTACCCACCAGGGTCTCGACGCGCTCGAGATAGTCGCCGCTCATCGCGTGCGAGCCCACGAAATGCAACCGCGCCGTTGGATCCTGCTCGCGGTAGCGCGCGAACCCCGCGATGACGTCGTGCACCGCTTTCTGCGGGAGGATCTGCCCCACGACGACGATGTCCGTGCGCTCGTCGGCGAGGTCGCGCAGCACACGCTCGCTCGGCGCCGTCTCATACGCGCGCCAGTCGAGCAAGAGCGGCACGACGGCGGTGCGCCGGAAGCCGGCCCCGACGAGCTCCTGCCGGTTGTACTCGCTGTCGCCGATGCCGAGGTCGCTCCGCTCCGCAAGGCGGCCGAGCTGCTCGCGACCGAGGTCCGCGTAGTGGCGGTTGAAGTCCGAGATGCCCTCGAAGAACCGCGACGGCGTGATGTTGTGGTAGACGACGGCCTTCGGGATGGGCAGCGTCGCGATGTCGTCAAGGAAATCGTTTCCCATGGACACGTGTACCAGGAGCGCCGCGTCGTCCTGCGGCTCGCTCACGAGATCGCGGCCGTCGCGCACGAACGCGCGCACCTCGGGCCGGGCATCCTCGGCGAAGAGCTCGGAGCGCACCCCATGCCGCCACAGCAGGTGCTGGAGGCCGAAGCAGTCGTTGCCCACCGCGTCGCCGAACGCGATCGTCGGGTGGAACTGGTGGAGGGCGCGGAGCCGCACGGTCAGTAGGGCGGGCGGAGGCCCGGAAACATCGGAAAGTGCTTCACGTTGAGCGTCTTGAGGTCCGCCTCGAGATGGAGCGCCACCGCCGCGACGACGAGGTCGGCCACGCCGATGCCCGGATGCGAGCGCCGGTACGTGCGGCCCAGCTCTCCCGCGGTCTCAGACTGTTCCTCGTTCAGCTCCGACCAGCGGATCTCCGCGAGGAGCGCATGCGTGGCGCGCTCCTCGCCGGGTCGCATACCGGCCAGGACCTCCGCACGGACCACGTACGAGCTGCACAGCTCGTCGGTTTTGCGAAGCGCGTCCAGGACGAGCTTCGTGGCGCCGGGATGCCACCTGAGATGGTCGATCAGGATGCCGGTGTCGAGGACGAGCCTCAGCGCGATCGCTCCAGGACGTCCTGGAGCCTGCGCCCGCTCCGCATGCGCTCGACGTACGCCTCGCCGGTCTCGGTCCGGTCCTTCCACGCGCCGGCGCTCTCCTTTACGGCACGGAGCCGATCCTCGAGCGTCCGCGCACTCTTCGGCAGGTATTTCTCGTCGATCGCGGCGCGGATCTGCTCGGAGATCGTCAGGCCGGTCGCCTTCTGGCGCCGGTGCAGGAGCGTGTCCTGCTCCGCGGTGAGGTAGATCTGCGTCCGCTTCATGATGTATGCAGCATACATCGCGGGCCCGAGCGTCCCGGTGAATGAGAGGCTGGCGGCAACCGACAATGCAGTGGGTGCGGCGCTCACGCTCCAGCCCTACAGCGCGAGCACCTCGCGCGTGCGCGCGGCGACACGGTCGGACGCGAACTCCGCGACGCGCCGCTCCCCCGCCTCGACCAGCGTGCGGCGCAGCTCGGGCCGCTCGATCGTGAGCGCGCACGCCTCGGCCGCCTCCGCCAGGTCCTTGCGCCGCAGCAGGATCGCCGCGTCGCCGACCGTTTCCGCGACCGCGGCCGCGTCGTACGCGACCACCGGCAGGCGGAAGCGCATCGCCTCGAGCAGCGGCACGCCGAAGCCTTCGTGCTCCGAAAGCGACACGAAGGCGGACGCGCTCCGGTAGTACGCGACGATCTGCTGCAGCGTCACCGAGCCCGTGAAGGTGACCGCGCCCGCCAGCCCCAGCTCGCGAGCGAGAGACGCGACTCGCGCGTGGTACTGCGGCTGATCGGTGTACGAGCCGACGAGAAGCAGGTGCGCCTCCGGGTCGATGCACCGCCGGTAATACGCGAGCATGCGGATGAGGTCGTCGTGTCGCTTGTTCGGCGAGACGCGACCGACGAAGAGCAGCTTCGTGCGCACTGCGCTCCACACCGCGAGGACGCCTTCGTCAGGCGGGACCGCGTACGCGTCCCAGTCGATGAGGATCGGGACCGTGGCCGTGGGCTCGAACCCGGACTCCTCGAGCTCGCGCCGGTTGTACTCCGAGACGCCGACGGCGAGATCCACCGTGCCCGCGAGCAAGCGCAGCTGCGCGCGGCCGAGCTGCGCGAACGCGGCGGCGTGCGGATTGATGCCGGCGAAGAACTCGGACGGAGTGACGTTGTGGTAGACGAGCACCTTCCGCCCCGGCAGCTTCACCAGCTGGTCGAAGACCTCGTGGCCCATCGAGAAGTGCAGGATCAGGAGGTCATCGGGCTTGACCGTCCGGAAGAGCCGCCGGTACGGCAGGACGCCGGAGACGCCGGGCTTGGCCTCGATCGCATACGAGGCGGGCTCGTGGCCCCACTCGCGCAGGTGCCGCTCGAGCGCGAAGACGTGATTGCTCATCGCGTCGCCCGGTGCCAGCACCGGGTGGAACTGGTGAACGGTCGTCATGCGCCGAGCTCGCGCACGTACGCGGGACGAGCTTTTCCCAGGGATCGAAGGAGCGCGCGGTCCGCGGTCCAGAACTCGCCGTCATCGGGCGCCACGAGCTGGACGCACGCAAGGAACGTTGCGTCGTACAGCGTCGGGAGCGCGAACTGCGCCGCGAGTGCCCAGGCAGTCTCGCGCAGCTCGGCGCTGTCGAGGTACAGGACGGGATAGGCGCGGTACGTGTCCCAGGCTTGCGCGAGCTCGGCCTCACCGATGTCGCCGGAGCGCGCCTTCTTCAGGAGCACGGAGCCCACTTCGGCCCACGTCCATGCGGGCGCGATGATCGGCCGGCCCGCCGAGTACAAGCGTTCAGCGAGCTCGTGCGCCACCTCGGAGCCTTCTTCCGCAACGAGCAGCTTCACGAGAACGCTCGTATCGAGGCACGCGACACTGGGACTCAGCGGCGTCCGACCCCGTCGCGAAGCTGGCGGATGAGCGCTGTGCTGTCGGACTGGAGGCCGGTCCGCGCGGCGATCCGTCCGCGAAGCTCGGTCATGGCGTCCAGAGCCTCCCGTGTCCGTCGCCGCCGGGCGACGTCTTCCACGGCGTGCACAACGAACTCGTTCAGCGACTCGTCCGGGGCTTTCACCCGCTTCGCGAGTGCCAGGACGTCCTCAGGAAAACGAATCGTCACGGCCTCACGCATCGAGCGTCACCGCACCACGAAACGGCATCAGCGGATGGTATCACCCGGCTGGCGGCCGATCACCGCGTAGTCGCGATCGCCGAAGAGAACCTCGTTCAGGAGACGCGCATTCTCGAGCTGCGCGCCCCCCGGGAGCTCCTCGGAGAGCCGGACCTCGCTCGGCTCGAACGTCTGCACCGACACGTCGGTGAAGCCCTCGACCTCGAGGTAGAAGCGGAAGAGCTCGGGCGGGATCGGCCGCCGGTGGGACGGGTCGAGCCAAAAGGTGTGCGCGCCGACGGAGAGCGTCGCGACGTTCGGCGTGACCATCACGATCGGCGAGCCGGGCGCGAGCACGCGGCGGCATTCGCGCAGGAGGTCCACGAGCTCCCCGGGGAGGACGTGCTCGGCGAGGTGCCGGGCGTAGAGGCCGTCGAGCGACCCGGGCTCGAGCGAGCGCAGGTGCGCGAGCGCGTCCGCCTCCACGCACTCGAATCCGCGCCCGCGTGCCTCCTCGACCATGCGGCGGTCGAGGTCGACGCCGTACGCGCCGATGCCGTGCTCGCGCGCGAGGCCGAGGAAGGTGCCGCGGCCGCTGCCGAGATCGAGCACCCGCCGCCGGCCGCGGAACAGCTCGAGGAAGCGCTCCGACTGCGCGCGGATGACGGGCTCGTCGCCGGAGAAGCGCGCCTGGAAGTACACCGAGTGGAGGCTCGCCGCGACCTCGGCCCGCTTTCGCTCCCCGAACTCGCGCTCGAGGTGCGCGAGGCGCGCGTCGAACTCCGGCGAGGGCCGCCGCGTCTGCTCCTGCAGGGCGGCCGCGACGAGACGGTTCACCCGCTCCTGCCGCTCGGTGACCGCGTTGATCCACCAGCGGATGAGCCCGGTGACGACGCGCCGCGCGAGCGTGATGCCCCCTCCGACGTAACGCTTGCGGCTGCGCGGGTCGTACTCGACGGGTTGGGCGAGGAGCCCCGCGAGCGAGCCCAGCGGGTCGTGCAGGTCATCGATGAGCGCAGCGGGGCCGCCGGGGAGCGGTGCGTGCAGCGCGACGTCGACGTCCGCCCCGTACACGCCCGAGGCGCGCTTGGCCTGGACTCGCGCCCGGACCTCCGCCATGACGGCGTCGAGATCGATCGCCACCTAGGCCGCGTCCGTGCGGCGCGCGACGGCGGGGATCTCGGTGCGCAGCCGCTCAAAGATCCGCTGCGCGGAGTGGGAGCGATTCAGCACGTAGAGGTGGATGCCGGGGGCGCCGCCGCGAAGCAGCGCTGCGCACTGGTCCGTCGTCCACTCGATGCCGACCGCCGTCACCGCGTCGTCGTCGGCGCCGGCCCCCTCGACGAGCGCCCGCAGCGCGGGCGGCACGGTCGCGCCGCAGCGCGCGATGAAGCCCGTCGGCGAGAGCTGCCGGGCACTCGTGATCGGCAGGATGCCCGGCACGATCGGCGCGCTGATGCCTATCGCGCGCGCCCGCGACACGAACTCGAAGTAGTCCTCAGGCTCGAAGAAGAGCTGCGTGTTGAGGAACGAGATGCCGGCATCGACCTTCTCCTTGGTGTGGCGCAGATCCTCCTCGAGGCTCGGCGACTCGAGGTGGCCCTCCGGGTACGCAGCGCCGCCGAGGCAGAAGTCCCAGCGCGAGCGGATGAAGGTCGCGAGGTCGGACGCGTGCGCGAAGCCGCCCTCCGTGACCACGAAGGCCTGCTCGCCCTTCGGCGGGTCGCCGCGAAGCGCCAGCACGTTCTCCATCCCCGCGTCGCGGAGCCGGTCGAGGATCACCGCGAGCTCCTCCGCGGTGTGGCCGACGCAGGTGAGGTGCGCCATCGCCTCGATGCCGGTGTCGCGCTTGATCTCCGTGACCGTTTCGATGGTCCGCTCGCGCGTGCTGCCGCCTGCGCCGTACGTGACCGACACGTAGTCCGGCCGGAGCGCCGCGAGCTCGCGCACGGTCGCGCGAAGCTGCTCGGCCGCCTCGTCGGTCCTCGGGGGCGAGAACTCGAAGGAGAAGACCGGCTCGTCGCGGCCGAAGGCGTCGATGATGCGCATCAGAGCGACTCGGGGAAGAGCACGAGCAGCTCTGCGGCGGCGCTCGCTCGTTGACGCTTGTCCCATGACGCGAACACGACCTGTCCCTCCTGGACCAGCGAGACCGCGCTCGCGACGTGAACGGCGTCGAGCGCCCGAAGCGCTCGCGTGTCCGCGATGTCGCCCGCGATCCGCGCGATTGTGTCATCGACGTCGATCGTGAGGATGTGCGCCCAGCGTTCGTCGAGCGCCGCACCGATAGTCGCGGCCTCTTCGTGCGTGAAGCGCCTCTCGATCCGTCCGCGCGCGAGCGCGGCACGCGCTTCAGCGTAGGCAACCGTGGACGATGCCAGTGCCTCGGCGCGTTCGGCGAACGCATGCGCTTCCTCGCTGCCGGCCTCGATGACCACCAGCTTCACGAGCGCCGACCCGTCGAGGTAGAGGATCAGTCCTCGTGACGCTCTTCGATCACGTAGTCCGACAAGGTCTTGCCGGAACCGCGAAGCCTGACCGCGGGGAGCTTCGTGAGGTCCGGCTTGCGGCCCGACCAACGGATGCGGCGCTCGCGCAGGAGACGCAGGAGCCCTTCGGAGAAGTCGACGGGCACCAGCCGTGCGACGGCCCGGCCCCGGTCGGTGACGACGATCGACTCGCCGTTCGCCACCCGCCGAAGGTGCTCGCTGAGGCTCGCCTTCAGCTCGCGCACCCCGACCGTAGTCGGACCGGCAGCGGCGGCGCCCGCCTCGGGCGGTTCTGACGCGCGGGACGACGGACGGTGCCTCAGTGTCATGACCACATCATCGTGAGCGGTGACCACATCGTCAACCCCCCGCGGAGGCTCGCCGCTCAGTCCTGGCTATGCGTCGAGCTCCCAGCGGTGACGCAGACGCGTGAGCCCCACCTCGCGCGAGGTACCGATGACGCGCAGCGAGAGGCCCTTCTCGTGGTAGTCGTAGTAGCGGTCCTGGGGATCGATGATCCCGATGTCCACGTCGTACCCGCCGGGGAGCAGGTCGAGCTCGTCGATACGGAAGCGGACAACGCCCGAATCGCGCACCGGCACGACGCAGCCGTCGATCAGCGTATTCGTCCCGTACACGCCGGTCCCGTCATCGCGGTAGACGTACACCCCGAACACCGCGTCGCTCTTGCCCGCGGGATTGCGGTACGCGATCTCGATCGACGCGGCCTTGCCCGACTCGAGCACCGCGCGCTCGGTCCCGTCGGCAGCGCGCACCGTCGCGCGCGTGATCTCGACCTCCTTGCTCCCCCACCGTGCGCCGACCTCGCCGCGCGACGCGCGCTCCCGCTGCTCGCGCTCGCCCACCTCCAGGTGGTACGCGTTGATGACGTCGCGCACGGTCCCGGCAGCGGCGACCTGTCCCTCACGCAGCCAGAGCGCGCGCTCGCAGAGCCGCGAGACGGCGCCGAGGTCGTGGGACACGAGCAGGATCGTCTTCTTGGCTTCGCGGAACTCGGCGATCTTCGCGAAGCACTTGTGCTGGAAGTACTCGTCGCCGACGGCGAGCACCTCGTCGACGAGCAGCACATCAGGCTCGAGGTGCACCGCGACCGAGAAGCCCAGCCGCGTGTACATGCCGCTCGAGTACGTCTTGACCGGTGCGTCGAAGAAGCGGCCGAGGTCCGCGAACCGCTCGATCTCGGGCATGGAGCGCGTGAGCTCCGCACGCGAGAGCCCGAGCAGCGAGCCGTTCAGGTACGCGTTCTCGCGGCCGGTGAAGTCGGGGTGGAACCCGGCGCCGATCTCCAGCAGCGCCGCGACCCGACCGTGCACCTCGAGCGCACCGCTCGTCGGCTTGGCCGTGCCGGCGATGAGCTTCAGCAGCGTCGACTTCCCCGAGCCGTTCGCGCCGATGACGCCGAACGCCTCACCCTGCTCGACCGTGAAGCTCACGTCCCGCAGCGCGTGGACGTCCTCCGGCGGCGCGTACTGGCGCAGCATGACCTCCTTCAACGTGCGCTGGCGCTCGCGGCGGAGGCGGTAGGACTTCGCGACGTGCTCGGCGCGGATCGCTGTCACCGTGTGTGCCTCGGGAACCAGCGGCCGGGGTCGGGCTTCTGGCGGCGCTGCCTGACGTGGATACGAGCGCGTCGCACGGAGGGCTAGCTCGCTCGATCGGCAGCCTCGACCCGCTCGAAGGCATGACGTGTATTCGTCTTGAGCTCACTCCAGGAAACTTCCCGTGCGTCTCCCGCCTTGATCGTGGATTTCACTGCGCTGTTATAGCAGAGGTATCCACCGTCACTTACGCGCGGTCACCATGTAGAAAAAGCCGAGCGCGTCGGCGACGGGTGTGCCATCGAGCGCTCGCAGGAAGCCGCCGTACCTCCACAGCAGGCGCTCGTGGTGACGCATGGTGTACGGCGGGTATACGCCGGCGGCGACGATGCGCACGTCGCGCAGGCCCGCGTCGCGGACGAGCTGCGTCCAGGCGACCTTCGGCAGGTCGCTCTCGAAGATGCCCGCGGCCATGTGCTCCTCGCGCGCCATGCGCTCTCGCTCGGCCCAGCGGTACAGCGAGACCTTGCGGGGGACGATGTCGGCGTAGAACAGGCCGCCCGGCCGCAGCACTCGCGCCATCTCGTTGATCACGGGCGCGGGATCGCGAAAGTGCTCGAGCAGCCCGCCGGAGAGGACGAGCGAGAGTGCTCTGTCGCGGAAGGGCAGCGCACGCACGTCGCCGAACGCGGCGCTCCCGCGCAGGCCGGCGCGCATGTAGTTCTCACGCACGGCGCGGATCGAGTAGGGCGCGTAGTCGAGCGCGACGAGGTGGTACGGGCGCTCCTGCCCGAGGCGGATGAGCAGCCGCCCGGAGCCCGCGCCGACCTCCGCCGCGATGCCGTCCGGCGGCAGGAGTGGACGCAGGTGCCGGACCTTCGTCTGGTCGACGAAGTTGAAGACGTCCCGGCGATGCGGCATATAGAGCTCGCTGTCCCGAAGGGGCCGCTCCCACGCGGCGGCATCGCCTTCGGCGTAGCGCACCTCGTGCTCGTCGTGCGCATGGTCGGCGTGGCGGCGATCGGCAGGCTCCAAGGACATCGTGGCAAGTCTGCCCGCTCCACGGCTCGCGCCCGGGGGCTCGGTCAGTCCCTGCGTGACGAACGCCCTGGGACGCAAGCAACGGCCAAATATGGCTCCTAGAGGCCATAATGCGGCTACATGGAGGACGAGGTGCGCGTCGGGGTCCGCGAGCTGAAGAACTCCCTGAGCGCCTACCTGCGCCGGGCACGGGCCGGTGAGCACATCCTGGTGACGGACCGCGGCGAGGCCGTGGCCCGTCTCGTCCCGCCCGACCTACCGCCTCACCTCATCTCTTTGATCCGCCAGGGCAGGCTCATTCCCCCGCGACGGCCGATGAGGCTCCCGAGGCCCGTGCTGCCGTACGAGCCGGGCTCGAAGCTCCTGTCGGACGCCGTGATCGACCAGCGGAAGAAGTGACCGCCTACTTCGACACGAGCGCTCTCGCGAAGCTGCTGCGACCGGAGCCCGGCGGCGACATCGCCCGAGCGGCGATCGTCGATGCTGACCTGCGCGCAACGTCGGCGATCTCCTATCCGGAGCTGTGCGCCACCGTGGCCGGCTGGGATCCACGTCCGGGTGCGCCCGGCATGCGGGCCGCCGGTCGTGAGCTCGAGCTGTTCTGGCCTTCGCTCTTCGTGCTCGACGTCGATGAGGCGACGGCCCGCCACGCGGGTGAGCTCGCGCTGCGCCATCACCTCCGTGGGATGGACGCGATCCACGTTGCGTCCGCCCTCGAGATCGCGGGCGAGTCCCGAGGGACCCTCTCGTTCGTGAGCTGGGACAACGACCAGCGCGCGGCCGCGGGCAAGGAAGGCCTCACGGTCGTGCCCGAAAAGCGGTGATCCGCCTACAGGCCGAGCGCCTCGCAGCGTGATCTCGGCCAGGCTGCGCACGCACCGGTAGGACGAAGTCGATGTCGCCTGCGCCGGCCTACCCGCCGGTCGCTGTGGTGGCTGTCGCGGTGGTCGCAGCGCTCGCGGCGATCGTGCGGCTCGGGATCACGAACGAGCTCGATCTCGTCGTGCTGCGCGGCGCGCAGAGCGTCGCGAGTGGCGCGCTCGACGTCGTCGCGAATCTCCACACGCTGGTCGGTCTGCCGTATGTGACGTTCCCGGTCGCGGGAGCTCTGGCGCTCGCGCTCCACCGGCGCGGCCACGGCACCGCGGCGCTGGCGCCGCTCCTCATCGCCGGCACGGTCCTCGTCGAGCTCGGGCTGAAGCTCACGACCGGCCATGCGCCACCCCCGGGCCCCGAGCTCAGTCGCTCGTTCATCCAGCTCGTCCCGACGCTCGAGACGCCGTCGAGCTTTCCGAGCGGCCACGCGGCGCGGCTCACGTTTCTCTCGGCGTTCGCCGCGCTGCTCGCGTCGCGGCGCGTCGTCACGCTGGCCGCGGCCGCCTTCGTGGCGCTGACCCTCGTGGCGCGCGTGTACATCGGCGACCACTGGCCCACCGACGTGATCGGCGGCGCGGCGCTGGGGCTGGCCTTCGCGCTGCCCGCCGCGGCCTGGGTGCGTCAGAGCGCCGCTTCGAAGTCGTCCTTGGCGCGGCGGAAGTAGGCGAAGCCGACCACGAACGCGAAGATGCCGAAGGCCGCCGAGTACCCGAGCCATGGCCACTCCGGGGGCAGGCCGTCGAGCAGCGCGCGCTGGTAGCCGACGATGATCGCGGTCATCGGATTGAGGTACGCGAGAAGGAGCTCCCGCGGCCGGTCGGCGAGCATCGAGATCGGGAACAGGATGGGCGTGAGGAAGTACCAGGCCATGAGCACGACGCCGAGGATGTGCTCGACGTCGCGGAAGAACACGTTGAGGCCCGCGAGCAGGTAGGCGACCCCCGCTCCGAGCACGAGCTGCACGAGCACCAGCAGCGGCAGGTACAGCAGACCCTCGGGATGCCGCGGGCCGAATGCCGCGAGCACGACGAAGAGCACCAGCAGGGTCAGCAGGAAGTTCGCGAGCGCGGAGAGCACGCTCGCGGCAGGCAGCAGCTGCACCGGGAGGCGGACGCGCTTCACGATCGCGCTGTTCGCCACGATCGACGCGGCGCCGGCCTGAAGGGAGTTCGAGAAGAAGGTCCACGGGATGAGCCCGACGAAGAGGAAGATCGCGTACGGGTGCTCGCCGCTGGCGGTGACCGGGCGCGTGCCGAGGATCACGCCGAAGAGGATCCAGAACACGACCAGCTGCAGCAGCGGGATGAGGAAGTTCCAGGCGAAGCCGAGCGCCGAGCCCTTATAGCGCGCGCGCAGCTCACGCCAGGCGAAGTCCCCGAGGAGCTGCCGGCGCTCGACGAGCGTGCGAAGATCCGCGATCACAGGCCGACTTTACATTCCGCGGACACCGATATTGGCCGTCGTGACCGGTCCCAACGATGTCACGGTCTTGGGCTAGGGCGGCTGGCAGGGCGTGCTCTCGGCCGAGGTCCGAATCTCAGAGCCCAGCGCCGTGGGAGCGCTGGTGTACCGATCGGTGGCTACGATCGCGAGAACAGTGCCGAGCCGATCACGTCTACGACGCATTGCCGGTAATGAGGAGAGGTGATGAATCCGCCGCCGGCTCGGTTGCGAGTCGACATGCATACACACTGCGAACACTCCTTCGACAGCCGGACGACTGTGGCGGCGCAGGCCGTTGCGATCCGCGCCGCCGGGCTCCAGGCGGTATGCGCGACGGACCACGACACCATCGAGGGCGCACTGCAATTGTCCGAGATCGCCGATGAGTTCCAGGTCATCGTCGGCCAGGAGGTGGACACCAGCGAGGGCCAGCTCATTGGGCTCTTCCTGGCTTCGGCCATCGAGCCTGGCTTGACAGCTCAGGAGACGATCGCGCTTGTCAAGGCGCAAGGAGGCCTCGTCATCGTCCCGCACCCCTTCAGTCGGAACCGCCCGGGGCACCTCCGCCGGGAGGCCCTGGACCGGCTTTGGCCGATGGTCGATGCCATCGAAGTGTTCAACTCGCGTGAGTCATCTTCCGGGGCAAACCGCATGGCGGCCGCGTATGCGCGCGAACGCCACATCGCTGAAGCGGCGGGCAGCGACGCGCACAGAGCCGAGGACCTCGGCCTTGCGTACGTAGAGATGGACGCCTTCGATGGCGCGGGGGGCTTTCTCCATTCGCTGCGCACCGGGACCGTGCACGGCCGGCTCGCGGGGCGTGACAGGCTCGGTGCCATGCGCCGTTTCGTCACCGGGTGAGCTGAGAGGTCAGCTCAGAGGTCCGCCTCGTGGGCCGGCGCGTCCGCGGTGCCGCGTCCGGACTTGGGGATACGCCCCGCCGAACCTGGACCGTCGGTGCGCGCCCGGTAGTAGTAGCCGTAGGACGGGTCAGTTCCCGCGGAAACCTTGTTCAGAACAGCGCCCAGGATCGTGGCATGCACTCCGTGCAGCGCCTGGACTGCGCGGCGAGCGGCGCGCGGAGGCGTGCTCTTGGCGTTCACCACAACGATGCACCCATCGACCTTGGTCGAAAGGGCCGCTGGATCCGCGACGGCCAATAGCGGGCTCGTGTCCACGATCACGACACCGTCGGGCGATTGATCAGCAAGCCTCTTCAGGAGAGCGGACATCTTGGCGGACGACAGGATCTCGGCTGGGTTCGCCGGCAATGGGCCGGAGGGTATGACGAGCAGCGAGGGAGATACTCTGAACCTGCTCGGCCACCGCGATGTGGGGCCCGCGACCGCTCCCGCGACGACCGGGGTCGCGGGCTCGGCCAGCAAGTTGGTCAGACCGTAGTCGGCTGAGATGCCAAAGAGGGCGTGAACCGAAGGCCTCCTCAGGTCCGCGTCCACGAGCGTGGTGGGAACTCCCGCCTCCGCGAAGGCCAGCGCGAGGTTCGCCGCCACCACCGACTTCCCCTCCCGAGGCACGGCAGACGTGACCAGGATGGTCCGCGGCGGGTGATCCAGGCTAGCGAAAACGAGACTCGTGCGAATCGAACGGAAAGCTTCGGCCTCGAGCGACCTTGGGTCGTCGCGAGAGTACAGCTTGCCGGCGGTCGAGTTCGGGCGGCGACCAAGGTGGATCGCGCCAAGCGGCGTAAGGCCGAGGCGAGCGCGCACGTCGTCTGGGTCCGTGATGCGATCTCGCAGATATCCGATCGCCACGACGAAGATGAGAGCCAGCACACCGCCACCCACTCCGCCGAGTACGGTGTTGAGCATCGTTCGCGGCGTCTCGTGGGTGGTAGGCGGCGTCGCAGGCTGCCACAGGCTGACGGTGCCCCGGGCACGCACCGCATTCAGGCTCACCTCATCGCGAGTCTTCGCGAGCTCCGCCAAAAGGCCCTGCTTGAGCTGCCGCGACGCCTCGAGTTGCGGGACCTGCTGCGCCGCCGACGCCGCATCGGCGCGGGCTACGGCGATCTGTGTGTTGAGGGCGCGTACGTCGGACTCCACGGCGGCGATCTGCTCGTCGAGCTTGGACGACGTCGTCGCTTCCAGGGCCACGATGAGCGTCTTGCTCTTGGCAATGAACGACTCCGCCAGGGCGTTGGCCGCATCGGCGGCGTGCTGGGGGTCACGGTCCCGGAAGCTCACGATCATGACGGAGGTGTCTCGCAGAGCGGTCACGCCGGATCGAGCGCTGAACGAGTCGAAATCTCTTTCTCCCACCCGCTCCATCGCGGGCCGAATGACCACATCCGCGTTGGCCAGCTGCACGTACGATTTCGCCAACGCCTGTCCCGTGTACGCGTCCTGGTACTGATTGCTCGAGGAGCCCGCCAGCAGGTAGAGCTGCGCGCTGGCACGGTATTCAGGCGGAGTCAACTTGCTCATTCCCAGGCCCCCCAGCGCCCCCGCCACGGCGGCTGCGGCGATCAGGGGCGACCATCGCCGAAGGGCGAAAAGGAGACGCTCGCGGCCGAAGCGCCCGAGCGAAGAGAGCGGACTCTCGTTCACGAAAGGATTCGAAGTATAGGCAGGCATCGCTCGCGCCTCTTGACGTCCTGCGCCTGCGCCCCACGATACTGGTCTACTTGACACACAGCGGTCATGTTCCCGAGGGCCCCGCCATACGGGCCCAAAGCCATTCAAAGACCTTCCGGGCGCGATGGCCGGCCCGCCGAGTCGCTGATGTCGTCGCCCTCGACAGTGTCAGCCTCGACGTCAGCTGGGGAGAGATCTTGGCGCTCGCGGGGCCGAACGGAGCCGGAAAAACGACCTTGATCGAGATCCTCTCCGGGATCCTGCTACCGACCTCCGGCACCGCGGACGTCGCCGGAAGGTCCATCGCAGACGACCGCGGCGTCCGAAACGGGGCCCATGGCGGCCGTCGCACGCTCGGTCGACCACGAGCTCGATCGACGGTCGTTCGCCGCCCAACCGATGCCGGCGATGGTCAGGAACAGCGGCAGGATCTGGGCGCGGTGGCGATAAGCGGTGCCGACGTTGCCCGAGATCAGGGCGTAGAAGACGGAGACGCCGACCACGACGCCCACCAGGACCCACAGCGCACCCGGATGCTCGCGTCGCAGCGAGCGGACCCCTGGCCACGTCTTCGACAGCAGCCAGTACCAGAGGAGAACCTCAGGGATCGTCAGGATCGAGAGGGTTCCGGCCACAGCCCAGGGAAACGGGCCCAAGAGGAAGTAGGCGAGGCCAAGGGGCAGCGACGCGATCTCGCCACGCAGGGATCCCGGCTCCACATTGGTCTGGTAGCCAGAGGCCGCCCCGGCGGCGAAGCCTCCGCGGATCTCAGCGAGCCGCTCCAAGCTGGCGTTATCCAGCAGCGCCCCGCTGGACGCCAGCTGGCTTGTGACCAACGCGGCGATGACGATGATCGCGGCAGCGGCCGCGTAGCTGCGAAAGGGATGCTCCTGCCGCCCGAGCAGCAGGCCAACGATCACGCTGGACGCGACCACCACGAACGCGTACTCGCGCAGTGCGGCAAGCACGAGCAGCCACAGAAGAAGCGGGATCCCAGCGTGGAGCTGACCCTTCTCCCTGAGCTCAACGGCGGACCAGGTGGCCCCGACGACCGCGAGGATCAGGAAGGAATCGCGCAGATTCAGCGAGCTCCAAAGCACGAGCGAGGGGAACAGGGCGACGAGCCAGAACACCCGCCTTCCTGCCGCAGCTCCGGCCAGGCGCGTCGCCAGGCGTGCGGACAGGATCGCCGTCCACGCACCTGCGGCGGCATTGAGCAACACGAGGACCAGCGGGGCCCGCCCGAGCAGGTAGTAGACTGCGGCGTTGGCCATCACGTAGTGGCCCTGGCCCCCATCCATCACCCACGAGTCCGGCTCCACTCCACGGCCGTGCCAGAAGGATGCAAGGTCGCTGCCGTTCGAGGCGTACGCATAGCTGTCGGGCGCGAAGAACATCTCGAGCTCGAAGAAGAGGATCAGCGCTCCCAGCGCTGCCCTTGGAACAAATGCGATGAGAAACGCGGTCATCGCCTGACGACTCTACAGGGCCGATACTCTGTCGGCGATGGAGAGCGGAGCCGCTCGTTTGCGAGCGAAGTGAGCTCGATCACGGCGACCTGTCCGAGCGAGCACGACGCGGCGAAACATCTGTCAGGGGAGCAAAAGTCGCTCGCCTACGGCTCGGATCGCCTCGAGATTTGGAATCAGGATGTAGGCCCCACTCGGCCCCGTCGCCGCCGTGGCAAACTCCGGCGGCTGGAACACCACACGCTCGACCGCGTTCGCTTGCACGGCCCTCAAGGTGATGGCCAGGCGGGAAAGCTCATCGATCGGTACATCCGTGACGACACTGGTCCGAACCGCCGCGCTCACGGACGGCCACGAGGCGATGGCGTCCGGCCGCGCGAGCTTTGCGGCCAGACTCAACACCAGGTCCTGTTGGCGCTCGGCTCGAATGAAGTCGCTGTCTGCGAAACTCATCCTGGATCGCACAAAGAGAAGGGCCGTCGGTCCGTCGAAGTGGTGCTGGCCTGGCTGTACGTAGAGACCAGCGGAATGGTCGGCGATCTCGCGCGTAACTCTCACATCGACGCCGCCTGCCGCGTCCACGACACGCGCGAAGCCGGGCAGGTCGATTGCGGCGTAGTAGTCGATCTCATGCCCGAGCATGCGGCCGATAGTCGCCTTGACCACCGCCGCGCCATCAGCGAACCGTTCGGGGCTTCCATCCGCGTAGCTCATGAGCGAGTTGAGCTTCGCCTCGTAGCGCGTTCCATCAGGTAGCGGCACTCCATATAGGTCCCGAGGCACCGAGAGGAGTGCGGCTCGTCCGTCGGCGGGGTGGATGCTGACGACCAGCATGGTGTCCGTCAGCCGTGTCGTCCTGTCGGGTCCGGAGTCGACGCCGAGCAGAAGGATCGTCAACGGCCGGATCCTCTTGGCACCGCCAGCATCGCGGGCCGCTCCTGCGCCGGCGCTCGCCGCGGGCACGCCGGGACCGGGACGCGAGCCTGCGCTTGCGGGCGAGGGTGCGGCGCCGAGGGTGATCGCATCGATGGTGGTCCGCATGTCGCCGAGCAGCCAGGCGGGAATCGCGTGCATGACGACCGCCAACAGGCACACCGGCAGGGTCACGGTGAGCAGCGCCCGCCGTGGGTCGCGCGCCAGGCGCGCGAGATCGGCCATCGCGGCGATCCGCCACAGGAGGAGCAGCGCGTTCGCGATCGCGATCAGCGTGAGCATCTGGCGGTCGAATAGGACGGCGATCGGATCGAGGCTGGGCGCCACGATGATCGAATAGATGAGGACCGCCAGGACAGGGGCGCCGAAGACGGCCGCCGTGAGCCAGCGACGCCCGTACAGGTGACCGAGCCCGGGAAAAAGGAAGCCCAGCGAGGTGACAAGCCACATCGAGCCCGTCCCGCGTCCGGGACTTCGCCGAGTGAGATGCGGACCACCGACGCTTCGTCCGGGCATCACGAGATTGTGCCGCGTGCTGAGCTGCTGCCCTGACGATCGCCGCCTCTACATTTCCCGCGTGCCGAGCGTACGTAGCGTCAGCGGCCCTGCCGGGCCGCTCGCCGTCTGGGACTGGCCCGGGGGCGAGCCCGCCGCGCTCCTGCTCCACGGCGTCGGCAACTACGGCCGGTACTGGGATGCATTCGCAGACGCTGTCGCCGGGCGCCTGCGGCTCATCGCGCCGGACGCGAGAGGGCACGGCGACAGCGCGAGGCCGGACGACGGCTACGCCGCCGCGGACTTCGTCGCCGACGCCCTCGCGGTGCTCGATGCGTACGGCTTGGAGCGTGCGCTCGTGGTCGGCCACTCGATGGGCGGCTACCACGCCACCATGCTCGCAGCGATGCATCCGGAGCGCCTCCACGCGCTCGTGATCGTCGACGCCGGGCCGGAGGCGCTTCCCGCAGGGGCCGCGCGGGCGCGGCGGCTCTCGCTCGAGCGGCCCGCGTCCTTCGCCGATCGCGGCGAGGCGGAGGCGTACCTCCGCCGGACCTCTCCCGGCTACTCC
>Ga0136621_1000240_pt1 | contig 20749 bp, 26 predicted proteins | sample AntDryUQ445A2306_FD_104673 | JGI IMG/M metagenome (GOLD analysis project Ga0136621, IMG submission 104673) | Polar desert sand microbial communities from Dry Valleys, Antarctica - metaG UQ445A (23.06) | ecosystem: Environmental > Terrestrial > Soil > Desert | place: Antarctica: Dry Valley...
GCCGTTCATCGAGCCCACGACCGGCGTCCCGAGCGCCGAGCTCCCGGGCGACGCGGATGCCGCGGCCAAGGCCGCCGAGGCGAACCCGCCCGAGGTCGACCCCATCGGCGACGCGCTCGATCGCGCCGGTCCGGGCGGCTGACCCCGGCCAGCGGGGCGACAGGCCTTGCCCGGGAGGCCACAATGGAGGGCCCAAGCCGCGCCGCCCGCGCCGCCGCCGCCCGACGAAGCGAGGAAGACAATGACCGATCACGAGACCAACGGCCGATCGCTGGATGCCCGCCCCGACGGGCCTGGAAGCCAACCCCGGCTCACGACCCGGCAGGGCCATCCCGTCTACGACAACCAGCACCAGCGAACCGTAGGCCCGCGCGGGCCGGCGACGCTCGAGAACTACCATTTCCTCGAGAAGATCAGCCACTTCGATCGGGAGCGCATCCCCGAGCGGGTCGTCCACGCTCGTGGGTTCGTGGCTCACGGCGAGTTCGAGGCGTACGGGACCATCGGCGACGTTCCTGCCTCCACATACACCCGCGCGAAGCCGTTCCAGGCCAAGGGCAAGAAGACGCCGGTCACGATCCGCTTCTCCACCGTGATCGGCGGCCGCGACTCGTCGGAGGTCGCCCGCGATCCACGGGGCTTCGCGGTGAAGCTTCGGACCGAGGACGGCAACTGGGACATCGTCGGCAACAACCTGCCGGTCTTCTTCATCCGGGACGCCATCAAGTTCCCGGACGTCATCCACGCCCTCAAGCCGGACCCGATCACGTTCCGCCAGGAGCCCAACCGCATCTTCGACTTCATGAGCCTCACGCCCGAGTCGATGCACATGCTCACGTGGCTGTTCAGCCCCCGCGGCATCCCGCGGAGCTACCGGCACATGGACGGCTTCGGGGTCAACACGTACAAGCTCGTCAACGCCCGGGGTGAGGGCGTCCTCGCCAAGTTCCACTGGAAGACGCAGCAGGGGATCGAGTCGCTCACCCAGGCACAGGCCAACGAGATCCAAGCGACCGATCTGGGCAGCCACTCGAAGGACCTGCACGAGGCCATCGAGCGAGGTGACTTCCCGCGCTGGGAGCTGTGCGTCCAGATCATGAGCGACGACGAGCACACCGAGCTCGAGTGGGACCCGCTCGACGACACGAAGACCTGGCCCGAGGACCGGTTCCCGCTCCTCCCGGCCGGGGTCATGACGCTCAACCGCAACGTCGAGAACTTCTTCGCCGAGAACGAGCAGGCGGCCTTCGGGACCGGCGTCCTCGTCGACGGCATCGACTTCTCGGACGACAAGATGCTCGTGGGCCGGACGTTCTCGTACTCCGACACGCAGCGCCACCGGGTGGGTGTGAACTACCTCCAGCTGCCGATCAACCAGCCGCTCGAGCGCCCGGCCACGAACCAGCGCGACGGGCAGATGACGGCCCACGTCGACACGGTCGGGCAGAACCCGCACACGAACTACGAGCCGAACTCCACCGACGGCCTGCGCGAGGCGGACCCGACCGGCCCGATGTACGAGCCGGAGATCCACGGCCGCCTCACCCGGGCCACCCTGCCACGCACGAACGACTACGCGCAGGCCGGCGAGAGGTACCGCACGATGCCCGACTGGGAGCGTGAGGACCTCGTCCTGAACCTGACCGACGCGCTGCGCCAGTGCGAGGCCCACATCCAGCAGCGGATGGTCGAGCACCTCACCCGCTGCGACCCGGAGCTCGGCCGGCGCGTCGGGGAGGGGATCGGGCTGACAACGCCACGAGTGGAGGTCGCCGCGAACGCCTGACCGCTAGGCGAGCTCCTCGCCGGGCTCGGCGAGGCGCCGGGCCGCGCGGATCAGCAGCGCGTCGCGCCACACGCGGCACAGCACGTCCACGAGCTCGATGCGATCGAGCGCCTGCGCGAGTGCCCGCTCGCCGCCGGCGGAATCCATCACGCCCTCGCCGACGGCGACCGCCCCGTGCCGCTCGAGGATCGCGGCACCGGGTGGAGGATCACCGTGGCTGACCGAGGCCGCGATGCGCCGGGCCAGCTCCTCGCTGCCCATCGCGCCGAACGCCACGAGCGGCAGCACCGGCAGCAGCAGCGCCGTCTCGGGCAGCGCCAGCGGGTCCGGCCGCTCGCCCGCCAGGGTCAACGCCATCGACGCTGGCAGGTGGGCGTGGACGACGGCCCCAACGTCCCGCCGGCTGCGATAGATCGCGCGGTGGATCGCGAGATCCGACGTGGTCGCCGGCCGTTCGGGCCCGGCAGATCGCCGTCGACGGGTCGGTCCAGCGGGACGACGAGCAGATCGTCGGGCTCGAGCTCGTCCTTGCGTCGTCCGGACGGCGTCACCAGGAGCCGGTCGGCGGCCAGCCGGATCGACAGGTTGCCCTCGGCAGCGGACACCAGGCCTCGGACGCCGAGGCGCGCGCCAGCCGCGACGATGGCGCGACGGACCCGAGCCTCTTCCACGACTTCGATGCTACGGGCTGGCGCGCTCGCGAGTGGGGCCGCCCGGGTCAGGCAGCGAGGGCGACATTCGCCACGGGCGTCGCGTCGAGCTCGACCTCGATCCGGCAGTCCTCGCAGCGGACGACGTTCTGTCGCTCGAGCGCGACCGGCGCCTCGCACCAGTGGCAATCGACGATGACCATCACGACCTCATCCAATGGGTTGATGGCGCGATCGTCGTCGGCGGCTGTGACAGCTAGCGTGTCAGGGTCGCGAAGCCCGCCCGAAATTTCCTATTGGAGCGGCGCGAGCGTGAAGAGGTTCGACCTGATCGGGCGGTCCGAGCCGGGCTTTCGAGCGTTGACGATCGATCGGAAGACGTCCGCCGAGACCTGCCTGACGCCGGTCGTGCCGTGGACCGTGACCCCCAGGAGGCGGCCGGAGACGCCGCGGTTGCGCAGGTCCAGCCCGAGCACCGTCCCCACGCTCGTGCGGGCATCCGCCGCGAGCCAGCCCGACAGCTGCGCCACGGACCAGGTCGTCGAGGTCCAGCGGAAGTACGGCGCCGCGGCGTCCCAGGAGCTGCCATCCGGGGCCACGTCGGGCACGCCGCGCAGGTAGCTCACCGGCGCAGCCACCTTCGCGCCGGTCGATGAGACGAACACGTTCTCGTTGTGCTCGGTGTGGCCCCCGGCGGTCGAGTGGAACACCGTGCTCGCGATCGACCCGCCGCTCCGCAGAACCTGGCCGGTCGTCGCCGCGATCGCGGCGTCGGTGGATGGGCGCTCAGCCAGCAACCCGTGGTAGACCTGCGATCGCGTGTCGTCGTACACGTCGTACCAGGACGTTCCCGGACGGAGCTTCCGAGCCGCATACGAGCGGGCGACGATCGCCTGCGCGCGAAGCGCCTCGACCGGCCAGGTCGAGGGCATCTCCGCAGGCACGACGCCGCGCAGGTAGGTGTCGAGCGCCAGCTCGTTCACGGCCGAGATGGTCACGGCGTCGGTGCGGGGCAGGATCGTGATCGTGCCGCGGAAGCGGTTCCGCGTGGCCGGCTTCGGGGCCAGCTCGAACGCGGTGCTCGAGCCGCTCGGCCGCAGACGGAACGACGTCGACCGCGCCGCATCGTAGAGGAGCCTGCCATCCGCCGCGATCACCTTGAGGCGCCACGCGACGGTCAGGCGCGATCCCGCGGTTGACGTCGACGGGGTGTAGGTCAGCCTCGCGTTGGCGGGAATGGTGCCGGGCACGCCCTCGACCGTCCAGCCACCACCACGGCCGTACAGCACGAGTGGCACGACCTTGGATGCCGGCCAGCCCGACAGCAGCAGCACCCGGACGGCGCTCGCGGGATCGACCGTGCCCACCGTGGCCCCCCGGTAGTAGTGAGCCAGGATCACGCCCGCGTGCTGGCCGGCGAGTGCCCGTCCCCGGGCGCCGTACTGCGACATCCCCACCCCGTGGCCATAGCCCCGGCCCTCGAACGTCACCGCGCCCGAGAGCGGCGTCACGCCGGCCGGCAGCGCGGTGCCGGATGCCGTGGCCGGCCGGCCCGCGGGCAGCGCTCCGGCCGCGAGCGCGCCGGCGAGCACGGCTACGGCAAGTGCGACGCGCGGCCGCGGCGGCCTGTCCTCGCCGAAGGGGATCGTGGCCAAGGGTGCGCTCCCATGCGGATGTCGGCCCGCGAGGCCGGCCGATCGAGGATTCGCCGCGGGCGCTGTGCGGGCCATGGCTCACATGGACCACTCGGCGTGGCGATTCGGCCCACGCGTGCCGGCGCGATCCGGCTAGCCTGACGGCGTGCCAGTCACCCTCTACCTGGGTCACGGAGCGAGCGGCACGGCCGCGTCGATGAAGCCCTGGGTCCAGGGCCTCCGCGACCGTGACATCGCGGCCGAGGCTATCGATCTGCCCCGGCGGCGCGCCGAGGACGCCGTCCCGGCCCTGCGGTCGATCGTCCCGGCGGACGCGTCGGCGATCGTCGGGGGGCAGTCGTATGGCGGCCGCGTCGCGAGCCTCGCCGCGGCCGGGCCGGACGCGCCGTATCGGGCGCTCGTGCTGCTCAGCTATCCGCTCCATCGACCGGGCGCACCGGAGACGTGGCAGGCACGCACCGCCCACTGGCCGCTGATCCGCTGCCCCGTCCTGCTGCTCTCGGGCGAGTCCGACCCCTTCGCGAAGCTCGCCCTCCTGCGCGCTGCCGTGCCACTCCTGGCGGATGCCGAGCTGGTGACATACCCGCGGCTGGGTCACACCCTGCGTCCGATTCTGGAGGACGCGCTCGACCGCGTGGCGGCCTTCGTGACCGGTCTGTAGAGCCGCATCGGATCAAGGGGGTTGCCCGGTGCCACGTCGCCGCCTATGCTTGGGCTCCCCAGACCGCCGTCGCGAGCAGGAGAGCGCTCGCGGCCGCACACCGCCATGTCGGCCGGGTCCTCGTTCCCAGCGTGCCCGTTCACCCGTTGCCGATTGACGCCCTTTCGTCCGGCGCCCCAACGCCGTTCGGCACGGAGGAGATGCATTGCGAGACGTTTTCCGGCGCCCGGTTGCGGCCGCCCTAGGGCTGGCGATCGTCCTGCTCGCCACAGGCGTGGCCCGGCCACCCGCCACCGCCGGTCACGACGGGATCGGGCTGGAGCGGTTCATGTACGCGCTCGGCGAGGTCGAGTCCGGCGGGAGCTACACCGCGTACAACTCCTCCACCGGGGCGTACGGGCGGTACCAGATCATCCCGTCGAGCTGGAGGGCGTGGGCGCTCGAAGTGCTGGGCAACGCCTACGCGGCAAAGACGCCGGCCAACCAGGACGCGGTGGCCTCCTACAAGCTTCACCAGACGTACGACCGGGTGGGCTCGTGGCCGGTGGTCGCCTACTGGTGGCTGACGGGCAGGTTCAACCCGGACCGATGGACGTGGTCCAGCTTCGCCAGGAGCTACGTCGACAAGATCATGCGCATCTACAACAGCAGCGACCTGCAGGGCTGGGTGGGCCCGCGGATCGTCTACTACCAGGAGACCTACCAGTACATCGACTGGGGCGGGGCGTGGTGGACCACCGCGCGTGCGACCCACGCCGGCGGCAGCGCCGCCTTCTCCGACGAGGCCGGCGCCTGGGTCGAGTTCCGGTTCGAGGGTCGCGAGGTGACCTGGTTCGGTCAGAAGGGCGCCGGTGCCGGCGTCGCGAAAATCTACATCGACGGCGCGTATGCCCGGACCGTCGACGCCTGGTCCAGCACCTTCGATCCCAGCGCGCCGCTGTACTCGCGGAGCTGGTCCACCCCGGGGGTGCATACGCTCTCGATCCGGGTGGACGGTACCGCCGGCCGGCCGAGCGTCGTCGTCGACCAGTTCGCCGTCACGAAGTAGGCCCGGTCCCAGCGCGGCGGGCGTTCAGCGCGCCGCGGTGATCTCGATCTCGACCCGGTAGTCGGACGCCAGGCGGGTCACCCCGATGGTGGCCCGCGCCGGCGGATCGTGCGGAAAGTACTCGCGATAGACCGCGTTCATCGCCCCGAACTCGCCGAAGTCGACGAGATACACGGTAGCCCGCACGACGTCGTCGAGATCGAGCCCGACCGCCTGCAGCAGGCGTCGGACGTTCTCGAGCGTCGCGCGCGTCTCGGCCTCGATGCCGCCGTCGACCGGACCGCTGCGGCCGGGCGCGTCGCCCACCTGGCCGGCGAGGAATACGAATCCGTTGGCTTCGACCACGCGCGAGAACGGCAGCGCGCTGGCTTCGATTCCGGGCAGCTCAGGGACCTGCTTCGACATCGTCCTTCCTCCTCGGGCTACAGTCGCCGATCCGACGCCTCGACCGCGCGCCGGCACCACCATGCGAGATCGTCCGACGCGGTCGCGCCCCAGCCGGTCGCCACGCCGGCCTCGGCGTCGAGGCCCTTGCGCCAGCCACGCAGGAGCAGCCCCACGATCCACGTCAGGTCGCCCTGGGCATCCCAGTCGCCGAGGACCCGGCCGGCGCCGCCATTCGGCCTGCCGACCCCGGGCAACCCGCGGAGTCCGATGGCGTCGCGGTATCGATCGAGGATCGCGTCGGGGTCCTCCGGCAGGATGGCAACGTTCGACACCAGGAACCACGCGAGCTCGACGGCGACCGGCGCCCGCAGCGTCATCTGCCAGTCGATGAACCCTACCCGATCCTCATCCACGAGCGCGACGTTGGCGAGCTTGAGATCGCCGTGGAGATTGGCTGCAGGCAGGCGGGCAAGGGCCTCGAGGAGGGGGGTTGGGTCGCCGGCGAGGTCCGACACGAGCGCCCGCGCAGCGGGGCTCGCACGCCTGTCGAACGCGTCCCACCCGGCGGGAACCGATCGCCGACGGGCAGGCCCGCGGCGCGGTAGCGCTCGGCCGACGGTCGCGACAGGAGCAGGACCCGTTCCTCGATGGGGCAACCCGGAATGCCGTCGCCCCATGTCCAGAGATGCATGGTCCCGATCGCGTCGACGACCCGGTCGAGTTGCGCGGCGTCGAGCGCCCGCGCGTGCGAAGGCCGCTCCCAGGCGATCAGCTCCGCGGACAGGTCCGGCATCAGGACCGCCAGCGCGTCGCCGTCGGCGGCCGCGCCGAGGTACGGCGCCTCGACCGGTGGGACCGGGAACAGGTCGTTGGCGGCCACCCAGCCCTCGCGCAGCTGGCGGTCCGACGTGGCTCGGGCTATCCAGTCGGTGGCCCACGAGGTCCGCTTGAGCACGAAGCGGCGCCGAGCGTGCTCGAGGACGGTCAGGCGTGCGCCCGACCACCCGTCGTTGGGGAAGTCACGCTCCGGGACGCCGGCAAGCTCGTGCTCGGCGAGCAGCACCTCCAGCTGCGTGTCCCGCCAATCCCTCAGCACGGCGCCGGCACGTCGTCAGAGCCGTCGGGCCCGCCATCGACGTACTCGACGTGCGAATCGGGGCAGTTCCGGGTCAGCACGACGACCAGCGGTTCGCCGTTGGAGGCGTTCTCCTCGACGTGGACCTCGCCGGCGGGGATGTACACGAAGTCGCCGGCCGCGGCGTCGAACGTCTCCTCGAGACCGGTGGGGCCGAACGTGTAGCGCGCGTGGCCCGAGAGGATGTAGATCGACGTCTCACACTCGCCGTGGTGGTGGATCCGCGTCTTCGCGGCTGGCGCGGTGGTCACGACGCTGCTGTACAGCCGCGTCGAGCCGACTGTCGGCGCCGAGATCGCGATCGCGCGCTCCATGTCGGGGTTCTGACCGGAGCCGCGCTGCCATTCGGTCGGACGGATGCGCGTCGCCATGCCCGCGATGCTACGAGGTCGCGTTCTCGCCCTCGCTGCGCGCCTCGCCGAGAGGACCGTCTCGTGGGCCGGGACTTCCATGCCGACCGTGAAGGTGACGTAACCCCAGGCCCCGTTGCGCCGGGCGTACAGACGGGCGTTGGTACGACACGGGCTACGATCCGCCACGATGCCCTGGACCCCGGATCTGCCGCGCTTCCCGCTGCTCCTCGGCCCCTCGCCGCTTCATCGGCTGCCCCGGTTCTCCGACGCGCTCGGTGGCCGGGTCGAGGTCTGGATCAAGCGCGAGGACCTGCTGCCGCTCGCGTTCGGCGGCAACAAGCTGCGCAACCTCGAGTTCCTCGTCGGTGAGGCGCTCGCCAACGGCTGCGACACCCTCGTGACGTCCGGACGCCGCTGGTCGAACCATTGCCGGCTGACCGCGGCAGCCGGAGCGAAGGCCGGGCTCGGCGTGCACCTCGTGCTCGGCGGCCCACCGATGCCGGCAGACGGGCCGAACGTCCGGATCGAACGGCTTCTCGGGGCCGTGGTCCACGTGGCGGCATCAGCGCAGCGCGACGACCGCGAGACGCTGGTCCAGCGGGTCGCTGACGACCTCCGGGCGGCGGGGCACAGGCCATGCGTCGTGAACGTCGGCGGCAGCGGGCTGACCGGCGCCGTGGGCCAGGTGCTGGCCGGGCTCGAGGTCGCCGGCCAGGCGGCCGAGCACGGCCTGGAGCCGGACCTCGTGGTCGTCCCCTCGGCCACGGGCGGCACCCAGGCGGGCCTGCTCGTCGGACTCGGGCTTGGCGGCCTCACCCCGCGGGTGGTCGGCGTGGTCGTCGCCCGGCCCGAGGCGGAGCTTCGCCCGGTGATCGAGCGGCTCACCGCCGATCTCGCGGGGTTGACCGGCTTCACGACCCGGACCCCGGTCGAGCTCGACGACAGCCAGCTGGGCGCGGGCTACGGGCATCCCAGCCCTGCCGCCGACGACGCGACGCGCCTGCTGGCCCGGACCGAGGGCCTCCTCGTCGACCCGATCTACACGGCCAAGGCCCTCGCCTGGCTCGTCAGCGCCGCGCGGGGCGGCGACCTCGACGGTCGCCGGGTCGTGTTCTGGCACGCGGGCGGAACGCCCGGGCTGTTCGAGCCGCTCGAAGGCTGACCCCGGCCGGGCTGCCGTCAGCGGGCCGATCGCCAGGCGTCGCGCAGCTTCATCCGGCCGCCCGTCTGGAGCACCGCGCCCGTGTAGACCCGGCCGCCCACGACGAACAGGGCGTAGATGAACAGCACGGTGACCACGACCGAGATGACGACCTCCCACCACTCGATCGCGCCGAGCGCCGCGCGCATCGGCACCACCATCGGCGCGGCCGGCGGGACGAGCGAGGCGATCCGGGCGACGAGGCCATCGGGGTCGTTGAGGACCACGAAGATCGACAGGAAGTAGGCGCCCATCGCGAGGAACGAGACCGGCGTCGTCACGTTCGACGCCTCCTCCATCCGCGACGCGAGCGCGCCGAGCACCCCGAACAGTGTCGAGTAGAGGACATAGCCGAGGACGAACCAGAGCAGCAGCATCGCGAACGTCGGGAGTGTCGTCGCCGGCAGCTCGATCCGGCCGACGAAGCCTGCCGCAATCAGCCCCGTGACCAGCAGGATCAGCAGCTGCACCAGGCCCAGCACCCCGATCCCGAACACCTTGCCCATCAGCAGGTCGCGTGGGCGGACCGTGGCCAGCACGACCTCCACCACCCGGCTCTGCTTCTCCTCGACCACCCCGGACAGGACCCAGTAGCCGAACGAGAAGATCGAGATGAACAGGAAGATCACCCCGACGTTGGCGAGCAGGAACGACGCCTGGTCCGCCGCCGAGACAGGCTCGATCGACTCGACTGCGGGCGGGCTGAGGTTCACGCCCGCCTCGGCCAGCCGCAGCGCCAGGATCGCCTCGCTCACCGTGGCCACGACGCGGTCGTCCGGCTCCGCCTTGAACAGCAGGGTCCCGGGATCGTCCGGGCCGTCGCCCGGGAGGATCGCGCCGCCGATCTCGTCGGTGCCCAGCGCCGCCTCGGCGGCACCACGGTCCACGTACGTCCGGAGCTCGACTCGGCCTTCGTCTCGCTGCGCGACCGCGTTCATCGCCGGCGCGAGGGCGGCCGGCGGGTCGCCCACGTAGCCCACACGGATCTGGTTCTCGCCGCTCGCGAGCGTCGCCTGGAGCAGCATCGAGCCCACGACGAAGACCTCGGTCAGGATCAGGCTGCCGATGAACCCCTTGCTCCGACCACGCTCCATGAGCTCCCGTCGCGCCACCAGCCAGATGGCCCTCGCCCGGCTCATCGATGCACCTCCGGCGTGTCGCGACCGTCCTCGCCAATCGCCTCCATGAACAGGTCGGACAGGGCTGGCGGCTCGAAGCTGAACCGGCGGATCGTGCCGGCCCGACCCGCCTGGGCAAGCGTCGCCGGCAGGTCCAGCGTGTCGGCGACGAGCAGGCGCACCCGGTCGCCGCGCTGCTCGAGCACCTGCACGTCGCCCAGCGAGTTGATCCATGCACCGTTGCCGCCCGCGACCTCGACCTCGAGATGGCGGCGGCCCGAGGCGCGCTTGAGCTCGTCGATGGGTCCCTGGGCGACGATGCGGCCCTTGGCGATGATCACCACGTCCTCGCAAACGTTCTCGACGAGGTCCAGCTGGTGGCTCGAGAACACGACGCCCACGCCAGCGGCGGCCCGCTCGCGGAGGACCTCGGTCATCGTCGCGGTGCCGATTGGGTCCAGCCCGGAGAACGGCTCGTCGAGCACGAGCAGCTCCGGATCGTGGACGAGCGCGACCGCCAGTTGGACCCGCTGCTGGTTGCCGTGCGAGAGCTCCTCGAGCTTGGCGCCGCTCCGGTCGGCGAGCCCGAACCGGTCGAGCCATCGCGCCGCGGCCGTCTTCGCATCGCGGCCCGAGAGCCCGTGGTGCTGCGCGAAGTACGACAGCTGCTCGCCGACCTTCATGCGCGGATAGAGCCCGCGCTGCTCCGGCATGTAGCCGAACCGCAGCCGCATCGGCTGGTCGATGGGGTTGCCCCGCCAGCGCGTCTCGCCCCGGTCGGGGGTCGCGAGGCCGAACACGCAGCGCATGGTGGTCGTCTTGCCCGCGCCGTTCGGCCCGAGAAAGCCGACCAGCCGGCCCTCATGCGCGGTGAACGTGGCGCCGTCGAGGGCGACCACGTTGCCGTAGCGCTTGGCGAGGTCGTGCACCTCGAGCATCGGCCGCCGCACCTCAGCGTTGTGTTCCTGAGCGGGAAACGCGCGTCGTCGGACAAGCATGGCACGACCCCGCCGGCTCGGGCATCCTTGGCGCATGACCGCTCCCTCCGCACCGCCGCCCGAGAAGCCCGGCGTCGAGCGCCGGACGACACTCGCGGTGGGTCTGCTCCTGATCCTCGCTGGAGCCGCGGCGCTGGCCGTGCGGCAGCTCGGGCTGGACCTGACCAGGACCGGCTGGCCCCTGTTCGTCATCGTGCCGGGGATCATCCTCTTCGTCGTGGCGCTCGCCGTGGGCGGCCGCGCCGGCACGGGCTTTGCCGTGGGCGGATCGATCACGACGATCGCCGGGCTCATCCTCGCGTTCCAGAACCAGACCGGACTCTGGGCAACGTGGGCCTATGCCTGGGCGCTCGTCGCCCCGGGCGGCGTCGGGCTCGGGCTGTTCCTGTATGGCGGCCTGACGGGGCAGCGGGACGTTGTCCTCGGCGGCGCCTGGACGCTGCTCACCGGGCTCGTCCTGTTCATCGTGGCGGCCTTCTTCTTCGAGTCGGTCATCGGGCTGTCGGGCGATCGGATCCCGGGTCTCGACGCGCTGCTTGCCGGCGCGCTCGTGCTGGTCGGCGCCGGTGTCGTCACCTTCGGGCTGACGGGCGGCCGCCGGCGAACCGGCTAGCGCGGCGGCCGGCGCGGTATCGTCGCGCTGCCATGCGCCTCGGTCATCCTCGTCTCACGCTCGTCCTGGTGCTCCTCGGCGCGCTCACGCTCCCGTCGTGCGCCCCGGCCGCGCCGGCCGGCCAGGGCGGGTCGGCCGGTCCCGTGCCCGGTCGGCCCGGCACCTCGTCCACGCCCTCCGGCGCGCCAGCTGCCAGCGGCGTGCCCACGGCTTCGGCTCGGCCGGCCGGCACGACTCCCCCGGTTCCCGCCACACCGTCGCCGCCGACCGCCACGCGGCAGGCCGCCGCCCGCCTGCAGGCGGTGCTCGACGGGTTCCGCGCGCAGGAGTCCTCGCCGGGCCTGTCCGCGACGATCCTCTTTCCGGACGGCACCTCGTGGACGGGCGTGTCCGGCATGGCGGAGATCGTGGCCCGCCGGCCCGTCACGCCGGAGACCGCCTTTCCGATCGCGAGCATCAGCAAGACGTTTCTCGCGGCGCTCGTGCTCGAGCTGTCAGGCGAGGGTGCATTCGAGCTCGACGAGCCCGCCGCACTGCTCCTGCCAGACCTGGAGCTGGACCCCGCGATCACCGTCCGGATGCTCCTCGACCACACGAGCGGGCTGCGCGACTTCTTCGAGCACCGCCTGATCGACCGTGCGCTCCAGGACGAGCCGTCCGTCTGGTGGAGCCCCACCCGTGCGCTCGGCTACATGGAGGCGCCGTACTTCCCGCCGGGTACCGGCTCGCACTACTCCAACACCAACTACCTGCTGCTGGGCATGCTCGCCGAGCGGGCCACGGGGCGGAAGCTGGCCGACCAGCTGCGCGACCGGTTCCTCGATCCGCTGGCGCTCGGGAGCGCCTGGTACCAGGACGCCGAGCGGCCGCGAGCGCCGCTCGCCCATGGCTATCGGCTGACGGGCCTCGCGCCGAACCTGGGCCGGCAGGACCTCGACGACGGCACTGGCGTGGCCCCCTTCCGCTCGGTGGTGACCGCTGCCGGCGGGGCGGGTGGGCTCGCCGCCGACTCACTCGATGTCGCCCGCTGGGCTCGAGCGCTGTACGGCGGCGATGCGATCGACAGCCGGAGCCTTGCGATCATGCTGTCGGGCGTCGACCACGTCGCGACATATCAGCCCACGGTGCCGTACGGTCTGGGCGTCCAGGCGGTCATCATCGACGGCCATCGCACGTTCGGCCACAGCGGCCGGTTTCTCGGCTTCCGGGCCGCGATGCGCTGGCTGCCGGACGAGTCACTGGCAATCGCGGTGCTCTCCAACCAGAGCCGGTCCGACCTGGGGCCGCTGACCGCGAGCCTGCTGCGCGTCGTGCTGCCCTCGCTGGCCCCCTGCTGTCCCGCTCCGCGCTGATCGGAGTGCCCGTGAACGTCGCCGACGCGCGTCTCTCGCTGATCGACCGGCCCGAGGCCGGCACGGCGACGCATCCCGAGGGGCTGGTGAACCGCTACCTGGTCGACATGGTCGAGAGCGACCTCATGCTCGGGTTCTTCTTTCCGGGCGCGCGCATGGAGGGGCAGGGGGGGCTGCCACCGCCACCGGCCGAGCCGGGCCGCGACGGGTCAGCGGCGGCGCCCACCTGACGAGGCGCGGGCCCGCAGCGGCTTGTGGTGAGGATGGCCGCCCGGCCGCGCCCGTAGGTGGCCCAGTGGCCGCGGCTCCGCCTCGCGGTCCGGGACGAATCCCTCCTCCACCGTCCAGGGGATCGCCAGCTTGAGCAGCCGCTGGACGCCCCGCAGCAGGTCCACCTCGTCGATCGACACGAGGCTGATGGCATCGCCCGATGCGCCCGCGCGGCCGGTCCGCCCGATCCGGTGGATGTAGTCCTGCGGGTTCCACGGCAGCTCGAAGTTGACGACATGGGGCAGGTCCTCGATATCGAGCCCGCGGGCCGCGACATCGGTGGCGACCAGGATCCGGATCGTGCCGTTCTTGAACCCCTCCAGCGCCCGCGTCCGCTCGGGCTGCGTACGATCCGAGTGGATGGCCACCGCGTCGAGCCCCTGGCGGTCGAGGAGCGTGGCCAGCCTCGACGCGGCGAGCTTGGTCCGGGTGAAGACCAGCACCTGGCGCAGGTCCTGCCTGCGGATGAGGTGCGCGAGGAGCGCCTCCTTGCGGTCCCGGTCGACCGGGTACACCAGCTGTCGGATCGCCTCGAGCGTCGTGTTCCGCGGGGCAACCTCGACGGTGGCCGGGTCGCGCAGGATCGTCGACGACAGGCGCCTGATGTCCTCTGAGAACGTGGCCGAGAACATGAGGTTCTGACGCTTCGGCGGCAGCAGGTCGATGATCCGCCGGATGTCGGGCAGGAAGCCCATGTCGAGCATGCGGTCCGCCTCGTCGAGCACGAGGATCTCGACCTGCCCGAGGTTCGCCACGCGCTGGCCAACGAGGTCGAGCAGCCGTCCGGGCGTCGCGACCAGGATCTCCACGCCGGCGCGGAGGCTCTTGATCTGCGGGTCCATCGGGATGCCACCGTAGACGACCGCCGGTCGGAGCGAAACTGTCCGTCCGTACGTCCGTACGCTCTCGTCCACCTGCATCGCGAGCTCGCGGGTCGGCACGAGGATGAGGACCCGAGTCGGGTGGCGGGCCGGCGAGAACGAAGTGTTGGCGTGGTGCCGGAGCCGGTCGAGGATCGGCAGCACGAAGGCCGCCGTCTTGCCGGTCCCCGTCTGCGCCGCCGCCAGCACGTCTCGACCCGCGAGCACCAGGGGGATCGCCGCTGCCTGCACGGGCGTCGGCTCGGTGTAGCCCTCCTCCTTGACGGTGCGCAGCAGGTCGGCCGACAGGCTGAGGGTGTCGAAGGTCAAGCGTTCTCCGCTGGTGGCGCATCGCGCGATAGCGCGTCCCACGCGGCTGCGCCGGGACCGCGGGCGATCAGCGCCGCGAGGATACCCCGAACGGGCTGCCCACCGGATCCGAAGCCCGGCGCGCCCACGCCAAGGGCCGACATGCATTCGGCCCGACCCAGGCGTCCTGCCGATACAGTTCCGACATTACTTGACAATAGGAAAACCACCTTGCTATCTTCATATCTGTCACACGATGAAGTGAAACACCGAGGAGCCATGTCGCACGACGTCATCGCCACCTGTCCCGTCTGCTCGCAGGAGCTGGCGGTCACCCGGCTCCACTGCCGGAGCTGCGGGACCACGCTCGAGGGTGACTTCACGGTCGGGCGGTTCGGTCGCCTCAACCGCGAGCAGCTGACGCTGCTGGAGAGCTTCCTCCGGTCGCGCGGGAACCTGCGCGACATGGAGCGCGAGCTCGGCATCTCCTACCCGACCGTGCGCTCGCGGGTCGAGGCAGTCGTGCGTGCGCTCGGCTTCGGACCGCGCGCCGATGCCGAGGACGCCGAACCCGTCGCCGACACGGTGACCGATCGGGCGGCCGCGCGCCAGGCGCTCCTGGAGCGGCTCGCACGCCACGAGATCAGCGCCGAGGACGCGGCAACCGCGATCCGGGCCCTGGGAAGGAACCCCTGAACATGACCACCACCCGCAACGCACGCGACGTCGCCGAGCACGCGATCGGGGAGCGCGGCGAGCTGATCCTCCGGCTCGAGTCCGGCAGGCTCGACGTGACAGCCGTGGACGGCGAGGTCGCCACGATCCGCGAGCTCGATGGCCGGGACCTCGGCGAGCGCTTCGTCGTGGAGCGCTCCGAGGGCCGCTTGAGCCTTCGGCCACGTGACCACGCCATCTTCGACATCGGCCGCGGACGTCGGGGCCGGGGCAACGCCCGCCTTGCCGCGGAGGTGCCGCGCAACGCGACGATCTCGCTCGATACCGCGAGCGGCGAGCTCAACGCCACCGGCCTGCGCGGCGAGCAGCGCTACCGGACCGCCTCGGGTGACATCACGATCGCGGACGTGAGCGGTCCGATCGCGATCGACGCGGTCTCCGGCGAGGTCCGGGTCGAGGCGACCGGCCCCGTCGAGCTGAGTGGTCGGCTCGTCTCGGGCGACCTGGCTGTGCGGGGTGGGACGCTTCGCAGCCTCGCGCTGGCCACGACCAGCGGCGACATCGAGCTCGGCTCGCCGATCGATGGTCCGGGACCGTTCAGCATCCAGTCGGTGAGCGGGGACGCGAGCGTGGTGATGGCCGGCGACGGTCTCCGCGTCGAGGCACAGACGCTCACCGGCGATATCTCGAGCGCCGTCGGGCACCACGCCGACTCGGGAATGGGTCGGCGAGCGCTGGTCGTCGGCGATGGCGCCATGACGCTGGCCTTCAAGTCGCTCTCGGGTGACCTCCAGGTCTCGGCCGGGGCGGCGTCGCACGCCCGGGACGGCGCGGTGCCGGCGCCGCCGGCTCCGGCCATGACCCGCCAGGATGCGCCTCCCGATCCAATGGCCGACCTCCGTCTCGATGTCCTCCGAGACCTCGAAGCCGGCCGGATCGATATCGCCGTGGCCACCGAGCGGCTTGCCGACCTCGACGAGCCGACCAATGGCTGAGGATCCGTTCGGTCAGGTCCTGCGGCTCGTCGCCCAGGGCCGGCTCACCGCCGAGGAGGCGGCCCCGATCCTCGACGCGCTCGACCGCGGTGCCGCAGCCGGCACGCGCGCCGATGGCACGGCGCCCTCAGCGGAAGGGTGGGTGGAACCGCCGGTATCGAGCGGCCGGACCGGCCGCGCAGGCGAGGCGCGGTTCGCGCGGGTCGAGGTTCGCGAGGCGGGGCGGACGTCGGTGGACCTGCGCATCCCGCTGTCGCTTGGGCGCCAGGCGCTCGGGATCATCCCGGGCCTGTCGTCCGCCCAGGCCGCCGAGATCGGCGAGGCGGTGAGCAGAGGGCTCACCGGGCCCATAGTCGACATCCAGGACGAGGACGGCAGCGGCGTCCGGATCGTCATCGAATGACATCGTTCAGCAGGGAGTCAGCCATGGAACCCTTCGCGATCCACGCCGCCTACCGCCAAGTGGAGCTCCTGGAGCTCGCCGCCGGCCGTCGCCTGCTTGCAGGCCGGCCCGCCGCGCCGCGCGCGCGCACGCTGCGCGTGGCCCTCGGGTGTCGCCTGGTCCTGATCGGGATCGCGCTGCTCGACCGCACCCGGCACCCGGCGACAGCGCCCCGTTGAAAGCACGAGACCCACGCCTTCGGGCGCGGGTCCTGGCTTCAGGCGGACGATCCGGGCGCCTCGTGGCCCCGGATCACCCGGGTCTGCCGGCGCGAGTGTCAGAGCTGATGTTGCCCGCTCGGGGCGTGCTGGCGAGGTTCGTCGAGCCGCGCGACTGATCCGCAGTAGCTGGCAGCGCGGACGCCTTCTGGCGTCGTGTGCTCCGTCCGGACTGGATTGCCGGTGTGCGGTGGTCCGTCATGCTCGGTCACCTCTGGGCCTCGAATCTTACGCCCACCGCGCAACCCCCTCACGCTCCGCCCGGCGCTCCGCGTCGACGCTCGGCAACACCGCGCCGCCGGGGCGGTACGATCGCCGGCGTGAGCACCGCGATCCCGCCCGACGCGCTCCCGTTCACCGGTGATCCCGAAGCCGACCGGCTGCTCGCCGCGGACCCGCTCGCCCTGCTGATCGGCTTCACGCTCGACCAGCAGGTCACCGTCCAGAAGGCGTTCGCGGGTCCCCTGGAGCTTCGTCGCCGGCTCGGCCACCTCGACGCAGCGAGGATCGCCGCCACCGAACCCGACGCCCTCGACGAGGCCTTCCGTCGTCGCCCTGCGCTCCATCGCTTCCCCGGCGCCATGGCCACCCGTGTGCGCGAGCTGTGCGCCGTGATCACGGAGCGCTACGCCGGTGATGCCGCGCGCGTGTGGACAGAAGCCGCCGACGGCCGCGATCTCGAGCGCCGGCTGCTCGATCTGCCCGGCGTCGGCGAGATGAAGGCAAAGTCGCTGATCGCAGTGCTCGTCAAGCGGTTCGGCGTCCGTCCGACCGGCTGGGAGGAGGTAGCACCCGCCTGGCCCACGCTCGGCGACGTCGACTCGACCGAGGCGCTCGAGCGCTATCAGGCCGGAAAGCGCGCCCACAAGGCGTCCCTCCGTGCGGCCGCACCCGAGGGGAAGCGGGCTCGCTGACGACCGCGCTCAGGCGGCTCCGGACGGTGAGTTGACACGTCCGGTACGATAGTTGACTACGCAAGTAAGTTGACGCCAACCCGGGAGACCCATGGACGACCGCATCCGCCGCGCCCTCTCGCGCGGACCACCTCGTGGACATCACTACCACCGGCCGTCGCTCCGGTGAGCCGCGCCGGATCGAGATCGGATTTCAGCCGATCGACGGGCGGATCTTCATCTCCGGCATGCCCAGCCGGCGGACGCGCTCGTGGATCCACAACCTGGGCGCCGATCCGCGCCTCACGTTCCACCTCAAGGGAGCCGTTCGGGCCGATCTGGCGGGGCGGGCCCGGATCATCACGGACCCGGCCGAGCGGCGTACGGTGCTCGAGCAGATCGCACGCGCCTGGCGGCGCAACGATGTCGATGAGCTGGTGGAGTACAGCCCGCTCATCGAGGTGACCCTCTACGACGCCGAGACCGAGGCCGCCTGAAGGAAATCAGGTCGCCCGGTCGACGGTGCCGTCCGGATCCGGCCTCGCCGCCCCAGGCACGGGCTCGGTGCCGACGCTGTCCCCGCGGCTGATTGTCAGCAGCCTCCTCGTCAGCAGTGCGGCACGGTCGGTCGCCCTGCGGATCTGCTCGGCGTCCTCGCGCCTGGCATCACCGGGCTCGAGCGAGTCCAGCAGAAGCCGGGCGTAGCCACCGATCGCCGTCAACAGGTTGCTGAGATCGTGGCCGATGCCCTGGGCGAGGAGGCCGATCGCCGCCGGCGGCGGTGTCTCGTCGGCCGGGTACTCGTCGCTCATGCCCGGTTCGCCACGTGATTGCGTCACGCATGCACGATGCCGGTTGGCGCGGCTGCGGTCAATCGGACGGACGTCCCCCCGGCGCCGGCCGGCGTCCTGGGCGACACTCGACGCATGATCGTCCGTCGCTCGCCGCTCGGGAGCCTCCTCGCGCTCGCCGCGGTCGCGGCCGTGATCTCCGGTTCAGTCATCGCCCTGCTGGGTTCCGGCCCGGCGCCGTCGGGTGGGCCGCTCACGGCCGCTACGTCGTTGCCGCGGTCGCCGCCGCCGCCGTCGCGAGCGCCGTCACGAGCGCCCGCGTCTGCATCTCCGCCGGCCACCCCGGAGTCAACGCCCGGGCCAACGCCGCCGGCCGCCGCTCTGCCCGTGCTCGTCGGCGCGATCGGCGACTCGCTCACGGTCGCCGTCAACGCGAGCGGTCAGCTGGGGGACCAGCCCGAGCATTCCTGGATCGTGGGTGACGCGCCTGACGACGGCGTGTTGAGTCACCTCGAGCGGCTCCGCGCGTTCGGGGCCGACCCCGCCGTCGTCACTGCCGCGCGACCGGGAGCGGCGATCGGCAGCGCGCCCGCGCAGGCGGCGGCGGTGGTCGCGACGGGACGCGGGCTCGCCGCCGGTGAGACCGCCTACGTCACGTTCGAGCTTGGCGCGAACGACGTGTGCGCCGCCACGCTCGACGACGCGACCCCGCCCGACGTCTTCGCCGCCGCCCTCGCCGCGGCATTCGAAACGCTTTCGGAGGGATTGCCGCGGGGCAGCACCCTCGTCGTGCTGTCGGTTCCGGACCTGACCCGGCTACGGACCCTGCTCGAGGATGTGCCCGAGGCCCGGGCGCTCCATCGTCGCTACGGGGTCTGCCGCTCGGTGCTCGGCGAGCGAGTGGCCGTCGACGGCGCGCGCGACCGGATCCGCGACTACAACGCCGCGCTCGCGTCGGCGTGCGAGGCCCTGGCCGGGTCACCGATCGATTGCCGTCACGACCAGGGCGGGCTGCCGTCAGGGTCGCTCTTCGGCGCGGTCTTCGAGCTCGATGAGCTCAGTGCGCTCGACCGGTTCCACCCCTCGCTCGCGGGCCAGGCGCGGATCGCCGACGAGACGTGGCCGCTCAGCCCGTGGGCCGGCGGCTAGCACGACCGCGTCATCGTCTCCCCGGGCGGGGTCAGCCGGCGGGCGCGTCCTCGATCTCCCAGGTGACCTCGAGCGACGCCCTGATCTCGGCCATGCCGGGCACCACGGGGGTGTCGGCCGCCTTCGCTTCCATCATCGCCATGCGTGGATGCGGCGGCATCCCGATTCCGTCGGACTCGCGGACCGAGCGGACGCGAACCAGCCGCGTGCCTGCCGCGGCCGCGACGGCCTCGGCGGCCGCACGAGCATCGGCCATCGCGCTGCCGAGCGCGGCTCGCCGGGCGTCCGTCTCGTCGCCGACGCGGAACGACACCCCGTCGACGGTGGTGGCACCAGCCTCGATCGCGGCGTCGATGATCCGGGCGACGTCGTCCGGCTGCCGGACCACGATCGCAACGCGGTTGGCGAGCCGGAAGCCGGTCCGGCGAGGCTGGCCGTCCGACCGGTACTCGATCTCCGCGCCCAGCGAGAGATCGGTGGTGCGGATGTCGTCGGGGCCGATCCCCGCTGCTCGAAGCGCCTCGACGACCGCCGTCATCGCGGAGGCCGCGGCGGCGCGGGCCTCACCAGCCTTGGGACGCACGAAGTCGACGCCCAGCACGACCTCGGCCTGGTCAGGCTGGGCCGCCGCGCGGCCATGACCTCTGACGGTGATCGTCCGGGAGATCTGGGACCCGCCCTCGACGCGCAATTCGTCCATCTGAGGCCTACAGCTCCGCGATCTCGACCGACAGCAGCCAGGCGATGAGCGTGACCACCAGCCAGCCGATACCGACGATTGCCAGGATCGCCCCGATCAAGACCAGCTTGTGCTCGCGGGTGCTCGACGTGGGGTCGGCGGCATAGCGACGGAAGAGCGCGGCGTTGCGCGCGTTCGACTTGAACGCGAAGTCGAACAGGTCGCCCAGGATCGGCACGATTCCGATCACGAGATCGACCAGCGTGTTGAGGGCCATGCGCGTCACGACCACCGCGGGCAGCTTGAACCGCGTGGCCTCGACGATCAGCCAGATGCCGACGATCGCCGACAGAAGGTCACCGGCGCCGGGCAGGAGCCCGATCATGGGCTCGACGCCGATCCGCCGCTTCGTCCCCGGGATCTCCACGAGGTCGTCGAGGATCCGGCCGACCAGCGTGATCCGACGCTCGGCCGCCGCCAGGCGAGCGGAGCGCGCGTCACCGGCCACGAC
>Ga0136621_1000241_pt1 | contig 20733 bp, 21 predicted proteins | sample AntDryUQ445A2306_FD_104673 | JGI IMG/M metagenome (GOLD analysis project Ga0136621, IMG submission 104673) | Polar desert sand microbial communities from Dry Valleys, Antarctica - metaG UQ445A (23.06) | ecosystem: Environmental > Terrestrial > Soil > Desert | place: Antarctica: Dry Valley...
CCGAGAGTCTCGATCCCGTCGAAGAGGCCGACGGTGTGTCCGCTATTGAACGGCGAGATCTCCTCGGTGGGCTCGTCCACGAGTACACGAGGGCGGCATGATCGAGTTTTCGTACCCGACGGGGTTTTGGCCGGCCGGAATCACACTTCGTCCGGCTCGGTCAGGGATCGAAGGAAGGGCGCTCTCAGACCACCTGCTGCGTACCGTAGACCGCCACCCGCCACCAACGTGCGCCACCACGGTATCTCTTAGACAAGTCAGCCTCGCCCATCAGTTTGTCGATCTCGGCATGGCGATGGATAAACCAACGATCGGGGCGGCGCCGCACGGCGCTAACTGCGTTGGACAGGTGCATGGCCGCGCGCAACCACCATGCCTCGTGCGGATAGGTCAGGCCGACCAGGCGCGGGCCCGGCCTGACCGCCGCTTCCAGCAACGCCGACAGGTAGGGATAGCAGCAGATCACCGCGTCGAGGATGACGACGTCATAGGAGTGCAGGTCTCCGGCCAGCTCCACCGCGTCTCCGTACCGATACTCGACCCGATTGGCGAGGCCCCGGCGCTCGGCCTCGGAGTGGGCCGCCGACAGGTAGTCCTGCGAGGCGTCCACGTCGATGGCGGTAGCGGCGCCGGCCTCGAGAAGGGCCAAGTGGACGGCGCCGGCCCCGGCCCCGATCTCGAGGACGACGGCCCCGTCCACCCCCTCGTCGCGTATGGCGTTGATGAGCTCCTGGGTGGTGGGACGCGGTCCCCGGCGCTGAACTCCGCAAGGGCCCGAGCGGCGGAGCGGCCGTCGTAACCGATCCGCTCTAGATCCGCATCGGAACAGAAGCGACGAGGCATCTCGCGTGGCATAGCGCGATGGTGCCTGACGAGTCAAGGCCGAGTCTGACGAGCGCCTTCAGCGGAGTTCGCTGCCATACCATGACGGCCTGATGAACGGAGCCGGGAACCGCGTCTCATTCCGGTATCGGCTTGTGACCCTGTTGCAGCGCTTGATCGGGCTCGCCGACGACCCGACCGATGATGACGACGTCCGTCTCCGGAAACGCGTCGGTGTCGTCGCCGGCTACATCAACGTCGTGGTTCCACTCCAGCTTCCCGTGCTGGGCCAGGGTCGAAGTGGCACTCGGCGGACTGGCGGGGTCAAGCGCCGCCTTCTTGTTTGCCTTCCTTGGGCCGGTGTACGCGATCCTCGCCCTGGGCCCTCACCGCGCGACGGCCTGGTTCGTTTTCTACCTGGTGGTGCTGGTTGGTCTGATCCTCGTCGACCCGATCCTCAGCAGTACGATCGAGCCACAGCCGTACCCGCTGCGGCTGATTTTCTACGCTGCGAACCTCGGCGTTCCGCTCGGGATCACCTTCGTCATGCTTCGCTACACCGATCTCCGACGGCGCGAGGCACAGACCCGCGCAGACGACCTCCTGTTCAACGCCATCCCGATCCCGATCGCCGCGCGCCTGAAGCGTGGCGAGCGGCGCATCGCCGAGACATACCCGGCAACCACCGTCCTCTTCGCCGACCTCGCAGGCTTCACGCCATGGGCGCAGCAGACCGATCCGGCACGGGTGGTGGGATTTCTGGATGGACTCTTCACACGGTTCGACGAGCTGGCCGAGGAGCATGGGGTCGAGAAGATCAAGACCATCGGCGACGCCTACATGGCCGTGGCCGGGGCTCCCGAGCCGTTGGCAGACCATGCGGCTGCGGCCATGGCGGTAGCGCGCGGGATGCTGAGGGCCATGGCCGAGGTACGCACGCGCCTGGATCTGCCCCTGGAGTTGCGCATCGGGATGGCCAGCGGACCGGTGGTGGGCGGCGTCATCGGTCAGCGCCGGATCCTGTTCGACCTGTGGGGCGATACGGTCAATCTCGCGTCGCGCATGGAGTCGTCCGGAGTCGCGGGCCGGATCCACGTGGCGCGGTCGTCGCGCGACCTGCTACGAGATTCGTGTTCGTTCGAGGAGCGCGGGACGGTGGAGGTGAAGGGACTGGGTCGGATGACAACGTATCTGCTCGCGGATCCGAAGGCGTCGGCATGACCTCGGCGCGGTCCGTGCATGAGGGGCGCCACGTCAGTCTCACCTCGTACGGCCCGGATCGACGCTGAGGACCGCGGGGTTGTCGACCTCGGCGGCGAGGACGCGGGCGGCATCAGCCGCTGCCCGATCGCCGAGCCGGCCGCGGTGAAGGTAGGCCCGAGCGACGAGCTCTCGCATCCCGGTGCGTGTCGCGAGTGCCTCGAGGTCGGCGACCCAGCCCGCCGCTTCCGGCCGCCGATGTTCGATCGCGATCACGCACAGCGAGTCGAGACAGTAGCCCTCGACCCACAGCCACGCATCCGGCAGGCGCACACACCGCGTCCGTGCCTCCGCGACCCAGCGCAAGGCCGTCTCCGAGTCGCCGCGCTGATTGGCGACGAGCCCGATGCCGCGGGCCGCCATGCCCTCCCAGCACGGGTCGCCGAGCTGGAGCGAGAGCGCGTACGAATGTTCGTACGCCGCCGCCGCGGCGTCGGTGCGTCCCTCGGCCAAATCGACGTCGGCGAGGAGCGATTCGGGAAGCGGAATGAATGCCGTCCAGCGCACTCGCCGAGCGACGGCAAGAGCGCGTTCGAGCGACTCGCGGGCCGCGACCAGGTCCCGGCACAGAAGGTGGCTACGTCCGATGAATGTCAGCGCCCAAGCTTCGACCGGCGCCGCGTCGGCCTCGCCGGCCAGGCGCAACGCCTCGTGCAACTCGCGTAGGGCCTCGGCGTGGCGCCCGATGTCGGTCAGTGCGACGCCCTGAACGGCGTGAGCCCAGGCGCGCTCGGCCTGGTCGTCGGCTGCCAGCGACCCCGCCCGTCGGAGCCAGCGCTGGGCGCGGTCGTAGCGGCCCCGGAGGAGCTCGACGTAGCCCAGCTCGCGGTGAGCCTGGGCCGAGGGCGCCGGAGTTCCGGTCCGTTCGGCAACCGCGATCGCCTCGTGGAGGATGCCTGCGCCCTCGGCGTCCCGCCCGCGAACGCCATGGACGAGCGCCGAGCCGAGGGCGATCAGCGCCCTCCCCTGGAGGTCCGCCTCGTCGGCCTCGTACGCCTCGGCGACCGCTTCCCGCATTGAGGCGATCGCGGCGTCGACCGCCCCCGCATCCATCGCCGCGAGGCCGGCTTCAAGGCGAGCCTCGATGGTCGTTCGAGTCGAGGGCCGCTCGGCCGGCGAGCGCCTCACCTCGATCTCGGCGGCGCGGAGGACGGCCCCGCCGGGATCGGTGCCGAGCTCACGCCGGAAGAGGGCGACACAGGCGTCCCGCTGGTGCTCTGCCGAGGCTCGGTCGCCGGTCGCCACGTATGCCCGGATGAGCAGCTCCTGGGCGTCCTCGTCAAGCGAGTTTGCGGTGACGAGGCGACTCGCCAGCTCCACCGCCCGGGCCGCATCGCCAGCCGCCAGCTTCGCGCGAGCCGCCTCACGAAGCACATTCTCGGCCGCACCGGCGAGATGCCGGCGCTCGGCGAGCAGCCAGACCTCGAACGCGGGGCTCGAAGGGAACGCCATGCCTTCCAGGAGATCCCGACCCAGGCCGGGGACGCCGAGCGCTTGAATCCACGTCCCAGCGGTCAGGGCCCGGATGTCGACAAACGTGCCCGATGGGAGCTGCAACTCGACGGGCTCGCCGCGGATCGCCGCATCGGATCCCAGGAGGCGGCGCAGCTGGGTGAGGTTCCAGCTCAGGGCATTGAGGGGATCGTCGGCGTCCGAGAAGAGGAGCTCGGCGAGCCATTCGCGGCTGGGCGCGGACTCGGTCGTCACGAGGTAGGCGAGCAGCGCCCAGGGTTTGCGACCGCGGGGTGCAGTCTGACGGGCCGAACCGCTCGTAACGAACGGTGTCCCCAGCAGGTGGATTGCGAGCGATCTCCGCATGCCCGAAGTGTGCCACCGACCGCTGCCCGTTCAGGCGCCCCGACCACGCCCCGTCGTCACAGGCCGCGTCACATCTCCGCGGAGGATGCTGCCGTCAGTTGAGCGGGAGATCCGTCGTCCAGCCCAGGAGAGCATCCATGGCTCAAGTCAACGGCATCGACGTCGACGAGCTGCGCGCGTACGTCGCGTCCGCCGAGCGCGATGTGGAGGTGGCCGATCGCGACCCCGTCGTCCCGCGCGTTGGGCAGGCGGCGATCGGGCCGAGGTGGCGTTCGCGTCCGGCGAGGCTCCGGTATTCGTCGGTGGCCCAGGCGGCCCGAGCGCGATGAAAGATGGTCCTCGCCTCGCTGGCCGCATGTGACGTCGACCTCGTCGTGAATCGAGCTGCGCTGCTCGGGATCGAGATCGACAGCCTCATCGCGGAGGCGACGGGCCACTTCAACGTTCGCCGCTACCTCGGCTTCGATGCCGCCGCGGGTCCCGGCTACGAACGGATCGCCTACGTAGTTCGGCTGAAGACGAGAGGAGGAACACTGGGTCAGCTCGCCGAACTGCACCAGGCGTGCGAGTAGGCATCGCCCGTCGGCGACACGCTCCAGCGGCCTGTCGCGCTGAGCCTGCGGTTCGACGCGAGCTGAGGTGCCCCGCGCCCAAGTCACCACGATGCCTGCGTGCACACAGCCAATCAATGAGTAAAGGAGAAACATCATGGCCGACGCCACCGCCACCATCGACCTCGCCGCGATCAAGCAGCGCCAGCAGGCGACCTGGGCGAGCGGCGACTACCACATGATCGGGACCCAGATCCTGATCGTGTCGGAACTGCTCATCGAGGCGCTCGACCTGCGCTCCACCGAGCGCGTCCTCGACGTCGCCACCGGCAGCGGCAACGCCGCACTTGCCGCGGCGCGTCGCGGCTGTCCGGTCGTCGGGGTCGACTACGTCCCGGCGCTGCTGGATCGCGCTCGGCGCCGCGCCGAGGCGGAAGGCCTGGAAGCGGAGTTCGTCGAAGGCGATGCCGAAGCCTTGCCGTTCGAGGACGGCAGCTTCGATGTCGTGAGCTCGGTCTTCGGGTCGATGTTCGCGCCGAACCAGGAGCAGACCGCCAACGAGCTTGCCCGCGTGTGCCGACCGGGCGGCCGGATCGGCATCGTCGCGCACACGCCCGAGGGATTCATCGGCCAGCTCTTCAAGACGAACGCGAACCACGTCCCACCGCCGACCGGCCTACGCTCACCGGTCCAGTGGGGCACCGAGGAACGGCTGCGCGAACTCTTCGGCGACACGATCGCCGAGATCCGCGTCGAGAAGCGGCACTACGCCTTCCGCTACCGCTCGCCGGAGGCGTACCTCGATTACTGGCGACGCTACTACGGCCCGACGATGAAGAGCTTCGAGGCAGTCGGGGAGGCCGGTCGCGAGGCGCTCGAGACCGACTTGTTCGATCTCATCGCCCGCTTCAACCGATCTGACGACGGCACGATGGTCGTGCCGAGCGAGTACCTCGAGGCGGTCATCGTCAGGCGGTAGGCGCGTGAGGAAACGCAGCGTCTTGCGTCGGGGTTCCCGGAACGACCTTGCCGGTGCATCCCGACACCGGCCAGACGGAAAGTACTGGACGCCCCACCGGAGGGTCCCTCGCACTCACTCCACCTGGGGGCAAGCGGATCGCAAGGAGTATCGAACGTGAAAAGACTGCGCCTGCTACTGGTCCTGGCCTCGCTCGTGGCATTCGTTGCCGCTCCGGCTCAGGTGAGCGCTGAACGCGGCTCGTGGAACAACTGGCACGTCCACGACGGCACCGTCCCGCCCGTGACCGACGCAACCGGTCTCACCCACCGTGGACTTGCGTTCTTCCCGCAGATCTTTGGCTCGACTTATGCCTCGACGCCGTCCCTGTGGGCGTACTGCACCGACGCAACGGACAAAGCGCTCGTCGGCGGAGACGGCGGAGCGAAGCACGCGGCTGGCACCTGCCGGAACGAGCTCTACATCATCCACCTGCTGTGGGGCGATGCCGATGCGCCCGGACCGGAAGGGTGGTCCACGCTCAGGCTTGACAGCGGGACCACGACCCTCTACTACCGGCTGACCCCGCGCTGACGGGTTTTTCAATCGCCCCGCTGCGACCCTTCCGGCCGTGGTGGGGCCTTTCTGTGTCCCGTGGCATTCGGGACGGCCCGCCGCTCCGCGCGGCCGCCCTCGTCCCGGATTGCTTCCCCCCGGGCGGGTACGGTCAGAGGGTGCGGTCGGTGACGGGGGCCGCTACCGTGGTGTGGTTGCGTGTCGGGAGCACCGCCTGCCGGCGTTGCGCATCACGCTGCCAGACGGTCGGATCATCCGGAGCGAGGACCCCGATATCGACCAGGTCCTCTCGGCCGACCTTGGCCGCGACGTCACCCTTGACCGCTCCGCGCCGGAGGCCCGAGCCTTTTAGGAGTACTGGCCCGACATCGAGGGCCTCGATCACCCGGACGTGCTGACCGACGAGGCCATGCCACCGGGTACGGACTTCGACCTTGGCATCGTTCATGTGCTCACGACGCCGCGCTCGACCGTCTCCGCCAGCTCTATCCGGAGGGCAGCTTCGAGGTCCGCCGCTTCCGGCCCAACGTCGTCGTCGATCCGACGGACGGTCATACGGGACGATCGGCGACGGGCCGGCCTCGACCTACACGGGGCGGCGCTCGCGCGCTTCCTCGTGACCGCCGGCTTCGCAGTCTGCGAGGTGCCGCCGCAGCTCACCCAGCGGTCACGGACCGAGAGCCGCCGACCGGGCAAGAGCGATCCGGGCGATGCCCTCACGATCGCCCGGGTGACTGCCCGCGAGCCGGCCCTCCCACCCGTCCGGCTGGCCGACCGGACACGTGAGCTCGGGCTCCTGCTCGACACCCGCGAGGCACTCGTCCATGAGGCGACCCGGCGGCGCAACCGCCTCCACGCCCACCTCCAGGTGCTCGTCCCGGGCTACGGCGACCGGGTCCACCGGCTCGTCTCGGGCGCTGCCCTCGACCGTGCCCGCCGGCTGCTCCGGGGTCTGACCGGGCTCGAGCCCGAACTCGCCCGCGGGCTCGTCGGTGACCTCCGTCGACTCGACCGGCAGATCAATGGCCTGACCGACAGGATCGCGACTGTCGTCGGCGACGACCCGCTCCTGCGCCTGCCCGGGATCGGCGTCGTGACCGCCGCCCGGCTCCTTGCCGAGACCGGCGACGTGACCCGCTTCCGGTCGGCCGATGCGTTCGCGGCGCTCGCCGGGGTCGCCCCCATCCCGGCCAGCTCCGGCCAGGTCCAACGAGTCCGCCTGTCACGGGGTGGCAACCGCCAGCTCAACCGGGCGCTCTACGTGATCGCCCTGACCCAGGTCTGGCATCACCCGCCGGCCACGGCCTATGTCGCTCGCAAGCGGGCCGAGGGCAAGACCTGGCGAGCGGCGATCCGCTGCCTCAAGCGTCAACTCGTCCGGCCGGTCTTCCGGCTCCTCCAGGAGGGCCAGCTCGGGCTCCAGGCCGCGGCTTGACAACATAGGAGCCTGCACATCCCGGCGATAGTCAGGTGCATATCGTAATCCGCCAATGGATCAAGCGCCATTCGCAACCTCCTCTCGGCACCCCACCGGCGGCGGCGATTCGCGTCTGTGCTCGGGCAAGGGACCGGCGATTATCTCGGCCGTCGCCGTGACGCCGAGCCGCTCGGCGTCGATGAGAGGTCGGACTGGCAAAACTAGCTGGCCGCGGCCTGAATCTCTCTTGATCAGCCTTGATCGCGCCAAGAGTGCCATAGTGCCGCATACGGGCCGTTCTGCTGCAGCAGGTCGTCGTGAGAGCCGAGTTCGGTGATCCGGCCGTCCTCGACTACGGCGATCCGATCAGCATCAAGAGCCGTATGCAGCCGGTGGGCAATCGCCACGACGGTACGCCCCTGTAATACCGAGCCTAGTGATCTCTCTGCGGCGCGGGCGGCCTGCGGATCGAGCAGTGAAGTGGCCTCGTCGAGCACCAGCGTGTGTGGGTCGGCGAGGATCAAGCGAGCCAGCGCCAGTTCCTGCTCTTGGGCCGGTGTGAGGCGATGACCACCGGATCCGACTCGTGTGTCGAGGCCCTCAGGCGATCCACGCGCCCAGTCGAGGGCGCCCACCACCGTGAGCGCCGCTTCGATTTCGTTCCGAGTGGCATCGGCCTTGCCGAGCCGTACGTTGTCGGCGATGCTGCCGACAAAGACGTGGTGTTCCTGGGTGATGAGGCCAACCTCGCTGCGCAACTTCTCCAACGGGCGATCCACCAGCGGGACGCCACCGACCGTGGCCGCGCCGCTTGCTGGGGCATAGACACCGGCAATCAACCGGCCGATCGTCGACTTGCCGGAACCCGAGGGCCCCACCATGGCCAGCCGTTCGCCGCGTCTGAGGTCCAAGGAGACGCCGTGCAGCACGTCACGTCCGGGGAGATACGCATAGGTGACGTCGGCGAGTGCGATGTCGTCACTCGTGGGCTCGACACTGCTCGGCTTCCGGTCGGGCGGCACGTGCTCCACGCCGATAATCCGGCCGAGCGCGACCGCGCCGGTCTGCAACTCATCCAGCCACCTGATCAACTCCTCCACCGGACGGAATGCCTGTACGGCATACAGCGTCATCGTGGCCACCGCACCCGCGGTAACCAGGTCGCGCTGGGCGAGCCAACCGCCCCAGAGCAGTGTCGCCAGGATAGGCAGGGAGAACGCGAAACCTGTCGCTGGATAGAGAATCGTCTGTAGCCACAACGTCGTGCGCCTGGTGGTGTACGCACTGTGGATGGCTGCGTCCAGCACCATTCGACGACTCCAGCCGAGATCGAGCGCGTCGACCGTGCGCGCGCCTTCGACGGTTTCGGTCAAAGCGCTGTTGAGCCTGGAATAGGACTGACGGACCTCCCGGTAGGCACTCGGTGAGCGGCGGAGATACCATCGCGTCACGGTAACAAGCAGCGGGAGGCCGACGAGCAAAGCGAGAGACAGTAGGGGACTCACAAGGACGGCCGCGGCCACAGTTGCGACGGTCGTCGCCGTCGTGATGACAATCTGCGGCACGGCATAACGGACGGCGTTCGACACCGCATCGATGTCGGTCGTGGTCCGAGTCACGAGATCACCGGTCCCGGCGCTTTCCACCGTCGACAGGGGAAGCCTCGTGACGGATGCGATGAAGTCCTCGCGCAACTGCGCAAGGACCTTCTCGCCGAGGACCATGGCTGTCTTGTTGGCGAACCAGACCAGCACGGTCTGGATCAGCAAGAAGATGAGCATCGCGATCGCCAGCACGGTGATCTCAGCGAACGTCGTCCCCTCGACCACAGCGTTCACCATCCGGCCAAGGAGCCATGGGCTCGTCAATCCGGCTGCGGCGGCAAGGCCGAAGAGCAGGGTCACCTTCACCAGCCCGCTCCGGTGCCGGCTCATCAATTTCCTCGCCATGGCGCGTACCTGGGCTGCACTCGCGATCGGGAACCCGGTTTCGGCCATGCCTACTCCTGATCTCTCAGGACAGTGGCGCTGTAGTTGGGGTCGGACTCCATCAGTTCACGATGGGTTCCCGCCGCGACGACGGAGCCGCCCACGATGTAGAGCACCTTGTCGACGTGACCAAGCAGCAATGGGCTTGTGGTGGTGATCACGGTCGAGGCGCCGGGTCGCGCACCCTTTCGTGCGGCCGGAAGTCGTGCCCCGATCCGCGCTTCCGTGTGCACGTCAACTGCCGCTGTCGGCTCGATCAGTAGCAGGACCTCTGCCTCAGTGAGCAACGCTCGCGCCAGGCCAAGGCGCTGACGCTGGCCGCCGGAGAAGGTGCGACCACGCTCCGCCATGACCACATTCAGCCCATCGGGGAGGGACTCAACGATGTCCGTGGCACTGGCCGCATGAAGAGCGTCCATGATTTGCGCGTCGGTGCGTTGCGCGTGCGGATCGAGCTCGCTGCGAAGCACTCCGGTGAAGAACTGTGGGTCCGAGTCGGCCAGTGTGATCCGCGAGCGAACGTCGCCGAGCGGAAGCTGGGTGATCGACTGGCCGCCCCAGGTGACCAGTCTGTGTTGAAGTTCCGCATCGTCGAATCGGGCCAGCCGGTCCGCTACTTCGGCAGATTGGGCCGGATCCGCGCTGACAATTGCCACCACAGCGCCTGGTTCGATTCGCACTCCCGATCTGGTGTCGACCAGCACGCTTGGCTCGGTCGGCGCGCTGCCGGAAACCTCATGATCGTCTGTGGCAGGTCGGACTTCTAGCACGGCGAGCAGGCGTTTCGCACCGATGAGCGAGCGGATCAGCGTCGAGATCGCGTCAGCCGCCAGCCGGATCGGTAGCAAAAGGAATCCTGCATAGCCGTAGAGCGACACGAGTGCGCCGGGCTGGATCTGACCGTTCACCGCCTGGACCGCCCCGAGCCAGGTCAGGCCGACAGCGAGGATGCCCGCCATCAGCACGAGCAGTGCCTCGACGAGCGCGACCGGCCCGGCCACCTCGTTCCCGGCCAGCTGGGCGATCCGTGACTTCGCGCGGTAGAGGTCGACGAAGATGTTTTCGCCACCGATCCCACGCAGCACCCGCAAGCCCGCCACCGTGTCGGCACCCAAAGCCGCCATCTGCCCTGTCGCCTCACGGTGGGCCGCCTGACGTGCCTTGAGCGGATTGACCACGACAAAGAGCAGGCCTGAAAGTGCTGGCACTCCGATCAGCACGACGAGGCCCAGGCTGATCGAAGCGTTCAACACGATGATCGCGACGATGGCGAAGGAAATTAACGACGAGATCAGGCCACTCGTCATGAAGTAGATGCTGGCCAGTTGCATCGCATCCGACCCGACGGCTGCGATCTCGCCCGTCGACTTCTGCGCCGTCAGGGCCTGGCCGGTTCGGGTGATGTGGTGGCCAAGGATCCGCACCGACCGGAAGCCGGCCTGCATCCAGTTGTGCACAGCCGCCCGGTAACGGAGCGCCTGAGTCGCCGCCTGGATGACGGACAAGCCAAGAAGGATTGCCACCCAGAACAGCAGCTGGTCGTAGTCGGAGGCAAGGATGCCTTCGTCGAGAGCCCGGCCGATGGCCCAGGGCATCAGGGTAAGGCCCACCAGCCACATCGTGTCGAATACGACCTGGGCCGCCATGCTCCCCTTCTGCTGGTTGGCGACCCAGAGCAGATAGCCCGACGGTGATGGTGTGCCAGGATGCCCAGGGTCAGCGTCGGTTAGGACTCGCATGAATATCCGATCAACCCGCAAGGGATATCAGAGTTGACCATGCGGCCCATGCGTGATGCCCATCTGGCCCCGCGCTCCGCGATGGCTACACCGTGCCCTCGACGAGCCTCCGCGGTCGCGTGGACGCCGCCTTCCACAACCGGTTCGTATCGGAGGCTCGTGGCCGCCTCCAGGCGGCTGGAGCACCGACGATTGGCGACCTGGCCGTCGTCGTGAAGCCCCGCGGCCGGTACTCCCCACGTTACGTTGAGGCACAGTACGGCGAGCCCTTGCTGTCGGGGCGTCAGATTCTCCAGTGGCACCCAATCGCCCTCAAGCACGTCGCCACGACTTCCTTCCCGGACGTTGCCCCATACCGGCTCACCGCGGGGTCGATTGTCTACCAGGCCGACGGCCGGGCAGATGAAGGTCTCGGCACGCCGTCAGTCGTAACGCGCGCCCGTGCAGGATGGCTGGCCAGCGGTCACGTCGGTCGGCTCGTCGCTCGGGATGGAGTGCCATGGGGCGCTGCCTACCTCGGGGTGGCGAGCCGCCAAGGCCAGGCGCAGATCAGGGCGGCGGCGTCGGGCTCAGTTGTCGACTCGACTTTTGAGGAGGACATGGCCGCCATCCTCGTTCGGCGGAGGCACGCTCCCCGCAGGAGGTCTCACTCAGGTGCGAGAACGACGGGAAGAAGCACCGCCACGAGCACCAAGAGGGCCCACAGGGCGGGTCCCGCGGACGTCGCTTCGATGTGGCGTCCGGCCATCCGCGCGGCCTCCGCATCGCTTCGCGTGATCCACCACGGGCTGTACCGCGCTTCCATTGCGTGGAACGTCAGCCCGAGCCCGGCACCATACGCCAGGTGGCCGATCAGGCTGGGAAACGCACGGGTGGCCGCATCGACGGTCCAGGCGGGGGTGGTCCCAAGGATGACCGGAGCGAGAGTGAGCGGCCCGAGGACCCACCATAGAAAGCCATACGACACGCCCCAGCCGATGGCCGCCGACTGGTCGAACGCCTGGCGCCGGAAGAGGACCCCATAGGAGACACCGACGATCTCCGCGATGAGGAAGTGAACGACAAGACCGACGAACTCCGAGTCGGATCCGACGAGGTTGGCGACCTTCGGCAGAAAGCCGATCTGGACCATGACGAGAGTGAACAGCAACCCTCCGACGAGGCCGGCCGCAGCGCCCCGGCCGACGGCGCGTGGACCCCATGAGCCGGCGTCGGGCGACCGGTTCCCGATGTCGTCCGAGAAGAAGAGCCGCGCCAGCCGGCCCAGCCAGTGGTAGATGAGCGCCATGGCGGCTCCGAAGAGGATCGTGCCAGGCAGGGCCGGAAAGGTGGTGCGCGCGTCCATGATCGACCAGGTGAGGCCCTCGCCACGCAAGACGGGCAGGAGCGTCAGGCCGCCTATGACCCAAAGGATGAACCCGAAGCCTGCCCCGCGAACTGCGGCCCCGCCGGCGGTCGAGGTCGATCTCGGATGAAGGACGGCATACAAGGTTGCCCCCAGGAGCGCGACGGCGAGCGGTCCCAGGCCGGCGGCGTCGCCGGCGCCCCACGGCGAAAGCATTCGCTCGGAGCCGGCGGGCAGCAGCCCGATGGTACCGAAGCCGAGTAGCCCCGCGACGAGGCCGCGGAGGACGAGGCCCCTGAGTCGGGCCGTCGGTGGCTCAGGACCCGCCGTGGTCCTCGAGTCCGGTAACGCCGAGCGGGCTTTGATCGCGACGAGGGCCAAGCCCGCCGTTGCGCCCCAGATCACGTGTCCGAGCAGGCTCGGATAGGCCGCCTGGGCAGCGGCCACATCCCACGTCGGCAGCCGACCGAGGATCAGGGGCTGCATGGTGATGGGCCCCAGGAACCAGAAGAATGCCCCGTAGGCCACGCCCCAGAACACGACGTCGCCAGCCGTCCATCGTCCTCGGAGGAGGATGGCGAGGCCGGACCCCACGATCGCGGCGATCGCCATGTGGACGACGAAACCGATCACCGGCGATTCGGTCCGCACGAGCGAAGCCACCGTCGGCAATAGGCCGAGCTCGACCATCGCCGCTCCGAACGCGATGCCGCCGATCAACCCGGCGAGAGAGCCGGGCACGAGGGTCTGCCTGACCTGGCGGCGGACCTCAGGCCACGGGGTCATGCGCTGCCTCCTGGACCGCCCTCGCGGCGGCGACCCGCGAATTGGCCGTCCCGGCGATCACGATGTCGCGGGGAAAGACCAGATCGAGAAGCCAGTCGATGAGGACCCGGACCTTCTTCTCGAAGCCTGGCAATTTCGCGAGGTAGATCCCGCGCCACAGGAACCAGGCGAACAGGCCCGAGAAGCGCAGCCCGCGGATCTCCGCGGCCGCCGTGTTGTGGCCCAGGACGACGAGCATCCCCAATGTCCGGAACCGGAATGGCCGCTGCGGGCGACCGTCCATCGCGGCGACGAGGTTGTCGGCTGCCTGGCGGCCCTGCCGGAGGGCATGCTGCGCCGTGGGCGGGCACGGCTGCCCGTCGCGATCCGGGTCCGGGATGCGCGCGCAGTCGCCGACGGCCCAGATGTCGTGGAAGCCCTCGACCCGCAGGTTCTGATCCGTCGCGAGGACGAGGCTTCCGCCCTCCGTCATGAACGAACGGACGAGCGGCGCGGGCTCGTTGCCGGCAGTCCAGACGAACGTCTCGGTCGAGATGGATGTGCCGTCGCTCAGCGAAACCCCGTCGCGGTTTTCTCCGGCCACGCGCACCCCGAGCACGAACTCGATTCCCCGGCGACGCAGCAGCTCGAGGGCATGGGCGCCAAGCCGGTCGCTCAGTTCGGGCAGGATCCTGTCCCTGGAGTGGATGAGAATGAAACGGAGGTCGTCGCGCTCGATCCGAGGATGGTAGACAAGCACATCGTGGACGAGGTCGTGCAGCTCCGCGACCAGTTCCACGCCGGCAAAGCCACCCCCGGCCACTGCGAACGTGAGCAGGCGACGGCGGACGTCGGGTGCTGGCTCGTTCTCGGCGCGATCCAGGAGCCCGATCACGTGGTCGCGAAGATCCGTCGCGTCGGCCAGCGTCTTGAGCGTGAACGCCCGCCCCGCGATGTCGGGCAGGCCGCGGAAGGCAGGCACCGCGCCGACGGCGACGACGAGCTGGTCGTAGGGAATCGCTTCTGCCACCGCCTCAGGGGACGAGCGGATCCGAACTGATCGGGCCTCGTGGTCGACCGTCTCGACGGTCGCCCGCCGGATCGTCGTTCGCGGGCAGGTCGCGCGAAGCGGTGCCGCGACGTGCCTCGGAACGAGCGAGCCCGAGGCGACTCCAGCCAGCATGGGGGTGAACAGGAGGAAGTTGCTCTCGCTGACCAGGGTGACCGCAACGTCGGGCCGGTGGCTGAGCAGTTGCTCCAGCCGCTGGGCGGTCGCAACACCGCCGAAGCCGCCGCCCACGATGACGACCCGATGGCGGATCGGAACGCCTGTTGCCGCGACGGGCCCGGTCAACGCCCGGTCGCCGATGACACGACTGCCGGTGGCATGGAACACCAGGGCCGCGAGGCCCCAGGTGAGGACGCTGGCGATCAGCAGCGGGAACATCGTGGATGCCTCGGAGACCGACCATCCTGGGCCGGTCGCGGTGATCAGCGGGATGGCGGTCAGCCAGACGCCCGCCCACCACAGGAGACCGAACAGGAGCCCGCCCGCGACCGTCGCGGCGAGGCGCCCCGGCTGGAAGCGATACAGCGCCCCGTAGACAGCACCGCCGCACGCGTTCAGCACGAGGAATGCGAGCCACCCGACAACCGGCGGATCCACCCGCAGCGGCTGGGTCCAATCGAGGCGGCCCTGGCCGGCAAGTACGACGGCCACCGCGAGGCCGCCCAGTAGGCCCGCGCCCGCCCCGAGGCCCGCATCCGACCTGCGCGATGCGTCCACCGTCTACTCCGCCGTGCGATCCGAGATCGCCCGTTTCGAACTTCGGAGCTGTGTACCCCGGGCCAGAAGCATCAAGCAATTCTCCGTGCGCGCGCTTGAACGTTATGGAGGCCGCATGACGCGAGTGCGACGAATCGACCCCGTGCGCCATAGGGTGCCGGCGACCGAGCGCTGGCGAGCGGATTCGGTATCGGATGGGTCCGCCTGAGATCGGGCACGACGCAGTCCTCAGCTGGATAGCCGACCGGCAGTAGCACGAACGGTCGCTCGTGCTTCGGCCGCGAAGGATCGTGCTCAGGAAACCCATCGGCGATGGAGTGTGGGTCAATGTCACCAGCCCATCTGGTGGACCGCCGCGACAAACAGCCCGCATGCGATCCCCACGCTCTCGCGAGCGTAGTAATGCTTCCGACTCGAGCCATCCGGGGACCGGACCGTGGACTTGCTCGAAGAGCACCACGACCCAGGGAGCGGTCTCGAGAAACGGCTTGTGCCAGTCGGTGCCGAGGGGCGCGAGGCCGCGAGCCACTCGGCCGGCATCCGGCCGCCTTCGTAGCTCTGGCGCGCTTCCTCCTCCGCCGCGATCCGGATCTGACGCTTCATTTCGGGATCACTGACCGCAACGAACGTCCAGGGCTGCTGATGGGCGCCCGATGGCGCGGTAGATCCAGTCATGATCGCGAGCTCGATCAACTCCCGTGGGACCGGGTCGGCCGCGAACATCCGAACGCTGCGTCTGCCATCCATATCGCGCTGAAAGCGGCGCCCTCGCTCGAGCATGACGGTCTCCGCATGCCGCGGCGGCCGGTACGGGATCATTCGTGGCGCGAAATATCCAAATCCTGATCTCGCCATTCGCCTCCTCCTCCGGCAACGCCGAGGTGCCTGGACCACGTCATAGTGCCGTCACGAGCTGCTCGGGCTGCTCGTGCTGGCCGGGGTGCTCACGACGATGACCGCGGTCGGGGTCGTGCTGGCGATCATCGCCGCGTCCACCAGTCGGCTGCTGGCATACGCCACACCCCTCATCGACGGTCTGCTGATCCTGCTCGGTGTGCTCCTCCTTGGCGGAAGGAACCCGTTCGAGCGGTTACCCGGCATGCGCGTCCCGGTGGTCGCCAATCCGTACCGCCAGGCGTACGTCTACGGCCTGATGCTCGGCCCGATCGCGCTTCCCTGCGCCGAACCGTTCCTCGTCAGTCTCCTGGGCATCTCCCTCGGCGTGCCGGACGCGGTGGGCAAGGTCGGCACCTTCCTGGTGTTTGGCCTCGGGTTTGGCCTGCCGCTGGTCCTGCTGTCGTTGCTGCCCGCCGTGCGCAGCCGCGTGATCGTCCGCGGGATCGTCGCCCACCACCGGGCGGTGGAGGTTCTGGCGGGCTTCCTACTGATCGGTGTCGCGGTCCTCGACCTCGCCGACAAGTGGGAGAGCATCCGCGCGGTGTTCGGGATCTGAATCCGCCGCCGGCGTCAGCCTCAGGTTGGAACGCCCGCCCCCGTGAGTTGGCAGGAGTCGCAGCCGATCGATCGAGGGCGGTAGGGACGGGCTCGAGGTCACCCGGCCGTCTTCCGCGTCGAGCCCGAGGATCGTTCTGATCGCGAGGAGCGGCGCCGCCGCAGCCCACGCCTGTGGACGGGACGCGGTCGGGTACTCGACAGCGACCGTCGTGGCGTCGCGGTCGTAGCCGGCGAATACCTCCGGCAGCCGGTATTCGAAGGCCTCGGCGGCCTCGATCAGCGCCCACACCACACGGCTCGCGTCGTCCCGAAAGCCGTATCGGCGAAGCCCTTCGGCGACGATCGCCGTGTCGTGCGGCCAGACCGTTCCGTTGTGGTACTCGATCGGGTTGTAGCCGGCCTCGCGGCTCGACATCGTCCGGATGCCCCAGCCGCTGAACATGTCTGCTGCCATCAGCCGGTCGCGCACCGCCGCGGCATGGCTCGTGGGGACGATGCCGCTCCACAGCAGGTGGCCGACATTCGATGTCAGAGCGTCAACGCGAACCTTGTCGCGATCGAGAGCCAGCGCGTAGTGACCACGTTCCTCGAGCCAGAAGTCGCGATGGAAACGCTCTTTGAGGCTGGCGGCGTCGAGGTCGAGCCGGTTGGCGAGCTCCGCGTCCCCCCAGCACACGCGGGCCAGACGCGCCGCCCGGACTCTGGCATCGTACGCGTAGCCTTGGATCTCGCCCATCGCGATCGGCGGATCTGCGAGCCGACCGTCCCCGAACAGGATCGCGTTCCGCGAGTCCTTCCAGCCTTGGTTCCTTAGCCCCTTCGCGGAACGGGTCGCGTACTCGAGGTAGCCGTCGCCGTCGGGGTCGCCGGGACCCTCGATCCAGCCGATCGCCGCGCGAGCGTGCGGCTCCAGGTTCCGGACGAATTCGTCATCGCCGGTCCAGCGATGGTACTCATCCAGCAGCACGAGGAAGAGCGGCGTCGCATCGTGACTGCCGTAGTAGGCCGAGTGCGGGACCTCGCCGGCAGTAGCCAGCCAACCTCGCCGGACCTCGTGGAGGATCTTGCCCGGGTCAGCGTCGCGGAAGTCGTCGCGTTCGGTGGCCTGCAGTCCGGCGAGCGCTTCGAGCGTCGTCTGGGCGAGGTGCGGCTGGTAGGGGAGTGCCATGTAGGCCGTGATCAGGCTGTCCCGACCGAACAGGGCCATGAACCACGGCAGACCCGCCGCGGGGAGCGACCAGGTCAGATCGGCCGATGGACGGAAGCGCAGAGCCGCCAGGTCGATGAGGCTGCGCCGGTACGTGTGCTGGACGAGATCCGAGTCGGTCTCGAGCGTGGGCGCATCCGCCAGCCACGCCCGCAGCGTGCGCGGCATCTGCGGTTCGAGCTTGCCGAATCCGCCGTGGCCTTCACGCGGTCTGTACTCCTGGCCGTCGACGATGCACGAGATATCGAAGCACACCTCCCATTCGCCGCGCGGCGCCAGCTCGATCTCGAATCGGATCGCGCCGTCACTGATCCGACCGGGGGCGCTCCACGTCAGGCGGGTGCCTCGCCGCGCGCCCTGACGCTCGTGCCAGATCGTCAGTGTCCCGTCGTCGGCCTCCACGCTCGTCGAGCCGACGCGAACGCGGTCTGGCTCCTTGAGCTCGAAGATGTCGGCGAAGTCGCTGTCGACGGCGACCTGAAGCGTGACCTCCTGCGCGTCGTCGCTGTGATTGCGGACCCACAGGTCCTCATGGACCCCGCCGCCGACGATGCGATCCCGCTGGATGGAGATGGGCGGATTGTGACCGAGCCGCGCGGTCGGCAGCGTCCCAAAGACACGGGCGGAGTAATAGTCGACGACACGGCTGGTAAGGACTCGCATCGGTGCCCCGTCGACCGACAGCGCCCAGCTCGACAGATGGCGGACATCCTGAAAGAAGAAGCCGGTCGGTCCTCCGCGCCGAACGTCACCCGCCTCGTCGGAGACGAAGAAGGTACTGCCGTCGAGGATGACGAGTTCGCTGGCCATGCCTAATCAAGCCCGCCGACGCGTTTCGATTCGATGACCGACCCAATGATCGAGCCGCTGCACCCGGCAGCACGCCCGTCGCCCGGGTCGCAATACAGCTGGCGGGTCGTTCGCTCGGCGATGGCCTCGGCCTCGCGGCGGGCGAGCCGCTCCCGCTCGAGCCGCCGTCGCAGCCGTGCGATCTCCGGTTCGGACGACTTACCCGACTCAGCCATCGCTCAAGATGTCGCTGCGGGGCTGAAGGTGATCTCAAGCTCGCACTCTCGTCGCCGCGGAGCATGCAGCGCGGCTGCGAGATCGCCACCCGCTCCGCGAAGTGTGCGGCGGCACCTTCGGCCATGGATGGCGAGAACGGCGCCCATGGCCAGGCCGTCACCTACATCAGCCGGCAACCGCACCGATGGCCGCATCCGATCTGCGTGATGGGTCCACCTGGGCAGGCGCTAGCTGGCCGCGAGCGGTGCCGTGGCGAACAGGACGCTGAACGCCCGGCACCAGACGACCGCACTCTTGAACTGGCCGATGTCCGTCCCCGCCGGGACCTCGTAGTTGAACGAGCCGTCGGTCGCCTTGAGCGCGCCGAGCTCGAGCGCCCCGGCCGCGTAGCCGTCGGCGGCGGGGGATAGGTAGACGAACAGGTCCGGCCCGTTGCGGACCGAGAACCCCTCGAAGCGGAGGGTGTACATCCCGGGCGCGGTCTCGACGAGGAGCGCCTGGCCGCTTCCGAAGTGGAAGTCGTCGGCGCCCTGGAACGCACCCTGAAGGACGACACGGGCATCGGGCGCGGAGTTCGACGGTTGCGTCGACGCATCGGGTGCCGGCGACGTCCCTGCGAGAGCCACTGGGCTGTCCTCGCTGAGCTCGGAGCGGATGAACAGGGGCGAGCCAAGGATCCAGCCGACGGGCAGACCCACGGCGAGGACGATGATCGCGACGACGAGCGAGGCGCGCGGATGGCGCACAGCGACCGAGGCCCAGTGCCGACGGCGGGCCAGATAGGCGAGCCCGGCCAGAACGATGACGAGGCCGATCGCGATCGGGAGGCGGTAGGGGTACAGCTGGGCGAGCAGTCGCTCGAGATCGCCGAAGATCATTCGCGCTCTCCGTGAGTCTCACCTGATTTACGCAGGCTACCCCTTGCAGATGACGGCACGGCGACGTCGACGAGCGCGCTCAGGCCGAGGTCGTTCGTCTGCTCGTGGGCCAACATCCCCACTCGATCTCCCCGTCGGTGCCAGTCGCCGTCGACCTCGGGCCCCGGACGGCCGATCGCCACCTCCTCCTGTACGCGACAGGGGTTCATCCGCTATTGAGCTCGTGCTCAGATCGCGGGCAAGGCGGTCGGGCGCGGCGCGGCGAATCCGATCCGATCGAGGTAGATCCCGAGGACGGTGCCGAAGAAGAACGTGTGCGCGATGAACTGGACGACAGGATTTGCCATGGCGAACCAGGTCCAACCGACGACCGGCGCGATGAGGTAGAAGTTGACCAGCCAGAGCGCGAGCCCGAACAGGCTGGCAGCGATGACCAGGGTCATCGAAGACGCTCGCAGCTGGGGGACGGCCGCGACGACGCCCGCGAAGGCGATCCCATAGATGATCGAGAGCGTCATGTGGGTCAAAACGCCGACGAGCGCCGCGGTCAGGAGCGGGTAGGTGGGCTCGAGGGCTTGTTGTCCGAGAACGATCCCGCTGATCTCGCGCAGCGGTCCGAAGAAGGCCTGAAGACCCATCAAGACGGCGGCACTGACCATATCGAACGCGGCGATAGCCAGACCACCGAGGATACCGCCGAGGATCCCGTGCTTGATCCACTGGTTCGTCGCCACGCCCGGTGTCCCAACATCAGTCCGCATCGTCATCTTTCAGCCTCCATTCTTCTCGGCGGAGCACCGGCGCGCGGTGCGTCGGGAATCTACGTAAAGCTGGCGCCCGGGAAACCGGTGGCTGGCTGCCACGGTCGGGTCGGTCGCGTCGATGATGCGCACGATAGCCCCTAGAGCGTGGATGGGCACAAGCTCAATGAGCATCTGGCGGGCGGCAGCATGGTTCGGGCAGTCCTCGAACCACAAGAGCTCGATCGATGGCCGATTAGCCGCGCTGAGGGAGGCCGCCGTCACGGGGCCCCTCGTCCCAGCATCACGATCGGGCCGTCCAGGAACGCGATCCACTGCTCCGGGAGCGCAAGCCGGATCGATGGCGTCCCCCGGCTGAACAGGCCTCCGGGCCACAGCTCC
>Ga0136621_1000242_pt1 | contig 20709 bp, 20 predicted proteins | sample AntDryUQ445A2306_FD_104673 | JGI IMG/M metagenome (GOLD analysis project Ga0136621, IMG submission 104673) | Polar desert sand microbial communities from Dry Valleys, Antarctica - metaG UQ445A (23.06) | ecosystem: Environmental > Terrestrial > Soil > Desert | place: Antarctica: Dry Valley...
CACCCGCACCCTGCGGCGTGTTCACGACGAGGTCGCAGCGACCCGTCCGGATCGCATCGACAACGGCTTCTCCCTTTTCGACCGTGGCGACCGCGATCCCGGCGGCCGCCAGCTCCCGTGCCGTTCCTCCGGTTGCCAGCAGCCGGAAGCCGAGGCTCACGAGCCTCTGAGCAACCGGCACAAGCGCAGGCTTGTCGGCATCGCGCACCGACAGGAAGGCGGTGCCAGAGGCCGGCAGCGGCCGACCCGCTGCGCGCTCGGCCTTCGCGAAGGCGGTTGCGAGGTCGTCGGCGCTCGCCATGACCTCCCCCGTCGAGCGCATCTCAGGACCGAGCACGGGATCGGAGCCGGGGAAGCGCGCGAACGGCAGCACCGCTGCCTTCACGCTCACCTGCTGCGGCGGGCGCTCCTCGGGCAGCTCGAGCTCGTGCAGCCGGGCACCGGCGGCGAGGCGGGCAGCGGCGTCGACCAGGTTGACTCCCGTCGCCTTGCTCGCGAAGGGGACCGTCCGAGACGCGCGCGGATTCACCTCGAGCACGGAGAGCTCACCGTTGACGAGCGCCAGCTGGACGTTCAGCAGCCCGACTGCGCCCAGCGCCGGCCCGAGCCGCCGGACGACGCGGCACACCTCGGCGTAGGCCTGCTCGCCGAGCGAGGGCGCGGGAAGGACGCAGGACGAGTCGCCGGAGTGAATCCCCGCCTCCTCGACGTGCTCCATGACGGCGCCGATGTAGACGGAGACTCCGTCGCACAGCGCGTCGACGTCGATCTCGATCGCACCTTCGAGGAAACGGTCGACGAGGACGGCGCCGCTCACGTCCTCCATGGCCGCCCGGACCTGCGCGTCGTCGTAGCAGACGCGCATCGAGCGGCCGCCGAGGACGTAGCTCGGCCGGACGAGGACCGGGTAGCCGATCGCCGCGGAGACGTGCACGGCCTGGTCTCCTGTCTCGGCCATACCCCAGGGCGGGCAGCGGATGCCGAGCTCGTCCAGCAGCAGGCCGAACCGTTCGCGGTCCTCGGCCAGATCGATGGCCTCGACGGGTGTGCCGAGCACCTTGAACCCGGCCGCCTCGAGTCCGCGCGCCAGCCTGAGCGGTGTCTGGCCGCCGAACTGCGTCACCACCCCTACGGGCTGCTCGCGCTGCAGGATCGGCAGCACGTACTTCTCCGTGAGCGGCTCGAAGTAGAGGCGGTCGGAGGTGTCGTAGTCGGTGGAGACGGTCTCCGGGTTGCAGTTGACCATCACTGCGTCGTAGCCCTGCGCGCGGAAGCTCTGCACCGCGTGCACGCAGCAGTAGTCGAACTCGATTCCCTGGCCGATGCGGTTCGGCCCGGAGCCGAGGATGACAACCACCGGCCGTTTCGGCCGGTCGTCACAGGGATCATCGGCCTCGCCGATCGTCGAGTAGAAGTAGTTGGACTCGGATTCGACCTCGCCGGCGACCGAATCGACGCGGCGATAGACGCGCCTCCCGCTGGGAGGGCCGTTCAGCCGCAGCTCCGCCAACTCTCGCTGGAACCAGGGATGCACACCAGCCGGGACGTCGCCCAGATCACGCCACGGCGTGACCGGGGCGTGATCCAGCTCCCTGCTGGCAAAGGCCTTCGCGAACGCCTCCTGGAAGGTCCGCCCGATCCCCATCGCCTCCCCGACGCTCTTCATCTGCGTGCCGAGCATCGTGTCGGCACCGGGAAACTTCTCGAAGGCGAAGCGCGGGAACTTGACGACGACGTAGTCGAGGGTTGGCTCGAAGCTCGCCGGCGTCGTCCCGGTCAAGTCGTTCGGAATCTCGTCGAGGGTGTAGCCGACAGCGAGCTTCGCGGCGACCTTCGCGATCGGATAGCCGGTCGCCTTCGATGCGAGCGCCGAGGAGCGCGAGACACGCGGGTTCATCTCGATCACGCGCAGGTCGCCGGTCTCGCGACAGCGGGCAAACTGGATGTTCGAGCCGCCGGTCTCGACGCCGACGGCGCGGATCACGGCGGCGGCGGCATCCCGCAGCTCCTGGTACGCCTCGTCGGAGAGGGTGAGCTGCGGCGCGACCGTGACCGAGTCGCCCGTGTGCACCCCCATCGGGTCGAGATTCTCGATCGAGCAGACGATCACGACGTTGTCACGCCGGTCGCGCATCACCTCGAGCTCGAACTCGTCCCAACCCCGGACGCTCTCCTCGACGAGCACCTGGCCGATCGGGCTCTCGCGCAGGCCGATCTCCACCTGGCGGTGAAGATCGGCCTGCGTTAGTACGAAGCCTCCGCCGTGCCCGCCGAGGGTGAACGCCGGACGAACGACCGCCGGCAGGGTGACATCCGCCAGCTGGTCGACGTCGGTGACGATCTTCGACTTCGGCACCTTGAGCCCGCAGCTTTGGACGGCATCGCGAAAGAGTTCCCGGTCCTCGGCTCGCTGGATCACCTCGACCGGGGCGCCGAGCAGCTCCACGCCGAGCGCGTCGAGGATGCCCTCTTCTGCCAGCTCAATGGCGAGGTTCAAGGCCGTCTGGCCTCCGAGCGTCGGCAGGAGCGCGTCGGGCCGCTCCCGACCGAGGACCCCGGAGACGCCCTCGAGGTCGAGCGGCTCGAGATACGTGCGGTCGGCGAAGCCGGGGTCGGTCATGATCGTCGCTGGGTTCGAGTTGACCACGATCGTTTTGAACCTGTCCTCACGGAGCACCTTGAGCGCCTGGCAACCCGCATAATCGAACTCGCACGCCTGCCCGATCACGATCGGGCCGGAGCCGATCACGCAGATCGAGCGGAGATCCTGGCGCCTAGGCATCGCGCACGTTCTCGACCCACCCCTCGAGAATCGGCCACGCGTCGTGCGGCCCCGGGCCTGCCTCGGGATGGAACTGAACCGACTGGGCGCGCAGCTCCGGAAAGTCGAATCCCTCGACGGTGTCGTCATACAGCGAGACGTGGGTCGCCTCGCGAGAGTCGCTCGGGGCGACGGCGAAGCCATGGTTCTGACTCGTCACGAGTACCCGCTGCCGGCGGCGGTCAAGGACGGGATGGTTTGCGCCGCGGTGACCAAACGGGAGCTTGAAGGTCTCGTGCCCGGTCGCGAGTCCGAGCAGCTGGTGGCCGAGGCAGATTCCCAGGAGGGGGACGCGCCCGAGCAGACGCTCCACCTCGCGCACCTCGTCCCGCAGCGGCAGCGGGTCACCGGGGCCGTTCGAGAGCAGGACGCCGTCGTATGCAACGAGCTCGTCCGCGGCCACTGTGTGCGGATACACCGTCACCCGCGCGCCCGCACCTGCCAGGCGCCGGAGGATCGACCGCTTGCAGCCGTAGTCGACGACGGCGATCCGGGCGCTGCCGAGGTCGGTGAAGACGTACGGCGCAGGCGTCGAGACGTCGGCGACGAGCGCGGCATCCGTCATCGACGGCCGCTCGCGGACGGCAGTCAGCACGTCATCTGCGCTCAGCGCCGTGGCGACCGCCGCGGCGCGCATCGCACCGCCCTCCCGCAGCCGCAGGACGAGCGAGCGAGTGTCGATTCCGGAGATTCCGACAATGCCACGGTCGGCGAGCCAGCCTGTCCACTCCGGCCCACGCGCCTCGCGCATGAGCACCGCCTTCGCGTGTGCGTTGTCCGACTCTGCTCGGCGGTCTGCGACGCCGTAGTTGCCGACCATCGGCGCCGTGAAGCAGACGAGCTGCTCCGCGAAGCTCGGATCGGTCACCGTCTCCTGATAGCCGGTCATTGCCGTCGTGAAAACAGCCTCGCCGAAGGCGATTCCCGCCGCGGCCACCGACTGCCCGCGGAAGATCGCGCCGTCCTCGAGCACGAGAAAGGCGTCTGTCATCCGTGGACGATCCTTCCGTCTGCGACCGTCTGCACGACGCTGCCACGGAGCCGCTCGCCGAGCAGCCAGGAGTTGGCCGAGCGCGAGCGGAAGCCCGCCTCGGTCACGGTCCACTCCGTCTCGAGGTCGAGCAAGACGAGGTTCGCGCGCGCACCGACCTCGAGCCGCGGCTCCGGCAGCTCGAACGCGCGTGCGGGCCCGGCCGACATCCGCTCGAGCAGCGTCTCCAGCGGGAGCAGCCCCGGGACGACGAGGTGGGTATAGAGCGCAGCAAAGGACGTCTCGAGGCCGGTGACGCCGAACGGCGCCGCCTCGAATGGCGCCTGCTTCTCCTCCCGCGAGTGCGGCGCGTGATCGGTCGCAACGGCGCCGATCACGCCGCTCCGGAGGCCGTCGAGCAGCGCGCGCCGGTCCTCCTCCGCCCGCAATGGCGGGTTCATCTTGAGATTCGGATCGAGCGAGCGCACGGCGTCGTCGGTGCGCACGAGGTGATGCGGAGTGACCTCTGCCGTCGCCTCCACCCCACGCGCCTGGGCCGCCTCGAGTGCCTCGACGGATTCCCGCGCAGAGAGGTGCATCAGGTGGATCGGCCGCTCCTCGTAGGCGGCCAGCGCAAGATCACGCTCGACCATCGCGCTCTCGCCGATCGACGGATAGCCGGCGAGACCGAGCTCGGCTGCGATCGCCCCTTCGTGCACCTGACCGTCACCGGACAGAGTCGGCTCCTCGCAGTGGAGCGCCAGCTTGCTGCCGGTCACGACGCCGTACTGCAGCGCACGACGCATCAACCCGGCCGAGCGAACCGGGCGCCCGTCGTCGGTGAAAGCCGCTGCTCCCGCGTCTGACAGCTCGCCCATGTCCGTTAGCTGGTCGCCGGCGAGCGACCTCGAGATCGCGGCCATGAACCCGACGGGCACGGATGCCTCGCGGCGGGCCGCTGCCAAGAGGCCGCGGAGAACTGGCGCCGAGTCGACGACGGGGTCGGTGTTCGGCATCGCGAGGATCGCGCAGTAGCCGCCCGCAGCCGCTGCGGCAGTACCGGAGGCGATCGTCTCCTCGTCCTCGCGGCCTGGTGTCCGCAGGTGGACGTGCGGGTCGACGAACGCCGGTGCAAGCAGTGCGCGGCTCGAGCCTTTCGGCTCGATCTGCGTTATGACCCCCTCCTCGACCGTGATCGTCACGCAACGGTCCCCTACCAGCCGCCCTTCGAGGACGAGCGAGTCCGAGCGCCCGTTCTTGCAGACGAGCGTCAAGCGACCACCGCACTCTCCGGGACGCGCGCGTCCGCTGCGAGGAGCTCGTGCAGGACGGCCATTCGGACCGCCAGCCCCGCGCGGACCTGCTCGAGGATCAGCGAGTCGGGCGAATCGGCGACCCGCGAGTCGATCTCGACGCCGCGGTTGATCGGGCCGGGATGCATGATCTTCTGACCCCGGCGAAGGCGCTCCGGCGTGATCCCCCAACGTGCCGTGTACTCGCGCAGGCTCGGCACGTAGGCCGACTCCATCCGCTCTCGCTGCATCCGCAAGACGTAGATGCAGTCGGCGCTCCCGAGCGCCTCGATGTCGGAGGTGGCCTCGCAGCCGAGGCCTTCGACGCCCCGGGGGAGGAGCGATGGCGGGCCGACGAGCGTCACGTGGGCACGCACGAGACCAAGCGCCTGAATCAGCGAACGGGCGACGCGAGAGTGAAGCACGTCGCCGACGATGGCGACGTGGAGGCCCTCGTAGCTCCCGAACGCCTCTCGCATCACGTAGAGATCGAGCAGCGCCTGCGTCGGGTGCTGGTGCTTGCCGTCGCCCGCGTTCACCACGGCGGCCTTCGAGTAGCGGATGACGCTGAGCGGCGCTCCGATGTGTGGATGGCGGATCACGATTGCCGAGGGGTCGTAGGCGGCGAGCGTCAATATCGTGTCCTTCAGCGACTCGCCCTTGTCCACCGACGACCCGCTCGCTTTGATCGACGTCGTGCCCGCGGACAGACGCCGTGCTGCTAGGTCGAAGCTCGAGGAGGTTCGCGTCGAGGACTCGTAGAAGAGAGTCACGACGAAGCGGCCGGCGAGCGTCGGCAGATTTCCCTCGATCCCGTCGAGGGCGCGGGCGGTCTCGAGGATCCGCTCGAGGTCTTCCCGGTCGAGGTCCCCGATCGAGATGAGATGCTTCACGACTGCTCCTTCCCCGCCTGCTCCTTCGAGGCTCTTTCTTCCGGGCCGGCAACTAGCAGGATCCGGTCGATGCCGTCCGTCTCCTCGAGCTGCACCTGGATTCGCTCGTTGCGGGCGGTCGGCAGGTTCTTGCCGACATAGTCCGGCCGGATCGGCAGCTCTCGATGACCCCGGTCGACCAGCACCGCAAGCTGCACGCGCGCCGGCCGTCCGTGCGCGAAGACCGTCTCGATCGCGGCGCGGATCGTGCGGCCCGTGTAGAGGACGTCGTCGACGAGCACGCAGGTGCTGCCCGCCAGCTCGAAGTCGAGGTCGGTGGCATGTACGACCGGCTGCTCCGGCGTCGCGGCCTGATCGTCGCGATGGAAGGTGATATCGACGGCACCGACCTCGAGCTCGACGCCGCTCCGCTCCTCGATCAGCTCCGCGAGCCGCTCGGCAAGAGGCACGCCGCGGGTGTGGATGCCGACGAGCGCGACCGACTCGAGCGCGTCGTTCCGCTCGATGATCTCGTGCGCGATCCGGCTGAGAGTCCGCGTGAGTGCCTCCGCATCGAGCAGGGACTTGCCCTCCGCCATCGGCCCTCGCAGCAAGGCCTGTCGGCTCGACTGTTGCGCCTGACGGCGGGGGACATGCGTGCTCATGCCGCTCCTTTCCGGTCTCGCTGGACCGGGTTAAAGGGTCGGCGCCGAGATTACACGATGCTCAGGACGTCGGTCGGTCGAGGCCCGTCGGTCGATCGAAGCCCTCCGGCGCCGCGGAGCCTCTTCGCGTGCGTGCCCCGCTCCTGACGAGCGTAGGTGCGCCGCGCTCGGCGAACGGAATCTCGACCAGGTCAAAGTCGCGCGGCACCACCGTTGCGGGAAAGATCTCGCGCGCCTCCCGCTCGACGTCGCCCCCGAAGTACCGGGTCGAGAGATGCGTCAGCGCCAGCAGCTTCACGCCGGCATCGCGCGCGATCCGGGCCGCCTCCGCTGCGGTTGAGTGCTCCGTGTCTCGCGCGCGCTCGCGCTGGTCCTCGCAGAACGTCGCCTCGTGAACGAGCAGATCGGCGCCTGCCGCGGCGTCCGCAACGGACTGAATCGGGGCGGTGTCCCCCGAGAACACGAGCTTCCGGCCGGGACGAGCAGGCCCGAGGACGTCGGAGGGAGTCACGATCCGACCCTCCGGCAGCGTCACCGACTCTCCGCGCTGCAGCAATCCCCGCTCTGGGCCGAAGGGCACGCCGAGACCATCCGCGGTGCGCACGTCGAAGCGCCCGGGACGCTCCTGCTCGACGAGGGCGTACCCGATCGCCGAGACGCCGTGCCGGACTGCGAAGGGTCGGAGCGTGTAGCCGTCCCGGTCAAGCACGTCCCCAGCACGCAGCTCGAGGACATCGTAGGAGTACGTGAGCCTGCCGAAGAGGCGCCGAAGCGAGCCGATCAGCTCGGCGAGCCCTGGAGGTCCGTAGAGGGTGAGCGGGAGCTCGCGCCCTCGCAGCGCGAACGTCTTCAGCATTCCCGGCAACCCGAGGAAGTGGTCGGCGTGGAAGTGCGTCAGGAAGATCTCGGGCAGGTCGATGAGGCCGACGTCGGAACGCAGCAGCTGTCGCTGCGTTCCTTCACCGCAGTCGAATAGCAGCCGCTCTCCGCCGCGGCGCACGAGCGTGGCCGCCGGCGCTCGCTGGGCGGTCGGCATGGAGCCGGACGTCCCGACGAAGACGACGTCGAGATCCATGGCCGGAGTCTAGGTCTGGAGTCGCCTCCTACGGCAGGACGAGCACCTGCCCGGGCACGATCACCGTCCCCGCGAGCCGGTTGCGCTCCCGCAGCTCGTATACCCCTCTCCGCGGATCGGAGTAGCGGGTGGCGGCGATCGACCACAGCGTGTCGGCGGGCTGGACAACGTACCGCTGCTCCGAACCTGACGCGTCGGATGAGCGCGCGAAGGCCGCCCACAGAAACACGACGACTGCGACGATGAGAAGGATGCGAACGAACATATGTTCCCATCGTAGCAGAACACGTGTTCGTAGTCAATGATCGCCGTCGGTGTTTGCTCAACGCCCGAGTGGGATCAGCTTCGGGCTGATCTCCCCGCCGTCGATCGTCAGCTCCAGCATCGTCCGGACCGGCTCGCGCCGGCGCTCGGTCGGACTGCCGGGATTGAGGATCCAGACGCCGTCGTGACGCTCCACCTGTGGCCGGTGCGTGTGGCCGTAGACGACGGCGGCACAGCCCGGGAAGCGGACCACCAACCGCGCCTCCCTCCCCACCACCGGGCCTGGGACATGCGTCATCCCGATCCGGGCGCCTGCCGCATCGACTACGAGCTCCTTCGGCAGCACTTCACGCAGCGCCGGCTCGTCGACGTTTCCGTGGACGGACTCCACGGGCGGGCCGAGGGAGCGCAACTCCTCGAGGCAGGCAAGTGTCGAGTGGTCGCCGGCATGGAGGATCAGGTCCGCCTCACGCAGGCGCCGGACGCACTCTTCGGGGAGCCGACGCTCCCCGCGCGGCAGGTGCGTGTCGGCGATGACGGCCAGCCTCACGAGCCGCCTCCTTCTACCAGACGCCCTGGAGTGTCTCTCGCCTCCGGTAAGGCAGCGAGCACGGCGTCGAGCACACGCCCGGGACCGAAGCGCACGGGATCGTCGGCAGGCAGCCCCGTCTGCGCCTCCGCGGCCGCGATCGCCACGCGCGCTCCTGCCTCGTCGAGCAGGCTCGTGTTCAGCGCGAGGGCAGCCACCTTCGCCGGTCGGGCGGGTAGGGCCATCCGCTCGTGCAGCTCCACGAGCTCGGGGAGCGGCGGGATCGGGTGTCCAGGGTATCCCTCCACTTCCGTCTGGCCGGCGAGGTGGCAGAGGACGAACACATGCGGCGCACTGCCGTGAACGAGCCCGAGCGTCACGCCGGAGTAGGCCGGGTGGATCAGCGAGCCCTGCCCCTCGACGAGGAGCAGCTCGCCGCCCCGTTCGTGACCCTCGACGAGCAGTCGCTCGGCGGCACCGGCGACAAAGTCGGACACGACGGCGTCGACGGCGATGCCCCAGCCGGCGATCGCGATGCCCGTCTGCCCCGTCGGGACGAACTCGGCGGCAAGGCCGCGCGAACGTGCCTCGCGCTCCAGCTCCAGCGAGACCGTCATCTTGCCGATCGCGCAATCCGAGCCCACGGTGAGCACCGTTCGTACAGGCAGCTCGAGATTGGCGCCGGTGGGGACGTTCAGGTCCGCGGGAGGGTGCCGGAGATCGCGCAGCTCCACCCCGTGCCGGGCTGCGAGCGCCGCCACCTCGGCATCGTCGGCGAGAAACTCGTGCAAGCCGTTCTCCACGTGCAGCCCCTTCGCGATGCAGCTTCTCAGCAGCTCCCGCCAGGCGGGCGGGAAGCGGCCGCCCTGCGTGGCGACCCCGACGACGGCGGTCGTGGGGCCGAAGCAGAGGGCGTCGCTCACTGAGGCGACGACCGGAACACCCGCCTGCGTCTCGCCGGCCCGTTTCGAGTCGAGGATCGCGACCGTCGGCCTCCGGCCGTAGGCGAGCACTCCGCGCGAGGTCTTGCCGTAGTGCGGATCGGCGGAGAATCCCTCGGCCAGAAGCAGGAGGCGCTCCACTCAGCGAGCCTAGCGGGCGGCCCCAGGCCTAGGGCGGGCTGCTGCTGGTGGCGCTGAAGTCGAGCTCGTCGATCAACCAGTCGCCCTCGATGCGCCGAAGCACCGCGACCTGACCCGGCCCCAGCTGCGCCCTGGCACGATCCTCCTCGACCTCGACAGACCGAACGCGAACTTTCCTCTGCAGGCCGACCAGTCGGCCACCGCCTGCGGTCGCGATTCGCCGGGCGATCGGGACGCACTCCGTCGAGTCGAGGTCGGGGTACGCGCGCTTGGCGAAGCCTGCGAGCCCGACCTTGAAATCCGGCGAGACCCGATCGCAGGCCTCGGCGAAGTTCCGATCTGCGAGAGCCGTGAAGTAGGCGCTGACCGTCTCCCGCACACCGTCTTCGGAGGAGCTCCCACCGATACCACCGCAACCGGCGGCGAGAACGACGGCCGCGGCGAGCACGACGCAGCGAGCTGCGAGGAGGGGCGGCACGATCGCCGCCCCTCCTGCTGTCATCCGAGCTCGCGGAGTTCTCAGTCGTCGCTCCGGCTGCGCTTGGAACCGAGACAGGAACCGTTCGACGAGCCTCCGTCGAACGAGGCGCGGCCCCGCTCGGTGTCCGGGTTATTGTCGAACAGGTTCACGAGCGCGAGGCAAACCTCATTGCCGTCGGCCGCAACGCCGGTGCCGAAGCTGCCGGTGACGCGCGTGAAGAAGACGGATCCTGTCGAGTCGTCCTCGAACTCGATCCCGATGCCCGGGTTCGGCTTGTTCTTGGTCGGGAAGTCTCCGGTCGCCGGGTTGACTCGCCGGCCGGTGGCGTAGATCTCACTGTCGGAGATCGCGACCCTCGCTTTGTCCGAGATCTCGATGCCGTAGTTGACGTTGTGCTCCGCACGAACGCCCTCGAGGGCGACGCGTGAGACCCCGTTGATCTGGAAGCCGCTCGTCCAGTTCCGGCTCTGGATGTTGCGGATCACGACCTGCCGGTCCACCGGAGCGTCGACGATGACTCCCGGCTGGCTCTGTCGCGCACCGGCGTGCATGCTCGTATCACCTTGGCGGACGGCGTCCACGTTCGCCTCGACGCCCGCGGCGGCCTCGAGGGTGACGTTGCCCTTGAGCGTGACCTGCTCGGCGAAGAGTCCAGATGTCACGATCGTGATCGTGCCGTTGTTGTTGACGCCGCTTGGCCCATTCGCGCCATTGATGGTGCCAAAGACACGGTCGCCGTCGGTGTCCTCCGCGGTGCCGATCCGCTGGTCGCCGTCGTAGTCGCCGCACGTGCCCGGTGCAGGAACCGGAGAGAACATCGGATCTGCCGCGTTGTTGCAGTTGCCTTCGACGAGCACTGGGTGATTGGCGAGCGCGGTCGGTGCCAGCATCAGCGCGCCGCCCGCGACGGCGAGCGCGATGAAGCGACGTCCCCCTGTCGTTCCCTTCATTCTTCCTCCTTATTCCGTTGCAAACGTGGTTGACGTCAGTTCGCACCGGCGGCCGAAAAGGTTCATTCGAAGGACGGAACGGTGCCGATCGTCAGGTCTCGAGCGCCGAAACCGGGGCCTGCCGCCGGCATCTGGACGCCGTCACGGAGCTCGACTCCGGGCCACGGGTCCTCGGCGAGCAAGAGATTGCCGTCGAGATCGACGTGGTCGCAGAGCGGCGCGACGCAGCAGCCTGCGGCAATCCCGAGCCCCGATTCGACCATGCAGCCGAGCATCACCCCGAGCCCCAGCGCACGGGCCGCGTGCGCCATCCGAATCGCCTCGCGGATGCCGCCGGATTTCGAGAGCTTGATGTTGATTCCGTGCGCGATCTCGGCGCATGGCGCGACGTCGCCCAAGCGGTGGCAGTCCTCGTCGACGTAGATCGGGATCGACGAGCGCTCCTTCAAGGTCCGCCCGGCCTCGTCGCCGGCCCGCAGCGGCTGCTCGCAGTACTGCACGCCGAGCTCCGCCAGTTGCGGCAGCGCGTCGAGCGCCTCGTCGAGCGACCACCACTCGTTCACGTCCACCTGGAGCGGCAGGTCGGTCACGCCGCGGACGGCGCGCACGCGCTCCACGTCAAGCCCGTCGCCGCCGCCGAGCTTGAGCTTCAGCCGCCGGAATCTGTCCCCGACCTGCTCCGTGCGACGGGCCATCTCGTCCGGGTCGCCGAGCCAAATCGTCCACGACGTCGGCGGCCCCGTCCGCGGCAGGCCGAGCAGGCGGTGTGCGGGTAGACCGGTGAGCTTCCCCGCCAGGTCGTGGAGCGCTCCGTCGATCGCCGCTCGCCCGGCGAACTCGCGCGCGGGCAGGCGGCTCATCACCTCCTCGAATCCGAAGGGATCCTCGCCGACCAGTGCGGCGTGCTCCTCGACGAATGTGCGCGCCGACTCGGCACTCTCCTCGTACCGCTCGATGGGCGCGCCCTCGCCGTACCCCGTCGTCCCGCCGTGTCGGAGCTCGACGACGACGACGTCCGCCGTGTCCTGCGCCCGGCGCGCGATCCGGAACGTCTGGGCCAGCCGCAGCGTGACGATCCGGGCCGAGATCTCCACCGCGGCTAGACTAGTGCGATCCCGCGCCTGTAGCTCAGGGGATAGAGCGCGCGCCTCCGGAGCGCGAGGTCGCAGGTTCGAATCCTGCCAGGCGCACTAGAGAACGATCATCGTGCAGGCACTTCCGTCCGCGGACGCCGCTATCGGCTCGGGACTACAGTTATCTTGTGACGATGAGCGAGAAGCTCCGTCTGACGATCGCCTATGACGAGCCTGACGAGGGGGGCTGGATCGTCGCCCGCGTTGTCGAGGTCCCAGGAGCTGTCAGCCAGGGTCGAACGCGAGAGAAGGCGCGTGCGAACGTCATCGATGCCCTGCGTCTGATGCTCTCGCCCGACGATGATGATGCCAGCGTCGCGGCCGGCCGAAGCGAGCAGCTCGACCTGATCCTCTCTGGGTGAAGCTCCGCGACCTGGAGCGGCACTTGATCGCTCACGGCGGACGCAAGGTCGGAGAAGGCGGCAAGCACACCAAGTGGCGCAGCGCTGACGGCGCCCACGCGACGGCCGTGCCTCGCCACAGCGAACTCGGACCGGGTCTGGTCCATGCAATCCGCCGACAGCTCAGGATGCCGCCCCTTGAGCAGCGGCTGAGTCGCTGCTACGCCACCCAGCGCGCCTCCGCGAGCTGGTCGCTGTAGTGGCCGGTGGCCAGATACGCACGTAGCCGGCGGCCGCTCGCCAGCGGGCGGATCTTGGCCACGGCCTTCGCCGGGGTATCGGCTTCGGTTGCGTACACCTGCCGGTACTCGGGGGCGTCCGGGTCGATCGACGGATCGGTCGCGAACACGAGAAAGCCGCGCCTCCGCGCACGCTGCTCGTTGACGGCGTCCACTCGCTCCTGCTCGTGCTCGAGCTCCCGCGCCCACGCGAAGAGATCGATCTGCTCTGCCTGCCTAGTCGTCATCGTTGGGAGTCTCCGGACGGCCTTCACGCGCGTCAAGGTAACGACACAGAGAATTGACAGTCTCTCCGCTGAATTGTTCGAGAGCCGCCTGCGGCACCTTGTGGTACGACCAGGAGCGGCCGGACAGCCGGGTCACGTCGCGACACCACCGGCGAGCACGCTGATCCTTGAGGGCGACCTCCACGTCCTCGAGGCCTTTCGTCTCCATGACGAGGCAAGTGTCGTCGATGAGCCGGACGACGAAGTCGGGGTAGTAGTAGCGCAGCGCACCGGTGCTCGAGATGTACTCGAGCGCGAAACGGCTTTGGAGCGTCAGCTTCGCAAATGCAGCGACGTCCGTCGCGCGGTCGAGGAACTCAGCGAACCGCCGCTCGAGCGCATTGTCGACCGGTGTCAGGTTGAACACGGTCTTCGCCGCATCGACCGTCGTCCGGGACCACGGAAAGGCCGGCGTCTCGGAGACCCGTAAGGCGCTCTCCGTGATCGTGGCCTCGCGCACCGAGATGGCGAGTGCACGGATCGCCTTCTGAAAGGCGCCGATCACGATTTGCTGGGCGTCGTTCTCGGCCAGTCGCCGCAGCACGACCTTGTCGGACAGGTCGACCGGCCGGTCGAAGACGCGACTCGTGAGGTAGTCGCGCACGAGCGGCGCGAGGGATGCGAACGCACCGGCCAGGCCCCCGACGCCCCCAGCCTTGGCCGCGCTCTGCGTGTACCACGTCAGCACACCTGATGGGTCCTCCGCGTACGGAACGAGGAACTCGTCGCGCTCGACCTCGACCTTGTCGATCAGGTGCATGCCTCGGTAGGAGATGTATTCGTCGGGCGCGACGGCCGGGACCTCGAGTCGCCGAACTGGATCCTCGACGTCCTCCGCCTTCAGGCGTGCAAGCGGCGAGTCTGCGCGCGCGAGCGTTCGAGTCAGCTGTGGGATCGCGATGTCGAACCGGCGCTTGGACTCGTCGGCGAAGATCGTGACGGCGCCCGGCTCGATCCGGTCGGCGTCCTCGCGCTCCACCACCAGCCCCCCGTCGAGCTCGGAGCTCCAGAGGTCACGGAACGCGTCGTGCTCGATCACGACCACACGCTCGTCGAACCCCGATCCGGGCGGCGTCATCCGGCGAAGACCACGCCCGAGCGCCTGCTCCGGAAGGATTTTTGCCTTCGCGGTGAGGCTGCGCAGCGTCACGACGACACACACGTTGCGGACGTCCCAGCCCTCGCGCAGCATCAAGACGCTGACGATGCAGCGGACGTTCGAGTCGGGCCCGTCGATCTCCCGCGCCGCCTTCCGGGCGATGTCGAGGTCGTCCTTCGTGATCTCGCCCGCCCGGTTCGTGTGGATCACAAGCAGGCGGTCGCCGGCGAAGTCCGGGCGCTGTCTGAGGTAGTCGCCGACCTCGTCGGCGGCCTGCGTGTCCTCGCACATCACGAAGAGCACCGGACGCTTCCCGGACGGAGAGAGCGTCTCGTGGAACTTGCGCCAGCGGCCGACGGCGACGTCCAGCCACTGCCGGTAGCGCTGCGCGGCGGAGTCGCCGAGCTCCACGACCGCGCCGGTCACCTCACTGATCAGCGGCGTCTTGACGATCCCGTCATCGACCGCCTGCTTGAGCGGGTAGTCGACGACGACGTGGCGGAAGATCTGTCCCTTCTGGTCCTTCGGCGTCGCCGAGAAGTCGAGCTGCGAGACGACGCCGCCGCCTCGTTCGGAGAGCGTCGAATGGAGCCGCTCGATCGTCTCGTTCCACTTCAGCTTCTCGGACCAGACGTGATGCGCCTCGTCGTTGACGACCATCAGCCGGTCGTGCGTGGCAATTCGGTTGAACAGCTCTTCTGCCGAGGAGGCGTCGACGTCGCGGTTCACGCGCGGTCCGACCATCGCCTCGACGGGATTCGGTGCTTCCTTCCCCCTGCGTGCCGGCGCTTCGTAGAGCCGGTGCACGTTGGTGAGGTAGAGGACGCCACGTGTCGTGACCGGCGCGGGATCGTCCTGGAGCAAGACCGTGAGCTCCCAGTCCTCCTCCCACTCCGGCGGGACGAGCGGGTCGCGGCGGAACGTGGCGCCGTCGCCGAAGTCGACCCTCAGGCGCTCGAAGACGATCACGTTCGGTGCGATCAGGAGGAACGCCGTCGTCATCGGCGAGTCGTCCTCGAAGAGCGCGTGGAAGTACGACCAGACGATGCAGAGGCTCATCGCCATCGTCTTGCCGGAGCCGGTCGCCATCTTGAAGGCAAGCCGTGGCCGCTTCGTCTCGGCCGGGTCGATCAGGATCCCCTGCGAGGCATAGTCGAGGAGATCGCGGAACGAGCGGACGCGCTCGATCTCCGCCAGGTAGACGAAGGTCTCGACCGCCTCTCGCTGGCAGAAGTAGAAGCGGAACGGCTGACCGTCCTCGCTCCGGTGCTCGTCGTCGAACCAGTAGCCGAGCAGCCGCCGCGTCGTCGCGCTCGTGCCCGGATACCCGTTCGCGCGCCAGGCATCCACGGCAGCTCGAACGCCGTTCACGAGGTGCGTGCCGCCGCTCAGCGCCCGCCGCTCGGGAACCTCGTACGGGTCGCTCACTTGATCGTGACTTCTGCGAGCTTCGTCGTGTCGGTGCCGAAGATGTCGATGATCTTGACCACGACCGCGTACGTTCCGGGCTTCGCGTACTCGTGCCAGTGACTCTCCGTTGCCAGCACCGGCTCCGCCCGCGTGCGGTACGACTGCCACTGGTTGTGGAAGACGCCGTCGCGGTGGTCGAAGTCGACCGACCAGTAGTCGATCAGGTCGGACCAGAGCGTGATCCGCTCCCGCACCTGCGCCGGAATCAGGTCCTCGCTCGGAATCGCGAAGTCCTTGAGGACGACCTTCGCCTCGTGCTGCTGGCGCTTCACGTCCAGGTCGACGTGCGCGAGCTCGAAGAAGCGGACCGCGTCGGCCTCCTGGACGCTCCGCTCCATCACCTCGCGCGGGATCTGGAGGACACGGACGTCGAGCCCCCGCCGGCGCGCGCGCTCGCCGATCGTGTCGTGGAGGCCCATCTCCCACTCCCAGCCGAGCAGGTCGCACGCCTCGATCCCGTTGTCGGCGAGCTCGTCCATCACCTCCTCGGCCTCGTCGATCGTCACCGGCGCATCGGTCGCGCCGACGTGCACCATCCGCCCTGCCTTGCGGCCATGCAGGTGCTGGAAGCCCTCCACCGGCTCGGCGCGGTAGAAGGCGAGGATCGTGTCGAGGTACCCGCGCAGCGCGCCGTTGCCGGTGTCCTGCCGCCAGTGCTGGCGCTCATACGCGCCGAGGTTCTTGATCTCGAACGGGCGGCAGTCGGGGATGTTCAGCAGGCGCTTTCGCGTGGTGTGGATGGCGAAGCGGCCGAGGTCGCACGCGATCCACCGGCGGTTGAGCTTTTCAGCGACAGCTGCCGTTGTACCGGAGCCAGCGAAGAAGTCGGCGATGAGGTCACCCTCATTTGAAGTAGCTCGAATGATGCGATCTAGTAACGCCTCAGGCTTCTGAGTCGGATACTGAAGTAGCTCACTGGACTGATTGTGGATCTTGCTGATGTCGGTCCACAGGTCCGGCAGCGGTACGCCTTCGTGTTCGCTCTCGTATCGCTTGAGGCGAGGCACGCCTCCAGCCTTCTTCGGCCAGTGAAGTCGCCCCTCCTCATCGTGTCTCTTCAGCGTCTCGATGGGGCATCGCCACAACGTTTTGACGCCTTTGTACTCATACTCATATCCGCCGCCAGAAAGACCGCTCGCGGAAAGGCTGAGCCGCTGATAACGCTCTCCCCGGTCGGCGTCGTATTGGTCGAAGAAGGTTTCGATGTATTCCTTCGACGCGGGGCGGGTCATTTGGTTCCAAACTCGATCTTGAGACTTGCTGTAGAGCAAGATCAGGTCGTGAATCATTCCAAAGTGACGTGAATCACTGTGGCCGAACGACCTGCGCCACACGATTTCGTTTACGAAGTTGTCGCGGCCAAAAAACTCGTCAAGCAGTAGACGGATGTAGCTATTGGCACGCGAGTCGCAATGCACGAAGATGCTGCCGTTGTGGGCGAGTAGCTCGTGGATTAACGAGAGGCGCTCGCACATCATCGTGAGGTAAGAGGCGTAACCAGAACCCCACGTGTCGCGGTAAGGCGTGCTCTTCGAGTATCGAAGGCTCCTTCACGATGTCGGCGTCGCCGATCGACAGACGCAGCCGAAAGTCGTCGCCGGTCGCGAAGGGTGGGTCGATGTAGACCAAATTGACCTTTCCGGCGTACTCCTTGAGCAGGCTGCTCATCACGAGCTTGTTGTCGCCCCAGATCAGCTGGTTCCGCCACGACGCGTCCTGAGCACCACCGCCGAGCAGCGACCCCTCGTCGCGCTCGCGCGTCGCGCGCGACTCGTTGATCGTCTCGACGGTCTGAAAGGGCAGGCTGATCCGCTCGAACCGCGTCGGCTTGCCGTCCCACTCGAGGCGCACGCTCATGGCGCCAAGTACCTCGTGACCGTCGGAGCGGGCATCAGCTCCCGCGCAGGGTTGCGTATGCCTTTACGACCCGCTGGTCGAAGGTCTCGAGCCGGACGTCGCCGTGACCGCGCTTCTCCGCGTGAATCGCAGTCGCGATCGCATAGGCGTCCGGAAGCTTGACGTTCGTTCGCGCTCGCACGGCGGCGGCACGCCGCGCCAGCGCCATGTCGACCTGGATCGTCTCGATCGTGAGGCGTACGAGCATCTCGTCGACTGCATCGGCTCCCTCCTGTCCGCTCGCCCGGAGCGGTCCGATCAAGAGCTCTGTGTAGTTGACGGCCGAGATCAGGCGTCGCGTCCCCGCGGAGAGCGCCAGACGCACGCGCTCGAATGCCTGCTCGTGCTGGGCATCGTCCCTGTTTCGATAGCCGATCAGGACATCGGCGTCGAAGACGACTACGACCACTCGCGCCGGAGCTCGTCGAGATACCCCGGCGGGTACACCTTCGCATCGACGACACCGGCAAACTCCCGCGCGAGGTCCTCCGCCCGAACGAGCTCGAGGCGACCGGCGCCGGCCGCCCGAACCGACACGTCGTCTCCTGCCTCCAAGCCGGCCTCGCGGAGAGCCTCGACGGGAAGCGTGACCTGGTTCTTCCGAGAGATGATCGACATGAACGCCTTTACTCTAACACAGCTTAGTAAAGCGATTCGCCCAGCTCACGGCTACCGGGCGAGCGGCGAATGAGAACGGACGCCGGGGTAGAATGAGTCCCATGCCGATGCCGACCGACGAGCCGCTCAGTACCGATGCCCAGCCTGCCCCGCATCCGGCGGACTCGGCCGAGCGCGCTCTCGGCCGATCCTCGCGCTGAGCGGCTGCCGCTCGAGGTCGGCGCCGCCGGCCTGACCTGGATCCACCTCGACCATCCTGACCACGGCGTCATGACGGGGCTGACCGAGCGCTTCGGCTGGCATGCCCTCGACGTGGAGGACGTGCTGTCCAAGCGCCAGCGGCCGAAGATCGACGAGTACCCCGAGTACATCTTCGGGGTGCTCCACTTTCCGGTCTACGACAAGGCGATCCAGCGCCTGAACGCCGCCGAGCTCGACTTCTTCCTCGGCCCGGACTACCTCGTCACGCTGCCGAACGTGCAACTGCTGCCCGTGACGCGCCTGTTCCAGCGGTGCGAAGTGGACGGGCGCCTGCGCGACTCCCTCTTCGCGAAGGGCTCGGGACGCCTCCTCTACGAGGTGCTCGACGACCTGTTCGACTACTGCTTCCCGATTCTCGACAAGATCGGACACAAGCTGGATACGGTCGAAGACCAGATGTTCGAGGGGCGAGCCGAGGATGTCGTCCGCGACCTCTCGAACGTCAAGCAGGAGATCATCTCGTACCGCAAGATCATCAAGCCCGAGCGGACGACGCTGCGCCTGCTCGAGCGTCGAGCCGGGCGCTTCCTGCCCGAGGAGCTCGACCTCTACTTCGACGACATCGTCGACGGTGCGGAGCGGATCTGGGACCTCCTCGACAACTACAAGGAGGTCGTGGAGGCGCTCGAGTCCACAAACGAGTCCGTCATCTCACACCGTCAGAACGACGTCCTGCGCGTGCTGACCGTCTTCAGTGCGATCCTGCTGCCGCTGACCCTCGTCGCGAGCGTGTTCGGGATGAACGTCGCCTTTCCCGGACAGGGTACGGCGGCGGCCTTCTGGATCATCGTCGCGGCCCTTGTCGCCGTCGGCTCCGGCCTACTCGGGTTCTTCCGCTACAAGCGGTGGCTCTAGAAGCGGCCGCGGCCGAAGTAGCCGAGCAGAATCAGGACGAGCAGCACGATCAGAATGATGTAGAGGATGTTCATGCGTCTCCTTCGTTCGGGTTTGTCGTGTCTCTCTCTGGTGCCCGAACGCGCCGGAAGCTGAACCCCGATTCCAAAGACATAAGATCGCGGCATGGCTGTGGCGAGCTTGGGCTTCCGGCTCGGGGCGACGGTCGACGGCGAGCCGTTCGTCCTCGACCCACGCGACCTGACGACCCACGCGGTCATCGTCGGGATGACCGGCTCCGGCAAGACGGGGCTCGGGATCGTCCTTCTCGAGGAGGCACTCTCCGCAGGCGTGCCCGCGCTCGTCCTCGACCCGAAAGGCGATATGGGCAACCTGCTGCTCACCTTCCCCGACCTCCTGCCGGAGAGTTTCTTGCCCTGGGTCAACGAATCGGACGCGCGAGCCGCCGGCCTCTCCGTCGAGGAGTTCGCCGCGAAGACGGCCGCCAACTGGAAGGAGGGCCTCGCCGCGTCCGGTGTCGCGCCGCAGCGGATCCAGGCGCTGCGCGACTCGGCCGAGCTCACCGTGTACACGCCGGGCTCGACCGCGGGAGTGCCGCTGAACCTGATCGGCTCGCTCAAGGCGCCGCCGCTCTCCTGGGACTCGGAGACCGAGACGCTTCGGGACGAGATCCAGGGAACGGTGTCGAGCTTGCTGGGCCTCGTCGGCATCGCCGCAGACCCGCTCGCGAGCCGCGAGCACGTTCTCCTCACCAACCTGGTCGAGCACGCCTGGCGCTCGGGACGAGACCTCGACCTCGGCGCCCTGATCGGTGACATTCAGCGCCCGCCGCTTCGCAAGCTCGGCGTGTTCGAGATCGACGCGTTCTTCCCGGCGAAGGAGCGAGAAGCGCTTGCGTTCAGGCTGAACAGCCTCGCAGCCTCGCCATCCTTCGCCGCATGGGCAGAGGGCGCGCCCATCGACCCCGCGGTCCTGCTCGGGGAGCCGGGCAAGCCGCGGGGAGCGATCGTGTACCTGGCGCACCTCTCCGAGGAGGAGCGCCAGTTCGTCGTCACGCTCGTGCTCTCCAAGGTCGTCACGTGGATGCGCGGTCTGCCGGGGACGACCGACCTGAGAGCGCTGGTGTACATGGACGAGGTCGTCGGCTTCGTGCCGCCGACGGCGGTGCCGCCGTCGAAGAGGCCGATCCTGACGCTGCTCAAGCAGGGGCGCGCCTTCGGTGTCGGCACCGTCCTCGCGACTCAGAACCCCGTCGATCTCGACTACAAGGCGATGTCGAACGCGGGTACCTGGTTCGTCGGGAGGCTCCAGACCGAGCGCGACAAGGAGCGGGTTCTCGAAGGACTCCGCTCCGCGGCGGGAGACACCGACTTGGGGGCACTCGCGAAGTCGATCGGGGGTCTCGAGAAGCGGCAGTTCCTGCTCGTCAGTGCCCACGAGACGGAGCCGCTGCTGTTCTCGACGCGCTGG
>Ga0136621_1000243_pt1 | contig 20697 bp, 16 predicted proteins | sample AntDryUQ445A2306_FD_104673 | JGI IMG/M metagenome (GOLD analysis project Ga0136621, IMG submission 104673) | Polar desert sand microbial communities from Dry Valleys, Antarctica - metaG UQ445A (23.06) | ecosystem: Environmental > Terrestrial > Soil > Desert | place: Antarctica: Dry Valley...
CTATCAGCCACGTCTACCGTCATGAGCCACTTCGCGCGAGGTTCTCTCGCATCTCAATCCGGAGCTTTCGCTCGCGAAGCTGGCCAGCGACTTACACGAGATCGGCTATCCAGCCAGCGTGTAGATCGCGCCTCGCAAGGCGGTCTCTAGCAGCAGCAGCGAGGGCGCATAGCGGAGCCGTCCGGCGGTGTCCGTACCGTCAACGTGGTGACGGGTGTCTGGAAGATCAAGCCTCTCGACCCTGCCGCAGTCTCGACGCTTTCGCGAGAGCTCGGGCTGAGCGAGGTGACCGCGGCGGCGCTCGCGCGGCGCGGCTACGACGATCCTGAGAGCGCGCGGCGCTTTCTCGAGGCCGAGCTTCCCGGGCACGACCCATTCCTGCTCGGTGACATGGCGCTTGCCATCGAGCGCATCCGAGCCGCCATCGGCGCAGGCACGCGCATCTGTGTGCACGGGGACTACGACGTCGACGGGATCTGCGCGACCGCTCTCGCCGTCCTGTATCTACGCGAGCTCGACGCCGATGTCGTCTGGCATCTTCCCAGCCGCTTCGAGGAGGGGTACGGCGTCTCTCGGGCGACGCTCGCCAAGCTCGCCGAGGAGGGAGTCGGGCTGGTGATGACAGTCGACTGCGGGATCACCGCCGTCGACGAGGTTGCGGAGGCCAAGGCGCTCGGGCTGGAGGTCGTGGTCACCGACCACCACAGGCCGGGCGACGCGCTCCCCGATTGCCCCGTCGTCGCGACCCGCCCATCCTCGTATCCCTTTCCCGAGCTCTGCGGAACCGGGGTCGTGCACAAGCTCGGAGAAGCGCTCCTCGGACCCGAGCATCCGGCGCTGAGGCGGCATCTCGACCTCGTCGCTCTGGCGACGATCGCGGACGTCGTCCCGCTCGTCGACGAGAATCGGGCGCTCGCATCCGCTGGGCTCCTAGCGCTCGCGTGCACGCGCCGGCCGGGCTTGCGGGCGCTGATGAAGATCGCGCGCGTCGATCCGGCTGCCGTCGACGCGAACGCAGTCGGTTTCCGGCTCGCTCCGCGGATCAATGCAGCAGGACGACTAGGCCGGCCGGATGCCGCGCTCGAGCTGATCCTCACCGCGGACGCAGACGTAGCCAAGGAGCTCGCCTCCGATCTGGAGGACCTCAATCGCGACCGTCAGGTGGTCGAAGACCGGATCCTCCGGGAGGCTGCCGGCCTCGTCGATGCGCTCCCGGAGTCGAAGCGCAGACGGCGAGGCTACGTCCTCTGGAGTGAGGACTGGCATGAGGGCGTCATCGGCATCGTGGCGTCGCGTCTCGTCGAGAGGTTCGGCCGTCCCGTCGTTCTCATCGCCGGATCCCAGGACGGCTGGAAGGGCTCCGGCCGGTCGGTATCGCGCTTCGACCTGCACGGCGCCCTGGCTGCCTGCTCGTCGCACCTGGAGCGATTCGGCGGTCACCGAGCGGCGGCGGGTCTCTCGATCGAGGAGGCGAGCCTCGAGGCGTTCGCCGAGGCGTTTGCCTCGCACGCGGATGCCAACCTCGCCGACGAGGACCTGTTTCCGGTGACGAACGTCGACGCGGTCGTCTCGGCGGAGGAGCTCACGCTCCCGCTCGCCTACGAGCTCGACCGGCTGGCGCCATTCGGGCTCGGAAACCCCGACGTCACCCTGCTCGTGCCCGCAGCCCGGCCGTTCGAGCCGGCGACGGTGGGCGAGGGCAAGCACCTGCGTTTCCGCGTCCGCCAGAACGGACGAGACGCAGGGAGCGCGATCGCCTTCGGCCAGGGCGCCCAGCTCGACCGGCTCCGCGCGACCGGCCTCTTCGACGTCGCCTGTCGGTTGAAAGAGAACCGCTGGAATGGGACGGTCGCTCCGCAGCTCGTCGTGCGCCGACTCTTCGATACGCCGGAAGGCTACGAAGCGCTTCGCCAGCGGCTCGCCGACCTGTGGCGCGCCGGCGAGGGCGCGTGGACACCGGAGGCGAGAGACGTGTTCGCAGAGCTCCGCCTCGGACTCGACTCTGGACGCCGTCGCCGGCAGCTGCTCGAGTCCGAGACCTTTCGCGCGCTGCTCATGCGCGAGGCTGTCGCGCTCCCCGAAGCTGCGTGAGCTCAGTTTCTGATGCTTGATCAGGGCACGAGCGCGTCTCGCATCGCGACCGCAAGCCGTCGCGCGATACGTTGCCGGAGCCAGCGTCGAATCGGGCCCATGAGAGCCTCGATTTCCACACTCGACGGTGCCTTCCTTCGCGGAGACAGGACGCGCGAAAGGTGCTCAGTACACTGAAACCATGACTGTGCTCGACGCCAGGCGCCATGACGAGCACCTCGTTGACGAGCTGATCGCCGAGGTCGAGGCGTACAACCCGGAGGTCGATAGAGACCTGCTCAGACGTGCCTTCAATCTGGCCGAACGCGCTCACCAGGGCCAGACGCGGCGCTCCGGCGAGGAGTTCATCCACCACCCATTGGGGGTAGCTCGCATCTGCGCCGAGCTGCATCTGGACGAGCAGACGATCGCCGCCGCGCTCCTGCATGACGTCGTCGAGGACACCGGCGCGGATCTGGAGGAGATCAAGGCGGAGTTCGGCCCTGAGGTAGCGCAGCTCGTCGAAGGCGTCACGAAGCTGACCAGGATCAGCTTCCAGAGCCGTGAGCAGGCGGAGGCCGAGAACTACCGCAAGATGATCGTGGCGATGGCGCAGGACGTCCGCGTCATCCTGATCAAGCTCGCCGACCGGCTCCACAACATGCGGACGATCGAGTACCAGACCAAGCAGAAGCAGGCGCAGAAGGCCCGAGAGACGCTCGAGGTGTATGCGCCGCTCGCCCACCGGCTCGGGATCCACGCGCTCAAGTGGGAGCTCGAAGACCTCGCGTTCCAGACCCTCCATCCGCGAAAATACTCGGAGATCAAGGCGATGGTCGCCGACCAGCGCGACGATCGTGAGGGGCAGGCCGACAAGGCGGCGGAGCTACTCGCCGAGGAGCTCTTGAAGGCCGATATCCCCGCGGAGATCACCGCCCGCGCGAAGCACCTGTACTCGATCTACGACAAGATGGCCAAGCGCGGACGCGAGTTCAACGAGATCCACGACCTGACTGCGCTGCGGGTGATCTGCGAGCGAACCGGGGAGGAGGGGACGCGCGACTGCTACGCGGCGCTCGGTCTCGTCCACTCCCTCTGGAAGCCGATGCCCGGACGTTTCAAGGACTTCCTCGCGATGCCGAAGCTGAACCGCTACCGCTCTCTGCACACGACGATGATCGGGCCGGAGGGGAGACCACTCGAGATCCAGGTGCGCACGCGCCAAATGCACGAGGAGGCCGAGTACGGCGTCGCTGCGCACTGGCTGTACAAGCGCGGCCGCGCCGGCGCCAAGGCCGACGACGAGTGGCTCGTCTGGGTCAAGTCGCTGATGGACTCGCAGCAGGACGAGCAGGATCCGAGCGAGTACATGCGCACGCTTCGCACCGATCTCTTCTCCGACGAGGTGTATGTCTTCACGCCGAAGGGCGAGGTGAAGGTGCTGCCTTCGGGCGCGACGCCGATCGACTTCGCCTATGCCGTCCATACGGACGTCGGGCACCGCACGGTGGGCGCCAAGGTGAACGGCCGCATCGTCCCGCTCCACTACCGGCTGACGAACGGCGAGTTCGTCGAGATCCTCACCTCGAAGACGGGCCGGGGCCCCTCACGCGACTGGCTCGCCGTCGCGAGATCGTCGCGCGCCCGCAACAAGATCAGGCAGTGGTATCAGCGGGAGACACGCGGAGAGACGGAGGCCAAGGGCCGCGAGCTCCTCGACCAGGCGCTGAAGGCGCAGAAGCTCCCCTACCGGAAGCTCCAGGGCTCGAGCGTGCTCGCCCAGGTGATCCGGGAGACCGGTTTCAAGAAGGCGGAGGACTTCTACGTGGCACTCGGCGCAGGGAAGCTCCAGCCTGGCCAGATCGTCAACAAGGTTATCCAGCGGTTGAAGACGGACGAGGTCGCCGCGGAGCCGGCTGTCACGACGAAGCCGTCACGTGCGCGGACAGCCGTCTCGTCGAACCGGCTCGGGATCACTGTTCCGGGGGTAGAGGACGTTCTCGTCCGGCTCGCACGATGCTGCACGCCGGTGCCGGGGGATCCTGTGCTGGGGTACATCTCGCTCGGCCGCGGAATCACCGTCCACCGGGCGGACTGCCCGAATGTGAAGGCGCTCCAGAAGAATCCAGAGCGGTTCACGGGAGTCGAGTGGGAAGGCGGCGCATCCACAAGCTTTCTCGTGCAGATCGCGGTTGATGCCTGGGATCGCTCGCGGCTCCTCGAGGACGTTGCTCGCACCTTCGCCGAGCACGGCGCCAACATTGTCTCCTACGGGGGCGTCGTCGAGGACGGGATGGCGCGCAACTGGTACACGGCAGAGGTGGGCGACGTGAAGGAGCTCCGATCGCTCCTCGCTGCGCTACGGAATCTCGACGCGGTCTTCGACGCGTACCGCGTGACCCCGTCGTGATCCTGTTGAGGTCAGGCCCTTCAGCCTGACCTCGCCTTTGGCTGTCTTCACCTGCCGCGTGCCGACACGAACGTCCAAGACCGGGGTCAGGCTGACGAGCCTGACCCCAAGACCGTCACGCCTGTAGCGCCCAGCCCGGTAGCTCGCGCAGGGTCACGAGGTCCTCATCCTTCCGGGCCTCGTCCTCCCAATCCGGCTTGAGCTCGAGCGCGCGCCGCACGTGCTCGAGCGCATCCTCCGGATGGCCTGCAAGTGCCTCTGCGCAGCCGAGGTTGTAGAGCAAACCCGGGTCGTCCGGGTGTTGCTCGAGACCTCCGGCGATCTCGGCCGCCATCGCCTCGAAATCGCCTGACACGCGGTGTTTCTCCGCGGCGAAGGAGTGCTCCCAGGCCGACGGCTCGTATGCGGCATCGCGCGGGCCTCCAACGGCGAGAACGGAAGTGCTCGGCTCCTGCGCGCGAGCGTGCCGCTTCACGGCGGGGTCGCGAATGAAGACCACGGTTCCGGCGGGCGCGTCGAGTGTCTCTTCGTCCAGGGTGAACGTCGCGCGGCCTTTCAGCACGACGTAGACCTCCTCGTGCCCGTAGGTCGTCTCCGTGTGCTCCTCGACGAGGTCGTCGCCAGGCTTTGGCGCCGTGTAGGCGTTGATTCCGAACGCGCCAATGTCGAGCGTCCGTCGCAGAGGACGCCAAAGGAGCGTGCCTCCGACGACGGAAATCGGATCGATCTCGTCCAGCCGCACGCTCCGCCAACCCTTTTCGCTCATCCCGGGATGCGCTCGGGTCGCGTGCCGAGCGTCACATCGAGCGTGCGCCTCTTGCCGCCTCGGAGCACGGTGAGGGAGACGACGTCTCCGGGTTTCTTCGCATCCACGGCGCTCTGGAGCTCGGCCGAGGTCGAGATCGCCTCGCCGTCGAATTCCACGACGACATCGCCTCCGCTCGGAATCTCTTGGCCCTCGACAGTCCGCGTCCCTGTAGCTGCCCGTAGCCCCGCCTTCTCCGCGGGAGCGCCGGTATGCACTTCGGTAACGGCCGCTCCACTCGGAACTGCCACCATCGAGACTCCGAGATACGCGTGCTCCGCCTCGCCGGTCGCGATGATCTGCGTGACGATCGAGCGCACCGTGTCGGAGGGGATGGCGAAGCCGACGCCGTCCGAGCCGCCCGACTCGCTCTCGATCTGCGCGTTGACGCCGATGACGCGCCCCTGCTGGTCGACGAGCGGCCCCCCGGAGTTCCCGTGGTTGATTGCCGCATCCGTCTGGATGGAGTCGGTGATGGTGAAGTTGTTCGGCGCGGTCATCTGGCGGTGGAGCGCGCTCACGATGCCGCTCGTCACCGTCCCCTCGAGGCCGAAGGGGCTCCCCATGGCGACGACGCCGTCTCCGACGTCCACATCGCTCGAGTCACCCAGGCGAAGGGGCTCGAGGAACGATGCCGGCGCGTTGACGTCGATCACCGCTAGGTCGGTGGACGGATCGGTGCCCACGAGACGGGCCGTGCGCGACGAGCCGTCCCAGAAACGAACGGAGATCGAGCTCGCGCCCTCCACGACGTGCTGATTCGTGATGATGTGGCCCTCCTCGTCGAAGACGAAACCGGAGCCCTGGGACGATTGCGAGCCGCTGAACTGGGTGGCCGATGCGGTGATCTCGACCACCGCCTTCTGCGAGCGCTCGTAGATGACGCCGATCGAAAGGCCGTCCGTCGTCGCCGCCGGCTCCGAATCGTTGACCGTCACCTGCCGAACGACGGTCGTGGACTCGTCGGAGAGCACGGCATAGGCGACCGCACCCGCGCCGGCCCCGAGGCCGAGGGCGGCGATGAGCCCGGCGAGGAACATGGGTGTGTGGTTGCGGCTGGAATTCACGGAGGCGTCCTTTCGTGTGGATGTAGACCAATAGCAGCCACGGCGGCTAAGCCGTCGCTGAAAGCCGCCTAAGAAGTCGGTAAGACCCGCTCCGCGCGGGAAGACGAGTACGCACAATGGGCTCGATGGAGATCCTGGTCGTCGACGACGAGCGAGCCGTTCGCGACTCGCTGCGTCGGGCGCTCGAGCTCGAGGGCTACCGGGTGGAGCTCGCCGAGGACGGCGAGCAGGCGCTTCGGAGGCTCGCGCTCGAGCCGCAGCCGGATGCCGTCATCCTCGACATCCTCATGCCCGGCGCCGACGGGCTCGAGGTGTGCCGGCGCCTGCGGCGTGCCGGGAATGAGATTCCGGTGCTGATGCTGACCGCCCGCGCGGAGATCGACAGCCGTGTCGCCGGGCTGGACGCGGGCGCCGACGACTACCTGCCGAAGCCGTTCGCGCTAGCAGAGCTGCTCGCTCGCCTACGCGCTCTCTTGAGGCGGCTGGGGAACGGCGACGGCGCGGCGGGCGCCCTACGCTTCGCCGATCTCGACCTCGACCCGGGTACGCGCGAGGTGCGGCGAGCCGGCGATCTCGTCGATCTCACCCGAACCGAGTTCGCGCTCCTCGAGCTCTTCCTCCGCAATCCTCGCCAAGTGCTCACCCGCTCGGTCATCTTCGAGCGCGTCTGGGGGTACGACTTCGGCCCGAGCTCGAACTCCCTCGACGTGTACATCGGCTACCTGCGCAGGAAGACGGAGCAGGACGGCCGGTCTCGTCTCATCCACACGGTCCGCGGCGTCGGATACGCGCTGCGCGAGGGCTCATGACCACCGCTCACCTTCGGTTCGCGGTCGCGAGGGAAACCATGTTTCCCTCGCGTGCTCCCTTCTTCCCGAGAGCGTGGGGAACCTCCCGGTTCCCCACGCCCCTCCCCGCTCATGAGCCGCGAGGCGGCTCATGAGCTTCCGCGCGCGCGTCGCAATCGGCGCCGCCGCCGCAGTCGCGCTGGCGGTCGTGCTCGCATCAGTGGTCGTGTTCTTCGTCGTGCGCGGGGAGCTCCGGGCGCAGATCGACGACACGCTGGAGGAGCGTGCGCAGGAGATCTTCCGGATCCCGCTGTCCGAGATCCCTCTGCGGAATGGGGAGTCCTTCCTCGGCATTCGACCGGGCTTTGGTGAGCCGAACACCCTGGTTCAGGTGGTCAAGTCCAACGGGGATGCGTTGCGTCAGCTCTACGACGACGTCGAGCTACCCGTCTCGGACGAGGCGCTTGCACTCGCGAGCGCGGGCATGCGAGGGGATTCGGTCATCTCGGAGACGGAGGTCGCAGGGAAGCGCGTCCGGGTGCTGTCCGTCGCGTACGAGCCCGGGTTCGCCGTCCAGATCGCGCGCCCGCTGACCGAGATGGACGCCGCCCTCTCTCGTATCCGGCTCTTTCTCATCGTGATCGCACTCTCGGGGATCGGGAGCGCCGCCGCCCTCGGGCTGGTGGTCTCCCGCGCAGCGCTGACACCTGTCCGCCGGCTCACGGAGGCCGCCGAGCGCGTTACCGAGACAGGCGATCTCTCCGAGCGCATCGAGCTCGGCGGGCGCGACGAGCTCAGCCGGCTGGCCACGAGCTTCAACACGATGCTCGCCGGCCTGGAGGACTCGAATCGCGCCCAGCGGCAGCTCGTAGCCGACGCCTCGCACGAGCTGCGGACGCCGCTCACCAGCCTGCGTACGAACATCGAGGTGCTGGCCGGGGATCGCGTCCTTCCGGCGGAGGAGCGAGGCCGGCTTCTCTCGGATGTGGTGGAGCAGCTCGGCGAGATGACCACGCTCATCGCCGGGCTGATCGAGCTCGCGCGCGCGGAGCAGCAGACCGCCGCGCCGGAAGACGTGCGCCTGGATCTCGTTGCCGCGGATGCGATAGAGCGGACGCAACGGAACTGCCCCAGCGTCGCCGTCAAGGCGCGACTCGAAGAGTCCGTCGTGCAGGGTGTGCCGGCGACGATCGACCGTGCGATCGGCAATCTCATCGACAACGCGGCCAAGTGGAGCCCGCCCGGGTCCGAGATCGAGGTCGACGTGAGGGACGGGCAGGTGTCGGTTCGCGACCACGGGCCTGGGATCGCCGACGAGGATCTCCCGTATGTCTTCGACCGCTTCTACCGCGCCCGGTCCGCCCGCGGAATGCCCGGGTCGGGGCTGGGACTCGCAATCGTCCGCCAGGTCGCCGAGACGCACGGCGGCGAAGTTGTCGCTGAGCACGCGGATGGAGGAGGAACGCGGATGACGCTGCGCCTCCGCCGCGGCGCGAAAGTCGCGATTTCTTAGAAGGGGCTTAGCTCCGTCTTAGGTCGACCTGGTGTCATTGTCCATATGGACAAGAACAGGAAAGTCACGTTCGTCTGCGGCGCCGCTCTCGCGCTCCTGCTGGCGGTTGCTCTCGGCGCCTCGGCCGCGATCGCCGGATCTCGCGTGCTCGGGTCGAGCGACGAGAGCCAAGCGGTTATCGACGACGCTGCAGCCGAGCTCGGCGTCGAGCCGAGCGCGCTCGAGGAGGCGCTCGAGAAAGGCTTGAAGAACCGCGTTCAGGAGGCGGTCGAGGCCGGCAGGCTCACCGAGGAGCAGGGCGCAGAGCTCGAGAAGCGGATCGAGTCTGGAGATACCCCGTTCCTCTTCGGCGGCTTCGGTCGGTTCGACGGCCACGGCCGAGGACACGGTCACTTGGGTCATCTAGCCGGGCTGGACGCTGCAGCGTCGTATCTCGGACTGACACGGGATGAGCTGCGTGAACAGCTCCGCGACGGCGAGACCCTTGCGGCCATCGCCAAGGAAGCAGAGAAGTCCGTCGACGGTCTCGTTCAGGCGATGGTCGACGCGGCGAAGAAGGAGCTCGATGCAGCGGTCGCCGCAGATCGCCTCACCAGAGACCGGGCGGACATGATCGAGCAGAATCTGGAGGAGCGCACGACGGATCTCGTCAACGGCGAGCTCCGTCTCGGCCCGTTCGGGCGAGATCGGCGCTCCGGCAGCGGATTTCGCCCCCATGGCGAATTTCCGTTCTTCTCAGAGCCCCGGTCCTGATCAATCGCCACCCCGAACGGGGGACGCATCCCCCATTCGGGTGGGGTACCTCGTTCGAGGGATTGCATCCCCCGAACGCGTGACTAAAGAGAGGAATGGGGAGAGGGAAGGGGGCCGCGCGCTCGCCTCAGGGTGAGCGCGCGGCATTCCTCTCCCTGCTCTACGGCTACGGCTCCCAACCCTGTCCGCCGGTGTCCCACCCGATCAGAGCATGGGCCGAGAGAATGCCCGCGACGCGCTGGAGGAGCTCACGATCGGCCTCGCCGTCGATCCAGAGCTCGCCCACCGACTCTCCCTGGTACACGATCGGGATGCACTGGCGTCGCTTCTCTTCGGGCTTGCCCGCAACCGGGCCGAGCACGAGGTCGCCTTGCTCGAGGAACGCGATTCCGGCCCAGACGATGCCGGGCTCACCGACCAGCGCCGAGACCGCAGCGCGCAACACGTCGTCCGGCTCGCCATCCCCTTGCAGCATTCGGTCGAGCGCCTCCAGTGCCCGAGTCGTCATGTTTCGAGGTCGTCGCCTTCGAACGCCTTGACCGCTTCGCGAATTGCGTCGGGAATCGGCACCGGTCTCCGCTCGCCTAGGTCGACGAGAACGACCGTGAGCTCGGCGGTGACCATGAGCTCCTCGGCGGGTAGCCGATAGGCGGCGCATTCGTAGGTCATGCTCGTCGTCCCGATACGGCTGACACGGATGAACGCCTCGATTAGGTCGTCGAAGCGCGCGGGCGCGTGGTACTCGACCTGCAGCGCTCGCATGACCAGGTCGCCACCTGCCTGCGAGAACGGCGCATTCGCGAGATGGCGGTGGTACTCGGTGCGCGCGTGGTCGAAGTAGGGGAGATACCTGCCGTAGTAGACGATGCCCTGCGCGTCCGTGTCCGAGAACCAGACGCGGGCAAGCGCCGAGTACTTGAACGGCGAACGGCGGTCGGTCACGCGGCCGAGCTCGAGCTGATCACCCACAGCGCGATCCTATGCGCGCCGTTTGGTGGGGGTTAGGCGGGTAGGCTTGACTCTTCCGAACACAGGGAGGGGACCATGAGTCGCAAGCATCTATCGACGGCCATTGGCACGGCCGTCATCGCACTCGTTTCGGTTACGGGACTCTCGGCGGCGAGCTTCGGGCTGGACCCGCCCGTGCAGGTGTCGGGCACGAGCCCGTTCTCAACCGGCTGTGACAACGCCGCTGGCCAGACCGGTACTTCGTTCTTGAACAGCGAGGTCGAGCCCTGGATCGACGTCAACCCTGCCGATCCGGACAACATGATCGGTGTCTGGCAGCAGGACCGCTGGTCGAACGGCGGATCGCGCGGGCTCGTCGCCGGCGTCACGATCGACGGCGGCGAGAACTGGACGATCGGGGGCGACCTCGAGACGTCGCTCTGCACCGGCGGTACGTCGTCGAACGGCGGCGGGTACCAGCGCGCCACCGACCCGTGGGTGACATTTGGCCCAACGGGGATCGCGTACCAGCTCAGCCTCTCGTTCAACGATCTCCAGCCGCCGTTCACCACCTTCGACTTCGATCACGCCCTGCTCGCCTCGAGATCGCTGGACGGCGGCCTCACGTGGGTCAATTTGAAGCCCGTAATAAGGGATACGGCTCCGACGGTATTCAACGACAAGCAGTCGATCACCGCCGACCCGACGGACGAGGACTACGTCTACGCGGTCTGGGATCGGCTCGTCTTCCCGGGGAGCGAGCGCGCGAGCGTCCAGGCGTCGTTCCGCACGAGCTCGTTCAGCGGCCCTGCCTGGTTCGCGCGGTCGTCGGACTCCGGGGCGAACTGGGAGCCGGCGCGGGAGATCTACGACCCGGGCCAGCGTGACCAGACCATCGGCAACCAGATCGTCGTCCAGCCGAACGGCACCCTCGTGGACATCTTCACGGAGTTCAACAACGAGAACGCCAAGAAACGCCGCGGTGGCTTCATCCGTGTCCTTCGTTCGACCGACAAGGGCTCTACGTGGTCTGGGCCTTACGACGTCGGCAGGCTCAGGACGATCGGAAACTTCGACCCGGAGACCGGTGACCCGGTGCGCACCGGCGACATCATCCCGGACATCGCGGTCGACTCGACCGCGGCGACCCCGACGACCGGGCGGTTGTATGCCGTCTGGCAGGATGCGGGCTTCAACGGGGGACAGGCGGACGCCATCGCCTTCTCGCAGTCGCTGGACGGCGGTCTGCACTGGTCGACGCCGATCAAGGTCAACAAGACGCCGGCGACCGCTACTCCGATCGGGAATCAGCAGGCGTTCACGGCATCCGTCGACGTGTCTGCCGACGGAACGATCGCGGTCACGTACTACGACTTCCGCAACAACACGTCGGCCGCGTCGCTCCTGACGGACTACTTCGTCGTCCACTGCCATCCGACGCCGGCGACGTCGTGCCTCGATCCGGCGAACTGGGCGGAGCAACAACTCACGACGGCGTCGTTCGACATGCGGCAGGCTCCGTTTGCCGGCGGCTTCTTCACGGGCGACTACGAAGGGCTGGCGAATGCCGGAACCGCGTTCACGCCCTTCTTCTCGCAGCCGCACGGCAGCGATCCTGCGAGCGTCTTCTTCCGCAGCGCAGGCTGAGCGACGCTGGATCCGAGCGGGGGCGGCGCCGCCCCCGCTCGGAATCTTAGTGCTCCCCGCCGTAAGCACTTAGTCGCGGATCAAGCCGAGCACCTCTTCCTGCTTCTCCTCCATCAGCTCGTGGGAGAGGGCCTCCAGGTTGAGGCGCAGGAGCGGTTCAGTGTTCGACGGACGAACGTTGAAGTGCCAGTCGTCGAAGTCGACCGAGAGCCCGTCCAGGTGCGAGATGCGACCGCCTTCCGCGGCATAGCGCTCCTTCAGCTCCTGGAGCTTCAGGGGGACGTCGGCGACGGGGGTGTTGATCTCGCCGGTGAGGAAGAAGCGCTCGCGGAAGGGCGCCAGAAGTTGAGAGAGGGAATTCCCTCGCCGCGAGAGGAGCTCCACCATGAGCAAGAAGGGAACGACGCCCGAATCGGCCTGCGAGAAGTCGCGGAAGTAGTAGTGCGCCGAGACCTCGCCGCCGAAGGCAGCTCCCTCTTTCCGCATGCGCTGCTTGATGAACGCGTGCCCCACACGGTTCACGAGCGGGACGCCTCCTGCCCGCTCGATGGTCTCCGGAACCGCTCTGCTCGCGCGCACGTCGTAGATCACCTTTGCGCCTGGCTCGCGCTCCAGCATGATCTCGGCGAGCAACGCCGTGACGAAGTCGCCGGGGACGAACTCGCCGGTGTCGTCGACGAAGAAGCAGCGGTCGGCGTCCCCGTCGAAGGCGACCCCGAGTCCCGCGGCCTCGGCACGCGTGCGCGCGACGATGAACTCGCGGTTCTCCGGCAGCAGGGGATTCGGCTCGTGGTTCGGGAACGTGCCGTCCGGCTCGAAGAAGCAGCGCACGACGTCGAGTTGCGAAAGCCGTTCGAGCACCGGGGGGAGCATCACTCCGGCCATCCCGTTGGCTGCGTCGACGACCACGCGAAGCGGATGAATCGACTCCGGATCGACGAAGGAGAGCACCTTCTCCACGAAGCCTGGCCATACGTCCTCGTCTCGCACGTCGCCGCGCCTCTGCACCGGGCCGAACCCGTCGAGAGCACGGGCGCGAATCTCGGCCAGGCCGGAGTCGCCGCCGACAGGTAGCGCTCCGCGCCGCACGATCTTCATCCCTGTGTACTCCTTGGGGTTGTGCGACGCGGTAACACAGGCTCCGCCATCGAGACCGAGCTCGACGACCGCGAAGTACACCATCTCCGTTCCGACGAGACCGATGTCGAGCACGTCCGCGCCACCGTCTGCGGCGCCTTCGACGAACGCCGCCGCCATCGTGGGCGACGACAGCCGCATGTCACGGCCGACGGCGATCGCGCGAGGCTCGAAGTGCTCCACGTAGGCGCGCCCGACGCGGTACGCCCCGTCCTCGTCGAACTCGGCCCCGTAGAGCCCCCGGATGTCGTAGGCCTTGAAGACACTGGGATCGAGCACGGGTTGATGCTAATGGGCAGAAGCACGCGGGATGACGCCCGCCCCCGGCTTCGTTTCTACACTTAGATCATGGAGCGAAAGCTTGCCACCGTGTTGTTCGTCGACCTCGTGAACTCCACGGGTCTCCTGACCGCCTCGGATCCAGAGGTCGTTCGCCGCCGCGTGAACCAGTTCTTCGACAAGATCTCGCATTGCGTCACGCTGCACGGCGGGATCGTGGAGAAGTTCGCGGGCGACGCGGTGCTGGCGGCCTTCGGCGTCCCGCAGGCGCACGAGGACGACGCGGAGCGAGCCGCCCGCGCCGCCCTCGCCATGCGTCAAGCCGTTGTAGAGCTCGGGCTCGAGGCGAGAATCGGCATCGAGGCCGGGGAGCTCGTCGTCGAGGACTCGGAGTCCACCTTTGCCACGGGTGAGGCGGTGAACCTGGCGGCGCGCCTCCAGCAGGCAGCAAGGCCGGGCGAGATCTTGATCGGGCCGACCGCATACCGTCTCGCGGCCGCAAGCCTCGTCGTCGAGGATGCCGGTCCTCTCGAGCTGAAGGGCATGGGATTGTCACTTCGTGCCTGGCGTCTGATCGATGCGGTGGACGGCCCCGGGAGGCCGATGGGCCCGCGCGCTCCTCTGGTGGGGCGCGAGGCGGAGCTCGAGCTGCTCGAGAACACCTTTGCGCGAACGGTTCGTGACCGGCGCGCTCACCTGTTCACCATCTTCGGCGAGCCAGGTGTCGGGAAAAGCCGTCTCGCGCGGGAGTTCGTCGACGGCCTCGAGCGTGCGAGCGTGCTCTCCGGACGCTGCCTCCCGTACGGCGAGGGCGTGACCTACTGGCCGCTCGCCGAGATGATCAAGGCCGCGGCCGGGATCTCGGACGACGATCCGCTCGAGGAGGCGTTTGCGAAGCTCCGCGAGTGCTGCGAGGAGGAGACCGTCGCGGATGTGCTCGGTCTCGCCTCCGGCATGCTCGAGGCGCTCGAGGGCGAGCGAAGCCCGCAGGAGATCTCCTGGGCCGCGCGCGAGGTCATGGTGACACTCGCGGACGTGCAGCCGCTCGTGCTCCTCTTCGAGGACATCCACTGGGCCGAGGAGCCCCTGCTCGAGCTGATCGAGCACCTCGCCGACTGGGTGCGGGCGCCGCTGCTCGTCATCTGCCTCGCGCGGCCCGAGCTCCTCGAGCAGCGCCCGGGCTGGGGAGGAGGGCGCGTGCGTTCGACCGCGATCGAGCTCGAGCCTTTGTCGGACGAGGAGAGCGCGCTGCTCGTCGAGAAGCTCCTGTCCCAGCTCGCGGGGGGCTCCGGCGAGCCGTTGACGGCTCCGTCGAAAGAAGTGCTCGAGCGCGCAGAGGGGAATCCCCTGTTCGTCGAGGAGACGATTCGCATGCTCGTCGAGAGCGGTTCGGGAAGCGGCGCGGCGGATCGCATTCCGGACACGCTGCAAGCGCTGATAGCCGCCCGCATCGACCACCTGCCGCCGGCAGGCAAGAGGTTGCTGCAGCGCGCGTCAGTCGTCGGCCGGGTGTTCTGGAAGGGCGCCCTCGAGCATCTCTCCCCGGATGTCGAGGACATCGACGCGTTGCTCGAGGACCTCCAGGTGCGGGAGTTCGCGCTGCGGGAGCCCCGCTCGTCGATCTCGGGCGAGCCCGCGTACCGCTTCAAGCATCTCCTGATTCGAGAGGTCGCGTACTCGGGCCTCGCCAAGCTTTCCCGCGCCCAGTATCATGCGCGTTTCGCCGAGTGGCTCGCCGATCGGACGGGCGAAGAGCTGCTCGAGATTCGCGCGTACCACCTCGACCAGGCGGTGGAGTTTTTGACCGAGCTCGAGGGCGCGCCCCCCGAGGAGCTCGCGCAGGAGACGGGCGACGCCCTCGTGAAGGCCGCCAAGCGCGCGATGGCACGTGAGGCCTACTCGACTGCCCGCCGGCTCGGTCTGCGTGCGGTCGAGCTTCGACCGACCCTGGGCGCGCGCCACATCGCTGCGCGGGCGGCCTGGAGGCTGCAGGACTGGGCAGCGGTGGAAGTCGAGATGGCGAAGGTCCGGGATCAGGCGCACGAGCAGGAAGAACCCGTGATCGAGGCGGTCGCGCTCACGGCGCTCGGGGAGGCAATGCTGAAGCGCCACGGCGACTGCACGGCGGCGAAAGCGATCGTCGACAACGCTCTCGACCTCTTGGCGGGAAAGGACGACCCGGTCGCCCATTTCGACGCGCTCAGCGTTCGCGCGCACAGCGCCGCGTGGCTCGGAGAGATGGAGGACGCCGTCCGCTACATGGAGCGGGCGTACGTGATCGCGCTCGACGCCGGCCGCAAGGATCTCCAGACGATCGCTGCGCAGTTTCTCGCACAGACGCACATCCTCCGGCTCGAGCTCGACGAGGCCGAGCTATTGCTCACCCGCGCGCTCGAGCTTGCCGGCGAGAGCGGGAGTGTGCGCGCGCGCGTTGGCGCCACGCTCTCCTACGGCTGGTTCCTCACGTTGAAAGGAGAGCTCGACGCGGCCGAGACGCTCTTCGAGGAGGTGCGCTCGAGCTCCGCTGAGCTCGGCGTCGAGCCGGCGGTCGCCACAGCGCTGGCCAAGCTGGGTTGGATCTCGCATCTACGGGGGGATCTGAAGCGTGCCGAAAAGCTCCTGCGGGAGTCGCTTCGGATCACCGAGACCCGAGGCGAACGCGGTGTGCTCCCGGATCTGCAAGCGGCTCTCGCCGAGACGCTGGCCGACCTCGGCAAGGTCGACGAGGCCGAGCGGCTCGCGATCGAGGCTCAGACCAACGCAGGTGTGTGGGACACCAGCGCGCAGATCGCGGCCACGACGGCACTCGCCGCTGTCCGGGCTGCGCAAGGACGCGGTCCCGAGGCGGAGGAGCTTCTCGACTCGGCGCTCGACATCGCTCGCGCAGGCGATTTCAAAGTGTTCGAGCTCGAGCCGCTGGAGCGAATGGTGCGGCTGCTGCAGGTAGCTGGACGAAACGGCGACGCGACTGTCTACGAAGCGCGCCTGGCCGAGCTCGCTCCGGCGCCCTCCAGCACTGCCCGAATCGCCTGATTCGACCGCTCGTCAGGCGACTCGGAGATCACTCTCGCCGGGCGCTCGAACGCGTCGAGTGCCTCGCGCAGAGGATCGGCCCGCAGCGTCCCTTCTCCATATGGCAGGTGTTTGGTCTCGTTCCGGTTGGCGAAAGCAATGTCGGAGAAGTGGATGTGGAAGGGCGATTCGGGGTCGAGGACCTCGTCGACCGCTCGAAGCGCCTCAGTGAACGGCTCCACGGCGAGAAACGCCCCGTCGCTGGTCGCGTGCATGTGGGCAAAGTCGAGCACCGGCCGCACCCAGGTCGTCCGCTGCGAGATTACGATGACGTCGTCGAGCGATCCGAGGTCGCGCACGCGCCCCATCACCTCGACGCCGAACACCACCGCGCGATCCTTGCCTTCGAGCCGTTCCCGAAGCGTCCCGAGCTGCTCCACGACTGCGTCGAGCGCATCTTCCCGGCTTCGGCCGAGCAGGAATCCCGGGTGGAAGACGACGAGCTCGGCCCCGCAGGCGGCGGCGATACCGGCGCTGCGGTCGAGCGCTCCTACCGCAGACGTGAACTTGCGCCCGCTCGCCTCCAGGTGGCCCATGAATCCGAAGAGCGGCGCGTGCACGGAGAGCGCGATGTCGTGCTCGCGGGCGAGCTCGCCGAGTCGCTCCGCGAACGGGTAGTCCATCCAGAAGCCGCTCTCGAAGTCGATCTCGCATGCCGTATAGCCGCGTTCGAGAAGGATGGCGAGCGCCTCTTCGGGTGACTCGCGTGAAGGGAAGCGGGCAGGGCCGACACGGATCCTCGTGGACACGCCTTCATGCTAGTAGCCGATGTGATTGTCTCCCGTGCGTGAAGGCCACGATGCTCCTTGCCGACTATGCGGTCGTCTCGGACGGCAAGCTCACGATCGTGGGCGGCGGCTGGTCTCAGACCGGCCCGGAGCCGGCGTCCTTCGGCATCGGCCTCCTGATCCAGGTGCCCTGGGATCAGGCAAATACGTTGCACGTGTTCGCGGTGGAGCTCGTCGACTCCGACGGAGCGGAGGTCGTCCTCGAGACGGACGACGAGGAAGACGAGCAGTCGGTCGCGTTTGGCGGAGAGTTCGAGGTCGGACGGCCCCCCGGCCTCAAGCCTGGAACGCCGCTCGACTTCCCGGTCGCTGTGAACTCGACGCCTCTTCCGCTCGAAGCTGGACGCTACGAATGGCGTCTCACCATCGACGGCAACTCGCGCGAGGACTGGACGCTTCCCTTCACAGTGCGAGGCGATGAAGCTTAGTGCTTCCCGCCGTAAATACGGTCGCGATTCGCCGGCGAGAACCGAGCAGGCCTAGGACGCAGGGAGCGCCAATATTCGTGAATATTGGCGCGACTGAGGACGACGGCATGCGAAGCGTTCGCGAGGGGCGCGAAACGCGGGCGTGGTTGCGGCGGGGAGCACTTAGGCTCGTGGTGCTCGCTGGGGGAACCTCCCCGTTCCCCCAAGCCCCCTCCACTGGTCCCGCTTCGCGGACAGTGCGCTTCGCGCACTCCGTCCGATTGCCTGCGTACGCTCGGAATGTGTCCAGAGAGCCCTCCCGCATCGATCTCCTCGAGCTCGACATCGATCTCCGCATCTCCGATCTCTGGCGCGAGGCCGTCGACGTCTCCGAGTGGAATCTCGAGGTCGTCGCCGCCTTCATCCGTGCGGCCTACGGCAAGGGGTACTGCGACGCGCTGACCGAGGAATCCCTCGGTGAGCTCTGCATGGAGCACGGCTACCGCCTCCCGGAGCGACGCGTCACCACGTCCGCCTGGCCCGAGCGCGACGCGGCGTAAGCGCTTGTTCAGCAGTTCGCGAGTTTCTCGGAGCTAGACTCTCTCTGTGGCACGCACGGCTAGTCCTGCGCGGCTCGTGATTGCGCTCTCGGTGGCTGCGGTCCTCGCCGTCTTCCTCCTCTACACGTCGATTGCCGGAGGTGGAAACCCCTCGCTAGCTCCCAGCGAGCTCGCGGGCCGATCCGGCGAAGTGCAGCTCGCGGGTCTCGTGGTCGGCCCGGTGACCGGCGACGCGCACGCCGGCGGCTTGACCTTCCGTCTGCGCGACATCGGCGAGAAGTCGGGCAAGGCGGTTTCGGTGCGGTACGCGGGCTCGGTTCCGGACCTCTTCAAGGTGGGACGCCACATCGTGGTCGACGGGCGTCTGCGGACCGGCACCTTCGTGGCCGAGCCGGGCTCGATGATCACGAAGTGCCCGTCGAAGTACGCGCCCAAGCAGAGCGGCGACCCGGCCTAAGAGAGCATGGCCGAGCTCGGTCGCGCCGCCCTCGTCGTCAGCCTCGGTCTGTCCATCTACGCGCTGGTGGCGGGTGCTGCAGCCGCGCATCTCGGTCGCCGGCGGCTCGCGTTCTCGGCGCAGAACGCCCTTCTCGCTGCCTTCGGATCGACCCTCATCGCCTCCGCGGTCTTGTTCTCCGCATTGCTCCGGAACGATTTCTCGTTCACGTACGTCGCGAGAACGACGAGCGAGGCGCTGCCGACCGCCTACACGATCTCGGCGTTCTGGGGCGGACAGGAAGGCTCGCTCCTGCTCTGGCTGCTTGTCCTGACCGGCTTCGCCGCCGCCGCGGTTCGATTGAACCGTGGCTGGGCGCGCGATCTGATCGTGTGGGTCGTGCCGGTCTTCGGGGCCGTCTCCACGTTCTTCGCTTTCCTCCTCGTCGCGGTCGCCAACCCCTTCGCGACCCAGGCGGCGCCTGCGGACGGACTCGGGATGACGCCGAGCCTGCAGAACCCATACATGCTCGCCCATCCGCCGCTCCTCTACCTGGGCTATGTCGGCCTCACGGTGCCGTTCGCCTTCGCGATCGGAGCGCTGATCTCCGGCCGCACCGACGAGCGCTGGCTGGTAGCGACGCGCCGTTGGACGCTCGTGGCCTGGACGGCGCTCGGCATCGGCCAGCTCGTGGGCGCGCACTGGGCGTACGAGGAGGTCGGCTGGGGCGGCTACTACGCGTGGGACCCGGTGGAGAACGCCGCGCTGATGCCGTGGCTCGCAGCGACGGCGTTCCTGCACTCGGTGATGATCCAGGAGAAGCGGGGCATGCTCCGCGTCTGGAATGTCCTCCTGGTCCTGCTCGCCTTCTCTCTCTCGCTCTTCGGCACCTTCCTGACGCGCTCAGGAGTCGTGAACTCGATCCACTCCTTCACGCAGAGCTCGATCGGGCCGTGGTTCCTCGCGTTCATCGGGGTAGTGGTGACCACGTCGCTCGCGCTCGTGTTCTGGCGGCTTCCGAGGCTCCGGTCGCCGACGAGGCTCGAGTCTGCGATCTCTCGTGAGGCGGCGTTCCTCTACAACAACCTGCTCCTGCTGGCCCTCTGCCTGACGATCTTCTGGGGAGTGGTCTACCCACTCCTCTCCGAGGCGGTGCGCGGTGAGGCGGTCGTGCTTGGCCGCGAGTACTACGACTTCTTCCTGCGCGTCTTCGGGCTCCCGTTGCTCTTGCTGATGGGGATCGGGCCGCTCATCGCCTGGCGGCGCGCGTCGCTTCGAAGTCTCCTGACGACGTTCCGCTGGCCGACCGGGGTGGCGCTCGTCATCGGTGTCGTCCTCCTCGCGCTCGGGGCTGGAAGCTCTGTTCCCGGACTGATCGCATACACGTTCGCGGCATTCGTCGTCGCCACGATCACCCTCGAATTCGTACGCGGAACCAGGGCTCGCAAGGCGCTCGGAGCGACCTCGTGGCCGGGGGCGTTTTCCTCGCTCATCGCTCGGAACCGGCGCCGCTACGGCGGGTACGTGGTTCATGCCGCGATCGTTCTGCTGGCGATCGGAGTCGCGGGCTCGAGCGCCTTCGACACCGTGGCCGAGGCGAAGCTGACGCGTGGGCAGGCGATGGAGATCGGCGACTATCGGCTCCAGTACCGGGCGCTGGACGAGCGCATCGCCGCGAACGCCACAGAGATCCGCGCGGAGCTCGCGGTGACTCGCGGCGGCCGCGACCTGGGAACGCTCGAGGCGGGGAAGAACGCGTACACGATCGAGGAGCAGGTCTCGAACGAGGTCGGAATACGCAGCGATCTCTTGACGGGAGAGGATCTCTTCGTCATCGCGGAGCAGATCGACCCCGATGGGGCGGTGTATTTCCGTGTCTTCGTGAAGCCTCTCGTGAACCTGATCTGGCTCGCCGGGCTCGTCTTCCTCCTCGGTTCCCTCATTACCCTGTGGCCGGACGCGCGTGAGCAGCGCCGCCTCGTCGAGAGAACGCGGGAGATCGGCGTCCCCGCGACGC
>Ga0136621_1000245_pt1 | contig 20485 bp, 14 predicted proteins | sample AntDryUQ445A2306_FD_104673 | JGI IMG/M metagenome (GOLD analysis project Ga0136621, IMG submission 104673) | Polar desert sand microbial communities from Dry Valleys, Antarctica - metaG UQ445A (23.06) | ecosystem: Environmental > Terrestrial > Soil > Desert | place: Antarctica: Dry Valley...
ATAATATAGTAGCCGCAAATCCATTAAATGCTGTATTTAGAAATTGTATTTTTTGGGGCGAAAGCAGTTTGGTTGACAATGAAGTGATAGTCTTAAAACAAGGAACCACTCCTTATAGTGTTGTCTTTGACAGGGTTTTGTGGAGAGTAAAGGATCAACCGGCAAATATAACCGTGACAGCTCCACCCATTAATAATCAGAATCCTGAATTTGATAGTGTCGACGTCAACAAAAGGGTTTATAGTTTTCGTTTAAAAAACACTTCTCCTGCTAAAAATACCGGGATTAATGCAGGGGTTGTTATTGATCTTGACGGGGCTATGCGGCCAGTAGCACAACCTGACATGGGTGCTTATGAAAGGCAATAAGCCCCCATCCCCTAAAGGGGAGTATTCAATACACACCTTGGAGACAGGTTGCAATCTCATAAAAGCGAGGTTATTCAGTCATTCCTAAATGTTTTAGTAGTATAGCTGAAATGCATTGATCTTATCTTTGCTACCATAAATAATTTATATGAAAACATTATTGCTTGCAGTAATTCTCTCAATTACACTTTCAGGAACATCTATTTATGATTTTAAAGTGCCTGGTTTGGAAGGAAACACAATTGATTTTTCTGATTATAAAGGAAAGAAAATACTAATTGTCAACACCGCCTCTGGATGTGGTAATACACCGCAATATGCCAACCTGGAAGCTTTGCATAAAAAATACAAGAATAAATTAGTGGTGGTGGGTTTTCCGGCAAATAATTTTGGCGGACAGGAACCGGGAACAAATACCGAGATCAAAGAATTTTGTAAAAAAAATTATGGTGTTAGTTTTCTTATGGCTGAAAAAGTATCTGTGAAAGGAGAAGATACCCACCCGGTATTCAAATGGCTGGTAGACCAATCAAAAGAAATGGCGAAGAATATAAGCGCCGTTAATTCCAAAGACTGGGCCTGGAAAAACTTTTTACAAAATCCGGTTAGTTGGAATTTTACCAAATTTCTCATTGACGAGAATGGAAAACTGATCGCTGTCTTTCATAATAAAGTGGATCCAATGAATAAAGAGGTTTTAAAGTGGTTGAATTAGGTTTTTACCTACATGTTTGTCAGAAATAAAATTTATTCAGCCAAGAACCCTGCTGCTTTTAAAATAAACCATTACTCTTTAATCTTACAAACACATGCGTTGCCAATAAAATCTAACGAAGAGTTTAAATCATTTATACTATCCCCGATCTTAATACAATTTTTTGTGTATTGCGGATACCCAAAACAAACGATTACAGAACCAATATAGACGACATATTTTTTTAGATTTTGTAAGCTTATTTTCGCACCAGTGCTATTTAAAGATATTATTGGCCAGCAGGGAGTAAAGCAACACCTCGTAGAAATGGTGGAACAAAACCGCTTGAGCCATGCCTTGCTTTTTTTAGGAAAAGAAGGAAGCGGGTCTTTATCATTAGCTCTTGCTTTTTCTCAATATGTCAGCCTCTTGCCTTTAAATAATCCGGTGGAAAATCTGGAAACTTCTCTTTTTAATAATCCTGCAGAAATAGAAACCAAACTACCTGATTCTGCAGATGCTGCAGATGCATGGATGAAAAAGCAATCCTCGTTTGCAAAAGCATCAGCTCTTGTACATCCTGATATTCATTTTTCTTTTCCAGTGGTTACAAAAAAAACGGGCACCCCACCCATTAGCAATGATTATATTATGGAATGGAGGGAGTTTATACTGCAATATCCATATGGTAATGTATTTGACTGGTTGCAATTTATTGGTGCGGATAATAAACAAGGAAATATTACAGCACAGGAATGCAATGATATTAATCGGAAACTGAGTTTAAAAAGTTTTGAAACCGGCTATAAAATACTGGTAATGTGGATGCCGGAATTTTTAGGTAAGGAAGGGAATAAATTATTAAAATTGATTGAGGAACCGCCTCCTGATACCTTATTTATTTTGGTAGCCGAAAATGAAAGCGCCATCCTACCAACTATACTTTCCCGTTGTCAATTGGTAAAAATACCGGCAATTGAAACAGGTGCAATTGAAAAAGCTTTGATTACTACATGTAATTGCAAGCCCGACCAGGCAAAGCAATTGGCTACGATGAGTGAAGGTAATTACCGCGAAGCTTTGCATTTATTACAACATGCAGATGAAGATTTTTACAGCCTGCTGCGTGACTGGCTGAATGCTACACTAAAAAACAGTCCCGTTGCACAGGCAAAATGTATTGAAGAATTAGCCAGGTTAGGCAGGGAAAAGCAAAAACAATTTCTACGCTATTTTACTCATTTGCTCGAGCAGGCCGTACGGCTTGAGGTTAGTTCACCAGACCTGCGAAAAAAATTAATAGAAGCCTTGCCAATCGGTGAGCAGGAGTTTATTACCCGCTTAAATAAAGTGATGTCTTTAGAACAAAAAGAGGCAGTGGCGGAAGAATTAGACAAAGCCACTTATTATATAGAACGTAATGCGAACGCAAAAATTCTTTTTCACGCATTGACAATAAAGGTCTTTTATATTGTTAAAAACAATGTGATCGTCTCAGTATAGGACAATGTCAAAAAATTAAGCGACAGTTATTGAATATTGAGTGTTGAAAATTGAAAATTTTACGGTTAAAAGCTTTGAATGCTCAATGACCAACAAACAATATTCAATGCTCAAAAAGAGTGTATAACAAACAGCACTACGTACTGATGCATAAAAAAATTATATTTGTGTAAGCCTCGTAAGGGGCCTCTATATATAAACGGGGCATTTGGCTGGTGAAGAGTGACTTGTAAAACGCTATCGAATACTCATTATAAACTGAAGATGTTTTGTTTTTTCATCTGAAGTGAATACGCTTTCGCATTTTAGCAATTCTTATTGCTGAAGTACGCTGCCGCTCGTGGCTATAGTGTATCCCGCCAAAGCGGGATGCGAGCGCAACCAGTTTCATAGCTATTCTACAGCCCGCCCTCAAAATAATAGCATAAACAATTAAAAATTACCAATTAACAATAGGGTATGGGATGTGACAGCTGTGGCTCAAAAGGTGGTGTGCCGGGTGGTTGTAAAAGCAATGGAAGTTGTGGCACTAATAGCTGTAACCGCATGAATGCTTATGACTGGCTGGTTAACCTGCCGCTTAATGATGCAGCCGGTTTTTGCCGGGTGATTGAAGTAAGTTTTAATAATGGCACCCGGAAAGATTTTTTCAGAAACAGCACTCTACAATATTTTGAAAAGGGAGAACTCATTGCGGTAGAAGGGGTTAGCGGTTTTGACGTAGGAGAAGCTCAGTTAAGCGGAGAGATTGTTCGCCTGCAAATGAAAAAGAGGAAAGTTGATGAATTTAATCCTGAAATGAAAAAGGTATTACGGCCTGCTACCGACCGGGATATAGAAATATGGAAACAAAATAAAGCCCGTGAAAAAGATGCATTGATTCGTTCCAGGGCCATTACCCGCCAGTTAAATCTTAACATGAAAATGAGCCAGATAGAATTTCAGGCGGATGGGAAGAAAGCAACCTTTTTTTATATTGCAGATGATAGGGTAGATTTCAGAGAACTGATAAAAATATTAGCTGGTGAATTCAGGGTGAAGGTGGAAATGCGTCAGATCGGCGCCCGGCAGGAAGCAGGAAAGGTTGGCGGCATTGGCAGTTGCGGAAGAGAATTGTGTTGCGCTACCTGGCTTACGGATTTTAAATCGGTTAACACAGCCGCCGCCCGTTATCAAAATCTTTCTATTAACCAAACAAAACTGAGTGGCCAGTGCGGCAGGTTAAAGTGTTGCTTGAATTATGAACTGGATACCTATTTAGATGCTTTGCAACATTTTCCTGAAAATGCAGATATGTTACAGGTGGCAAGGGGGACTGCTACTTTAATTAAAAAAGATATTTTTAAAAACCTCATGTGGTATGTGCTACCAGATAGTAATAAACAATACCCGTTGACGATTGAAAGGGTTAATAAAATAAAATCGCTGAATCATCAGAATATTATTCCGGAAGAAATGGAAGCGGTTGATATGACAAACACAAAACAAAAAGAAATTGAGCCGGCGTTTGTAGATCTTGTCGGACATATAAGTTTACAAAGTCTTGAAAAGGCAGATAAAAAAAGGCATCAGAAACAGCAGTCTGATCAACGGCAAATGGGTGCGCCACAAAGAGGACAGCAACCACAACAAAAAAGTGGACAGCAAAGAGGTAATAATCCGCAACAAAAATTTAATAAACCAGGACAGGAACAGGGAAAACAACAACCAAGAAAAAAGCATCGCCGGCCACCCTCAGCTAATAATAATTCAAAAAAAGATCAATAAGATTTGGGAGAGGTTGCTAACAAAGCAGCCTCTTCTTTTTTTAAGGCATTATAAATGGCATCCTGGATTTTTCCACGGATACCTAATTGACCAAGTAAATTATTGTTACGGGTAGCATACACCCGGTTTGATAAAAATATATACACCAGTTTCAATTGGGGATCAACCCAAACGCAGGTACCCGTAAACCCAGTGTGTCCAAAAGTTTCCGGCGATGCGAACGCTGATGGGTAAGGGTCTGTTCTGCTGGCGTTGTCTTTTTCTGGTTTATCAAAACCTAAACCCCTCCTGCTTATATCACTGCTATAAGCGGTGAATAATTGTACTGTCTCCGGTTTTAAATAACGTTCGCCATTGAACTCGCCACCATTTAATAACATCTGGTAAAGCATGGCAAGGTCGAAAGCATTTGAAAATAAACCTGCATGTCCGGACACACCGCCAAACATGGAAGCCCCTTCATCATGTACATAACCACGCAGAAGTTGCCGTCGAAAATGTTTTTCTTCTTCAGTAGGCACCACTCTTTCTATACCAAACCGTTGCCATGGTTTGAAAGTAGTAGAGGCCATGCTCATAGGATTATAAAGAGTTTTTTGGACATATTCATCTAAAGGCATCCCTGAAATAGCATGAACAATTTTTCCTAATAAAATAAAATCATTGTCGCTATAAACGTATTTTGGTGCCGGGCCTAATTTACTTTGCATGATACGTAATAGCATCGTATCATTCCAATCTTGGCGCAGCCAAACATTACGGGCTACCGGTATATTAAATAATGTATCTCTTTTATCACTGTACAAAGCAGGAGAAGGCATGCCTGTGGTTGTATCGATCGTCTCCCTGTAAAATTGAATAAATGGATTTAAACCTGCCTGGTGAAGTAATATTTCCCGGATCTTTAATCCTGCTTTGTCAGTTCCCTGCGTATAAGAAAGATAATCGCCTAAAGTTTTATCAAGGTCGAGCCTGCCTTCCTCATACAGTTTCATCACACTTACCGTAGTGGCAGAAATTTTTGTTACGGAAGCAAGATCATAGATACTTTCCAAAGTAACTGGTAAGGACTTAGTGTCATACTCAAAATTCCCGAACGCTTTATGGTATTTTATCTCTCCATTGTGCACGGCCATCACAACCGCACCGGGAAATGCTTTTTTTACTATCCCGTCATTTACAATGCTGTCAATAGCCAACCAATCGGCAGTTATTCCAACCGGGCTCAAATTTCTAACAGCAATGCCGCTTCCAAATTGATAATTACAAACAGTAACAGGGAGTTTACCAATGCTTGTAAGGGAGCCTCTTAAAAAATCAGCAGCCGCTTGTTGAAAAGGAGTATCATCCTGGTGCATGGCCACTAATGTTTTGGCTGTGCAAAAGTTTTTTGCTGCATATACATTTCCAAAAAGAAAAGTAGCAACCTTATTATTTCCCTGGAGGCTTGTCCACAACCTGAGAGCCGCCGGAGTAATATTAAAATTATTAGCAGGATTACCCGTGCGTACATTGGTAAACACGCCGATTATCAAAGCCTCATAATGACCGCTATTTATTTGCTGAACCAATGCATCTGCTTTATCAGCATTTTCTTTAAATGAAAAAGAAAAAGTGTCAGCCTTCATATCTCCCTGCAGGCGCTGACCAAATTCTTTTACCAGGGGTGCGCCTATTTCAATATACGCCAGTTTTTTAGCAGGTGCTTTAGGAAAAAAACCAGCATCGTTGCGCAGCAGGGTTACTACATTGCGTGCTACTGCTCTGTTAATTTCATTCGTTTTTGCATTCAGATCAGCTAATAAATTATTGGTATCAATTATTTGTGCTTTCGTTAATCCTAAATCATATTTGGCCTCTAATACTTTCACCAGCTTTTTATCAAGATCTTTCCATTTTAATTTTTTCTTTTTTATCGCTGATTTGATGGCGTTAATAGCGGCAGGCACATCATCGGGCAGGCATAACATATCATTACCTGCAATCAATGCCTGTACGGCTGCTTCACCGGCAGGGAAAAATTTTGTTACCCCTTTCATTTCCAATGCATCTGTAAAAGTTAATCCCTTATAATCCATTTCATCTCTTAAAAGATCTGTAACATTTTTCTTTGAAAGAGATGTAGGACGATTAGGGGTATTGTCTATTGCCGGAATAGAAAGATGAGCGATCATAACGCTACCAACGCCGGCTTTGAATAATTGTTTAAAAGGATACAACTCCAGCGAATCTAATTTTTGAATGCTCTTTGAAATAACAGGCAGATCATAATGAGAGTCGACTTCTGTGTCACCATGACCTGGAAAATGTTTTGCACAAGCCATGATGCCTGCATCCTGCATTCCTTTTGCGTAGGCTACACCTAAACTTCCTACCTTATATTTATCCTCTCCAAAGGATCGATAACCAATTACAGGATTATTTGGATTATTATTTACGTCAACAACGGGTGCGTAGTTTACATGCACACCGATCCGCTTCATTTGTTCACCCACTGCCCTGCCCATTTCATACACGATCTTATCATCATTCAGCGCACCCAGGGTTAATTGATAAGGAAATTTGATAACGCTGTCTAAACGCATTCCAAGGCCCCATTCTCCATCAATAGTAACAAGTAAAGGTGTTTTTGCAAGTGATTGATATAGATTAGTAAGGTTAGCCTGTCTTACCGGCCCGCCCTGGAAAAAACAAAGTGCCCCTACATTGTATTTTTGAATTTGATTGATGACGCCATTAACATGTTCAGAACCCAGGTTACTGTGTGCTCTGATAACCATTAATTGTGCAATTCTTTCATCTTTAGAAAGTGACTTGAACACGCTGTCAACCCATTTTTCTTTTGATAAAGAACTATTGTATTGAGCAAAAGAAAATGAAATAAAAAACAGGAAGAAAGAGGCAAGTAAAAGGTACTTCTTCATGAAGGCAAATTAATACAAATAGATTACCTGTGTTATATGTTACTGCCAAAGGCTTTATAAATTTCAATAACTAAAGGGTTTTTATCCGGATATTAATATCATGTGGAGCAAGTTCATCGCCACCAAAATAAGGATACAGTAAATAACCTTTTGCTAATGGTGTAGTGCTTGACCTGGGCAAATATTCTGTTATTTCATCCATAATAAAAGTATAGGTGGCCTCACCAACTTTAATACTGCAATTCACTTCTTTGCCAATGGTTACGCTACCCAATTCTTTTGATATCACAATACCATTATTATAAACATAAGCAAAGAGGCGTAAAGCATCATCACTCCACCGCCAGCCAAAACGGGCACTGAATTGATGATGGTGTGCATTGTTATCCGAAAAACCATAAAGCTTATTAATATCATATTGATTGATAGATAAAAAGCTCTGGTAAATAGCTGAACTATCAAATTTCACTGAAAATTTCAATTCTTCTGTCTCTATAGGTTTATATACATTGCCATCTGTAAATTGTTGTCCTGACCTGATAGTAAAAAGAGTAAAATAATTAGAGAGATCGAGGCGGGTTAAAGTGCTGTTTTCGAAAATAATATCAGGGGATTTTGAGCAATTGCAGAATAGTAATATAATAGCAACATAGCACAGGGCAGGCTTTTTCACAGGTTTGTGGATTTATGGCTAATGTAATAACTGAAGCCAAACTATCAAAGTATAAAGAGCTTAACATTTAATAAAATTTCATTTGCTACGAGGAAATCCTTAGAAAAATTTCTTTATCTGCTCCTTTCACTATTTTTGAAATTTACAAAGAGAGATACGTGGCTGATAGAATACAACTGCTCCCAGATCATATTGCCAACCAGATTGCTGCCGGCGAGGTTATTCAGCGTCCGGCGAGTGCAGTAAAAGAATTATTGGAGAATGCTGTAGATGCCAGTGCTACTTCCATAAAATTGCTCATAAACGATGGCGGCAAATCATTAATACAGGTGATAGACAATGGAGCTGGCATGAGCGAAACAGATGCCCGTATGTGTTTTGAACGGCACGCAACTTCCAAGATAAAAAACATTGATGATCTGTTTCATATACGCACCATGGGTTTCCGGGGAGAAGCATTGGCATCCATTGCCGCTGTATCACAAGTGGAACTGATAACTAAAAGAGAGCATGACGAAGCAGGCACTTACATTGAAATTGAAAACAGCCTTGTAATAAAACAGCACCCGGTTGCAGCTCAAACTGGTACAAGCATTGCCATGAAAAATCTTTTTTTTAATGTGCCTGCACGCCGCAACTTTTTAAAAACCAATACATCCGAAATGCGTCATATTGTTGACGAATTTACACGAGTGGCATTGGCTTTTCCAGGAATTTTCTTCTCTTTAACTAATAATGGCCAGGAGCTATTTCATTTGGAAGAAGGGAGCTTAAAGGGCCGTATTTTACAATTATTAGGTAATCATTACAACGCAAAACTGGTAAGTTTAAAAGAAGAAACTGATTACCTGAATATTTATGGTTTTGCAGGCAAGCCTGAGACAGCAAAGCGCACCAGGGGCGATCAATATTTTTTTGTTAACAACCGTTTTATTAAAAGCCCCTACCTCAACCATGCTGTGACGAATGCTTACCAGGATATGATTACACCAGATAGTTTTCCGGCCTATGTATTATTTATCGACCTTGATCCTGCAGTGGTTGATGTAAATGTTCATCCCACTAAACAAGAAATAAAGTTTGAAGATGAAAAAATTGTTTATGCGTTCATACAAGCAGCTATCAAACATGCCCTGGCTCAGTTCAGTATTACACCTACTTTAGATTTTGATTTAGATGCTTCTATACAACACCTTGATGCCATACAAAAACCTTTTACAGAAGATAAACAAACGGCTACAAGGTCATCATCCATTTTTCAAACCTTTATAGAAGCTAACCAGGCACATAAAATTGAATCGGGTAAAGAAGGCGATTTGAAACATTGGAATGAATACAAGCCATCCCCTCCCCCCAACCAAACTGATATAAGTGAGTCCGCCTTTTCTGTAACAGATCAGAGAGACTTGCTTCATGCGCCAAATTCATTGCAATCATTATTAATTGATGCAAAACCAGTTCAATTATTTAATACTTATATATTAATTACCGTTTCAAATAGTTTTTTGTTGGTACACCAGCAGTCTGCACATGAACGTATCATTTATGAGCAATTAGTTGATGCGATGAATGGAAAAGCAATTGCTACCCAACAAAGCTTATTCCCCGCCACTATTGATTTGATGCCCGCGGATTCGGTATTATTAACAGAACTGTTGCCCGATCTGCAACAAATGGGTTATAGTATTGAACCCTTTGGCAAGCACACGTTTCTTATGCAAGGCACACCAGCCGATCTGCAGGCAGGAAATGAAAAACAGGTGGTAGAAAAAATTATTGAGCAATACAAAAATTTTACACCCGAATTAAAATTATCAAACCGTGAGATGCTGATCCGCTCTGTTTCCTGGCAGCAAGCTATAAAAAGCGGCACGCCGCTTTCTGAAAAAGAAATGCAAAGATTGATCACTGACCTGTTTCAATGTAAGCAGCCTAATATTACGCCTAATGGCAAGCCAACATATACTGATTTTAAAAAGGAAAGCCTGGAAAAAATATTTGGTCGATAAACACGGTGTCAGACATCTAAAGATGTCAGACACATATATGATTAACAAGTCATGTGGGCTCAATTTTGTACCTTTCAGCAAAACGTGACGTATGAATGTAACATGGAAAGCAAAGAATGAAAAAACTTTGAAAGAAAAGATAAGAACAAATGAAGATGAAATTTCAAGGATTAATAATTACATGGAGAATTATTTTGCTACTGAAGATGAAACCAGGAAAATGCAGTTAAATATCAGTGCACTGGAATCTGCGAACAAAAAGTTAGAAAAAATGATTCCTTCAAATCTAAGCCCAGATCAGATCATCAAGATAACCAAGCCAAATCTTCCGGTAGCAGAAGAAAATTTCAAAAAAAATTCTGTTGGTGTGATTAAGTTACCATTTGCAGATGGAGATTCAACACGTCAAGCCACCTGGAAGTGGATATTAAATGAATGGCAATACACAGGGTATGAGTAACTAAACTTTCCTTGTCCCTTCCGATGGTTAATGTCGCTAACCTTCTTAGAAATTTTTTCTCACCCCTTGTAAAAAAGTTTCTACTGCCCTTCTGACATTTGTAGCGGATGAGGCCTGGTGATTATTGACCAATACAGAAAAAAGCAGCAGTTTGTTTTTTCGCGTGTACATAAAACCACTTAATGCTACTACACCTGAGAGGGTTCCGGTTTTTGCAAAAATAAAAGTGCTATCGTCTTTGTAATAGTTAGCTAATGTGCCGTCATTGCCGGTTGGAAAAATTTCTTTAACACGTTCCATTCCAAACTCATTCTTCATCTTATTTAAGATGGCAACAAAGTCCTGTGGCGTAAATAAATTATAGCGGCTCAATCCTGAACCATCAGCCCATCGGGGCTTTTGTGGAAGGTCTTTAAGATCTGTTTTTAAAATAGTATCAATAATCTTTGAATCGTTCATTATGCCCAGCAATTCATCACTTACCATCAGCAAAGACTGCTCTGCAAAGAAATTATCACTTCTATGCATCATGGGTTTTAACATCGAATCTGTCGGTTGAGAATGGATAGCTGCATATTTTGTTACCGAATCTTTATTTCTTAATGTTTTTTTAACCGATTTATTCAAAGTATCCTGTAACAACAAATAGATCGTCCCGCTATTATCTGTATAAAAAGGAATTTGCAACTCTCTCCCACGTTCCGTAGCAGTCTTAGCAAAAAAAGAATTCTCCGCTAACTTTCTTTCTATGGCGGATGGATAAGTTTTATAATCCAGTGTGCTGTCAAAATTAAAATTCCCTTTGAAAAAGTCCGGGACCACTGAAACATTTTGTATTGGTCCTTTAAAACGAACTACATTTCCATATACAGGCATAGCACTTCTTTCAGCCATATAAGCTTCGCTGTAGTCATTCCACGCCCAGCCACTCCCCCAGGCATCATCTTTCCAATTAGCGAGGCTTAAAACTATTTCCTTATCTGTATTTTTTAAAAAATCAAATACTCTTTGTCTTTCAAAATCGGGATGTAAAAAAGTAGGATCGCCTGTAGGATAAATAAAAATAATATCATCAGAAATTTCATATTTAATGCCGGGCAGGTTTTTTCCTAAGTATTTCATGGCCACGTAGCAGGTAGGAATTTTTGTATTGCTTGCCGGGATAAAATATTTATCGCCCTGGTGATTATACCAATATTTATTTGTTGCCGGTTCAAAAACACTAATGCCAACGTGGGCCGTTTGAAGTGATGCATTTTCAAGCACCATTTTTTGAGCAGACCTGTTTATCTTTTTGGATACGGAACAGGAAGTAAAAAATAAGCAATAGACAATAAGCATAAGGCAGCTCCTATGACGATGTGTATTCATTGAAAATTGAAAATTTTATTTATGGTCTTTCCTGTGCCCGCAGCCATCTTTCCGGGATTTCATTACTGCTGGCTAATAAATAATCTTTATAAGAGCAAGCAATAAAAGCTTTATCCGGTAACTGCATCCACCACCTGCCTGTCTTTTTACTTTGCAAAAAGACAGTTTCTACTTCTGCAAAAGCCGTATGGTATTCATTAAATGATTCTCTTTCATCAATGGTAACATCCCGATTGCCACGGCTTCGTCCATCAACCAGGTACCAAAGCATATGACTAATCTGTTTGGCAGTTAGCGATTCCTTATCATTTTCAGGTTGATAGCCATAAATACCGATACATAACATGTTAGGACTCATGCCTGCATATTGCATTAAAGTGCATGCTTCTTCACCATTTAAGCCGTTGGGCGAAATCGTATTTGAAGGCGCAAAGGCATGTGCCAGCGCAGCTATATCAAAAGATAACAATTGGCAATTGCGAATGACGGGTTCCATTTCCTCCAGCTTTTCTTTTACCGTTCCAACCCTGAAACAATCAAACCGGAATTTGTCCATCGTTTCCAGCATACGCGGGTGAACGAAATAACTTTGAAAAGCCAGATGATTATAATGGCGCATGTAATTTGGCTCTGCGGTAAACATTTCCATTAAAAACTTTTCGCTGCGTAATGGTGAATCAATATTTATATCGATCAATGCATCAATACCTAAAGCATCTATCGACTGCTTGTCATCAGCAAAGGCAAAATATTGCGCAAGCATCAGGTCATGGGAGCCACCTACAATGACAACGGTTTTACCAATATTCATTAATTCATGTATCACCATTTTAAGCGCTGCATGGGTATCTGCAAGGGCATTGCCGGTTTTTATATTGCCTATATCTCCTAATCTTACATCAGTATGCCAATAAAATAAGTTGAAAAATTCTTTGCGTACTTCATCTGCTGCATTGCTTATGGGGTACAGACCCGCACCCCGCTGCTCTCCACAACCCACTAATACAATTTGTACGTCATCTAAATCCGGAAATACTTCCTCATACACCTGGATAGTTTTCCCAATTTGACCTTCTCTATATCCGGCATCATTTGATAACTGTTCTTTGTTTACAGGAACCAAAAAATCAGTAATGTTTAAATAATCTGACATTGCTGCAAGATAAATAGTTTGAAGTTTGTCTGAAAGACTCCGTCGGAGAAGTTTTGTGTTTTTTCATTAGATGAACATTCCCCGAAATTTGCATTTAAATTCATTATATTGTTGAACACTTTACAAGCTGCTTAAAATAGATTCCGAAAATTCGTACCTCCTTAATAATTTGCTGTCCATAGCAAATGCTATCGAACCCGCTGTTATGTTCCTTACAAACAGCTTAATGTTGAAATGAGATATATTTTAACCAGCTTTTAAGAGTAAACTATCCACTTCCTTTTCATCTTCATTTAAAAAATAATGTATGGCACAGAAGCAGGATATTGATTTTACTTATACTTCGCTTGACAAAATTTTCCGCCTCAGCCTTGGTGAAACCGCTGATTTTAGCGGCGCAAGATATAATGGTGATTTTTCAATGACGCTTGAAAAGGCCCAGGAAGAAAAGCATAAGTTTATGGTTGATGAACTCCATATCGGGCAAGGGAGCAAGGTGCTGGATATGGGATGCGGATGGGGGCCATTTTTAAAATATATTAAAGAAAAAAGAGGCGCTGAAGGCATTGGACTTACTTTATCTGACGGGCAGTATAAAGCATGTAACAAAAACGGATTTGAAGTTTATCTTAAAGATGCCAGAACTGTTACACCCCAGGATTATGGAATATTTGATGCTATTGTATCGGTAGGCGCTTTTGAACATTTTTGCTCTGCTGAAGAATATAAAGCAGGGAAGCAGGAAAAGATATATAATGACTTTTTTAAAACTGTATCTGATCTTTTGCCTGTTGGTGGCAGGTTTTATTTGCAAACCATGGTTTGGGGCAAAAACATGATCGATTGTGATGAAAGAAATATTGACGCAGATAAAAATTCTGATGCTTACCTCATAGCATTAATGACAAAACATTTCCCTGGCTCCTGGCTGCCGTATGGATCAGAAATGATAACCCGCAATGCAGAACCATTTTTTAAATTGATAAATTTAAGCAGTGGGCGATTAGATTATATTGAAACCACCAACCAGTGGAGAAGAAGAATTAGAAAATTCAGGCTAAAAAAATATGCATTGTTCCTTAGTTTGATCCCTGAGTTTCTAAGAAATAATGAATTCAGGCATAAGTTTTCCGTGTATAGGAACGCTGCTAATAAAAAATGCTTTGAAAGAGAATTGATGGATCATTTCAGAATTGTATTTGAAAAAAAATAGAGATCCCCATCCCTTATGGGAAGCATCGGTTTTGACTTAACCAGTATTTCGTTTCTTAAGTCGGGAGGCTCGTTTCACTTCTCACGTTTCACGTCTCAAGGCTTACTTTTGCCGCTATAAGAAGTTTTATGCATTCCCATTTATCAGAGCAGGAAATTATTCGCAGAGAAAAATTAGAAGAACTGCAAAAATTAGGTATTGATCCTTACCCGGCGCCTTTGTATCCTGTAAACAGTTTTTCATCTATTATTAAAACTTCATTTACAGACGATACAAAAAATGATTTTGAAAATGTATGCCTGGCAGGACGCATCATGGGTGTACGTGATATGGGTAAGGCAAGCTTTGCAGAACTGCAGGACTCGCACGGACGTATTCAAATTTATGTACGTAAAGACGACCTGGCAAAAGATGGTGATAGCAGTTTGTATGATATTGTATGGAAAAAATTGTTGGATATTGGCGATTTTATAGGTATTAAAGGATTTGTTTTTCGCACAAAAATGGGAGAAATATCTGTGCACGTAAAGGAGCTGACTTTTCTTGCGAAATCATTACGGCCTTTACCCATTGTGAAAGAAACCGAGGGACAAACCTTCGATGCAGTTACCGACCCTGAATTTAAATACCGGCAGCGTTATGCAGATCTTGTAATCAATCCGGCCATAAAAGAAACCTTTATTAAACGCACTAAACTGATCAACGCCATTCGCAATTTTTTAAATGAGCATGGTGCGTTAGAAGTAGATACTCCCGTGTTACAAAGTATCCCGGGCGGTGCAGCAGCCCGTCCGTTTACGACACATCATAATGCCCTGGATGTTCCTTTTTACCTGCGTATTGCTAATGAATTGTATTTAAAAAAATTAATTGTAGGTGGGTTCGACTGGGTGTATGAATTCAGTAGAAATTTCCGCAATGAAGGGATGGATCGTACGCATAATCCTGAGTTTACCATTCTTGAATTTTACACCGCGTACAAGGATTACTTATGGATGATGAATGTAACGGAACGTTTAATTGAAACGGCGGCCACAGCAGTTTGCGGTAATGCCGAGGAAGTGCAGGTTGGTAAAAACATTATTTCTTTCAAGGCACCATATAAACGCATTACGATTTATGATGCCATTAAGGAACATACTGGCTTTGATGTAAGCGAGATGGATGAAACAGGATTACGTGATGTATGTAAAAAAATAAAAATTGATGTTGATCCTAATATTGGTAAAGGAAAACTGATTGATGAAATTTTTGGTAACCGTTGCGAAGCACATTATATACAGCCCACTTTTATTATTGATTACCCGGTGGAGATGAGCCCGCTGACAAAAAAACACCGCAGCAAACCTGGGCTGGTGGAACGTTTTGAATTGATCATTAATGGAAAAGAAATAGCCAATGCGTACACCGAATTAAATGATCCTATTGACCAGCGTGAACGGTTTGAAGAACAAGTAAAATTAATGGAGCGTGGAGATGTTGAAGCCATGTTTATTGATTATGATTTTTTGCGGGCATTGGAATACGGTATGCCCCCAACTTCGGGCATTGGTTTTGGCATTGATCGCCTGTGTATGTTATTAACCAACCAGCCATCAATACAGGATGTATTACTGTTTCCGCAAATGCGGCCGGAACGTTGGAATGAAAACGAAACTTCTCAAATTGACGCAAATGCACCAGTATGAAAGTAACCGGATTTTCTTTTATAAAGAATGCAGTACAGTTTCAATATCCCATTGTTGAAGCCATTCAGTCAATCTTACCGCTTTGCGATGAAATGATAGTAGTAGTGGGTGATTCAAACGATGGCACCCGCGAATTAGTGACTGCTATTCAACAAAAAAAAATACATATTATCGATTCAATTTGGGACAATAGCCTGAAAGATGGCCGTGTACTGGCTGTTGAAACAGATAAAGCATTTAAAAAAATTTCTCCTGATACTGATTGGTGTTTTTATATACAAGGGGATGAAGTAGTGCATGAAGATGGATATGCAGAAATTATAAGCGCCATGGCTAAATGGAAAGACACTAAAGAAGTGGATGGATTACTTTTCAAATACAGGCATTTTTATGGCTCTTATGATTATACCGGCGTATCCTCACGGTGGTATAAAAACGAAATAAGGGTTATCAAAAATGATAAAAACATTTTTTCTTACCGTGACGCACAAGGTTTTAGAAAGGGAAATAATGAAAAACTAAGAGTGAAACCGTTAAATGCTTACATCCATCACTATGGTTGGGTGAGACAGCCTAAAACAATGCTGGCTAAACAAACGAATTTTGAAAATTATTTCGACGCCAGTTCAAAAAAAGAAATCAAACAAACCCTTGACGGAGAATTTGATTATAACGAAATAGATGCCCTCGAAAAGTTTACAGGAACACATCCCGCAGTAATGAAGCAATACATTGAAAACCACAACTGGCAGTTTGATTTCGATCCTTCTTCTAACAAAATAAGTTTGAAAGAACTTTTTAAAAACGGTATTGAAAAACTAACAGGCAAACGCCCGTTTGATTATAATAATTACAAGATCATTTAAGAAAACTAAGTGCAGCAACACGAATTATATTGCATTACACAAATGGGAACATATTCTCAACCTTAATTCGTAATTCATAAAAAATTCGTGTTATTAACTTACAAACTATCCGGCAGTGAATCCGGATTGAATTCTTGTAAAAGATAATCTTTTCGCTTTAGTTCAAAGTTCCGGCCGAGATATAATTTTTTTACCTGGTCATCATCTGCTAATTCTTCTGCAGTGCCGTGTTTAAATATTTTTCCTTCTATTAAAAGATAGGCTCTGTCGCAGATAGAAAGTGTTTCAGTTACATTGTGATCAGTAATGAGGATCCCAATATTTTTGAATTTCAGTTTCGCTACTATCGCCTGTATATCTTCTACCGCAATCGGGTCAATGCCTGCAAAAGGCTCATCTAATAAAATAAATTTAGGATCTACTGCCAGCGCCCGTGCAATTTCTGTGCGTCGGCGTTCGCCACCACTCAATATATCTCCGTTATTCTTACGTACATGCTGCAATCGAAATTCATTTAACAAGGTTTCAAGCTTTTCTTTCTGGCTGTTTTTGGAAAGCCTGGTCATTTCCAGCACTGCCAATATATTATCTTCCACACTTAGCTTTCTAAAAACAGAAGCCTCCTGCGGCAAATAGCCAATTCCTAATTGTGCACGCTTATACATGGGAAGCTTGGTAATGTTGGTCTCATTCAAAAAAACCTCGCCTTCATCCGGCTTTATTAAACCAACAACCATATAGAAAGTGGTGGTTTTTCCGGCCCCATTAGGTCCAAGCAGGCCAACAATTTCACCTTGATTTACTTCAACCGATACGTGATTAACAACCACACGGTTCCGATATTGCTTTAATAAATTATTGGTATGTATTCTTATATTCAATCTAAGCTTTCGGTAAAAATAAGATGAAAGCTGGTTAGCCTACTTTATAACGCTACTCTTTTGTATTTAGTTAACGCTGCATTATGTTTGCACCTCGTTATGAAAGTCACCGATCATATTAATAATGGGCAAAGCACCGGCATTTCTTTTGAAATTTTGCCTCCATTAAAAGGTAAAGGCATTAACGCATTATGGGAACACCTTGATCCTTTAATACAATTTAAACCTGCATTTATAAATGTTACTTACCACCGCAGTGAAAGTATGTTTAAGAGAAAGGCGGATGGAACATTTGAAAAAGTAGAAGTACGTAAACGTCCCGGCACCGTAGGTATTTGTGCCGCTATCATGAACAGGTATAAAGTAGATGCGGTGGCGCATCTTATCTGTGGAGGTTTTAGTAAACAGGAAACAGAAGATGCTTTGATTGACCTGAATTTTTTAGGCATTGATAATGTGTTGGTTTTGCGAGGTGATGCACCCAAGAATGAAACTTTTTTTGAACCAGAACCTGATGGCCATAAATATGCAATTGATTTGATGCAGCAGGTTATCAATATGAATAATGGTATTTATATTGAAGAAGATTTAAAAAATGCCGTAAAAACATCTTTTTGTATTGGCGTGGCTGGTTATCCCGAGAAACATTTTGAATCGCCTAACCTGCAAACTGATTTAAGTTTTTTAAAAGCAAAAGTTGATGCAGGCGCTGAGTATATTACCACGCAAATGTTTTTTGACAATAAAAAATATTTTGAGTTTGTAAAAAATTGTAATGCAGCAGGCATTCATGTGCCCATCATTCCGGGGCTAAAACCACTGAGCACTAAAAAGCAATTGACAGTGATCCCAAGAATGTTTCATGTCGATATACCTGAAGAACTTTCCAACGAAATATTAAAATGCAAAACAGATGGTGATGTAGAAATAGTGGGTACGGAATGGTTATTAAAGCAATCAAAAGAATTAAAAGAAGCAGGTGTACCCGTACTTCATTACTATACTTTGGGTAAGCATGTGATGGTAGCTAATGTGGTGAAAGAGATTGTGTAAAAAGGTGAGTGGTGAATGGGCAATTGTGAATGGTGATTTGATTTTTTGTATCGTTCACATTAGATGATTAGGAATAATTCAGCTAAAATTTGTTATTAATTTCACTTTAGACTTCGCAATAAATCATTCCAAACCTTTTGATCAACGGTAACCGGGTATTTCTTTTTTAATTCCTTTAACCATTTTTTTTCTAATTCCTGCTGATAATCATTAATTACTAATCCTTTTGCTTCGGAAAAGTTTCGCTTGACCGTTTGAGGATAATAATTAATAATATACGCAAATGAAGCAGTATTGTCTGAAGTGTTAACAAGCGGAGCAGTTATGGCGCCGGTTTTTAAAACTGTTTTATTACCATTGGGAATTTGGGTTATTTCAAACCGGGCTGAGTCAACAGCTATTTTTTCACCAAATTCATCTGACAGGGCTTTCCATCTGGGTGACGCACTCATTCTTTTTCTTAGCTCATTGGCGGTAGCTACATCACTCGTGTAAAAAATAATGGCGTCAGCACTTTTATTCCAAACATATTTTGATTCATGTTGTTTGAAATAATTTTCCAATACAGCAGTATCAGATTGGGCAGGTCCCCACACCTCCTGTTGCATTATATCAAAAAATAAATTGCCTTCGCTGAATTCTTCGATCTGTGATTTGAAATCAGGATTAAAATTTTCGAGGTTTTCCTTGTAGTAATCCATTATGAAAGCCGCTAAAAATTCATCCCACAACACATCATAAGTTTTTACGCCACTGCCATCATTTTTATAACGATTCATTCGTGCATAAGTGATCCAGTCTTTAAATGTGATTTGCTTTTCCTTTAATTGAAATAAGGTTGTTTGATTGGTTATGGTTCCCGAATCGGCGTTGGCGTTATTAGTTAGTATGTTGTCTGAAGTTTTTAAAAAGACAACCTCATTATAATTCAATTTCTTATAGCCTGCCTGCGTCATTACTTTTTTGACGAAAGCGGCTTTAGCAGTATTCATACGATCACTTGCTACCACTTTTTCACCCAAAGCCTTCAGCGTTTTATCGTCCATCTTAACGTTAACGGGCGCACGGTCTATACGTTTTAAGATATGCCATCCATGGGCAGTAAGAAAAGGTTTGGCGATGGCGCCATTAATTGGTAAAGCAAAAGCAGCAGCTTCAAAAACAGGATTGTACTGGCCGACTTCCAGGTCGGGCATCTGACCATTAGTTGAAGAGGAATAAGCATCGTTACTAAAGGCGGTAGCCAGTTTTCCAAAATCGTCGCCTTTTTGTAACCGGCTATATATAGAATCAGCCAGCGCTTTTGCTTCTGCCTTAAACGAATTGCCAGCATCGGGAGGGACAGCAATAAGTATCTGTGCAGCCTTAATTTTACCCAAAGCTTTTCGTTCATTTATATTTTTAAAAATATGATATCCGCTTTTTGATTTGTAAAGGCCGGATAGTTTGCCAGCGATCGTTTTATAAGCCAAATTTTCTAATTCATAAGGCAATGTAAAGACGGTTATGTAACCAATATCACCTCCATTATCTTTTACAGATGGATCATCAGAATATTTTTTTGCAACTGCTGCAAAATTCTCTCCTTGTTGTAATTTTTTGTAAGCGTCTGATGCTTTTTGCCTGGCAGCCGTGGTGTCTGCCTTGTCATTGATTGCAATAAATATATGATGTAAGTGAATGTCTTTTTGAGAACGGCTAAATGCTTCTTCTGTTAACTTTTTAATGCTTTGTTCATCATTTAAATATGCAGGTATTATTTGCGCCCGAAGGTTTTGCAGATCATCAACCAATCGCGGCAACGTATCATAACCCTTTGCTTTCGCTTCCTTTATTTTTAATCTTGATGCTATATATAAATC
>Ga0136621_1000246_pt1 | contig 20450 bp, 20 predicted proteins | sample AntDryUQ445A2306_FD_104673 | JGI IMG/M metagenome (GOLD analysis project Ga0136621, IMG submission 104673) | Polar desert sand microbial communities from Dry Valleys, Antarctica - metaG UQ445A (23.06) | ecosystem: Environmental > Terrestrial > Soil > Desert | place: Antarctica: Dry Valley...
GGCCACGACCTCGCCCCCGAGTCGCGCTTCGGCCACATCGCGACCGAGCGCTGGGCCGGGCGCCAGCTCGACCTGGGGTCGCGGCCCGACCTCGCCGAGCTCATCCGCGCGATCGACGGGCAACGCACCGCCGATGGCGCACCTGCGATCCGCCGGCTGCGGTTCGTCACGAGCCACCCGTGGGACCTGTCGGATCGGCTGATCGCGGCGATGGCGGACTGCCCATCGGTCTGCGAGCACCTCCACCTGCCGGTCCAGTCGGGTGACGACAGCGTGCTGCGCCGGATGGGCCGCCAGTACACGGTCGAGCACTACCTCGAGCGGCTGGCGCGGATCCGCGAAGCCGTGCCCGGGATCGCGATCTCGACCGACGTCATCGTCGGCTTCTGCGGCGAGACCGAGGCCCAGTTCGAGGCGACGCTGCGCCTGCTCGAGACGGTCGGCTACGACCAGGTGTTCGCCGCGGCGTACTCGCCCCGGCCGGGCACGCCCGCCAGCCGCCTCGCCGACGACGTGCCACCGGCCGACAAGCGCCGCCGGCTCAACACGCTGCTCGCGGTCCAGGAGGCGATCGGGCTGGAACGGAACCGGGCGTGGCTCGGCCGCGAGGTGGAGGTGCTGGTCGAGGCCGTCACGCCGCCCAGGTCGCACGACCACGATGCTCCGAGCGCGCGAAGCCAGGTCTCCGGTCGAACCCGGCACCACAAGCTCGTGCATCTCGACGGAGATGCGTCACTGATCGGGCGGCTCGCCACGGTCCACGTTGTCCACGCCGGCCCCTACGCGCTGCGGGGCCTCGTCGCGCTGTCGTGACGGCCCGCCTGTAACACGCCGTGTTCCAAGCGACCGCCGGGATGTCCTTCCTCGGTCATACGGAACCGCATATATGTGCCAGGTGGCGGAGGAGCGGACCATCGATCGTCGCTTGGAACTTCCGGGTGTTACAGGTCGGCCCGAGGCGTGACGATGCCGCCGTTGCTCGTGATAGCCGGCCCAACGGCGACGGGCAAGACGGAGCTCGCCATCCGGGTCGCGGAGGCGTTGCGGGCTGAGGGCACGTCCGCCGAGATCATCTCGGCCGATTCGCGACAGGTGTACCGCGGCCTCGACATCGGGACGGCGAAGCCGGGCGCCGAGGACCGGGCCCGGGCGCCGCACCACGGCCTCGACCTGGCAGAGCCCGACCAGCCGTTCAGCGTCGCCGACTTCGCCGAGCATGCGCGCGACGTCCTCGCCGCCCTGGCCTCCCGGGGCGGGCTCGCGATCCTGGCCGGCGGGAGCGGCCTGTACCTGCGCACCATCGCCCGCGGCCTCGACACGGAGGCGCTGCCGCACGACGCGGTCGTGCGCGCCCGCATCGAGAGCGAGCTGACGCAGGGCGGCTTGCCCGCGGCGGCCGGCAGGCTCGCGATCATCGCGCCGAGCAGGGCGGCCCGAACCGATCTGCGCAACCCGCGCCGCGTGGCCCGGGCGCTCGAGCTCGCGGAGCTGATCGGCGACGGTCCGCCTCCGCCGGCCCGCGGCTACGACGGTCCGGTCGCCTGGCTGGGGCTCGATCTGGAGCCCGCCACCCATGCCAGCTGGATCGCGGCCCGCGCCCGCGCCCAGTTCGACGCCGGTCTCGCGGACGAGGCGCGCGTCCTGCGCGAGCGCTACGAGCCCTCGTCACCGGCGTTCAGTGCGATCGGCTATCGCGAGGCGTGGGCGCTGCTCGACGGCGACGTCACGCGCGAGCAGGCGATCGACCAGGACGCCAAACGCAACGTGGCCTTCGCGAAGCGCCAGCGGACCTGGTTCCGCGCGGAGCCCGAAATCGAGTGGCTCGACGCCCGCTCCGACGCGCTCCCCCGGTCCCTCGAGATCGCGCGGCGGCTCCTGGTCGGGGGCTGAGGGTATCCTGCAGCCATGTCCCGATCGGAGCTCGTCGAGCTTACCCCGCCCCAGGAGAAGGCCTTCCTTGTCGCGGTCGACACCGGTGGCGATGCCGGCTGGTCGGCCGAGGACTCGCTCGCCGAGCTGGCCAGCCTTGCGCTGACCGCGGGCGCCGACGTGGTCGGGGCCGAGTGGCAGAATCGCCGCCACGTCGACCCGAACTGGTACGTCGGCAAGGGCAAGGCCGAAGAGCTCCTGCAGGCCAAGAACGAGACCGGATTCGACGTGCTCGTCGCCGACGACGAGCTGTCGCCCGGCCAGCAGAAGGCGCTCGAGTCGCTGCTCAACGTCAAGGTCATCGATCGCAGCCGGCTGATCCTCGACATCTTCGCCCAGCACGCGCAGACCCACGAGGGCCGCCTCCAGGTGGAGCTCGCGCAGCTCGAGTACCAGCTGCCCCGGCTGACCCGGCTGTGGACCCACCTGTCGCGCACGGGCGGCGGGATCGGCACGCGGGGACCGGGCGAGTCCCAGCTCGAGACGGACCGCCGGCTCATCCGCGACCGCATCAAGAAGATGAAGGAGCGGGTCGACCAGGTCCGGCAGCAGCGCGCGACGGCGGCCCGGGGGCGCGATCGGCGGCTGATGCCCACGGTCGGCATCGTCGGCTACACCAACGCGGGCAAGTCGACGCTGCTCAACACGCTCGTCGGCTCCGAGGTGGCCCGCGCTGAGGACAAGCTGTTCGCCACCCTCGATCCCACCTCCCGGCAGGTGAAGCTGGGCGACGGGCAGACCGCCATCGCCACCGACACCGTGGGCTTCATCCACAAGCTCCCGCACCAGCTCGTCGACGCCTTCCGCGCCACGCTGGAGGAGGTCAACCGGGCCGATGTCCTGGTCGAGGTCATTGATGCGTCGGATCCGCACTTTGCCGAGCACCGGACGACGGTTCAGACCGTCCTCGACGAGCTCGGCGCAGGCGACAAGCCGCGGCTGGTCGCGTACAACAAGGCGGACCTCGTCGAGGCGGCCGCGCGGAACGGCGAGGCGCCGGCTCCGGCGATCGCCGGCTCGGTGCTCGTCTCGGCGCTGACTGGGTTCGGGATGGAGACGCTGCGAGCCGAGATCGCGGCGCTGCTCGCGTCGCTGTGGGAGGACGTCGACCTGGCGCTCCCGTACACGGCGGGCGAGCTGCTTGCCCGGATCCGCGAGCGCGGGACGATCGAGCTCGAGTACGGGGAGCGCGACGTCCGGGTCCGCGGGCGGATCAGCCCCTCGCTCGCCGGCGAGCTCCGGGCCGTGTCGGCGCGGTGGTCCGAGTCGCTCGACGCCGGCGACGGGGCGAACGGGACGGGCGCTCAGCCATCACCCATCGGGAGCGCCGCCGAGCGATGACCGGCTGGCTCCGGCGGGCGGGCCGGGGCCGCCTGCCCGACGGGTCGGTGGTGACATGGTCGGTGGCCGAGGGTACCCGGGGCCGGCGCTGCCGGTGGACCGTGGCCGTCGGCGACCGGTTGCAGATCGCGGGACTCGTGGAGCTCGACGGGCAGGGACACCTCGCGCGGCTCGAGATCGGTACGGCAGCCGGTCAGCTCACCCTGCACCCCGAGGGCGCCGGCTCGATGCTCGGCAATGTCGTCACGCACGAAGGGGTCCAGCCGGTCGCGCTGGCCTGGAACCCGGGGTGGGGGATCGGGCTGCCGGCCGACCCGTTCGGGTCCGCGCTGTGCGCGTGGGCGGGTGTCGGCCTGGTCATCGAGCCGAGCCTCGCCTGGTGGACGGGCGCCGCCGACATCGAGACCCTCGCGGTCGACGACCGCGGCCTCCCGCTGCTCCAGGGCGCGACCGAGTGGCCGCTGGAGGAGTAGGGGACCCTCTTGAGTCCCGCCGCGTGCCTCCCCAGCACTCAGATTGTGGACAACATGTGGATAACCCGTCCAAATCGGGCTCGGTCGCGCGAAAAGACGTGGACAACCGCCTTTCGCACGCCTGCCGGGTCGGCTATCGTCGGACATGCCCGAAGGGGCCTCGAACGACTAGCGATCTGATCGGTGTTTACATTGATTGGAACGCACAGCGTGCGACGGTTCCTTTGGGCGTTTTGCTGTGCCCGACGCGATGCGAAGAGCTCCACGAGCTACGTGGACAGGATGTGGAAGACCGTTGATAACTCCCGGCGCCGGGACCGAAACTCGTGGATAAACCGGGTGGCGCCCAGGCCAGGAGTCGGATAACGTAGGTCTTGCCCGAAGGGGCCACGGACCGCACCGAACGGACCGGCTGGTGCTTGCATCAGTTGGGCCGAAACGGACGGACTGGCGGTTCCTTCGGGCGTTTCGTTGTCCCGGGCAGGGGCACAGCGCCCGGCGGCGCCCGTACCCGGGCCGCTACCATCCGGCCCGAATGGTCTTCTCCTCCGTCACGTTCCTGTTCTTCTTCCTGCCCGCCACGATCTTCCTATACCACCTGCTGCCGCGACCGGCCCGCAACCCGCTCCTGGTCCTGGCCAGCCTCCTGTTCTACACGTGGGGGACCGGCGCGCTCGTCCTGGCACTGATCGCCTCGATCGCGGCCAACTACGCGTTCGGGCTGTGGATCGAGCGCTTCGCGGAGCAGGGAAGGCGTTCGAGCGCCCACGCCGTGCTGGCCGTCGCCGTGGCCATGAACGTCGGCCTGCTCGCGTGGTTCAAGTACGCGAACTTCGCGGTCGACACGGGCAGCGCGCTCCTCGGTGCGCTCGGCGGCAGCGCGCTCGTCTGGCAGGACATCATCCTGCCGATCGGGATCTCGTTCTACACGTTCCATTCGCTGAGCTACCTCGTGGACCTGCTGCGGGGCACGGCGAGACACCTCGCGAACCCGATCGACTTCGCGCTGTACATCACGTTCTTCCCGCAGCTCGTCGCGGGACCGATCGTCCGCTTCCACGAGATCCGCGACCAGCTCGTGCGGCGGCAGGAGACGAGCGGCCTGTTCGCCGCCGGCGTCTACCGCTTCGGCCACGGCCTCGGCAAGAAGGTGATCATCGCGGACACGGTGGCGCCGATCGCCAACGCCGCGTTCGCTACCCCGACCGGCGAGCTCAACACGGCGACCGCGCTGATCGGTGTCGTCGCCTACACCGTCCAGCTCTACTTCGACTTCAGCGGCTACTCGGACATGGCCCTGGGACTCGCCCAGATGTTCGGCATCCGACTGCCCGAGAACTTCAACCGGCCGTACGCGGCGCGCTCGGTGACCGAGTTCTGGCGGCGCTGGCACATGTCGCTCTCGCGCTGGTTCCGCGACTACCTGTACATCCCGCTGGGGGGCAACCGCGGCTCGAGCGCGGCGACGTACCGCAACCTCATCATCGTGTTCCTGGTCACGGGCCTGTGGCACGGCGCCAACTGGACGTTCGTCGTATGGGGCGCCTATCACGGCGCACTGCTGCTCGTCGAGCGGGTGACAGGGGTCGGCCGGCTTGAGCGCGAGGGCCCTTGGGCGCTCCTCGGCCAGACACGGACCGTCATCCTCGTCATGTTCGGCTGGATCCTCTTCCGCTCGGTCGACCTCCCGTACGCCGCCGGCTACGTGAACGCGCTGCTCCGACCCGTCGGCGGGCTGACGCCCGATGTCGCGCTCGCGCTCGACCCGCTCGCTGCCGTCGCCCTCGCGATCGGCGTCGCATCAATTGCGATCCCGCGCTGGTGGGTGACGGGCGTGCGGCTCGAGCAGGCGTCATCGTGGACGGTTCGTGGCCTGCGGCTCGCGACCGTGGGGGTCGTGCTTCCGGTGGCCCTCGTCTTCATGATCTCGGGCACGTTCAGCCCGTTCCTGTACTTCCAGTTCTGAGCGCATGACCAGCCCTGACCTCCCGTTCGCACCCGAGGACCAGCGTTCCGCGCGCGACCCGAGCCGCCGTCTGTCGGCCGGCACGTGGCTGGACCGGCTGGTGCCGTCGGGTTCGTCATCGGGCTGTTCATCCCCGCGATCGCGCTCTCCGCCGGAATCCGCTCCGCCGACATCGAGAACCGGAACCTCGCCCAGCCGCCCGCGCTGCGCGCCGAGGCGCTGGCCGATCCCGGGTTCTACGCCGCCCTCGACGAGTTCATCAGCGATGCGTTCCCGTTCCGGGCGGCCGCGGTCCGGACGATGGCACGGCTCGACTACCGCGTCCTTGGCGGCTCCACGAACCCCAAGGTGACCGTCGGGGAAGGGGAGTGGCTGTTCCTGACCGAGGAGCTCCGGCCGCGCTGCGAGCTCGGGGCGGAGGAGCTGCTGGCGCGGGTTGACCGCGTGGCCGCCGCGCTCGAGGCTGCCGGCCTCGAGTTCCGCTACGTCGTCGCGCCGGACAAGCACGCCATCTACCCGGAGAAGCTCGGCGACCTGGCGATCGGGACGCCGTGCACGGATCTCGCGCGCGACGCGCTCCGAGCGGGGATGCGGGCGCGCCCGGGCCGCGCGGTCGAGCTGTGGACCGACCTCCTGGCCGCGCATGCGGCCGGGCCGCCCGTGCCGCTGTACTACGAGCAGGACGCCCACTGGACGCCGCACGGGGCGCTGCCGGGCATGGAGGCGCTCGTGGAATCGCTCGCGCCGGGCACCTGGGATGATGCGGAGGTCGTCATCGCCCGCGTCCACCTGCGCAACTCGGACCTGGCCACGCTGATCGGGCTGCCGCGGGTCGAGGAGACGCCGCTGATCCGGATGCGACTGGGCGTCGGCGTCAAGGTTGACAAGGCGGTCATCGAGCCGGGCGTCGAGATCACCAACACCCGCGACATCCCGTGGTACACGGTCACGACCGACCAGCCCACCGTGCCCGGCCGCACGCTGTTCGTCTACGACAGCTTCTACGCCAACATCGCGGGCCATCTCGTGCCCTGGTTCGAGGAGAGCGTGTGGGTCCACCGGGGCGACCTCTTCGACTTCCCCGCGATCGCGGGGCTGCTGCCGCGCTTCGACAACGTCGTCTTCCAGCGCACCGAACGGTCGGCCTACCTCACCGACCCCGCGCACGATCTCAGGACGGTCGTGGAGGCGCAGCGCTGAGCGCTCTTGACGCCCCACGCCGGACCGTAAGGAAGCGCCCGCCAACTCGTTCACACGATGGGCCCCGTGGCGCTGTAGCGCTGCTCGGCAAGCCCCACATAACTTCCGATAAGGTGAGTTATGTCCGTTAGTCCTCCGCGCGGGGGCGTGCTCCGGCATCTGGCAGGCATCGATTGGATTGGTAAACTGACCGTACGCCGTGGGGTTGTGATCGATGGCTAAGAACACTGGTCGTGGTCACCGAGTTGGTGTCGTCAAGGGCCGGACGCAGTTCAAGGGACCCGGTGGACACGCCGTCAAGCGTGACGCCAAGACTGGTCGGATCTTGGACGTCAAGAGCGACAAGAAGCCGTTCAAGGGGATCCGCAACGAGAAGTAGCCCTACGCGATATTCGGCCGGATCAGTTCCAGGCCGAGTTCTAGAAGGCGATCGCAGTTCCTACCCGAAGCCCTCAGCGTTGCGACGCGGTTGTCGGCAAGCCAAACGTCCATGCTGAGTCGCGACTCGTCACCCGCCGTTCTGAGATCGAAGTGAGTCGAGTTCAGGATCCAATGCCGAACGCTGCTGCGCAGGGGGACGATGTCGATCTGGTCCGAGGGTTCCTCGGCGACTTGCGCCTCCGAAACGAAGTCCGCGGTAAAGGCGAACAGAGACTCATAGACGCGTCCGGCCTCTTGCGAGATGTATTCGCTGGCGAACACCGCACTGGGCTCGGTCCCGAGGATCAACTCGCACCTCGCGGCAAGAACCTCGAGACGAAATCTCAAGGTCTCAGTCAAACCCAGCGAATCTAGGTACGCAACTGATCGGTTGTTCACTTCGGGCCTTCCTGCCTCAGATCCATGATCAAGCCTTCCATGTGGTGGGCTAAGTGACCCAGATAGGTTGTGCGAAACGCATCGCTGAGGTAGTCCCACTCGGGCGCGTCGGGGGCTGGATCGGTCGACCTCCGCCGCTCGTCGTAGTACTTATGCAACAGCTCTTGGATCACGTCCTTTACCTGCGTCGTTACCTGAACCTCAACTCGGGCTCTAACAGAGTCGGTGTCGAAAGTCGCCTTTGGGACTTCATAGCGGCCGACAATTGAAACGTGGGCGGCGTAGTACCCCTCGCGTGTAGCTTGAAGGGTCGAGGTCGGGCGCCATCGGGTACCTTTCGCGGCCGATTGAAGGAGGTCCACTACCCCTTCCACCCCATCAAGGTACCTAACGACAATCCTCGTTCGGACCGCGTCGCCGATCTGGATGAGCCAGTGTTCCGGTGTGAGCCACCCACCCACGGGTGGGCGTGGCCACCTGTTGTTCTCCGTGACGTTCCGGCGAAACGTCTTCTGCCAGAACGATGCCCAGGGCTTGTCGATCATGTCTGGGACGACGGAACTGGTCAACAGGAACCCGGTATCAACGTAGTACTCGGACTCGAGCTCGGGGAGCATGGTGAGCACGTTCTTCCAGTAGCGCCCCGATTCGAACTGCCGCAGGATGGATGCAACAACGCGGCGGTACTGATCCTCGGCTTGCGCCGATCGGACATTGAAGCCATCCCACATCCAGTCCTCGTACTCGTCGAGGTTTGCCGGCCTGGATCCAGGGTCCGTCACGGTTCGCTATCTCCGCCTGCGGGTCGCCGGTTTCCCGTGTACAAGACGCTCGACGACTTCGCGGTCGGACCGCTGGTTCGCGCGGCGCGCTTGGGTCGCGTCGGCGATGATCTGCTCGCTCGTGCCCTGGAGAAGTGCAATGCCCCTACCACCCGTTCTCGTCCCAATCGGCGGCTCAGGGGTTGACTATGCCAGTCGCCGCGGGCTCGGCGATCAGTGACCGAGAACCGTATCGATCCCGGCGAGGACCAGGTCGAGCTTGGACGATGAGAGCTTGCCCGTCCGCTCGGTGAGGATCGACCTGTCCAGCGCCACCAGCTGCGAGACGTTCGCCACGGAGTCGCGGGTGAGGCCTGTCGAGCGTGAAGCCAGGCGGACGTTGCCGGGCGCGGTCGCCCAGCGCAGGTTGCTGGTGAGAGGAACCGCGACGACGGTGCGCAGTGAGCTTCGGTTGAAGCTGTCGCCCTGAACCACGACGACGGGTCGCCGGAAGCCGGCAGCAGAACCGACGGGTTCGGCGAGGTCCGCCCACCACACATCGCCCTGGGAGATCACCACTCGGTGGACTCGAGCGTGCGCCGGCTCGCCACCGATAGGAAGGGATCGGCCCCGTCGCCGACCTCGGCGATGACACGGTCGAGCGCGTCGACGACCTCATCGGGCGAATGGCGTGCCACATATTCGCGAAGCGCGGCGCTGTAGACCTCGCTCCGCGACCGACCCTCTCGACGGGCCAGACGCTCGGCTCCCTCGAATACATCATCTGGAACGGACACCGCGGTTTTCATACCGGGAGTATAACGCTCACTTGACACGCGTCGCGTTGGCGCCACGGCGGGCTGCTGACCGTGGCACATGTGCTACAGTCCGGCGATGACGGACGTCGGGACACGCGAGCTCCGGAACAACACCCGAGCTCTGCTCGCACGCGTCGAAGCCGGTGAATCCATCCGGATCACGATCGACGGACGACCGGTGGCGATCCTGCAACCGACTGGTCGGTCCCGCTGGATGTCCCGCGACGCGTTCGTCCGGCGCCTCCTGAGCCGCCAGGCGGATCCCGGTCTCCGCGAGGAGCTGCAGGAGCTCGCGCCGGACACGACCGACGACCCGCCCCTCGGATGAGCGACGGCCTGGCCGACACGTCGATCTTTATCGCGACCGAGAGCGGGCGGCGGATCGATCATGATGCCCTGCCCGACAACCTCGCTGTGAGCGTCATCACGATCGGCGAGCTGCGGGCAGGCGTCCTCGCGGCGAGCACCACCGACATTCGTGATCGGCGGCTGTCGACGCTGACCGCAGCGCTCGGGCTCGAGCCCGTCCCCGTCGACGAGGCCGTGGCCGAGGCCTGGGCAGCGCTCAGGGTCCGTCTCCGAGACGCCGGCCTGCGCATGGCGGTAAACGACTCGTGGATCGCGGCAACGGCCATCGCGCTCGAGATCCCGGTCGTGACGCAGGATCGCGATTATCTCGAGATCTCGGGGTTGTCGGTCATTCGGGTATGACGGGTGGCGCGTCTCTCGCAAAGCCCTCGTTCGGGTCATTGTCCGCCTCGCGCGCGTCGTCGAACATCCGGAGCATGTTTCGGTTCGACGCTAGGTAGTAGGCCTCCCGCTCCCTATCGCTCATCTGGACGAAGCGGGCCACCCCTGCTCGGTCGGCATCGGCCTGCGATTGACCTGCGGTGCGTAGTTCGACGTCCCTACGCCTCCCAGCTGCGGCTGCGAACGGAACAAAGTAGGCATCGAGCGACTCGGCCGTGCTGCCGTACTGGTTGGCGCCGACGAGGAAGTCGCACACCACCTCGCGCGCCCTCGCGATCTCGCCGCGACGTCCCCGCCAGCGGGAGTCGGCGAGGGTCAAGTCGAACAGCTCGACTGCGCGCTCAAGGGCGGCTGCAAGGCGCTCCTCCTTGCCCGATGACTTGGCGCGCGAGGCGCGGCCAACCTCGCTGCCGATGTTGGCAAGTTGCTCCAGCAGCGAAAGCTCGGTCCACCGACCCGCCGAGAGGCCGGCGTGAACAGGCGCGGTCACGCTCGCACCAGCCTGTCGACCACATCGGTGATCGCTTGACGGATGGCCGGATCTTCGACATCGCGCGAGCGGTTTCCCTTGCTCGGACGGACGTTGATCATCGAGTCGAACTCGAGCCAACCCGCGTCGCCGTACTCCGAGGGATACAGGTTGATACCCCACAGGTGCGGCCGCAGTGACCCATCGTCGAGCAGGATGGCTTCCTCGTCGGCGTGCAGCTCGCCTCCGAGAGCCATGATGTTGCGCTCGACATCCACGACGGCCTTGACGAGGTCCCCGAACAGGTTCTCTGCCAGGCCCTGCAGATGCGCGAGCGTCACTTCGTCGCGCACGATCTCGATCGGGGGCGAGGCAATCATCCGACGCCGAACACCTTCATGACCTCGTCGCCGTAGTGGTTGATCACCTTGACCGCGACCTTGCCTGTCTTCGGGCGCGGGAACGGCCGCGAGACGTTCGAGTTGACCGTCGCCCAGGCCTCGTCGCTGATGTCGGCCCGGAGCGCACGCCGGAGCTTGTCGTACGGGTCATCGGCGCCGGTGAAGTACGCGTGGCGCACGAAGAAGGCGTCGCCGTCGTAGTTGGTGTCGAGGAACCAGGCGGCGATGTCGTCGACCGACGACGAGCGGAGCGCGCCGGTCGTCGGGTCGTAGACGTCGAGGCCGCGGACATCGACCTCGAGCTGGCCGTCCCCCACCCCGCGGACGTCGATGTCGGGCTCGCCGAAGACCATGAACAGGTTGCCGGCACCGGTCTTCTTGAGCAGCTCATCGCCCATCGCGAGGTCGGGGTTCATGCGCGCCTGGAGGATCGTCAGGCGCCCGAGGGTCGACGCCTCCTCCCCCGCCAGCGGGTCGAACGCGAAGCCGCACACGACGAGCAGGTCGGCGAACTTGACGGCCTCCTTGGCGGCGTCGCGGATGAGCTCGGGGCCAACCGTGCCGAACTCGGGCCCGATCGCGATCGCCACGGTCTTCGTCGAGCCGTTTGCGCCGTACTCCCCTACTCCCTGGACGTAGACGCCGGGGTACGGGTCGAGCCGGCCGAGCTCGAGGCGCTCGTTGCGCTTGGTGTTCTGCACGCCGGCGCGGCGCAGGTTGTCGAGGATGCTCGTAACGAACTGGCCGGCGTCGACCGAGGGCGCGGGCGGGTCGGCGGCCGCGTCCTCGGGTCCGTCGGCGAGGACCCGATGGGGCGACAGGCTCTCGACCGTGAACGGGCCCGAAACGCGGACGATCTTGCGATCCTCGTACGGCCGATCGAACAGGGTCTCGGTCTCGGCGTGCCGGGCGATCGCGGCGTCGATCTCCTCGTGGCTCATGCCCTCGCGGATGTCCGGGTTCTGGGCGATCGACTTGAGGGTCACGTGCGGCACCCGCTCGTACACGAAGCCACGGCGGACGTCGCCCGAGGTCGCCGGAAGCGGGCTCGGCGGCGCCTGGCCGGTCAGCTGGGCCTCCTTGCGGATGCCGGCCTCCGAGTCGGCGAGCAGGTAGTACGGGTACTTCGCGGCCATCAGGCGCGAGCGCGCGAGGGCGAGCGCGACGCGGCTCGTGTCGATGGTGATCCAGCGCCGGCCCCACTGCTCGGCAACGTAGGCGGTCGTGCCCGAGCCGCAGGTCGGGTCGAGAACGAGATCGCCTGGGTCGGTGGTCATGAGCAGACACCGCTCGACGATCTTCGTGGACGTCTGCACGACGTAGATCTTGTCTCCCGGCCTCCCGGCGATAACGGTGTCATCCCACATCGAATTCACGGCGATTGCAGGGAAGTCGGCCAAATACCGAACGTAGCCGAGCGAGTTCTGGCGGGCTGCGACGCGTCCAGCCGCCACAAGACGGGCCATCCCGGCGACGTTCGTCTTCCAGCCGCCCGAGGCCGGAGAAATTGCCCGGCCGTCGACCGCCACCGGAAACACCGTCGTCTGTCCGACGCGAGTGGTTTGGGACGTTAGGTTATCGAGTCGGAAGAGTCGGCCCGTAGCAGGGCTTGCCAGTTCATGCTGCGTGGCCGACCGCCGCGTACCGTCTGGCAGCTCGATGTTCGTGTACTCGCCCGTGCCAACGTCAGCTTCCTTGGCTTTGAAGAGTTGCCTGTACTTCACGCGCTCCAGGTCTCGTGCGAACCACAGAAGATGACTCGAGACCGAGGGGAGCACATTGGTGCCTCCCGCGAAGCTGCCGGCGCCGCTGGTCGTCTTGAACGTTATCTGTGAGACGAAGTTTGCGGCCCCGAACACCTCGTCGAGTAGTGAACGCACCAGATGAACGTTCTCTTCGCCGATCTGCACAAATACCGAGCCCGAGTCCGTTAGCAGCTCCCGACTGGTCACTAGGCGTTCCCGGAGGTAGGCCAGGTACGAGTGGATCCCGAGCTCCCAGGTGTCGCGGTACGCGCGAACCTGCTCGGGCTGGCGCGTGAGGTCGGTGTCCTTGCCGTCTCGGACGTCCCGTTTGCGCGTACTTACCTGCCAGTTACTTCCGAACTTGATGCCGTAGGGCGGGTCGATGTAGATCGTCTGGACCTGGCCCTTGAGGCCTTCCTTCTCGGCGAGGCTCGTCATCGCGAGGAGCGAGTCGCCGAGGATCATCCGGTTCGCCCACTTGCCGGGGTGGCGGTAGAAGTCGACCTTCTCCTCGAACGTCAGCTCTGTGTACGGCGCGAAGAAGCCGAGCTGCTCCTCTGACCGGCGGCCCTCGCTCGCGGCGCGAAGCTCCTCGACGAGTGCCAGCGGGTCGATCGTCTCCTGGATGTAGATGGGGACGGCGGGCACCTCGAGGTCGGCGCTGTCCTGTTCGTCCTTGCCCTTCCAGACGAGCTGCGGGTCGAGCGTCGGGTCGCGGGGGTAGCGCACGATCGTTGGCCTCTTCTCCTCGGGGCGGGCGAACGACTCGAGCTCGGCGGTGGGGATGTTCGGGCGGCTGTCCGACGGGTGCGTGGTCGCCCGGACGATCGTGCTCGGCTTGATCTTGTCAGCCACGGCTTATCGCCCAGTTACCGGGACGCTGATGCCGATCGCGCCGAGCGACTGTCCTGGATCGTGACGACCGCGACCTCGTCGGTCACCTCGTCGTAGAAATAGACCAGGATCATCCAGCGCCATGGGCCGAGGATGAAGCGCATGCCGCTCCACCGACCCTCGAGCGGGGCGCCGAGCCGTGGGAATTCCCCGAGCGGGTCGAGCGCCCGTCTCACCCGCTCGCTCGTGGAAGACGGGAGGGACAGGATCTCGATGAGGCTCGCGAGGTTGCGCAGGGCCGTCGGCGTGACGATGACCGACGCCACGCGTCAGAGTTGCTCGAGCGGGACGCCCTTGCCTGCCCTCGCCTCGTCCAGTCCCGCCGTTGCGTCCTCCCAGGCTCCATCGATGCGATCCAGCAGGGCTGTGATGGTCCGAGGATCGGGATCCGCCTCGTCCAGCGCGGTCGACAGGAGGGAGCGGGCCAAGGTCCCGGGGTTCGTGTGCGTTCGCTCCGCCAGTCGGCGCAGCTTGGTGGCCCGCTCTTGGTCGAGGATGACGTTTACCCGGCTCAGGCGTGGCGGCATGTCGCGACAGTAGCACGAACATGCACACTTCGTGCACGCTGGACGGGGAAGCGCATAGCAATGGCATCAGCGGTCGAAGCGATCCAGACGCTCGGCGTAGATGTCATCACGAGTCCAGCCTCGAGCACTGCCTTCTGACCGCGACGTCTCGATTCGTGCGCCCTCGCCTTCGAGATGCCTGGCCCGGATCAGGTGCTCGGCGTCCCAAGGGTCGGTCACCTCGAGGAACGCCCACCGGCCAAGGCCGCCCCAGTTGTTCACGGCCTCGGTCCACAGGTGCTCCGCCGCGGCGACCTTGGCCCGCTTCTCCTTCTTTGCCTCCCCGGTCACCTCGAGGACGAGCGTGAGCAGATCATCACCGCCGGTGGAGGCGGCGTCGCGGAGGCGGATGAGGAAGTCCGGGACGTAGTTGCCGGCCCTGCCCTCGTACGTGTACGGGATCTTGAAGTTGAGGCCCTGGTTCTTGGCGTAGGCGACCACCTCCGGCATGCCCTCGAGGACGTCGGCGAGCTTTGACTCCCAGCCCGAGTCCTCCGGCACCAGGTTGAGGTGGCTCTTGATCGTGTCGTAGCAGGTCTTCGTCGTCTCGAACCAGACGTCGTCGGTCGAACCGATGGGCTCGTAGGGCCGGAGGTTGGGCACGAGCCGCTTCTCGCCTCGGGTGCCGGCCACGATCGCCCGGTGGATCCGATCGGCCGCTGCATGGCTGTACTGCGCGAAGAGCAGCATCTGCTCGAAGGTGCCGTCCTTCTTGTATGGGGTGACGCACTCGTCGATCCAGCGGCGCGCGATCCGGGCGAGCTGCGGGAAGAGCCACGGGCGCTCGGCGCCCTCGTCGTCCTGGAAGTGGTTGTCCAGCGTCCGCTTCGCGATCGCGAACGCGACGGTCTGCAGGCGATGCGCGCGTAGGTCGATCTCGTGCAGCTCCATCTGGCCGACGATCGGGTCGACCTGGGTCTTGATCGCCACGTCCTGCGTCGAGAGCTGGAGGATGGACGAGGCGTCGAAGGCGGCCTCGAGGTGCTCGGTTGGCATCTGGTAGCGGTAGCCGACGAGGCGGGGGAACTCGATCCGGAGATTCGCGCGTTCGGGCAGCGCGCGGACCTGGCGGACGGGCTTCGTCGTCCGGATCCGCCCCTTGCCCGACACCGAGAGGAAGCTGAAGGGCACCCCGTAGACCTCGGCGTACTCGGGCTCGAAGAGGCCGTCGGCGTTTGCGTCGTAGCTCGCCCGCCGGAGAGCCCGGCCGACGACCTGCTCGCACAGCAGCTGGGTCCCGAACGCCCGGATGCCCAGGATGTGGGTCACGGTGTTCGCGTCCCAGCCCTCGGTCAGCATCGCCACCGACACGACGCAGCGGATGTGCTCCCCGAGCCTCCCCCGCTTGCCGACGGTGTTCATGACCTCGCGCAGGATGTCCTCGTCGGTGATGTCGTCGGCTGAGCGGCCCGGGAAGCGGGCGACGTACTCGCGCTTGAACTGCTCGATCTCGGCCGCAGCGGCCTTGCGGAAGGCGGGGTCGAGCGCGTCGCCCCGGTCGAGCTGGGCGGAGTCGACCAGGAGCGTGTTCGGGCGGTCCCGGAAGCGGCCGTCCTGCTCGTTGCTGAACAGCGGCAGGTTGCCCGGGACGATCACGGTCTCGCCGTTCGGGAGCTCCTTCTGCCAGCCGGCGACCCAGTCGGACACGAGCTTCGAGGTCGCCGTGTTCGAGCAGACGACGATGAAGACGGGTGGCGTGCCCATGCCCGCCGCGTCCCACTCGGAATGGCCGCGCTCGTAGTCGGCGTACAGGCTCCGGAGCGCGCCCTCGAGCTCCTTCGGGATCACCGGCAGGCCGTCTATCGGGGTGTCGCGGACGCCCTTGCGCGGGAGCGCGTCGCGCACGCGGAGCCACAGGTCGCGGTACATGGGGCCGGTGCCGGTCATCGAGTCGTCGCTCACGGGCACGCGCGGGATCTTGACGATGCCCGACTCGATCGCGTCCATGAGGCCGAAGTCGGACACCACCCACGGAAAGAGCGTGCCCTCGGCGTAGCCGGAGCCCTTGAGGAAGAACGGGGTCGCCGAGAGGTCGTAGACCGCGCGAACGCCGAGCTTGTCGCGGACTGCCTGGACGCCCGACAGCCAGACCCGGGCCTCCTCGAGGTCCTTCTTCGCCTGGGTCCGTTCGTCGACGTCGAGCGCACCCTCCTCGGCCACCTCCTTCGGCGCTGGCGCGTAGCAGTGGTGGGCCTCGTCGTTCAGCACGACGATGTTCTTCGCGTTGCCGAAGACCCGGCAGACCCGCCGGACCATTTCGGCCGGCGTCTCGCGGAAGCGGTCGTCGTCCTCGAAGCCCGCGAGCACCTTCTTTGTGAGGCTCGCGGCCTGGATCTTCTCGCGCCGCAGGAAGGCGTGGAAGTTGGTGATCAGGACGGTTGCGGCCTGGAGCCTGTCGAGCTGCTCGAGGGTGACGATGTCGAGGGCTCGGTAGTAGCTGTCGGGGTCGTTCGGAATGAGGACGCGGAGGCGGTCGCGGATCGTGATCCCCGGCGTGACGATGAGGAAGTTGTCGCTGAAGCGCTTGTCCTGCGCGTTCGCGGCCTTGTTGAGCGCCTGCCAGGCGATGAGCATCGCCATGAGCACGGTCTTGCCGGAGCCGGTCGCCATCTTGAACGCGAACCGCGGGAGGGCGCCGTTGTGCTGCTGGTTCTCCAGCCGGATGACGTTGAGCGCCTTGGTGTCGCCGAGCTTCTCGGCCGCCTCGGTCAGGTAGATCGCCGTCTCGGCCGCCTCGAGCTGGCAGAAGAAGAGCCGGCGCTCGCGGTCCTCGTTCCGCCAGTACGCGAGCAGGTCGCGCGTGACCGAGGTCGTGTGCGGGTAGTCCTGGACGCGCCACCGGGAGACCGCCTGGCGGATCTCGTTGACGATCTCGTTGGGCTGTTGGCGCGTCGGCCCGCCGAAGGCGTCCATGCTGAGCTGACCGCTGAGCTTCTTCGGGCGCGCGACCGGGACGAAGAACTCGCTGGAGCGTCGCCGGGGCGCGATCTCGCCGCTGACCTGGCCGTCCGACGTCGTGACGAAGTGCTGCTGGGGCTCGACGTATGGCGAGTTGATGACCGGGTTCTCGACCGTGCCCTGGGTCAAGCGGGTGCTCCCTGCCCTCTCGTCAGGTGATTGGCGCTACGGCACTATAGCCGCCGTCCGCCGCGGCGAGTCGTGGAGTGACTCTCGTCACGTCTCGTCGTTCGTTGCTGTCTCCGCAGCTCGGGGTATGAGCGCGGCCGCGCGTTCGGCGCGGCTCAGGATGAAGGGCCGCGTCGGAGCGTCCATGAAGTAGACGTAACAGCCGCGGACCCCGCCGAGGTTCCAATGCCGGCGGTCGAATCGGGGTTGACTGTAGCCGACCGGAGTGGGCCGATCGTCCTGGTCACGGACTCATGCTGGGAGCAGCTGAAGGCTTTCGACGTGCCGGGGACGGAGAACAGAGAAGTGGCGGCGGTCGAGTGTTGCCAGCTTCGGCTCGTCGAGTCTCTCGACGATCGCCAGAACCGCCGCGTCGACGAAGCCGATGTCCGAGTCGGCGTACCGGTCGCACAGCTCGGCAATCCGACGATAGTCGGTCGCGTTGGGGTCGACGACCTGATATGCGCCATCGACGATGTCCGTGAGCAGGGCCACGAGCACTCCCGGGTGCAGGCTTCGGTGGATCAGGTAGTCGATCTCGACCAGCACCGGAGCCGGGATCAGGAGGGGCTCAGTCGCTTCCTCGATCAGTTGCCGGCATCGTCCGTGGTCGTCGTCGCTGCGATCGAGCGACGCGTAGAGCGGGCCTGTGTCCAGGACTAGCGCCACGTGCGTGGCTCGGGCCGATCGTCCGCTGCGCGGTGCGCCACGTCGGGACTCCCGGATGCGCCCGCGCCGATGCTTCGAGGGCGCGGACGAGCGTCTGCGAGCTTCTCGTCAACGGCCTCACGAACGAGGGCCGCCATCGACACGCCACGTTCGGCTGCAAGCCGCCGAAGTCGCGCGTGCAGGTTCGCCGGCAGCGAGAGAGTGGTGCGTTCCATGACATCATGATAGCACTTGATGCATCACGCAACATGGGTGGCAAGTCGACGCGGTCGCCAAGGCAGTCGCAACCGGGCGGCCGAATCGTCTCGATCGATGTGCTGGCCGACCCCGCCCCCGGGATGGACAGCACGACCTGTTGCGCCCGAGCCGATCCGCGCGTACGCGTGCCCAGAGGGCAACCTGCCGGTCTCGATCACGGCCGGAACCAGTCGAGCACGCGCAGGGCGCGAAGCGTGTTCCACCGGCTCGGCTTGCCCTCGCCGTGCTCCATCTCGAAGTGAGCCTCGCCCTCGTGAACGTTCTGGAGCGGCCACCGGCCGTCGGCATCCCGATTCCCCTCGACGACCCCGATTGCCTCGACCATGCGCTCATCGGGCTTGACGTCCGCGTCGCGCAGGTACTCCAGCCCGCGCAGGACGTCGTAGAAGTACCAGTGCGGGAACGAGAACTGGAGCCAGCTCGGGTCGATCACCTCGCCAGTCGACTTCCGGCGGAACAGCCGGCGCTCGAGCATGTACTCCTCGCCGCGGTGACGGGCCTCCCCTACCCTCGCCGAGCCGCCGATCGCCCACTCGTGCTCGAGCAGGCCCTCGAGGACGTTGATCGTCGTCCCGAACGAGGACACCGTCGCGCCGTTCTCGACCTCGCAGTTCCAGCCCCCGTCAGGAAGCTGCTCGCCGAGGAGCCGGTCGACCAGCGGGGTCATGTCCACGCCGAAGTAGGCGCCTGTCGCGACGACATTGCCGTTGATGCAGGGCTCCACCTCGCCCTCGAAGAACCGGTTGTCCGACCATGGGGTCTCGACGGGTGCGCCGCCCCTCCAGACGACGTGCTCCCGCACGAGGCCGACGGCCCGCTGAGCCCGCTCGCTCTCGGGATCGAGCCCCAGCCGCCGCAGGAGCTCCAGGACGTGGAACGTGTCCGTCCAGTCCTGCGACCAGGGCTTCGCGCCCCACCGACCGTCCGGCGCCTGGAGCTCCAACAACCGGGCGCCCCAGCCCTCCGTCGCGATCCGTGACCGCTCGGCGGCGATGACGTCCGCCGGCTCGTGCGTCAGGTCGCGCATCACCTGCCAGCGGATCGAGGGATCGGAGTCGAGCAGCCAATCGATGACGTTCACTCGTCAGGCACGGAGATCGCGGTCTTCATACCAAGAATATGACCCCCCAGCATCGTCACGCGTCCCGCGGCGGCTGGGTCACACGACGGCGTTCCCTGCGGACGGCCGGGGCAGTAGTCTCCGGACATGACAGCAAACACGCCGCCTATGCCGACGCAGCCCGACCCGCCGCCCGCGGGGACCCCACCGCCCACCACGCCGGCAAGCCGATCGGACAAGCTCCGGCTCTTCCTGATCCTCGGGGGCATCGTCGCGTTTCTCGCGATCGTCCTGTGGGTGGTGCGGGACAACCAGTCGGCGGCGGACCTCGCCGTCGGGCAGTGCTTCGACGTCCCCGCTGGCTCCGCGGACGTCTCGACCGTCACTCGCCACGAATGCACGGCGGCGCACGACGCCGAGGTCTTCCACGTCGCCGACTACACCGGCGCTACCTACCCGATCTCGCTGACTCTCGACTCGTTCATCGATGACACGTGCGTCCCCGCCTTCGCGACGTATGTGGGCGAGGACTTCGATTCGAACGAGGACCTGACGATCGGCTATTTCTATCCCAACCGAAGCGGATGGGACGGCGGCGATCGGACGGTGACGTGCTACGTCGTTCGCGAGGACGAGGCGAAGCTGACGCAATCGGTCAAGAGCTCGGCCGGCTCATAGTCGCGCCGGGCAATCGCGGCCCGTTACCCTGTGGCCCCGTGAGCGCCAGCATCGACCTCCTGGACGTGCTTCGTGGTGGCCTGCCGGCGACGGACGGGCCACGCCGGCACGTGGTCATCGTCGGCGCCGGGATCGCTGGCCTGACGGCCGGGATGCTGCTCAAGGAGGCGGGCCACCGCGTCACGATCCTCGAGGCGCGCAACCGGCTTGGCGGTCGGATCCATACCTATCGCGGCTTCGCCGGGAAGATGTACGGCGAGTTCGGCGCGATGCGGTTCCCGCGCCAGCATCGGCTCGGGCAGCACCTCATCCACGAGCGGTTCAACCTGCCGACGAAGCCGTTCGGAATGGACGACCAGGACACCTTCATCTACCTCCACGGCAAGGCCGTCCGGCGGAGCGAATTCACGGCCGACAGCTTCCAGGTCCCGCTCCCCCCCTCCGAGCGCGGCAAGACGCCCGCCGAGATCCTCGCCGACGCCATGCGCCCGCTCATCGAGCTGGCGGCGCAGCCCGGTGGCTGGGAC
>Ga0136621_1000247_pt1 | contig 20432 bp, 14 predicted proteins | sample AntDryUQ445A2306_FD_104673 | JGI IMG/M metagenome (GOLD analysis project Ga0136621, IMG submission 104673) | Polar desert sand microbial communities from Dry Valleys, Antarctica - metaG UQ445A (23.06) | ecosystem: Environmental > Terrestrial > Soil > Desert | place: Antarctica: Dry Valley...
AAGGTTACTACTTCACTTACACCATTCCACAACCGTAGAATTTTTAATAAAGACTTTTCTAAATCTGAATGAGTTTCGATTTCTTCGGTTACATTTTCCGGTATGATTTCTTCAAGTTTAGTATCAGTTTTGTCTATCTCTTTTACACCATGGTAAATAAATGAAATAAGATAAGTAGCATACCGCACCCCGATAATCACACCGGGACCATGTTGGGTATGTTGTAAGCGGGTGCCAATGCCTAAAGTCAATTGTTCCATAATATATTTATTGCTGCTTAGTCATTTAATGCCTGGTACACCAACACCTTAAATTTATTAGGTGCTTCCCGATGTGTGGTGCCCCAAAGCTGGCGGTAAATAATGCCAATTAATTTTTCTTTTGGATCTGCCCAGTAGGAGGTGGCAAAGGCTCCGCCCCACTCAAACACACCTTCTGGTGTTGGAATAATACTGCTTCCTTTTTCAGTAGTGATGCCAAAGCCCAATCCAAATTTGTTGTCGCCAAAATTAATGTCGCCAATCTGGTTCATAGTCATCATGCGAACGGTATTGCGGCTTAGTAATCGCTTGCCATTAAACTGACCGCCATTCAGTAACATTTGTAAAAAGATAGCATAGTCCAATACAGTAGATGAAAGACCTGCGCCACCGGAAAAATAAGTTCCTTCTGTTTTTGGATAATCAGTTACGAATATGCCATTATACTTTATCTCGGCGTCTGCTTTTTGAAGTTTTTCTTTTACTTCTTCGTGTAAGGTTACCAGGCGGCTATATTTAGATGCAGGTAAATAAAAATAGGTGTCATGCATTCCCAGCGGTTCAAATATTTTTTTTCTAAAAAATTCGTCAAGGCTCATGCCCGATGTTACCTCTACCAGGTAGCCCAATACATCTGTGTTTAAACCATAAGTAAAGCGTTCGCCGGGTTGATGCATTAAGGGCAGCCTACCTAATTTTTTTATATCCGTTGCAAGCAACCTGCCTTCTTCCACACCAATACCTGAACTTATACCACCCTTTGCAAAAATAGCATTCGCTTCTTTGCTGCCGATCTGTGCATAACCGACGCCTGAAGTATGCGTAAGTAATTGCCGTATGGTAATTTCTGATTTTGCTGGAACCGTATTATAAGAACTGTCTTTTGCAATGAAAGAATCTAATACCTGTTGTTTTGCAAACTCGGGTATGTAACGTGATACCGGGTCATCCAATAAAAACTTTCCTTCTTCATATAACATCATTACGGCTACGCTGGTTATGGCTTTTGTTTGAGATGCAATACGAAATATATTATCTGTGCGCATCGGTTTTGTTTTCTCCAGGTCATCATAACCAAATGCCTTATGATATACGATCTTTCCATTTCTTACAATGAGCGCCACAGCCGCGGTAGTATTTCCATCATTCACCCATTTCATGATGTTGCTATCAATTCTTTTCAATCTTTCAGAAGATACACCTGCCATTTCCGGCTTTACCTGTTGCAGTGGCAAGGTTGGTGCGGCGACATTCATTTTTGTTTGAGAATAGGAAAGATGAACACAACATAAGATGGCTGTTGCTACAATAATTATTTTTCTCATAATTCTGAAATATATAATGATTGGTGGGCTTTAAACACAGTATTAAAATTTGTACCAGTATTTTTTCAATTTCTTTTATGCTGTAGTAAATATAAGAAATGAGGTAAGTGGCTTTACGAATGCCACCTACTACACCAGGCCATTCTTTGTTGTTGCAAAAGGGTGCAGATGCCAGGCGTTAATTGCGCCATACTTATCTTTTATCTTGTAAAATAATGCAATTTTATTTTATTTGCTTGCCACCTTTTATTACCATATCCACACGTTGCAACAAATTAATATATCGTAGCACATCTCCACGAACTGCAATTATATCTGCATCCTTACCTTCCGAAATACTACCCGTTTTATTGTCCACGCCAAAGAATACGGCAGGCCAATAGGTGGCCGCCCTTATTGCATCCATTGGTTCAACCCCCAATTCCCTTACCCATATATCTAATTCGTTCCATGTGCTTTGGCTGTGAAATTTCATAGGAATGCCGGAGTCTGTTCCGATCAACAACATAACACCACTTTGCTTCAATTGTTCAAATTTTCTTTTTAATGTGGGACTGCGGTATGGGGTAACCTGAAAATAAGAAAGCTGTGAAGAGTTGGCTATGGAATGTTTTATATCCTGCACAATGCTATCCGGCAATCCTAATTTCCACAAGGGATCATCCAAATGTTCTTTATAACGAATATTATAATTGTAATTCCAAAGGCCTTCTATGGTTGGGCACCAAAATAATTTATTATTTGAGTTGCCGGTCCGTTCCAGAAGCAATTGTATCACATCTGCCGGGTATTCTGGCGCTGTAGCCAGGCCTGTATGCTCAAAGCAATCAACACCAGCCTTCAACCCCCGCCTTATCTCTTCGGGCCTGTGTGCATGTGCCACTACTTTTAATTTATTTTTATGTGCTTCATCCACTATAGCAAGCACTTCTTCCATCGTCATCTGGTCCTGATCAATCAGCTTAATACAATCAACTCCGGCTTTTGCAAGCCGTTGCACTTTTGCCCGTGCATCAGCTACGCCTTTAATGCCCCAGCGAAACTGTTCTGTGCCAGGGTATGGCTCGTGCTGCAAAAAAGGGCCGCTTACATACATTGTCGGGCCTTCAAGCTTGCCAGCGTTAATCGCATCTCTTACTGCAATGCTCTCTTCGAGCGGCGCACCCAGATCCCGGGCACTGGTAACACCGGCATGTAATAATTGCCTGGCCGATGCAGGCATAATGATGGAGCCGAAAACGGAGGGGTATTTTTTATCCCAATGGACATAATCGGCATGTCCGTTTATCATCAGGTGCACATGCATGTCCCACAAGCCGGGCAACACACTCATGCCTTCAGTAGATATGATGTCAGTGCCGGGTGGAATTGTTACCGTTCCAACCTGCCCAACTTTCACGATCTTGCCTCCTTCAATGAGGATGACAGAATTTTTTATAGGCTCGCCGCCAAAACCATCGATTAAAGTTCCGCCTACTAATGCTTTTCGTTGCTGGGCAAAAACATTGAAAGAAATAAACAATAATAGAAATATTATGCTTTTCATAATGAGACTTTTTGAGGTGATACCATCCTACATAACCACTAGGTTTTAAAGACCTCACAGGTTTTAAAAACCTGTGAGGTCTTTGCTATTGGCTTTAAAGATGCGTAAAAAATTGTCGCCTAATATTTTTTTGATTTCTCTTTTACTATAGCCACGTTCCATCAAACCTTTTGTTATTAACGGAAAATTTGTTACATCATCTAATTCCTGTGGCGCCGATTCAATGCCATCAAAGTCGGAGCCGAGGCCAACATGATCAACCCCAATCATTTTTACAATATAGTCAAGGTGATCTAATAAAAGCGATAGGGGCGGCCTTAGCGACTGCATTTCATTGGGATATTTTTTTGACATCCAAATATCAATATCAAATGATGGCCATTTAAGTGTTTTCAGCGAATCTAATTCTCTGGCATGATGGGAAAGAAAGATAGTTTTTCTTCGTTCATAATTACTGTCAAGAAATCCTGAATAAAAATTTAAATGAATGACACCACCATTTTTACCCACTGCTTTTATCTGATCATCTTTTAAATTTCTGCGGTGGGGGCATAGATTATAAACACAACTATGCGAAACAATTACAGGTTTTGTTACAATAGCCATCGCATCCCAAAAAGTTTGTTCTCCTACATGGCTCATATCTACTAGCATTCCCAATTGGTTCATTCTTCTCACAATCGTTTTTCCAAAATCTGTAAGCCCAACCCCCTCCCGGCCTCCCCCGGTAGGCGAGGCCACTGACGCACTGTCCTTATTTATTTGACTATTATTACGATTGGCTGATTTTTGTTTAAGCTGTTTTTGTAGCTCCTCATCCAATGCACTTGTGCCCCACGAAGTAGAGTTATTCCACGTTAAGGTCATATACCGTACGCCTCTTTTATACAAGCTGTCTAAATATTCCAGGTTATTTTCAATCATATGACCACCCTCAAGACCCATCATCACACCTAACTTTTTTTTACGAACGGCTAATTTCAATTCCTGCGGTGTTTTTACAAACATCATTTTATCCGGGTTGCGCAATACTATTGAGTATAACGAATCTATTTGCCGGTTGGCATACTTAAATCCTTTTCCCATCTCATATCGCTCATCGCTCCAAATGGAAAAAATCTGTATATCAACTCCTCCTTTTTTAAAACGTCCAATATCCGAATGTGTTTTTCCTGTAAGATCGTTTTCGATTTTCAGACCTTCAAGGATGGAAATCATTACATCATTATGCGTATCAATCACTAAAGATTTTTGATGCAGCCTTTGAAAAGATTGTGAGAAAGAAAATTGACTAAATAAAAGTATGGGGATGAAGCAGGTTTTTGATAACATGCCTACAAGTTACTTAAAGGTGAGACGGCAAACGTGCGAAGGCAAAAGGAAAAGTCGAAAATTGAACTCTATTCTCTTTGGTTTTAAATCATAAAGGCCGGTTGACAATGAATTTTTTATGGGCCTCTTTTATATAGAATTGAAAATCGTAATCACTTGAATAGAGGCTAAACTCATAACCTGGCCGGTAAAGTGCCATAAATTTTTCCAATGCCTCACCTGACAGCTCGGTTAATTTCCGCACCAATGGTTTATTAAAACGATGGTCGATAAATTTATCTCTTTCCTGCTGTAGTAGTCGCTGTTGAAAACGAAGCGTTGATTTGTTTTTTCTAAATTGAAATAATCGTATCAATTCATTAATATCTATTCCTGCCCCGGTAGAACTCATTGAGGTCATGCTCTCGAAATTTGGCCTTCGAAAATCAAAAGCCTTTGCATAATCCATACGGTTTTGAATTGAATCCTGTTTGTAATTACGTGGCCTTATTTTTAAATCTTTTAATACAGTTACCGGTACATGCAAGGCAATATCAAACTGTGTAACATCTGTTATTTTTAAAATTGGAAATTTAATGGTGGGCTTTTGTAAATAAGAAAACCAGATTGAATCCTTTTCGCTTACTTCTATCTGGTAAAAACCATTCGCATTAGTGATAGTTCCCCGTCCACTGGTAGAAAGAACACTTACAGCCTCAAGTGGATAACTGCGTGAACTGTCATACACCGTGCCCTGCACTTTGTATTGAGCAGAAACAACCTGCATAAAAAGGAGAAAAGCGAATAGTAAAAAAAATAATTTATAGCTATGGCTGTTCACGTAAGAGCAAGTAACAAAACAAAATGTAAATGCAATGGTAAAGTGAAGTGTTGGAGTTAGGAGTGAAATTTTTTCCCCGGTGAATTTCTAATTAATCTTTCAATTACTGCTGGGTAATGCTTATGTTCTAATTTATGAATTCGCTGTGCTAATGTTTCCGGTGTATCGGCGGGAAGCACATCGCAGGTTGCCTGGAAAATAATATCACCCTCGTCATAATGCTCATCTACATAATGAATAGTGATGCCGGATTTTTTTTCTCCTGCTTCGATTACAGCTTCGTGTACTTTATTTCCATACATACCCTTGCCACCGTATTTTGGTAATAGTGCCGGGTGAATATTAATAATGCGTTTAGGAAAAGCATGTATTATTGGTAATGGAATTTTCCACAAAAAACCCGCTAATACAATAAGCTCAATTTTTGTTTCGTGCAAAACATCCAGGTAAGCATCGCCATAAAAAAAACGTTCCCGATCAATCAATAAAGTATTAATTTTTTTTGTTTGCGCAATTTGTAAAACTCCAGCACCCGGTTTATTACAAACGATCAACGATACAGTTACATGCCACTTCACTGAAGGTGAAGTAAAATAATCAATGATCTGCTGTGTATTCGAACCGGTCCCCGAAGCGAAAATAGCAAGGCGTTTCTGGTTTCCTGTTCCCGTTTGAACTTTGAACATTGATCGTTGCCCATTGATCATTTCTCCTTGTTCCTTGTTCATCTGTTCCTTGTTCATCTGATCCTTCCGCTTCCCCCTTATCCTTCTTCCCATCTTTTTTAAATACCCTCTAAAAAAAACAAACTGTCCCATGGGGACACTAATAACTATCACCATTAGGGGCCAAATGAGTGTTACGACAACTACATATATAGGTATGTAAATTCCGGCAGCTTCAATACCGGTAAAGCCCATGATCTTTTTTCCAGCATACCCGGTAAGACTGCCAGCCACAGCAAAAGTGATCAGTATCAAAACTAATCTCCAACCACTAACGTTCCATTTATCTTGTAATTTTTTCAACATACATTTTGGTAGCTTATGAGCGGCGAAATTAATTGTAATTGGATAGTGAAAGAGGAATGATTGGAAATAGGTTTTAACATTAATATGCTTAATTTATTTTTTGATGAAAGATTGATTTAGTAGTTGAGATTAAACATCAACAAAAAATTAAACAGGCTGAAAAACAGTCCTGTAGTGTGTTAAAAAAAAATTAACGCTTGTAACTAATTCTAACATTCCTGTCATATTTTTGCAACCGACTTAGGAATTTTTCCACATTTTTAGATTCCCAGCATCTATGATTTTTAAAAAGCCGTTAGTGCAAAAACTGGTACTGCTTGGTTTTCTTTTCTTTTCCTTTTTTTCCATCAATGCACAAGAGGGTAAACAACTTTTTGCACAAAATTGTCAGAGCTGTCATGCTTTAGATAAAGTAATCAATGGCCCGGCTTTAAGAGGTTTCCAGGATCGCGGCCCCTGGGCTGACCGGAAAGAATTGTATAAATGGATTAACAATCCAGCCAAATACATGGCAGCAGATCCTTACACCAAAGGATTACAGCAGCAATATGGTTCTATTATGCAGGCGTTTCCTGCACTTACCGATAAACAAATAGATGCTATTGCTGATTACTTGGTCACCGCGCCAGCGGCAGGTGGTGAAAAAGCTGCTGGTGATAAAGAAAGTAATCCCTCCGCGGCCAGCGAAGAATCTTCGAATCGTAATGCAGTCATTTTCGGTGTCATTTCCTTAGTACTTGCGCTCATTACCCTGATCTTAATGCAGGTAAATAATAACCTTAAAAAATTATCAGATGATAAGGAAGGAATTTTGCGTCCTGAGCAGGTTCCCTTTTGGCGTAATAAAGTTTACATTGCCCTGGCAGGTGTGATGTTTTTTATTGTAGGAGGTTATTTTGTAGGTAAAGGGGCTATTGGGCTGGGACGTCAGCAGGGCTATAAACCAACACAGCCAATTTATTATTCGCATAAAGTGCATGCAGGTATAAACCAGATCAGTTGTTTATACTGCCATGGCAGTGCATGGGAGAGCAAGCATGCAGCCATTCCATCCCTCAATATTTGTATGAACTGTCATAAACTGGTTACTACATACGAAAAAGGCCCCGAGCTTTTTGATGAAGAGGGTAATAAAATAGATGGTACCGCGGAAATAAAGAAGCTGCATAATTTTGCGGGGTTTACCCCTGGCCCCGGAGCAGTGTGGGATCCGGCTAAGGCAAAGCCTGTAGAATGGATAAAGATCCACAACCTTCCCGACCATGTATATTTTAATCACGCCCAACACGTAAATGCAGGAAAAGTGGCTTGTCAAACCTGCCATGGAAACATCCAGGAAATGGATGTAGTAGAACAAAAAGCGGAGTTAAGCATGGGCTGGTGTATCAATTGCCACCGGGAAACAAAAGTTAATTTTTATAACGGTAAGGACAGTACCGGAAATAAATTTTATAGTATTTATGAAAAGTTTCATAACGATATTAAGAATGGCAAAATGGATAGTGTAACAGTAAATGATATTGGTGGTTTGGAGTGTCAGAAATGTCACTACTAATTCGGCCCCTGTCCCCGCCAGCTGGCGGGGAACTTAGGCATAAACAGTTCTTATTAATTTTAGAAAGATTTATAAAGCATAATAGAAGTGTGTGTAACCAGCTGCAAAACAAATATGAGCTTCTGTTGCAAGTTTATCCTGAGTTTGCGAAGGGCACACTTGTACAGATTGTATTCTATCATCATCTAAACCAAACTCCCCTTTAGGGGTTGAGGGTATTATGAGTAAAAAGTATTGGCAAAGTTTCGCTGAGTTGAACAATAACGAACGCTTTCAAAAAGAGACAAAGGACGAATTCAAAGAAGAGTTGCCTTTTGAAGATTTGGATGATAAGGGTTTGTTAGATGCTAAAACCCCACGCCGTGATTTCTTAAAATATCTTGGCTTTAGCACTGCTGCAGCAACTCTTGCCGCCAGTTGCGAAGCGCCAGTACGCAAAGCCATTCCCTATGTAAACAAGCCTGAGAATATTACGCCCGGGGTGGCAAAATATTATGCTACCACTTTTGTGCAGGATGGAGAAGTAATACCGGTAGTTGCGAAGGTAAGAGATGGCCGTCCCATTAAAATTGAAGGGAATGATCTTTCCTCTTTAACAAAAGGAGGTACCTCTGCAAGAGCACAGGCATCTGTTTTAGATTTATATGATACCCATCGCATCACACATCCCAAACGCAGGAACGGAAATAAATTTGAAGAGGTTCCAACATTTGAGCAGTTAGATACAATGATAGGCAATGCTCTTGCAGGTGTGGGCGGCGCCCCGGTTGTTTTACTCACCGAAACAATTGTTTCTCCTTCTACTAAACAAATAATTACTGATTTTTTAGGAAGAGTCCCGGGAAGCCGGCATGTTCAATATGATGCGGTTTCCTACAGTGGTATGTTATTAGCCAATGAAGCAGGCTTTGGAAGAAGAAGTCTTCCTTCTTATAGCTTTGACAGGGCAAAAATTATAGTAAGCATCGGTGCGGATTTCTTAGGCACCTGGCTAAGCCCCGTTGAATTTAGCCGCCAATATGTACAGGGTCGAAAGATAAATGAGGCTAATCCAACCATGAGCAAGCATTACCAGTTGGAAAGTTATCTAAGCATGACAGGTAGCAATGCCGATGAACGCTTTATACATAGGCCGTCAGAAACAGGTTCTGTAGCGATGGCTCTGTTGTCCGCTTTGGGCGGAACTGCACCTGCAGTAAATATTGCAGATGTCAAACTTCGCCAGGGCATTCAAAAAATAGCCGCTGAGCTTAAAGCTAATAGCGGAGCGGCTTTAGTTGTTTGTGGCAGTAATGACCCTAACATTCAAACGGTGGTGAATGCTATTAACAGCGCTATTGGTGCCTATGGTTCTACTATAAACTGGAGTACACCAGTTAATAGTAAACAGGGAATTGATAAAGATATGGCTGATTTAGTAGCTGCCATGAACGCAGGTCAAATAGGTGCCTTACTAATTTATGGTGCTAACCCTGCTTATGATTATTTTAATCCCACTGCTTTTATTAATGGGTTAAAAAAAGTAAAGCTTACAATTTCTTTCAACGAAAAGATGGATGAAACTACAGAGCTCTGTAACTTTCTCATCCCTGCTCCGCATTACTTAGAAAGCTGGGGCGATGCTGAACCAAAGCAAGGTTATCTTTCTTTTATTCAACCAACTATTAATCCATTATTTAAGACACGTCCGTTCCAAACTGCTTTATTAAAATGGAGTGGTAACAATACAGATTACACAACCTGGTTCCGTCAATACTGGACAGGGAAATTAGGAGGACAAGCTGCCTTTGACAAAGCCTTGCAAGATGGTGTGGTTGAAAATGGAAATAAAAATAATGCCATCAATACCAGTCTAAATACAGCACTTACTATAGATACCATAACTACCAATATTTCAGTAATAAGCGATGAGCCGTCAACCGTCAACCGTCAACCGTCAACGATCAATAATAACGGATTAGCAGGCGCTTTAACCCAATTAGGAACCTCCCGGAAGAATGCAAAAAATGAGATTGTATTATACCAAAATGTAGCCATGGCAAGCGGCAAGCAATCCGGTAATCCGTGGTTGTTGGAGCTGCCTGACCCGGTTTCAAAAGCTACCTGGGACAACTTTGCTATGATCTCATTATCCAAAGCAAAAGAATTGGGAATTGAATTGGACACAGACTACGAATATTATATGGACAAGCCGGTTATTAAATTAACCGCAAACAATAAAGAAATTTCGTTGCCTGTATTGGTAATGCCGGGCATGCATCCTGATACCATTGCTGTAGCCATAGGGTATGGCCGCAACGAAGCTTACGGAAGGGCCTCGCATAATGTAGGACAAAATGTTTTTGGTTTTGCCCGTTTTAATGGAACTACGGTTGATTATTATAATGATGTAACGGTTTCTGATAAAACATTTGGTAAAGAAAAAGTTGCTCAAACACAGATACATGGTTCTTATGAAAACCGTATTGAAGTAGTTAGAGAAACAACAATGGCTTCTTTTAAAAAGAATCCTAACGAGTTCCTGGAGTTCAGGCAAAAATTAGCAAAAGACTATGCGCCTAAGGACGGGGATTTCAGTGGTGCTCAGTCAACGCTTTATCAACCAGGCAACCATCCCAAGCCTGGCTTAAAATGGGGGATGTCAATAGACATGAACTCCTGTATTGGTTGTGGTGCCTGCGTAGTAGCTTGCCATGCAGAAAACAATGTGCCTGTAGTAGGTAAGAGTGAGGTACTTCGTTACCATGATATGCACTGGCTGCGCATTGACCGTTATTTTGTCAGCGATGAAAAAAATCCGGATGATCTGAAAGCAGTCGTGTTTCAACCCATGCTTTGCCAGCATTGCGATAATGCACCTTGCGAAAACGTTTGCCCTGTAGCTGCAACTATCCACAGTTCAGAAGGTATGAATCAAATGGCGTATAACCGTTGTATCGGTACAAGATATTGTGCTAATAACTGTCCCTATAAAGTACGCCGTTTTAACTGGGGAGATTATACCGGTGCCAGCACTCATGGTGTTCTTGGTCCTAAGAGCGGTGTAGGAAAATTAGATCCTGTGGTGCACCAGATGAATGATGATCTTACCCGGATGGTATTGAACCCGGATGTAACTACCCGCAGCCGCGGTGTAATGGAAAAATGTAGCTTCTGCGTACAGCGTTTGCAAGAAAGCAAGTTAAAGGCTAAGATGGAAAACCGGCCATTCAAAGACGGGGATGTGGAATCTGCTTGCCAGCAAGCTTGTCCTACTGATGCTATCGTATTTGGCAATGTGAATGACAATACAAGTCGCATTGCTCAAATGCGTAAGCAAAATCCGCAACGTACTTTTTATGTAATTGAACAAATACATACGCTTCCAAATATTAATTATTTAGCCAGGATCAGGAATACAGAAGAAATAATTTCTAAGGAAGAGAATGGCGCTGAGCATGCGGGGCAATCTGAAAAGACAGGAGCACCAGGTGAACTGAAACCTTCACAGCCGCATTAAAAGTTGATAGTTGACAGATGATAGGTGATAGAAAGTCGTTGAAAGTAAGATGACTATGAACCATGACTTATGAACAGAAAAGTTGACAACATAATATAACAAAGCTCGTTGCTCGTAGCTCATGGCTCGCAGCACGCAGCTCATAGAATTAAATTATGGCATTACTTAAGTACGAATCGCAGGTAAGACCAGCACTGGTGGCAGGTGATAAGGACTATCACCAGGTGACAGAAGATATTTGCCGCCCGGTAGAGGCAAAGCCTACTATGGGCTGGTGGATTGGATTTTCGGTTTCAGCCCTATTTTTACTTTTTGGTATTATCTCTGTTACCCGTGAGGTATGGTTTGGTACGGGCCAATGGAACCTGAATAAAACAGTAGGTTGGGGCTGGGATATCACCAACTTCGTATGGTGGATTGGTATTGGTCATGCCGGTACATTAATCTCTGCCATCTTATTATTATTCCGCCAGGGTTGGAGAACAGGCGTAAACCGTGCAGCAGAAGCCATGACGATCTTTGCGGTAATTTGTGCCGGTCAGTTCCCTATCTGGCACATGGGACGGGTATGGAATGCATTTTTTACCTTGCCTTATCCTAATACCCGTGGTCCTTTATGGATAAATTTTAATTCGCCCCTGCTCTGGGACGTGTTCGCTATCTCTACTTATTTTACCGTGTCGTTATTATTTTGGTATAGTGGTTTGTTGCCCGATTTAGCCACCCTTCGTGATAGAGCCAGGTTAAAATGGCGTAAAATGTTTTACGGTGCTGCAGCTTTTGGATGGACAGGTTCTACCAAGCATTGGCAGCGTCATGAAAGTTTATCATTGGTATTAGCCGGTTTGTCAACCCCACTGGTGCTTTCCGTGCATACGATTGTATCCTTTGACTTCGCCACTTCGGTTATACCCGGTTGGCATACAACCATATTCCCTCCTTATTTTGTGGCTGGCGCTATCTTTTCGGGTTTTGCCATGGTGCTAACCTTGTTATTGGTAACCAGGAAGGTTTTAAACCTACAGGAATACATCACCCTCGAGCATATTGATGTAATGAATAAAATAATTGTGCTGACAGGTTCTATTGTAGGAATTGCCTATTTAACCGAACTCTTTATGGCCTGGTATTCCCATGTGAGTTATGAGGAATTTGCTTTCTTTCAAAACCGTTTAAATCTTTCAAGTCCTTATGGCTGGAGCTATTGGATCATGATGGGTTGTAATGTATTGTCACCTCAGATATTTTGGTTCCGTAAAATGCGCCGCAACCTTGTAGTTACTTTCTTTATGTCCATACTGATAAATATCGGTATGTGGTTTGAGCGTTTTGTAATTATTGTTACTTCTGTGTATAGGGATTATTTGCCCTCGTCATGGAGCACTTATTATTCACCTACAATTTGGGAAGTTGGTTTTTACATGGGCACTTTTGGTTTGTTCTTTACATGTTATTTCTTATTTTCTAAATTCTTCCCGGTTATAGCTTTAGCCGAGATCAAACACATACTGAAAAAGAGCGGTGAAAATTATAAAGAAAAAATGGACGTAGAAGAGCGTGAAAAAGTGGAAGAGTTTGCTCAGCATCATGCGCATTAAAATTTGTTGGCAGTTGATAATTGGCAGTAAACTAACAACAGCTAAATGATTAGAATAGCAGCGAACAAAATTGTTAACCTAAACACTCTTTAAGTTTAAGGAGTGTTTTAAAACTCTCCGCCTGAGGCGGAATGGGAGCAACCATGATAAAAAAATTTGTAGTAGGCGATTTTTACGATGAGCAGGTACTTTTTCCGGCAGTAAAGCAGGTTCGTAAAAATGGATATAAAATACACGATGTTTATACCCCTATGGCTATACATGGGCTGGATACAGCCATGGGTTTACGTGACACTAGTTTGCACACAGCCGGTTTTGTTTACGGTATGGCGGGGTTAGCCACAGCTTTTTCCTTTATCACCTGGACCTTAACCACGGACTGGCCCATGAATATTGGCGGTAAGCCATTTTTTTCTTTACCTGCATGGATCCCTATCATGTTTGAGTTAACCGTATTATTTTCATCTGTTGGTATGGTGCTTACTTTTTGTTACCTATGCCAAATGGCGCCATTTGTAAAAAAAGATCATTTTAATTTGCGTTCTACAGATGACACATTTGTAATGGCTATTGAATGCACCGATAAAACAGATGAAAATGAAGTGATTTCTTTTTTACAAAATGTCGGCGCACAAAATGTACAGGCGCAATATAAAGAAACAGGTTGGTGGCTTGGCCGTTATGACAAGCAGCAAAAATTATATGAAAGCAAGATAGAGGCTGTTGTTTAAATATAAAGAAACAGATGAAGAAATTATTTATAATAGCGGGTATATTAGCGATAGGCGCTGGCCTTATTAGTTGCGGAGGCAAGGGCGAAAATCCCGGACGTGCTTATATGCCTGATATGTATTATAGCCGTGCTTATGAGGCGTATAATTATAACAATATTCCTGGAGATCATGATTTTAAAAGCAGGGGTATTTATTTTAACGGTAACTCAGTACCCGGGACAATAGCCCGCGGCGAGGGATCTGCTTTTCCTATTGCATCCGGCGACAGTGGTTATGCACAGGCTGCTTCTTATCGCAACCCCATGGACAGCCTGGTATTAAATTCCACCCAGATGAAAGAAGCAGAAAGAATTTACCTGGTAAATTGTGGCATCTGTCATGGTACGGCTTTAGATGGTAACGGGCCATTATGGAAAGGAGGCGATGGACCGTATCCTTCTGCTCCGCGTAATTTAAAAGATGATTACACAAAGGCATTATCTGACGGGCAAATGTATCATGTCATAACATATGGAAAAGGGGTTGCGATGGGAAGTTATGCATCGCAGGTTAAACCCGAACAGCGTTGGTGGATCATTGAATATATAAGAAGCAAGCAAGGGGGTGTAGCAACAACTGATAGTACAGCTAAATCAACTGTGGCAGTTACTGACTCAATTAAAAAAATAACTAATTAGACAGCATCTATAAATAAGATCAATGGAAATTAAGGATCAATATACAATTCCAAAAAGATATAACACAGTGTCGCTGGTGTTAATGGCGATTGGCATTTTGTCTATTATAATATTATTTGTTACACATGGCGCTACTAGCGGCCATACAGAAGAAGCACAGCATGAGCGTGCCCGTTTCTGGGCATCTCTTTTACAAAACAGTGTGTATTTTTTGTTAGTGGTAAATGCATCCATGTTTTTCATTTGCGCCACCACCCTTGCATGGGGAGGCTGGCAACTTTCTTTCAAAAGAGTGACGGAAGCTATATCAGCTTGTGTGCCGGTTATAGGGCTTATTGCTTTTATTATATTAATGGTGCTTGTATTTGGTGGCGATCACGCACTCTACCATTGGACCGATGAAGAGCATGTAAGACATGATGAAGTACTTAATGCCAAAAAGGGGTTTTTAAATAAAACATTTTTCACCGTATGGACTATCATTACTATTGGCGGCTGGTGGCTGATTGGTAGAAAAATGCGGCAGCTCTCCAGGAGTATTGACGATAAAGAGTTAACCGTTGAAGAAGGGAAAAAATATATCTGGAATAATACAGTTTGGGCGGCTGTTTACCTCGTACTATTTGCATTGACTATAATGTCTTCTATTCCCTGGTTATGGTTAATGAGTATTGATGCGCATTGGTATTCTACCATGTACAGTTGGTACACTTTCGCTTCTTCTTTTGTACCTGGTGTTGCTCTCATTACTATTTATGTGGTGTATATGAAAAATAACGGCTACCTGCCTTATACCAACAAAGAACACATTCACGATCTTGGTAAATTTATGTTTGCTTTTTCTATTTTCTGGACATATTTATGGTTCTCGCAATTTATGCTTATCTGGTACGCTAATATTCCGGAAGAAACTGTTTATTTTGAACCACGATTGCAGGGTGTGTACAGGGGCATCTTTTTCCTGAACCTTATCATAAACTTTTTAGCGCCTATTTTAATATTGATGAAGCGTGGATCAAAACGGAATTACGGCACTATTACCATGATGTCTGTATTATTACTTTTTGGTCATTGGCTGGATTTTTATCAAATGGTGTTTCCGGCTATTTCAAAAGAGCATGTGCCTTTTATGTTAGCAGATATGGGAATAGGATTAGGATTTGTAGGGTTGATTATGTTTTTAACAGCACGTGCTTTGGCAAAAGCTCCGTTGTTGGCACGCAATCATCCATTCTTAAAAGAGAGTATTATTCATCATACGTAAGTAAATAAAATTAAAAAGTAAAAATTCAAAAAGATTGATACCATTTCGTAAGCTTTGATTTTTGACTTTTAACTTTTGACTTTTTAATTAAATATATGTCAACCACCTGGATTGTTATAGCGCTAATTTTAGGATTTGTAGTTGTTTTTCAAATTGCAAAAGCGAGTGAATATGTAGCTATTCTGCGTGGTGAGGAAAAGACACGAAAAGAAAATAATCGCGTTAATGCATTTTTAATGCTTATTTTTTTATTGGTTGGATTATTTGGCGTGTGGTATTGCAATGAAAAACTGAAAGGCAAAATATTAGGTGAGGCAGCTTCAAACCATGGCGAAAGGATAGACACGATGCTCTATATTACTATTATTATTACTGGCATTGTTTTTCTGATTACTCAAATTTTACTTTTTTGGTTTGCTTATAAATACCAGGATAGTGACAAGAGAAAACCATTTTATTATCCACACAATAATAAGCTGGAGGTAATATGGACGGTGATCCCTGCTATTGTATTAACCGTTTTAGTTGGCTTTGGACTTTATTATTGGTTCCAGATAACCGGTGAAGCGCCAAAAAATGCTATGGTTGTTGAAATAACGGGGAAGCAATTTAACTGGGAGTATCGTTATCCCGGCAAAGACGGGGAATTAGGAAAAAAATATTTCAAGGAAGTCAAAGAAGCAGAAGGAAATCCACTTGGGCAGATATGGAGCGATCCTGCCAACCATGATGATATTTATGCTACGGGAGAAATGCACATTGTAGTCAATAAGCCGGTAAAATTAATCATCAACGCCAAGGATGTTATTCATGATGTAGGCCTGGCACATTTTAGAATGAAGATGGATGCCGTGCCCGGCATACCCACTACCATGTGGTTTACACCAAAATACACCACGCGGCAAATGAAAGAAAAGTATGGACAGGATTTTAATTATGAAATTTCCTGCGACCAAATGTGTGGCAAGGGTCATTTTACCATGAGGGGTGTCATTATTGTTGAATCACAGGCAGAATTTAACGCCTGGCTGGCAAGTAAGCCGGCACAATATGAAACTGCAATGGGAGGTGGAACTTCGAAACCCGCTGCCGCACCTGCGAAAACGGCGGATTCCACCGTAGCTAATAAAGCCACTGGTAAGCTAATGAATTAATAATAGAAACCCGGTTTCTAAAAAGAGATAAGATATGCAAGAAATAAACCCAACCATTCACACTGATGTTCCTGTCATACACGAGGCGCACATTGGGCACAATGGTAATGGTCATGACCATCACCATAAGCAAAGTTTTATTACTAAATACATCTTTAGCCAGGATCATAAAACTATCGCCAAGCAATTCCTTATCACGGGTATGACCTGGGCAATAGTGGGTGGTTTGTTTTCGGTATTATTCCGTTTGCAATTAGCTTACCCGGATGAAAGTTTTTCCATTCTCGAAACTTTTTTTGGACGTTATGCGCAAGGTGGCCAGATACAACCTGAATTTTATTATGCCCTGATCACCATGCATGGAACAGTATTGGTTTTCTTTGTTTTGACCGGAGGCTTAAGCGGAACATTTGCTAATTTATTAATTCCACTGCAGATAGGCGCCCGTGATATGGCCTCTCCTTTTTTGAACATGCTTTCTTACTGGTTTTTCTTTATGGCCAGTGTTGTAATGTTCTCGTCTTTATTTGTACAAACCGGCCCTGCCAGTGGTGGGTGGACGGTCTATCCCCCGTTGAGTGCATTAGGGTTAGCATCGGAAGGTTCTAAAATAGGCATGGATCTCTGGATCACCAGTATGGCTTTGTTTGTGGTATCATCCCTGCTTGGTGGATTAAATTATATAACCACCATTTTGAACATGCGAACTAAAGGCATGAGCATGACACGTATGCCATTGACCATGTGGGCCATTTTCTTTACTGCTATCCTTGGCGTTCTTTCTTTTCCTGTTTTGTTATCAGGCCTTATTCTTTTATTGTTTGACCGCAACCTCGGAACAAGTTTTTATTTAAGTGATATTGTTGTAGCCGGACAAATATTACCTAACGAAGGCGGCAGCGCTATTTTATACCAGCATTTATTCTGGTTTTTAGGTCACCCTGAAGTGTATATTATTATTTTACCGGCAATGGGATTGGTTTCAGAAGTGTTGAGCGTTAATTCACGTAAACCAATCTTTGGTTATATGGCCATGGTCGGTTCTTTATTTGCCATTACTGTTCTCGCTTTCCTGGTTTGGGCACATCATATGTTTGTAACGGGTTTGAACCCATTGTTAGGAGCCTTCTTTGTTTTGCTGACTTTGTTAATTGCCATTCCATCTGCCATTAAGGTATTTAACTGGATAACCACTTTGTGGCGTGGTAACATACGTTTTACACCTGCGATGATGTTTGCTATTGGTTTTGTCAGTATGTTTATTTCCGGTGGTTTAACGGGCGTCTTCTTAGGCAATTCTACTATTGATATTCATTTGCATGACACTTATTTTATTGTAGCACACTTTCATATTGTAATGGGGGTGTCGGCCTTTTTTGGAATGTTTGCCGGTGTTTATCATTGGTTCCCTAAAATGTTTGGGCGATATCTAAATAATACCTTAGGATACATTCATTTTTGGGTGACAATCGCTGGTGCTTACTTGATTTTCTGGCCCATGCACTACCAGGGTTTTGCAGGTGTGCCACGCAGATACCTGGATTTTCGTTTATGGTCATCCTTTAACCAATTCACTGAATTAAATAAAATGATTACGATCGTTTCAATCATAGTGTTTGCCGCTCAGTTGATGTTTGTGTTTAATTTTTTCTATTCCATTTTTAAAGGAAGAAAAGTGCGGACAGCTAATCCATGGGGTTCAACCACATTAGAGTGGACAACGCCTATTAATCCGGGGCATGGTAACTGGCCTGGAGAAATACCGGAAGTGCACCGCTGGGCGTACGATTATGCAAAAGATGGAAGAGAATTTATTCCGCAAACAGAACCGGTAAATAATAATGAATCGAAGCATTAGGATTCGTAAGGACTTGCCATTGGCAAATCATAATAAAGTTTTTACTAAAAAAGTTATTTGAAATAAAGCGTTTTGCAAACTGTATTAAGCAATAAAATCAATAAGGCCAGACGGGTGGCAGTTACAAACGAACAAAGCAATAAGCTAAAAGATTATTTGCAATTGGTTAAACCATCACTAAGTATAATGGTGGTCTTTTCCAGTATTGTTAGTTATTTGCTGGCTCCAAAAGTAGAATATAACTGGTGGATGATCTTGCTGCTTTTTTGCGGGGGCATGCTGGTAACAGGTAGTGCTAATGCTATTAACCAGGTAGTGGAAAAAGATACTGATGCAATGATGAAACGGACCGCTAAACGACCAGTGGCTTCCGGTAGAATGTCTGAAACAGAAGGTTGGGCGTTCTCCATTATTTGCGGATCAGTGGGTATTTTTATCCTCGGTTATTTTTTTAACCTGCAAGCTGCGGGGTTGGCGTTATTTAGTTTGTTTTTATATGCGTTTGTATATACGCCGTTGAAGAAAGTAAATGCTATAGCTGTGCTGGTGGGTGCTGTGCCTGGCGCTTTTCCCTGCCTTATTGGTTGGGTGGCTGGCGCAGACGAATTTTCGCCTGGTGGCTGGGTATTATTTGCAATCCAATTTTTATGGCAGTTCCCCCATTTTTGGGCAATTGCCTGGGTAGCACACAGTGATTACACCAATGCCGGGTTTAAATTACTGCCAAGTGAAAAGGGACCAACAAAGTTTACGGCCTTGCAAACGATTATATATTCATTATTGCTGATACCGGTTTGTGCTTTGCCTTTCTTTATAGAAATGAGCGGCATTACCAGTTTGATGATTGTAACGCTGACAAATATTTTTTTGTTGGTGCAGTGCATACGCCTGTACAATGAAAGTAGTGTGAAAGCAGCAAGGAGGGTTATGTTTAGCAGCTATATTCATTTACCTATTGTGTTGCTTGCGTTATTGGGCGATAAACTGGGGTGAAGAAATTGAGAGTTGAGAATTGAAAGAACATGCATTTTATAAGACTTAGTTAGGATGAATTGCTAAACCTGTTAATGGCCTTCGATAAAATGCAGAGTGTTGCACAATGCTGAATAGAATTGTTGCTGTACAAGGGTGCGACGCAAGAAAAGTTGAGTAGAGATTTAAGGTTGGTAACATAATTAAAAGATTTTGTAACAATAAAAATGTTGACAGATATAAATTTGGAAAAGTCTCATAACACTCCGCCGGTTGGCGGAGATGGGGGCAAGATGCATCCGCACAAGTTTATTATGTGGGTAGCTATTGGCAGCATATTGATGATGTTTGCCGGGTTAACCAGTGCGTATATTGTAAAAAGTAACCTGGCCGGTTGGGAAGAAGTAGAAACACCAAAAGCTTTCTGGTATTCCACCGCAGCCATTTTGCTTAGCAGCCTTACCATTCAAATGGCATTGAGGGCTTTCAAGCAAAGAGATATGAAGCAATATCGTTTCTTAATAGCTATTACTCTACTGCTGGGGACGGGTTTTGTTGTTTTGCAATGGGTAGGTTTTAACTGGCTATGGAATCATGGTGTGCAATTAAAGGGTGCCGGGGCCGGTCAGTTCTTATACATAATTGCTGGTCTGCATGGTGTGCATGTAATCGGTGGTATCATTGCGCTGACTATAATTTTTTTGAAAGCCTATTTTGGTAATTCAAAAAATTATAATTCGGTACCTATTGAGGTAGCCAGCACGTATTGGCATTTTGTAGATTTTTTGTGGATTTATTTATTGATAT
>Ga0136621_1000248_pt1 | contig 20354 bp, 19 predicted proteins | sample AntDryUQ445A2306_FD_104673 | JGI IMG/M metagenome (GOLD analysis project Ga0136621, IMG submission 104673) | Polar desert sand microbial communities from Dry Valleys, Antarctica - metaG UQ445A (23.06) | ecosystem: Environmental > Terrestrial > Soil > Desert | place: Antarctica: Dry Valley...
CGCCTACCTCCCCGAGCCCGCCGCGCTGAAACGCCTTCTGGAGGAGGCCGGCTTCGGGCGCGTCCGGCGGCGGCTGTTCGCGCGAGGAGCGGCTCAGCTCCTAACCGCCACCCGGAAGTGAATGAGATCGCCATGAGCGCGCACTCTGTGCGCAGCACGGCGGTCGAGGAGCCCTTCGACCTCCTCGGCAGCGTTCCCGACGGCTCCGGACCGGTGTGGCTGCACGACGGAGATGGCCTCGTGGGCTTGGGGGAGGCGGCGCGCTTCGAGATCGCTCCGGGGCCGGAACGGTTCGAACGCGCCCAGGCCGCGCTCGCGAGCTTCTTCTCCTCCTGCACGGTGCACGACGAGGTCGAGGAGCTGGGCTCGGGGCCGGTGGCGTTCGGCGCCTTCACCTTCGACAGGGACGTTCCGGGCTCAGCCCTGGTCGTGCCGCAAATAATGCTCGGGTCTCGCGGGGGCCGCCGCTGGGTCACCGCTGTGGACGGCGCCCCGCCGCCTCCGCTGCGCCCTTCTCTGCCGGCCGCCGCTCCCACGGAACGCATTCGCTACGCGGGCTCGACCATGTCCGAGCTGAGGTGGCTCGAGATCGTCGCCGAAGCCGTCGCCGCGATCGAGGAGGGCAAGCTCGACAAGGTGGTCGTGGCGCGCGACCTGCTGGTGTGGTCAAAGACCGGCTTCGATCTACAAGTCTTGGCAGGGAGGCTCGCCGCCCGCTATCCGCAGTGCTTCACGTTCGTGTTCGACGGGCTGGTTGGCGCCACCCCCGAGCTGTTGGTGCGCCGACGGGATAGCGACGTCGAGTCCCTGGTGCTGGCGGGATCCGCCGCGCGCGGGCGAGACGAAGCCGCCGACGAGGCACTCGGCCGGGCCCTGCTTCACTCGGTGAAGGACCTGGACGAGCACCGTCCCGCGGTGGAGTCGGTGCGTTCGGTCCTGTGCGAGGTGTGTTCCCAGCTGCAGTCGGGCGATGAGCCTTTCTTGCTCAAGCTCGCCAACGTCCAGCACCTCGCCACCAAGCTGCGGGGACGCCTGGCGAACCCGGTCTCGGCGCTGGAGCTGGCCGGCAGGCTGCACCCGGCCGCCGCGATCTGCGGGGCGCCGACGCTTGCTGCCCTCGAGCTGATCCACTCGCTCGAGGGCATGGAGCGCGCCCGCTACAGCGGGCCCGTCGGCTGGATCTCGGCCTCGGGCGACGGCGAATGGGGGATCGCCTTGAGATGCGCTGAGCTCAACGGGGGCCGCGGCCGCCTCTTCGCCGGCTCCGGGATCGTCAGGGGTTCCTTGCCGGAGGCGGAGCTCGAAGAGACGCGGCTCAAGCTGCGGGCGATGCAGGCCGCGCTGGAGGGCTAGCCGCCCAGCGCCGCGGCCACGGCCGACCACAGGCGTTTGTGCAACTCCGCGTTTTTCATGCGCTCGGTGCGAACCTCGACCAGAGTCAGGCCCTCACCCGAGACCGCGGGGCCGAGGTCACCGGCCCGCTCCAAGCGGTGGTAGCCGATCCCGTACAGGCGGGCCAGCGCAGCCAGGTCGAGCCCGTGGGGAGTGCCGAAGAGCTCCTCGAAGCCCGTTGCGAGCCCGGCCTGGGGGAGCAGCGAGAAGATGCCCCCGCCGTCGTTGTTGACAACGACCAGGGCCAGGTTGGCGTCCGCCCGGCCGATGAGCCCGTTCTGGTCGTGGAGCAGCGAGAGGTCGCCCGCGAGCGCATAGGTCCGGCGGGGGGAGACCAGCGCCACACCCACCGCACTCGAGACGAAACCGTCGATGCCGCTGGCGCCGCGATTGCCGAGCACCCTGAGCCCGGAGCGGGCCGCCATGAACGAGTTGAGGTCCCGGATCGGCATGCTCGAAGCGGCGACGAGCACACCCGCGTCGGGGACCAGGGCGGCGAGGTCGCGTGCGGCCCGGGGCTCGGTGGGGGTGTCGTCGGAGTCGAGCACATGATCGATGGCGGGGCGCGCAGCCTTCTCCGCCTCCCGCCACGACCTCAGCCAGAAAGACTCCTCTCGCAGATCGAGCCGCTCGCACAGCGTCTCGCACAGCAGAGCCTCGTCGGCGGCGACTATACGGCTCACCGAGCGCTCGGGGTCGAGTCGGGCGCCGTCGCGGTCCACGAGCACCTGCGGCACCTCAGGGGCGAGCAGCCCCGACAGCGCCCGCGACAGGGCTGGCTTGCCGACGCGCAGTACGAGCTCGGGCCGGTGGGCCGCGGCGAAGGGGGCGTGGCGCAAGAGGGCGTCGAAGGTGGTGATCGCGTTCTCTCCCCGGCGGGCGCCCGACGTCGGCTCGGCCAGCAGCGGCCAACCCGACTTGTGGGCCAGCTCCACCACCGGTCCCGCGTCGAGGTCGCAGTCACCGATGACGATGAGGCCGCGTTCGACCGAGGCGATCTCCCCGGCGAGCGCCGCCGCGATCTCAGGAGAGGGGCGCCGCGCGGCCACCACCGTCTCGGTCCAAGCCCGCGCCTCCGGCCGTCCCCCGGCGGCAGTGTCGGCGGGCTCGCTCCCCGGCTCGACCAGGGGCTCGCGGAAGGCGACGTTGAGATGGACCGGGCCGGGAGGCGAGCCGGCGGAGGCCGCATACGCCTGCCCTACGACCGAGCGCCACCGCGACGCCGCCCCTCCGGAGGAATCGTGGGGCGCCGCTATCTCGGCGAAGAAGCGGACCGCGCCCCCGTAGAGCTTCGTCTGGTCGATGGTCTGGTTGGCGCCGGTCGCCCGCAGCTCCTCGGGCCTATCGGCGGTCACGACGAGCAGCGGGACCCGTGCCTGGTCGGCTTCGATCACCGCGGGGTGGAAGTTGGCGGCTGCGGTTCCCGAGGTACAGAGGACGAGGGCCGGGGCCCGCGAAGCTCGGGCGATGCCCAACGCCAGGAACGCGGCCGAGCGCTCATCGATCACGACGTGGACGGTAACGCGGGTCTCGGCGTGAAGGCCGAGGGCCAGCGGAGCGGAGCGCGAGCCCGGCGCCAGGACCGCATGCTCCAGCCCGGCTCGGCAGAGCTCGTCGACCAGGACCGCGGCAAGGACCGCCGACGGGATCAGGACGTCTCCTCGGCCGCACTAGCGCGTTGTAGCCACGCTGCCGGCTCGATCTCCCAGGGGGTCAAGGCCTCCTCGGAGACCTCGGGCCGGCGCAGCTCAATGACGCCGTCCCGAGGCAGCAGAGGATCCGAAACCACGTCGCCGGCGAGCAGCGCGACGGTGGCGAGCCCACAGGCGTAGGGGAGCTCGTCGAGTGCTGCCGCCAGCGCCAGCCCTGCCGAGATGCCGATCGAGGTCTCGAGCGCGCTCGACACCACGGCCGGCAGCCCGCTCCGCTCGGCGAACTCGAGAGAGGGCCACACTCCGCCCAGCGGCTGCACTTTGAGCACCACGATATCGGCCGCCTCGGACAGGTCCAAGTTGGCGAGAGCGGCGGCAGTTCGCAGAGGCTCGTCCGCCGCCAGAGGGACGTCGACGAGGCGCCGGAGGCGAGCCATCTCGACCAGCGAGGCCACCGGCTGCTCCGCGTACTCGAGGTCATAGCGGGCGAACCGGGTGAGCGCAGCCCTCGCCTCGTCCACACTCCAGGCACCGTTGGCGTCGACGCGCAGCTTGCCCGAGGGTCCGAGCGCATCCCTGACGGCCTCGACCCGCCCCTCGTCGTCGCCCTCGGCGACCTTGACCTTGGCCGTGGAGCAGCCCGACGACGCCACCAGCGCGTGGGCTTCTTCGGGAGAGAGTGCAGGCACGGTGACGTTGACCGGGATCGTGCGCCGATTGGGCTCGGGCCACGGGGTCGAGATCGCCTCGTGCGCGGCCTGAAGCCACCGCCGCGCCACCTCGGGGGGGTACTCGGGAAAGGGCGAGAACTCGCCCCACCCACAGGGGCCGTGCAGTAGCAGTCCCCGACGCTCGGCCTGACCCCGAAAACGGATGCGCAGGGGAATGCGGAAGGCACGGCTCACGTCACCAGACCGAGGCCGGCGGCGAGCAGGATTGCGAAGACGAGCTCGAGACGAGCGGTCCGAGCCAGAGCGTCGTCGCCCAGGCGCAGAGCGCGAAGCCCCAGCGGAAGCGTGACGAAGGCAACGAGCGGACCGATCGACATCGATGCTCCGGCCACCACTGGAAGCAGCGCGAAGGCGCCCAGCACCAGCTTGCGGTAGAGGCCACGTGTCGCCCGGCCGCCGACGCGAACGGCCAGCGTGCGCTTTCCCGCGGCGGCGTCGCTGTCGATATCGCGCAGGTTGTTCACGACCAGGATGGCACTCGCCAAGAGCCCCACCGGAACCGCGGCCGCCAGAGCCACTATCGAGACCTGTTCCTCCTGCACGTAGGCGGAGCCCGCAGTGGCGACGAGCCCGAAGAAGACGAACACGAAGATCTCGCCGAGCCCCTCAGAGGCGTAGGGCCGCGGCCCACCCGAGTAGGCGAGGGCGGCGATGATGCTGGCACCGCCCAGAACTGCGAGCTCGGGCCCGACTTGAAACACGAGCACGAGCCCCGCGGCGCAAGCGACGCCGAAGGCAGAGACGATGCCGACCTTCATCGAGCCCTCAGAGATCAAGCCGGAACTGACCGCGCGACGGGGGCCGCGCCGGAGCGTGTCGACGCCACGAGCCGCGTCGGAGAGGTCGTTGGCGAAGTTGACCGCGACCTGAAGCGCCACTGCCACCACAAGCGTCAGTGCGAAGCGGTCCCACAGGAAGAGATCGGCCGCCGCGGTCCCCACCAGCACCGCCGCCACTGCCGCGACCAGGGTCTTGGGACGGGCCGCCTCGACCCAGGCGTTCACGCGCCTAGGGCCGGCGGGGGAACTGCTCGAAGTTCGGGCGCCGCTTTTCCACATAGGCGTTGCGGCCCTCCTGAGCTTCCTCTGACATGTAGTAGAGGAGGGTGGCGTCGCCGGCGAGCTGCTGGATTCCGGCGAGCCCGTCGCTCTCGGCATTGAAGGCGGCTTTGAGCAACCGCAGCGCCAGGGGGCTCATCTCGAGGATGCGCCGGCACCACTCCACGGTCTCATCCTCGAGGCGATCGAGCGGCACCACCGTGTTGACCAGTCCCATTTCCAGCGCCTCGTGAGCGTCGTATTGGCGGCACAGGTACCAAATCTCGCGCGCCTTCTTCTGGCCCACTGTGCGCGCCAGAAGCCCGGCTCCGTAGCCCCCGTCGAAGGACCCCACCAGGGGGCCGGTCTGGCCGAAACGGGCATTGTCGGCGGCGATGGTCAGGTCGCACACGAGATGCAGCACGTGCCCACCCCCGATGGCGTAGCCCGCGACCATGGCGACGATCGGCTTGGGGAGGCGGCGCATCTGGATCTGGAGGTCCAAGACGTTGAGCCGCCCCACCCCGTGCTCGTCCTTGTAGCCGTCGTCGCCCCTGACCTTCTGGTCGCCACCGGAGCAGAACGCGTCCTGTCCCTCACCGGTCAGGACGACCACGCCGATCGCAGCGTCGTTCCTCGCCTTTTCAAACGCGGCCGCCAGCTCGAACAAGGTCTTGGGCCGGAAGGCGTTGCGGACTTCGGGGCGGTTGATCGTGACCCTGGCTATGCCCCCGAGGGTGTCGTAGTGGATGTCCTCGTAGTCGTCGAACCGCCGCCAATCGTGCAAGTCATCACTCCTGAGCAAACACTCGAAAGGTCGGCCCCACCGTAGCAGGTGCCGGCGCGGGCCTCCCCCCGCGTCGGCCCGCCAGCACGGAGTGATCTCGCGAGCCCAGGCGCCCGAGTTTGCCGCCTCGTTGAAGGAGGCTGGGGCTCTGGGCGAGGTGGGATGGTGACGCTGAGGTGGGTGCTGGAGCAGCGCGACCCCGATGCCGCTCCGCCGTAGAGCCGACTCGACGCGCCTGGCTCGGCTGATCCACGGCTCCCATCTGCCTGCCCCCGTTCGCCGGCACGTAGTAACCGAGCAGGGCAGGTTCGTCGTGAGGGTTGATTTCGCTTATCCGGCCGCACGTATCGCGCGATAGAGGCGCAAGGCAACAAGCACCACTCCGGGCCCGAGGACCCGCGTAGAAACCAGGCTCGACTGAACGCGCTCATGGTCCTCAGCTGGATCATCATTCAGGTCACGTGGGAGGACATTCACTGCCGGCCGGAAGCCACCATCGCTCTCATCGACAAGGCCCTGAAAATGCGGACACAGGAACGGGCATTCCTCCGGTCTTGAACTTGTTCAGCCCAGCTTGGAGAGGAGTCCCCGCATCTCTTCTCCGTTGTAAGCACGCATCCCGGTGCTGCGCACATTGCCCGTAGCGCCCACCTGAAGGAGAAATGCGTGCGCGGTCTCGTCGTCGGGAGCGTCGAGCACGGCGACGAGGTCGTAGGGACCCACGGTCCAGTAGATGGCGGACATTCGAGCGCCCATCTTCTGGGCCAAGCCCTCGACAGACTCGGCCCGTTCGACGGTGTCCTTGACGCTCTTGATGCCCTGGTCGGTCCAATTCAACAGTGCGATGTAAGTGGCCACGGCCCCTCCTCTGTTTGGCTTCCCATGTCTGCTCCCTAGCGCAAGTGACCCTACCAACCAGAACGGTCCGCAATCAAGCTCGTGGGTGGGGAGGCGTAGAGGTGCTTGAACATGATCTCGGCCCCCGGTTGGGGGATCGACTCCATCTCGGCTACCGCCTGATCCAGGGCTGCGTGGGCCTCGGCCCGGATATCGGCCTCGAGCTCCGCCGGAAGCAGCTCTCGGCGGCGGAGATACGCGGCCATGCGGCCCACGGGCTCGAGCGACCGGTGGCGGGCGGTCTCGGACTCGTCCCGGTACAGGCTCGGGTCGTCGGCGGTGGCGTGGGGGCCAATGCGATAGCTCACCGCTTCGATGAGGGTTGGGCCCCCCCCGGCGTGCGCCCGTTGCAGCGCCTCGCGAGTAGCCGACCAGCACGCGAGCGGATCGAAGCCGTCGACGCGCAACGCCGGCATGGCGTAGGCGGCCGCCTTCTCAGCAACGGTGGCGGTGCCGCTCTGACGGGAGAACGGCGTCGAGATCGCCCACTGGTTGTTGACGCAAAAGAAGATCACGGGGGCCGCGAACACGGAGGCGAAGTTCATCGCCTCGTGGAAGTCTCCTTCGGAGGTGGCGCCGTCGCCGAACCACACCAACGAGCAGACGCCCTCTCCTGAAAGCTTGGCCGCCCACGCAATCCCCACGGCGTGGGGGAGGTGGGTGCCGACGGACACGCACATGGGGGCGACGCGATAGCGCCTCGGGTTCCAGAACCCGTGAACGCCGCCGTAGCCTCGCCGGTAGGCGAGCGGGACCGACGCCGGCAAACCGCGCAGCAGGCCGACGGCGTTCTGGCGGTAGGAGGGAAAGACCCAATCCTGGTCCCCAAGGGCCAAGAGCGGGCCCGCCTGGGTCGCCTCCTCGCCCCAAAAGGTCGGATAGGTGCCGATCCTGCCCTGACGCTGCAGGGCGACGGCCCTCTCGTCGAAGGTGCGCAAGAACACAAGCCAGGTGAACAGCTTGACCAGGGCGTCGCTGCCGAGGCCGATGTCGCCATCAGGCGATTGGGCATCGCCCCCGAGGATCCGCAGAGGATCTTCCATGGTCGGAGACGCTACCCGCCCCAGCCGGTAGAATCCTGTCTCAAACAAGTCGATTAACAACGGGTCGAACGATTCAGATGGGGGAGCTGCAAATGCGCCGAACGCGACTGCTGGCCTTGGTATCGATGCTGCTGCTTGTTGTTGCCACCGCCTGCGGAGGAGAGACCACCGCCGGCGGTGGCGGGAGCGGAGGAGGAGGCAACGATTCCGGCCAAGCGGGCAAAGAGGGCAACGACCTTCTTGCAGTCATCAAGGAAAAAGGTGTTCTGACCGCATCTACCGACGCCGCCTACCCACCGCAGTCCTCACGCAACTCCCAGGGCGAACTCGAGGGGTTCGACATCGACGTCACCAACGAGATCGCCAAGCGCCTCGGGGTCGAAGTCGAGTACGAGACTCCGCCCTTCGACGCGATCGTATCCGGGTCCTGGAGCAGCCGTTGGGATCTCAGCGTAGGATCGGTAACGATCACTCCCGAGCGTCAGGCAGTTCTGATGTTCACGACGCCCTACTACTACACACCGGCCTCGATCGCCGTGCACGAATCGAACAGTGACATCCAGGACATTGAGAACGATCTCGACGGAGCGACGATTGGCTCTTGCACCGCATGCAGCTACGAGGACTACCTGAAGGGCAGCCTCGAGCTAACGACCGGGCCGGTGGAGTCGGTCATCGACGATTCCGAGATCAAGATTTACGATACCGACAGCACCGCCATCCAAGACCTAGCGCTTGGCGACGGAGTACGTACCGACGCGGTGATCTCTGCGCTGCCGACGCTCGAGCAGGCAATTCGCGACGATGTGGCGATCAAGATCGCCGGGGATCCTCTCTTTTACGAACCGCTCGGCGTGGCGATCGACAAGTCGGCACCGGAGGATCCCAAGGCCTTCTTCGAGGAGGTCGACAGAATTATCAAGGAGATGCACTCGGACGGCACCCTGACCGAGTTCTCCAAGAAGTGGTACGAGGGCACAGATCTCACTAAGAAGGCGTGACGGACGAGGGGGAATATGGCGACGGGCGCGACTCACGGAGAGCGGCAGCGGCCTTCCTTCTCGTTGAAGGAGCGTCTGGAGGCGCGCTCGCTGGCGACTCCGTTCAAAGCCAAGCTCGCAGCCGTCTACGTCCTCATCACAATAGTCCTTCTACTCCTTTTTGCTTATTTCGAGTTCGACACGGCCTTCATGGCCGAGTGGCTGCCATATATCGCCGGAGGAGTGCCCCTCACGCTGATCATCTGCGTGGGGGGAATCATTCTGGCCACGGCACTCGCCGTCTTCGGCGCATTGGGACGGCTCTCGAAAAACCCGCTCGCCCAAGGGGTAGCTAACTTCTACGTCTCGTTCATTCGCGGGACTCCCTTGCTCGTGCAGATCTTCTTCGTCTACTTCGCTTTGCCCCAACTTGCTTTCAAAGAGCAGACGCCCACGTTCCTGCAGCCCTTCCTCGTCTACGACATTACGTTTGCTGCGATCCTGGCGTTGGGAGTCAATTACGGCGCCTACATGAGCGAAATCTTTCGAGCTGGCATCCAGTCGGTGGGCTACGGGCAAATCGAGGCCGCCCATGCACTGGGCATGAGTGCTGGCCAGACCACGCGCCGGGTAGTACTTCCTCAAGCGGTGCGCAACATCATCCCCCCGACCGGTAATGAGTTCATAGCCATGCTTAAGGATTCCTCTTTGGTCGGCTTGGCCGGAGCTACCGAGCTCTTCTACCGGGCTCAATCAACAGGAAAGGCCGAATCGAGGGCCTATGAGACACTCGCGGTCGCGGCACTCATCTATTGGGGGCTGACGAGCATCTTCTCCTTCTTTCAGAAGAGATTGGAGAACAAGATGGGCCGAGGCTACGTGAGGGAGTTGGCCTCCCATGGCCACTGAACTCATTCGCATCGAGCACTTACAGAAGTGTTTCGGCCCCCTGCAAGTGCTCGACGACGTCTCGCTCAAGGTCGGAAGCGGGGAGGTGGTCGTGATCTTCGGCCGCTCGGGATCGGGGAAGAGCACCCTGTTACGCTGCATCAACTTTCTGGAGGAACCGACTCGTGGGTCGATCGAGGTGGACGGAACACGCATTGACGTAGGGCATATGACGCGCACTCGGCGCGAGAAAATACGCCAGATCCGCATGAAGGCCGGAATGGTCTTTCAAGAGTTCAATCTCTTTCCACACCTCACTGTAATGGAGAACATCATCGAGGCCCCCGTAACGGTCAAGGGTGAGTCAAAGAAGGAGGCCACCGAGCGGGGCAAGGAGCTGCTGGCCAAGGTGGGACTCAGCGAGAAAGCCGACGAGTATCCCATCCGGTTGTCAGGGGGTCAGAAACAACGCGTTGCCATCACCCGTGCGCTGAACATGCGGCCGAAGATCATGCTGTTCGACGAACCCACCTCGGCGCTCGACCCGGAGCTCATCGGCGAGGTCCTGACCGCCATGAAAACCCTCGCCGAGGAAGGCATGACGATGCTGGTCATAACCCACGAGATGGGCTTCGCTCGCGAGGTCGCCACCCGCATGTGCTTCGTCGACGAGGGAATCATTCTCGAAGAAGGGGGCCCCACGGAGCTCCTCAAGGGCGCCCGCCACGAGCGCACCCGGCGCTTCCTGGAGGCCGTGCTCTAGCTCAACCTCGGCGGATGCCGAAAGACTGCTTCAGCGCGGCCCCCGCTGCGTGGTACCCGCACATCCCATGCACGCCTCCCCCGGGCGGCGTGGATGACGAGCATATGTAGACGCCTTCATCAGGTGTCGTGTAGAGGTTCCATCGAGCCGAAGGGCGAAGGAACATGTGCCTCAAGTCCTGGAGGCCGCCGCTCATGTCGCCGCCGATGTAGTTGGAGTTGTGCGCCTCCATCGCGGCCGGTCCCATGGCGCTGCGAGCAATCACCAGATCCCTGAACCCAGGGGCGAAGCGCTCCACCTGCGCCTCGATCGCCTCGGTCATGTCTACGGTCGAGCCGTTGGGAACGTGGCAGTAGCCCCAGAGCGTGTGCTTGCCGGCGGGCGCGCGGCTTGGATCGAACATGCTGGCCTGGGCGATGAGGACGTAGGGGCGTTCGGGATGGCGCCCGGCGGCGACCGCACCCTCCGCCGCTGCAAGCTCTTCTAGTGTTCCCCCGAGGTGCACGGTCCCGGCGCGGCGGCACGCTTCGGCGGTCCACGGCACGGGGCCGCCGAGCGCCCAGTCCAGCTTGAAGACCCCGGGCCCCAGAGGAAGATGTTGCAAGCGCTTGCGGAATCGTGTGGAGAAGCGGTCGCCGGTGATCTCTAGCACGCGGCTCGGCGTGAGGTCGAATAGCGTCGCACGCGCAGTGGGGATGTCGTTCATCGAGCGCACTCGGTGAGAGGTCTTTATCTCGCCGCCAAGCGAGCGGAGATGAGCGGCCAGGGCGTCGGCGATGCTCTGCGAGCCGCCCGCGGCTACGGGCCAGCCCACGCCGTGGCCCAGCAGCCCGATGAGAAGACCGAAACCCGCAGTCGGGCTGGCGTCGAGCGGAAGCATGGCGTGCGCCGCCATCCCGCCGAGCAGCGCGGGGCCGTCGTCGAGTGAAAAGCTTCGCTTCGACAAGCCGGTGACCGAGCTCAGTCCCGATACCGCGAACCGCAGCATCCCCGGTAACGCCCGCAGGGGCGGGGGTCGCGACACACGGCCCGCAATGGCCGGTCCCAGCAAATAGGCGATGACGTCTTCGAAGCCCCTCAAGAGCGGACCAAACAGCTTCCGCCATGCGGCTCCATCGTCGCCGAGCCCGGCGGCCGTGTCTTCGAGCGAGCGGTACAACACTGCGGCGCGGCCCCCATCCAGCGCGTGAGCCAAGGGGAGATCGGGCTGAATCCAGGAAAGTCCGTACTCTTCCAGCGGCAGCTTTCGGAACGCAGGCGAGGCGGCCCCCAGCGGGTGCACGGCGGAGCATATGTCGTGCACGAACCCAGGCAAAGTCAACTCGGCCGAGCGGGTGCCGCCTCCAATCGAATCCTCCGCCTCGAGCACGACCGCACTGAGGCCGGCGGAGGCAAGCTCGATCGCCGCGGTGAGCCCGTTGGGGCCCGCCCCGACGACCACAGCGTCGTAGCTCAGAGCTGTTTGCCGGCTCGGAAGGGTTTCGCCATCAAGCGGAAAGGCGTCCCCGCCATGTAGATGCCGGAGCGGATCGCGGCGTTGTGCCATACGTTCTTGGCCTTGCTCCACTGGCGTTTCTTGTCGACGCAGACAATTTGCGTCTCAACCTCTTCGTCGGCCCCGAAATGCCGGCTCAGGTTGGTAAGTGTTTGGTGCCAGAACTTGTCCTCCTTGCGGTGCCCTCCCAGCATCATGCCGATCTCGTAGATGGGGTCGTTGGCGCGGATCAGGACCTGCGCCTGGGCAACGGTGACGTCCGACTTCCGATAGGAGCTGAATGTTATCCAACCGGCAAACATGTGTCCCTGGGGGTTCATGAAGGTAAATGATTCGTCGTCGGCGAATAGAACGAACACCCCGGTAGCGAGCTTGAGCCGACCCGGCATGCTGAGATTGAGCAGCGCGACATCCCCGGGAGCGATGCCCGTCAAGCCTCCATAGAAGAAGTTGCGCGGCGGCCAGAACGAAGGGAAGTTGGCTTTCCATTCCTTTATCACTTCCACCGGTGTTGCCTCTGCGCCACGAAGCGGGATCCTGTAGGTCTTCTGCCACATCTTGCCGAAGCCTTGGATCGGGGACACGAGAGACTTGCCTGTGACGTTGATGTTCACTGCGCCCTCAGGGGCGTTGGTTACGTCGAGGGTGGAGACGAGCTTGGCCCAGTGTTCTGCGTCGCGTGGTACCGCTGCGACAGCCTCTACCTCACCCGCGGGTTCCTGAGCCTTGGGGTCTTCCGGCGGCAGGGGTACGCTCATTGCTCCTCCCTTGGACTCAAGCGCCGGCTGTGCGCAGCGCGGTTGCTTCGTCGTCGCAGATGCTGATGGCCTCATCGAGGCGGGTTAGCTGAAAGATCTGCCGATAGTGTTCGTTCAACCCATAAGCGAGCACTTTTTGGCGCTGCCGATTGGCCCGCACCAGGAGGGTCACCAGCAAGCCTATGCCCGAGCTGTTCATGTAATCGAGCCCCGTGAAGTTCAGGACGATGGCTCGGATCTTCTGGGCGCTCGCCTCGGTGTAGGCGTCCGTGAGGACATCTTCTGAGTCGGCGGTGACGTCTCCTTTGATGTCGATCACACTGGCCGCCTGTCCCGCCGGCCTCACTTCTATGCTCAAGGTGTTGTCGGTCACGTCGGTGCCTCCTCAGCTAGCTTGCTTGATCGCTGTTTGCTCGTCCTGGAACAGATGCATGAAGTCGGCGACTCGGGTGATCTCGAAGATCTTTCGGTAATGCTCGCTGAGCCCGCACGCCAGCACCTCTCGCCGCTCCTTCTTTGAGCGAGCAAGGATCCCGACGATGAGTGCGATGCCCGTGCTGTTGATGTAGTCGACGGCCTCGAAGTTCAACAGAACCGAAGAGGCCCCCGTGGCGACGGCTTCGGAGTAGGCGGCATCAAGCCGGGCGTCGGCCCCCGCGTTGACCTCGCCGGAGAGATCGATGACGGCGACTCCGTCGTGACTTCTGACGGTGGCGCCGAAGAGCTTAGCTGCCATTGCCGTTTCCTTTCAGCTTGAGGGACAGCTCGATCGTATGGGTGTGCTCATCACTTGAGACCTGCATGTCGTCGACCATGTTCTTGATCAGAAACAACCCCCAGCCCCGCGGCGTCTGCAGGCCGTCGAGCTTGGCCTCTATGTCAGGCGTCTCCACCTCTCCGGGAATCTCGCGGCCCCCCCCGAGATCGGTTATTCGCACGATCACTTCTTCATCGGAGGCGGCGACGTGCACCGTCACATCCAAATCCGCCCGGTTGTAGTTGCCGTGCTCGATCGCGTTCATCGTCCCCTCGGAGACCGCAGTTCTCAGCCGCTCGAGCCGGCTGCTTTCGAGGCCCAGCTCCTTTACCGCCTCAGCCACACGCTCCATCGCAAGGCGCTCGTTGCCGGGTTCGCTCGCCACCGTGAACTCGGCGAGCGTATGCGCCGAGTTGGACGCAGACGCCGACATTGATGGGGAGGCCGCGGAGCGCTCGAGGGTAACGAGGGTGATGTCGTCCTCCTGCTCCCAGTCGGCTCCCGTAAACGAGTGCAACTCGCTCAAGAGACGGTCGATCAACGAGCTCCCGCCTTCGGACACACCGACCAAACCCATCAGCCGGGGAAAGCCGAACATCTCGTCTCCGGGACCGTGGGCCTCGGCGAGTCCGTCCGAGTGCAGCAGCAGGCTCTGCCCCGGCTCGAGTACCGCCTCTTTCTCCTCGTAGGTCATATCCGGCATGAGTCCCAACGGCATGCCCGTAGCGAGCAACTCCGTCACCCTGCCCTCCGACCGCACGTACGGGAGGTTATGTCCGGCGTTGGCGAAACGAAGGTGGCCGGTCTCGGGGTTCAGCACCATATAGAGGCAGGTGACGAACATGCGTGCGGGGATCTCCGGATAGAGGCGGTCGTTGGCGTGCTTGAGCACCTCTGCGGGAGATACAAGCCGGGGGGCGTCCCCTCTCAGGATGCTGTGTGTGGTCGCCATCACGAGCGCCGCGGGCACGCCCTTGTCGGTGACGTCCCCGACCACGATTCCGATGTGGCCGTCGGGGAGGTCGATAAAATCGTAGAAGTCCCCGCCCACGGTCCGGGCGGGCTGGTAATAGGCGGCCACCTGCCATCTGGGGAGGTTGGGGAGCTCTTTGGGCAGGAACTGCTGCTGGATGAGCTGCGCCACCCGCAGCTCCTGCTCGATCCGCTCCCGAGTTCGCACTTCGGCCTCCTGCTGGCGCACCAGCTGAGCCACTCGCACGGCGGGGGCGGCATGAGCGGCGAGGTTGTCGAGCAGCTTGCGGTCGTCTCCCGAGTAGTCGCGCTCGCTGAGGCGGGGGCCGAGGTTCAAGAGCCCGATGAGCTCTCCCTGGCTGATCAGGGGCACTACCAGCTTCATGCCTGCTTCCTTGAGAGCCTCCTTGGCCGGCGACTCAAGCTCGAGCCCGTCGAGCTCGACCGCACCCGTTGCACTCTGGAAATAGGCGATGAGCGGGTCATTGGGGGAGATGTCCACGGCCGCCGACTCCACCGGCGTCCGTGGCCTAGCCACCTCATGCGGCTGCTCCACCTTCGGTTTCCGTCTCAGGAATTTCGTGAGCGCAGTCATTTGTTCTACCTTTCTACCCCCCGACCGTCTGCAAATCGTTACGGCATTTCCCCACTCGAAAAACGTCTCTTCGAGTACTTGTCACACCCACTCGCTAATTTCTTCCAATAGGGGCTAGACGCTGCGTTGCGGTTGGCGAGAAAGGGAGGCACAATGTCCACAAGTGAGCAGGCCCGCCGGGGCCTTGAACGCCGGCTGGAAGAAGTCCTGGGAGAGGAGCATGCCTTTACCATGATGCAGCATCTGCCTCCCGGAGAGCTGGCAACCAAGCTCGATCTCGAGAACCTCGAGCACCGCCTCAACCGGCGCATGGACGGGTTCGACACCCGCATGGAGCGGTTCGAGGGCAGGATGGATGGATTCGAGCGCAAGATCGACGACCTCGGGCCCCATCTCATCGCGGTGATGGACGGCAAGAACGAGGGCATGGAGGGCCGCCTGGTGGCGATGTTCCACCAGCAGCTCGCCGCCCAGACCCGTGTGTTCTTCTTCTCAACCGCAGGCCTGATGCTTACGCTGGCGGCCATCCTGCGAGCCGGTTGACCTTCACTCCAGCAACCCTCTCGAGCCGTCGAGCTCCGCGGCCGCCGCCAGGGTCCCCTCCAGGTGCGGAGCCAGCGCGGAAACCGGGTGAGACTCGAGGTGCATCTCGCCCGAGGGATCGAGCCGGGCCCGGAAGTTGACCTGAAGCTTCGGCTCGATCGCCGGATGATCGGAGCGGTTGTGGGAGCCTCGCGACTCCCGGCGTTCGAGCGCTCCGAGCAGCGTCGCCCTCGCCGCCGCCAGAGAAGCGCGCAGATCCAGCACGTGTGCCAGGTCACCGAAGCCCTCGGCCGTCGGACGAACGTCGATGTCGCCCATCATCTGTTCGATCTCTTCGAGCCGGGACAGACCCTGCTCGAGCCCCTCCTCCGAGCGAACGACTCCGCAGTATTCCCACATCACATCTCGCAGCGCTCGTTGCACGGGGCGAACTATCTCGTCTCCATCGTGAACCAACGAGTCGAGATCATCCTGCGCCGCATCGAGAGCGGGCCGGGAACGCAGCTGTGCTTCTCGCCCACGAGAGAGCTCTGTTGCCGCATGTCCGGCGCGACGTCCGAAGACCACCGTCTCGGTAAGTGAGTTCCCACCCAGGCGATTTGCGCCGTGCAGACCGGCGGCGATTTCACCTGCCGCAAACAGGCCGTCGACATCGGTGGCGTGCGTCTCCGGATCGACGACGACTCCTCCCATGGAATAGTGAGCCGTGGGCGCCACCTCCATCGGTTGCCTGGATATATCGAGCATCTGATGCTCGATGAACTGCCGATACATGCGCGGGAGCTTGTCCAGAATGAAGCTTTTGTCTTGATGGGAGATATCGAGAAAGACCCCTCCATGTGGACCTCCTCTGCCCCCTGCAATTTCCGTGTAGTTGGCGAGAGCGATGCGATCGCGCGTCGACAATTCCATGCGGTCCGGGTCGTAGCGCGTCATGAAGCGTTCGCCTTCCGAGTTGAATAGGCGTCCCCCTTCCCCTCGCACCGCCTCGGTCACGAGGGTACCGGCGAGGTCTTCAGTACCGACCATCCCGGTCGGGTGGAACTGCACAAGCTCCATGTCCTGAAGGCGGCAACCGGCCCGCAGCGCGAGATACATTCCGTCGCCGTTGTTCTCATCACGACGCGACGAAGACCGCCGCCACAGCCTCGTGTGTCCTCCTGTAGCGAGGATCACGGCATCGGCGAAGAAGGCGGTCCGCTCGCCCGAATCCTGGTCGAACGCAAGCGCTCCAAAACAGACGTCCTCGTGCACGAGCAAGCTCGAGACGTAATGATTGTCGGCGATCCGTACACCCAGCTCTTCGACTTTCGCCGCCAGCGTATGGAGCATCGCCCTGCCCGTGTAGTCGCCGGCGTAGCACGTCCGCCTGTAAGTGTGCGCGCCGAAGAAACGCTGATCAACTCGCCCGTCCTCGAGGAGCGCGAAGGGGCAACCCCACTCGAGCAGCTCGTGGATGGCCGCGGCGGCCTCTGTCGACACGATCTCAACCACCCGTGGGTCGGATAGGTAGTAGCCCTCCCTGTACGTATCGGCGAAGTGCTGCTCCCACGTATCCTCTGGGTCGCGCGTTCCCAAGGCCGCGTTGATTCCCCCGGCCGCGAGCACCGTGTGAGCGTCCCGGCTCGCACGCTTTGCCACCACCACCACCTCGGCCCCCAAGCGATGGACCTCGATGGCCGCCCGCAGCCCTGCAGCCCCGGCGCCGATCACCAGCACATTGCAGACGTTCGTCCGCTCGCTCATGTCATCCTCTCTCAGGCAAATGCTCCAAGCCTTTATGTCACACCCTCCACCTACCCTTATTCCGGGCCGTGGGGAAGAGCTTGCCACTAAGCAGGATCTGCGGCCTGCGCATGGATCTGATCAACCAGACACGCTTGCTGTTCTTCGCGCTGATCGCCACGCTCATGACGTTGGCCGGACTGGCCTTCGGGGCGGCTCTGCTGAGGGGCCCCATCTAGACCGGCAGTCGAACTCATGCCGGGCTCGGTCGTTACGACCATGCCCTCACGCCAGGCTACGTTACGAAGACATGACACGGCTGAAGATCTGGCTGTTCGGGCCGCCCAGAATCGAGCTGGACGGCACCCCCGTCGAGGTAGATACGCGCAAGGCAATAGCCCTGCTCGCCTACCTGACGATCACCGGCCGCCCTCACGGCCGCGATGCCCTAGCTGCGCTGTTGTGGCCTGATCTCAACCAGGACAGAGCGCGGGCCGCGCTTCGGCGGACGCTCTCCTCCCTGCGCAAGGGCCTGGGGGGTTCGGGCCTGGCAGCCGGAAGAAGCCGCGTGTCGCTCGAGTTCGAGGACATGTGGCTGGACACAGCCAGATTCCACGAGCTGATCGGCGCAGCCCGGACCCACGACCACCCCGCCACCCATGTCTGTCGGCGCTGTATCTCGGACCTTCGCGAGGCTGCGGAGCTCTCCCGCGGTGAGTTCATGTCGGGCTTCTTTTTGCGCGACTCGCCCGAGTTCGAGGACTGGATGTTCTTTCAGTCGGAGGAGCTCCGCCGCGATGTCGGTGAAGCTCTGGAGCGACTCGTGACCGCGCTGATCGGCGCCCGGGAGCTTGGGCCGGCGGTCGACGTCGCTCGGCGCTGGCTTCAGCTCGACTCCCTTCACGAGCCGGCCCACCGCGCATTGATGCAACTGTACGCGTGGAAGGGCCTGCGCTCCAAGGCATTGAGCCAATACCGAGAGTGCGTTCTTGTGCTCGATCGCGAGCTTGGCGTACCCCCGCTCGAGGAGACGGCCGCTCTCTACCGGGCGATAGAAAGCGGGCAGCTGGAACCTCCCGCGCTCGCGCCTCAGCTTCCCCCGCCACCTCCCGCTTCACCGACATCGTCACGGATCGAGCGGCTTCTGGTCGGGCGTGACCGGGAATTAAGGGAGCTCTTGGAGGCCTTCGCCGATGCGTCCCGGCATGGTCGTTTCGTAGTGGTGGAAGGCGAGGCCGGAGTGGGGAAGTCGAGCCTGGTTGAAGCGGCAATTGGCCGACTGCGGGAACAGGGGGCCGAGATCCTGACTGCTCGCTGTTACCCGGGCGAGCAAGCCCTCGCACTGGCACCCATCGGCCAGCTACTGCGCACGGCTTTGAAGCAGGATCAGGCTTGGGCGATGGAGTTGCCCACTCGCTGGGCTCAGGAAGCCGCCCGGCTCGTACCCGAGCTCGCCGAGCTGCGCTCCGAGGCCACGCCGCCCCCGCCGGGGGATGAGCCCGGCGGCCGGATACGCCTATACGAGGGGGTTGCGGCCGCTCTGGATGCCGCCTGCTGTAGCCGCGGCCCCGGAGCGATATTCGTCGACGATCTGCATTGGGCCGATGATGCCTCACTCGATTTCGTGTCCTATCTCTTGCATCGCCTGCGCGAGCGGCCGTTGCTGGTGCTGACGGCGTGGCGTCGGGAGGAGGTGCCTCCCGGCCATCGCCTGGCACTGATGCTCTCGGAGGCAACCCTGACGGGGTCGGGCGCCTCGATTGCGTTGCAGCGGCTGGGCCGCGGGCACATCGCCGAGCTCGTGACTGCCTTGGCTCCCGACGCCACCGAGGACCTAGTGAACCGTCTCTATGCAGAGACCGACGGACTCCCGTTCTTTTTAATGGAGTACCTGGCCGCTCTGCCCCCATCTGACTACGACCCCGGGAGGAACGAGGACAAGCAATGGCCGCTGCCGCGTGGCATACGGGATCTGTTGCAGGCCCGGCTAAGTCCACTGTCGCAGGTCGGCCGCCAATTGCTGGGGGCGGCTGCCGTGATCGGCGCCTCGTTCGAGCTCGACAGCGTGCGAGCGGTGAGCGGGCGCAGCGAGGATGAAGCGGTGGCCGCTCTCGAGGAGGTCATCGAGCGAGGCTTCGTGGTCGAGCAGAGCGCTTCCGACTCAGATCCTCTCTACGATTTCAGCCACGACAAGGTGCGAGAGCTCGTCTACGAGCAGACGTCGGCGGCCCGGCGCAGGCTGCTTCATGCCCGAGTGGCCGACGCACTGGCAGGCGGGGTGCGAAGAGGAACGGGCAACGGTCGTCCCGGGGTGGTGGCTCGCCATCACCAGGCGGCCGGTGATCTAGGTGAGTCCGCGGAGTGGTATCTGCGGGCGGGGGACGAGGCCCGCAACCTCTATGCCAACGGCGAGGCGCTGTCCCATTACGGCGCCGCCCTTGCCTACGGCCATCCTCGGATCGGTGATCTCCACGAAGCCATGGGCGATCTACACACGCTGGCGGGGGAGTATCGGCGGGCGCTCGATTCGTATGAGGCCGCTGCGGCTCACCCTTCCGCGGCCCCTGCGCTGGCGCGGATCGAGCACAAGATCGGCAACGTGCACCACCGTGTGGGGAAATGGGACCTGGCCGACAGCCATTACGAGGCGGCCCTTTCATCGACGCCCGAAGAGGCCCTCAGGGCCCGGATAACGGCGGACCAAAGCCTGACCGCCCACCGAAGGGGCGACGACCCTCATGCAGCCGAGCTCGGCCGCGAGGCACTACGGCTGGCGGAGGGGGCCGAGGACCTGATAGCCCTCGCTCAAGCCCACAACATCTTGGGGATGGTCGCGGGTGGGGGAGCGGATGCAGTGGCTGAGCTAGAGAGCAGTCTCGGCTTCGCCGAGGCTGCGGGCGACCCGGCCGCCCGGGTCGCTGCTCTCAACAACCTGGCGCTCGCCCACCGGGTGGCCGGCGACACGGCTCATGCCCAAGAGCTGACCGAGCAGGCCTTGGCCCTGTGCGCGACTCTGGGGGACCGCCATCGCGAGGCCGCTTTGCGCAACAACCTTGCCGACCTCCTGCATGGCCTGGGACGTCATGAGCGGGCGATGGAGGAGCTGAAGCGAGCGGTCGCCCTGTTCGCCGAGGTCGGTGAGCCCGGCGAGCTGCAACCCGCCATCTGGCGACTGATCGACTGGTAGCGACCCGGCAGACAGAAATATGGTCTGGAAATCCCAGTAATTATAGCGTATAGTCATGGACTGACTACGTATTGTTCGCAAGAGAGCATAGAAGGGGATGAGCCTTGTCCCGAGTCGGTCACGAACCCGAGTTCAACCGAGGGGAGCTAGCC
>Ga0136621_1000250_pt1 | contig 20329 bp, 17 predicted proteins | sample AntDryUQ445A2306_FD_104673 | JGI IMG/M metagenome (GOLD analysis project Ga0136621, IMG submission 104673) | Polar desert sand microbial communities from Dry Valleys, Antarctica - metaG UQ445A (23.06) | ecosystem: Environmental > Terrestrial > Soil > Desert | place: Antarctica: Dry Valley...
AGTGAAGGCGTAGAGGTCGTCACGGAAGGCGTTGTCGCCCGTCCATCGCCAGATGAGAGCAACCGCGCTCGGGAACTTCGAGGTCTCGTCGGTGTTGCCTGCCGAGTCGAGGGTGCCGTAGTACACGGAGCCCTCCGGCATGACCTCGTGGACCACCTTGCCGCTGTCGCCGTTCATCACCAGGCTGGCATCACGAAGGGCCCGTAGATGCGCCTTGATGTCGGCGAACTGGCCCATCGCAACGCTGGCGAACGCGGTGTACTCGCCGTCGGTGCCGAACAACCACGGGTAGTCGGGCCAGCCCGCTCCAAGATAACGCACCTTCGCCAGCGTGCCCTCCGCGGGTGGATAGACGCGGCCTTCCTCGACCCGCCGCAGCTTCAGGTCATGCACCTCCTGAACCGAGTCGGCCAGATTCTGTTTGCTCCACGCGATGCTCCGCTCGAGGAGCGGGTCGCCGGGTAGATCGACCTGAGTGTTCGCCGCGAGCTGCTGACGGGACGCCACCTTCTGCGCCAGCGCGGCAGCGGGATCCGCGAGCGCCTTCGTCAGCTCAGTGCGGGCGGCCGCGACACCCTTGTCCGACCCGGCCACGGCGAACCACAAGGTGGTGGGCTGGTTGGCGGCAAGCTTGACCTGCCAGCGCAGCTGCCCGCCGGTGCCCTTGCCGAAGGCGCCGTCGTCACAGGTCGGGGGGGCCGGCCCGTCGGCGGGGCAGACCACTGCCGGGTCTTGGGGTCCCCGGTGATCCGGCCCCAACTCGTGGGACTTCGGTGGCTGGCTGCCCGCGACGAGCGCTGCCCAGTCGTGTGGTGACGCGTTGGGAACAGGTGGTGTGCCGGTCTCGCGGAACACCAGTGCGCCGTTGTTGTACGCCCCGGTGTCAGGGAGGTTGAACGTGCCGGCATTCGGGGTGGTCCAACCCCAGGGGTAGGCGGCCATGAGCTCGGAATGGGCGTCGAGGGTCAGCTTCACTGTCCGCGGCTGCGGCGCCCTGAGGGTGAGGCCCACCAGGGTGGCCCGCGTGCCGTCGGGCACGAAGTCGGTGCGCTCCACCGCCACCTGGTTCACCGGCGCGAAGGACGTGCGGGTGTAGCCCCAGCCAGCGGTCGTCTTGGTGGCCCGGGCGCCGTCGGGGTCACCGAGCCATTTGTTGGCGAGCCGGAACCAGATGCCGTCGACGAGCTTGATCGGGGGCGTCCACACGCCACCCATCTCGCCACGGATGTGCCAGCCGGCGGCCGGATAGAGCGAGTCTGCGGTGCTCATCGCGTAGGCCCGGTCCCCGACCACCAGCGAGCGCCGGTCCGCAAGCCGTGTGGTCTCGGTCAGCTCGGGAGAAGTTGCCAGAACTGCTGCGGAAGGACCGGACCCACCTGCGGCGTCGACCGCCGGGACGACGAGGGCGCCGGTGAGGGCTGCCAGGGCCAGCAGTCGGGTTGATCGAGCGGCTCGGACCATGACGGCCTCCTGCGACGAAGTTTGATGACTGTGCATTACATCACACTCGACGAGTGTGCTGCGGGCCGAGAGATCCTGAGGTGAAGATTGACCCTGATGGTGACTACAGCTGTGCCATCCAGGCGGCAAACCGTCTGCTGGTTCTCGAAGGTGCTTGCCTGGCAGGATCGGCGGATGGAACCGTCATTGATGGGCCGCGTTGCTGTCGTTACCGGCGTGAGCCGGCGGCAAGGAATCGGCCACGCCGTGGCGCGGCGACTAGCGGCCATGGGCTCGTCGGTCTTCGTGCATCACTTTCAGCCACACGACACTGAGCAGCCCTGGGGCGCAGACGACGTCGCGGCCCTGATGGAGGACATCGGGTCATGTCTTCTCGACGGCGCATCCATCGCCGAGGCGAGCGTGGATCTGGCTGTGGCGTCTTCATCGGAGCGCGTGATTGACGCCGCGGTCCGCGCTTTCGGACACTTGGACATCTTGGTCTGCAACCACGCCCGCAGCGGCGGCGACGGTGAGCTGGGTGAGCTCGACGCGTCGATGCTGGATGCTCATTGGCAGGTCAACGCCAGGTCCACGTTGTTGTTGACCAGGCACTTCGCGGCACAACATGACGGGCGTTCCGGCGGCAGAGTCATCTGGATGACGTCTGGACAGCAGCTGGGGCCCCTGCGTGGGGAGGTGGCGTACGCCGCGTCCAAGGCCGCGTTGGCCGGTGTGACCCAGACGGTCGCTGACGAGCTGGTGGACCGAGGGATCCTGCTCAACACCGTCAATCCGGGCCCGGTGAACACCGGCTACCTCGATGTGGCCACCTCGCACCTTGATGAGGCGGTCGTGCAGAAAGTGTTGGCCAGCTTCCCCATGCGCCGGTTCGGCGAGCCCGACGACCCCGCTCGTCTCATTGCCTGGCTCGCCTCCGACGAGGCGGGGTGGATGGTCGGCCAGGTGCTGAACACCGAGGGCGGATTCCGCCGCTGGTAGGAGATGGGAGCCCGTCCGAAAGCGAACCCGGATCTCGATCTGGCCTTTGCTCCTGCCGGTGAGCCACCACGCCCAGCTGCCTATTCTCGACGGGCCTACCTGGAACGGCTCTCCTTCAGGCTGTACACCCGCACGTAGTCGTACTGCACGGTGTACTCACCGGGGATGTGCTCGCCGGGTGCCAGGCCCATAGCGACCAACGCGATCTGCTCGTCGGTCAGGGAGTGTGTCCACGTCCCACCGCGCACCCAGGTCTTGCCGTCCTGACTGGTGTAGGCCGTGTAGCTGTGGGTGTCGCCGCCAGCCGCGCGGCGCTCCGCCCCCGTCAGCTCCTCGGCCACGATGCGTAGGTAGGTCCACTCACCGGAGTCCGACGGCGGACCCACGACGGTGTTGCCGTACCGGTTCCATCCCTCTGGCACCGGGTAGATCTCCTTGGCCCACTCCGTCTGACGGGTGTTCCAGATCGAGGTGTTCGTCAACTTCACAAAGTTGTCGTCGTCCTCGTAGACCAGGACGCCGCCCTGAGCGTAGTTGTAGCAGCACTCCGGGCTGTCCGGGACGTTCAGTCTCACCGCCGTCTCGACCACGAAGTCGCCTTGGGGCGCGTCACGCAGCAGGACCGAGGCGGTGTTGTTGCCGGAGTTGAGATCGGTCGCCATCATGTCGTCGGGGTTCTCAGTACTGGTATTGGGCACCGGCTCCTGGATCTTCCAGGTCAACACGCCGCCACCAACGGTGTACTCGGCCCGCTCCGGACGCACCCACGACCAGGCGGGGTCCAGCTCGGTGCCGTTGAACTCGTCGGCGAACAGCAACCGGCCTGGTTCCTGCGTAGCGACGAGCCGGGTCTTGTGCCGGGACACCTCGCCCGGCTGTCCCGCCGGAGCAGGCATCCTGCGGTCCGACGCCCATTCGCCGCCGTTGACCGTTGGCCAGCCGTCGACCCAGTCGATCGCGTCGAGCAGTGCCGGGCGCTTGGTGAATCCGGGCGCGGTCGCGAAGAACGGGTCGTTCTGGTCAACCGCGTGGTAGATCGTCCACCAGTCGCCGGCGGCGTCCTGGAACACCGTGTTGTGGCCGGTCCCGACCCAGCGGTTTCCGTTCATGCTGATAACGGGGGTGCCGCCGGCCTGGACGTCGAGCAGCGAGTTGCCCTCCCGGTCGAGGAACGGCCCGAGCGGGGAGGTCGAACGGCCCACGAAGACGCTGTACCCGGTCAGGGCGCCGTTGCAGCAGTTCGTCGCGGAGACGAACAGGTAGTAGTAGCCGTCCCGGTAGACGACGTTGGCACCTTCGTACTTGTTGTCTATCGCGACCATGTTCTGGTCGCCCTGGACGGCAGTCGCGCCGTCCTCGGTCAGGGTGAGCGGCGTGCCGTAGATGCCGCCGTAGTAGCTGCCGTAGTAGAGGATGCTCTCGGTCTCGACGCTGTCACCGAGCACGTCGGGGTCGTAGGTCCACTTGAAGTTGCACCCGGGACCGCCACGACGGGGGTCGATCACCGGCTCGTCGGAGAACTCCCAGGGACCCGTCGGGCTGTCGCTGGTGGCGACGCCGATCGCGTTGTCGGAGTCGCAGTTCTCCTCGCCGCTGACGGCGGCGGTCGTGTCCGTCACGCCGAAGAACATGTAGTACTGGTCGTACGTCGTGGAGTAGACGATCTCGGGCGCCCAGAGTGCGGCGTCCTCCTCGGCCCAGTCCGGAAGGCCGGCTGCTCCTTGAGGGAAGGCGTCACCGACGTAGGTCCAGTTGACCAGGTCCTCGGAGGTCATCGTGGGGATGCGGTGGAAGATCAGGTTGCCCTGAGCGTCGAGGTCCTCGTCGTTGAGCGGGTCGGTCGTGCAGTACATGTACCACGTGGTGTCACCCGGCTCCTGGCCCCGGATCACCGTGGGGTCCGCGCAGCTCTCGACCACTCCGTCGCCTGGTATCTGTGGCTTCAGCGGGTTGCTGTAGAAGCCCGGGTTCTTGTCACTCGGCTTGGCCCAGTCCCCTTTGACCGCAACGGCACCGCTCAAGGGGGTGAAGAGGCCCACCATCAGCAGGAGGGCAAGCAGGAGTGGTACTCGCTTCGAAAGTTGGGGGTCGGGCCGAAACACCATCGAATGTTCTCCTTCGAGCCGGATGGTTGGCGGGACCGCTTCCCCGCGCGGTGCACCGAGACATTCGAGAGTCTCGCCAAGTCTCCGCACCTTACGACATGTCCCCTCGGAGGGAATAAGCCGATATGGATTGCCCGGCCCAGCGCCGATCACGCGGCACAAGCGGCACGGCGCTCCAGCGCCAGCAGGTCGAGCTCAAGCGTGCCATGGGCTGCGTGTCGGACTCAGCAGAGCCGGCGAGCGGCTGACGCTGCTCGCAGAGGGCCTGTCGAACGCCGAGATCGCCGGACACTGGTCAAATAGCGGGGAGACCACCAATATCTCGAGTTCGAGAAAGAAAGGACGATGCCGCATCGACTGGAGGCGCGAAACTGTGACCCTCCCCGTCGCCGATGTGGACCGGGCAAAACACTTCTACAGCCAACAGGTTGGTTTTAACGTCGACCATGACAGCCCGATCAGCGACGAGATGCGCGTTGCAGCGGAGCCCGGCTCGTGACTGAGCTCCCGCGACGTCGCTCGCAGGTGACTTGCTCGGTTTGACGTCTCTTCGCCGGCCCGCCGCTGAAACCGCGCACGCACGCAGGCCAGCACCTAACCTGATGCCAGGGGCATGACCCGCACGAGAGGGGGTAACTGCTGCTCATGGGAATCATGAGCAAGGTAGTCAAGCTGGGAATCGCCAAGAAGGTCTACGACGAGGCGCGAAAGCCGGAGAACCGGGCCCGCATCAAGGACGCGGTGGCCAAGCTCCAGGACCGGCGCGCACAGGGGCGAGGACGTCCTCGGCCCTGAGTCCGCTCAGGTCGTCCTCGCCCCCAAGGTTCCTTTGTCGGCGCTCTGCCGCGTGCGCGGCATGCGGGTCAGGAAAGTCAGGCCCACCGAGATCAGCGCGATGATGCCCAGTGTGGTGTACGCCGTACCGTAGTTCCCGTAGTTCCCGTCGTCCCCGATCAACGCAGAGGCGATGACTGGACCTACGACCCCGGCGAGGCTCCAGGCGATGATCATCAGGCCATAGATCGCGCCCGCGTTCTTGACGCCGAAGTAGTCTCCCGCGGTGGCGGGCATCGTGCCGAAGCCGCCGCCGTAGCACAGGTAGACCACTGCGGCCAGAACGAAGAAGAGCACTGCGCTGCCGGCATGGGGCAGGATCAGCAGGCACACACCCTGGAGTCCCAGCATCGCCGCGAACGCCGGCATCCGGCCGGTCTTGTCGGAGATCGCAGCCCACACGATCCGGCCACCGCCGTTGAACAAAGCCAGCACGCCGACGACCGTCGCCGCCCCGGCCACCGAGTAGCCCGCGATGTCGGTGGCGCTTCCGGCGGCTTGGGAGATCAGCGCAATGCCTACGGTCGTGTTCAGCGCCAGTATCGCCGTGAGCATGTACCACTGGGGCCGTGCGAAGTGCCTCGCCTTGGTCGTAGTCCTTGCCGCTGTCGACGACCCGTCCGGCGGTAGCCGGCTCATATCCGGGGACGGCGTACCCGTCGGGTGGGTTGCGGAAGAACGAAGCGCCGATCAGTGAAAGCACCAGGTAGGCAATGCCCAGCGGCAGGAAGGCCCTGGTCGGGACGTCTGGGTTGCGGCCGATGAGCCACTGGGCGATCGGAGACGTCAGCACGGCGCCGAAGCCGAAACCACCGACGGCCAGGCCGGTGATCAGACCGCGCTTGTCGGGGAACCACTTCTGCAGCATGGCGATCGGCACGATGTAGGCAAGACCGAGCCCGAAGCCGCTGATGACCCCGTAGCCGAGAACAAGCAGCCAGAACTGATCCTCGCTCTGCGCGAACGAGGCGAGAATGGTTCCGGCTGCGTAGGTCACGCCACCGGCCAGCGCCACGATGCGCGGGCCCCGGCGGTCCTGGATGCGGCCACCGATGTAGGTACCGATGAAGATCATCCCGATCGTCACCTCGAACGGGACCGCCGCCTGCAGCTTGGAGAGCCCGAACTCCGAGGACTCCTGCAGCGCGCTGCCGAAGACACTCCAGGCATAGACCGCGCCGATCGAGAACTGCAACAGCAGCGCAGCCCCGACCAGCAGCCATCTTCCCTTGGTGGGGTCGGAGCCGGAGTCGGGTTCCTGCGTGGTCTGCTGGGGGTTCTGCGACATGAGTTGTCCTTCCTCGGGGCTTCGGTGAGGGTGCTCAGCCGTCTGAACGGATAGGTTCCCCGCGATCGATTCGTTGACGCTGCGGGATCACGGTGTATCTCGGGTCGCGCGCCGACGCCTGCCCGGCCTCGAACACGCCGAACCGGGTGCACACGGAGCCGGTCATCAGCGCGACACCGGAGAGGACCGCTGCGGTTCGGCTGCGTCCGGCCAAGAGCGAGCCAACGGCGCCCGCCGTGGTCAGCGCCTTGCTCGCCTTCATCAGCCCGCCCGCCTTCCCCTGGTGCAAGGGCTCAGCGGTGATCCCCATGGAGTCCTCCATGCGGTGCTCGGCGAGCAGCTCCAGGAGGGCGCCCCCCAGCGCCATCCGCCTGGCCGGCCCCGCCTGGGCGACCGGCGAGGTGATCATGCCGAGCCCCCCCGACGCGGCCGCCGCCGAGCCGACGAAGACGAACGGCAGCTCACGGTAGGCAGCGTGCCAGGACGGCGTCGCGGTGTCCGCAAGCAGCACAGCGGTGTACGCCGCGACCGGTGGCGCCCCCGCCGCCGCGACCAGACCTGCGGGGCCACCCACCAGCGACAACAGGCGTAGCGGACCGCGGGTGGTGTCCACGGGCAGCATGTCGACGAGCTCAGCAACGGCTGCCGTCGCGGCGAACGGCCCGTATCCCGAAAGGATCCAGGTGCCGACGGACATGGGGGAGGTGAGCTTGGCGGTGCGGAGCATGTTGAGGAAGCGCGACGGGCGCCCCAGGTCGTGGACGAGGGCCACCATGCTGAACGTCAGCGCCGCGAGAGCGCCCAACCGACCCGAGCGACGAAGGGTAGGACGCCCCGTGAGGTCGGCTCCGGCGGCGAGCAGGGACGAGCCTGCTGCGAGCCCCCCAGAGAACAGGTACGCCGGGATGTCGGCCTCCCACGGGGACGGCTTGACGATCTGGCGGCCGTAGTACGACGTGAACTCCGCCTCGGGGACCATGGACCGATCCCCGCCGCCACGCCTGCCACCCCGGCGGCGCCTCCCTGCGGAGCCGGGCACCGCCTCACGGTCCGGCCTGGAACCGACCGGGCCCTCGCGGTCGACCGAGGGGCTCATCGGCGCCGTCCGAGGAAGGACACCACGGCACCCGCGAACAGCGTCAGCGCCGCCGCACCCGCGCGGTTGAACATCTGCGGCAGGTCCCGGGTGGTGACCACCGGGTCCGGCGGAAAGCCGTACACCTCCGGCTCGTCGAGCAGGAGGAAGAATGCCCCGGCCCCACCGATGCCGTCCTCGGGGTCGTTGCCGTAGAGCCTGGCGTCCATCACGCCCGCTTCGTGAAGCTTCTCGACCCGTGCGCTCGCTCGCTCCCGCAGCTCGTCGACGTCGCCGAACTGGATGGACTCGGTGGGACAGGCCTGGGCGCACGCCGGCCGCTGACCCGAGTCGAGCCGGTCGTAGCACAGAGTGCACTTCTGCGCGATGCCGACGTTCTTGGTCCCCTTGTCGCCCTCCCGACGTTCGATCACGCCGTACGGGCACGCCGGCACGCAGTAGCCGCAGCCGTTGCATATGTCGTCCTGCACCACCACCGTGCCGAACTCGGTGCGGAACAGGGACCCGGTCGGGCAGACGTCCAGGCACGCCGCGTGCGTGCAGTGCTTGCACACGTCGGAGGACATCAGCCAGCGGAAGTCCGGTGGTTCCTGAGGAGCGAGCGCAGCGAGCGTCTCGAAGGGCTTGTCGTCGTCGGTCCCCGAGTCCGGCAGTTGGACCTCGTTTGCACCTGCCGCCGGGGTAACCATCGGCATACCCAGGTCCACGGTGGGACCGCCACGCATCCCCGGCTCCTGCGCACCGAGCGGCTTGCGCTGCTCGATGAACGCGACGTGGCGCCATGTGCTGCCACCGAGCGCGCCGGTGTTGTCGTAGGACATGCCGAGCAGGTTGAACCCGTCGTCAGGCACCTCGTTCCACTCCTTGCAGGCCACCTCGCACGCCTTGCAGCCGATGCACACGCTGGTGTCGGTGAAGAAGCCCTTGCGCGACGGCGGATCGTCGTACCCCGTCTCCGCCGCGGGGTCCACCGGTCCGAAGAGGCTGTTCCTGCCGATCATGAGTCCCCGCTCCCAGCGTGGCCGTTGCCCTCGTGGTTCGACTGCGCGGACGCCGCGACGCCCGGCCCCGCAGTCACGATGGAAGCATGGCGGTCGGTGTCGACCCCTGCGCGGTTCTGGTAGCTGGCGACGTAGTCGAGCAGCGCCGCGCCGGTGGGTCGTCGTCCGGGTCGTACGTCGCACGTGCCGACCTTGCTTTCCTGGATGAGGACGTTGGGGTCCAGGCTGATCCCGAACAGGTCGTTCGCCGAGTCGCCGGTCACCATGCCGCCCGCTCCCCAGTGGTAAGGCAGCCAGACCTGGTGCACTACGCGCCCCTCGATCCGCAGCGGGCTCAGCCGCTCGGTGACCATCACCTTTCCCTCCACCGCGGAGCGGGCGGTGATCACATGGCACCAGGCCATGTGCTCCAGCCCTCGCTCGGCGGCCAGCTCAGGCGACACCTCGACGAACATCTCCGGCTGCAGCTCGGAGAGGTACTGCAGGTACCTGCTCATGCCGCCGGCCGTGTGGTGCTCGGTGAGCCGGCCGGTGGTGAACACGTAGGGGAAGACCTCCGAGTTCTGCTCCGGAGGGCTCGGGTTCATCCGGTTGTCGCTGCGGTGGTACTCCTTGCGGGTCGGGTTCGACTGCTGGTTGTAGAGCGGGTTGCGGAACGGCGACTCGACCGGCTCGTAGTGGGTGGGCATCGGGCCGTCGATGAGTCCCTGCGGCACGTACAACGACCCCTTGCCGTCGCCTTGCATGATGAACGGGTCGTTGCCCGCGATCGCCTCGGTGCCGCTCGAGCCCTCCGGCGGAACGTAGCTCGGCGGCTTGGTCTTCTCGAAGTCGGGAACGTCGTGGCCGGTCCACTCACCGGCCTCCTCGTCCCACCAGACGTACGCCTTCCGCTCGCTCCACGGTTTGCCGGCTGGGTCCGCTGACGCTCGGTTGTACAAGGTCCGGCGGTTCGCGGGCCAGGCCCAGCCCCACTCCGGAGCCACCCAGGACTGCTCGCTGCTGGGTTTGCGTCGGGCGGCCTGGTTGACGCCGTCCTTGTAGACGCCGGTGTAGATCCAGCATCCGCCAAGGGTGGACCCGTCGTCCTTCATCTCCGTGAAGATCGACAGGGGACGGCCGGTCTCGATCTCGTAGCCGTTGATCTCCTTGAGCACCGTCTCCGCGCTGGGCTCGGCGTGTTCACCGTGAAGCGGGTAGTCCCAGGCGAGGTCGAGGACCGGCCGGTCGCGCTCCAGCGTGGAGTCGGCCAGCCGCTCGCGGACCATCCGGCCCAGGTGGTAGAAGAACCAGAGCTCCGAGCGACAGTCCCCCGACGGCTCGACCGCCTTCTCCCGCCACTGCAGCATCCGCTGCGTCTGGGTGAACGTGCCTTCCTTCTCGACGTGTGAGGCTGCGGGGATGAGGAACACCTCGGTGCGGCACTCCTCCGGGACGATCTCACCCGTCTCGATCTCGGGGGAATTCTTCCAGAAGGTAGCACTCTCGATCTCGAACAGGTCACGGACGACCAGCCAGTCGAGGTTGGCCATGCCGAGCCGCTGGGCGCGGCCATGGGCCGAACCCACCGCAGGGTTCTGTCCGAGCAGGAAGTAGCCCTTGACCTTGCCGTCGATCATGTCGAGCACGGTGCGGTAGGTGCCGTGGTCGCCGGTGATCCGGGGAAGGTAGTCGTAGCAAAAGTCGTTCTCCGCCGTGGCTGCCTCACCCCAGTACGCCTTGAGCAGGTTGATCCCGTAGGCGCCGGCGTTGGCCCAGAAACCCTTGGCGCCGGGATGGCGCACGCTGTCGACCCAGTGCTGCAGCGTCGGGTGTTGCTCGGCATTCGGCATCGGGAGATAGCCCGGAAGGATGTTGAACAGGGTCGGGATGTCTGTCGACCCCTGGATGTTGGCGTGGCCTCGCAGCGCCATGATGCCCCCGCCGGGACGGCCCATGTTTCCCAGCAGCAGCTGCAGGATCGCACCGGTGCGGATGTACTGCACTCCCACGCTGTGCTGGGTCCAGCCCACGCTGTAGACCAGAGCGGTGGTCCGCTCACGTCCCGAGTTCGATGTCCACGCCTCGCACACGTCGGCGAAAGCCTCGCGCGAGACGCCGCAGGCCTCCTCCACCATCTCCGGGGTGTAGCGGGAGAAGTGCCGCTTGAGTATCTGGTAGACGCAGTTCGGGTCCTGCAGCGTCTCGTCCCGCGGCGGTTCACCCTCGACGCTGATTCCGTGTGTCTCGTGCTGCATCCCGCTGGCGGTCTCGCGTTGCTCCTCATGGTCCTGCCGTTGCGCACCATCGCGTTTCTGTCCGTCGTACTGCCAGCTCGTCGGGTCATAGGTGCGCGACTCCGGGTCGAAACCGGAGAAGAGCCCGCAGAGGTCCTCGGTGTCCCGGAACTCGTCACTGACGATGGTGGCGGCGTTGGTGTAGGCGACGACGTACTCGCGGAAGTCGAGCTCGTTCTGCAGCACGTAGTTGATGACCGCCCCCAGAAACACGATGTCGGAGCCGACGCGCAGGGGTACGAACGTGTCGGCCAGCGCGCTGGTGCGGGTGAAGCGCGGGTCGACGTGGATGATCTTGGCGCCTCGCGCCTTGGCCTCCATCACCCACTGGAACCCGACCGGGTGCGCCTCGGCCATGTTCGAGCCCTGGATGACGATGCAGTCAGCGTTGGCCAGGTCCTGCTGGAATCCCGTGGCGCCGCCGCGACCGAAGCTGGTCCCCAGACCGGGGACGGTGGCGGAGTGTCAAATACGGGCCTGGTTCTCGATCTGGATGGCACCCATCGCGGTGAACAGCTTCTTGATGAGGTAGTTCTCCTCGTTGTCCAACGTCGCTCCGCCGAGGCTGGCGATGCCCAGGGTGCGGCGGACCTTGTTGTCGTTCTGGTCGATGTCCTGCCAGGTGTCGTTGCGGGCCTTGACCACGCGGTCGGCGATCATGTTCATCGCGGTGTCCAGGTCTAGGTCCTCCCACTCGGTCCCGAACGGGCGGCGGTAGCGGACCTTGGTCTGGCGGAGCGGGCTGGTGACGAGGTTCTTGCTCGCAGACCCCTTGGGGCACAAGCGTCCCCGGGAGATCGGGCTGTCCGGATCCCCCTCGATCTGCACGACCTTCTCGTCCTTGACGAACACACGCTGGCCGCAGCCGACCGCGCAGTAGGGGCAGACGCTTCGCGCGACCCGGTCCGCGGTGGTCGTCCGCGCGGTGATGGCCTCGGTGCGCGCCGACTTCACCGCCGGCCCACGACCAAGGGGGTCTGTGCCACTCAGCTGCCGCAGCACCGGCCATGACAGGAACGTCTTACGGGCATCCATGCGCTCTGCCTCCTCACCTGGCAGGCAAAGTACCACCGCGAACCGATTCCATGCCTCACCCGATGACATGGATCTTCGGCGACGTACCCTGCACCGATGCAGACCTTCCTGCCCTACTCCGACTTCGAGCGGTCGGCGAGGGCCCTCGACGTCAAGCGGCTGGGCAAGCAGCGCGTCGAGGTCATCCAGGTCGTCCGGGCTTTGACCACCCCGGGCTACGGGTGGGCCAACCATCCCGCCGTACTCATGTGGAAGGGACACGAGGAAGCCCTGGGCAGCTACGGCCTCACCTGCTGCGAGGTCTGGGTGGAGCTCGGCTTCGGGGACACGTGTGCGGCGACCATCGTGACCGACCTGTCCCGAGCCGGAGTGACCGGCATTCGCAGTCAGGTCGAGCTCGCCGAAGCAGGTGCGCTCCCCGCTTGGCTCGGTGACGAGGCGTTCCATCGCGGGCACCGGTCAGCGCTGCTCCGGAAGGACCCGGATCACTATCGGCGGCTCTTTCCCGACACTCCGGACGACTTGCCGTACGTGTGGCCGGTGCGTTCTTCTGCCGTCCTTGCTGCCGAGAAGCGCCGGGCCGAGAACGCCGTCCGACGCGAGCAGCGGGCACTGGTCCGCGCCGTCGAGGAGAAGGAGCGCCTTCGACGCAAGAGAGCTCGAGCGGCCAAGAAGGGCTGGGAGACCCGTCGCTCTGGCTAGGAGCCCGTGGACATGCCGTCGAAGTCCGCGACCGCGTTCGCCGACATAACGCTCGAGGCACCCAGGTCGAGCAGAGTGCTTCCCAGGCACCATCCGGATCCGCAGGCCCTGAACGTCCCGGACGTGGGGACGGGTCCGGTGGGCGGCTTCGGCGGCTCGGGCGGCTCCCCCGATTGGTGGGTTATGGGGAAAGACCCTCCTCCAACGGTTTGGCGTAGTCCTCCGCCAGCACCTCGAACACCAGGCCGGCCTTGACCAGGCGGCCCGTCAATGCCTCGCCCATCGCAGTTGCCGTGGTCACCTGTCCGGACGTCTCGGGGTTGGTGTCGAACGCAAGACACAGGGCCGCCTCCGCGAGCATCTTCGAGGTCTCGCCGTAGCCGGGGTCGCCTCCCGAGACCTGGGTGACGACGGTTCTTCCGCCGCCCTCGCCGACGAACCGCACCGAGAACCAGGACTTCTCGCGCCGTTCCACGCTCGGGCCATCCCCTTGCCTGACTTGTCCCAGGACCATCTTCCGCAGTGGGGGCAGCTGTGCTGCTAAGGCCAGGGCGCCGAAACCGGCCAGGACCCCCAGCATGACCGGTAGCCGCTTGAGCGCCGCGTAGTGGGCATACTCGAAGTCCGGGCCGTACCGGTCGAGCGCCGCGGCTGACCGCTTCACCACGAGCGGGTCCACCGTCGGCAGCGGCACCAACCAGAGGCCGCTGTTGCGGTCCCGGTGAGGTGGCCTTGACGCTGCGCGCACCTTGCGCCCGACCGGACGCGGTTCTGCTTGCCGGCGGGCTGACGAGGCCTGCTTCATCTTCCGTCCGCGTGACATCGCGGCAATCGCCGTATGGAAGGTGCCTCCCGAGATGGCCCCACCGGCGCGTAGCATGCCGCGGACTCGCAGCGGGACCCCTTCCGGAAGCTGGAGCACGGTGAACCTCACGCCGAGGTCGTGCGGGATGGAGTCGAAGCCGCACGCGTGCACGATCCGCGCGCCGGACGCGACGGCCTTCTCGTGGTAGCGGGTGTACATCGTGTCCACGAACTCCGTCTCGCCGGTGAGATCGACGTAGTCGGTGCCGGCTCCCGCACACGCAGCGACCAGTGGTTCGCCGTACTCCAGATATGGCCCGACGGTCGTGATCACGACACGGGCTGCGGAGGCGATGGTGAGCAGCGAAGGACTGTCAGTGACGTCCGCGGTCAGCAACGGCAGGCACGACAGCGACGGGTTGATCGTCGACAGCCGGGCGCGGAGAGCCTCCAGCTTCTCGTGACTTCGGCCGGCCAGTGCCCAACGACAGCCGACTGGCGCGTGCCGGGCGAGGTACTCAGCGGTCAGGCCCCCGGTGAATCCGGTGGCCCCGAACAGCACCAGGTCGTAGTCGCGCGGGGCCGTCTGGTCGGTCGGCACAATGTACTCCAGGCAGCGGTGGTGGGTGTGGTGATCGGACGCCCACTCTGCCCATGGGAACCGGATTCCCACAACGTGCGTCCCACCACAGCCAGGACAGAAGACCCGCAACCGTCAGAGAGGTGGGGACACCATGCGACGACGTACCATCGCCTCTCTTGGTGCCGTAGCTGCCAGTTTGGCCGGTGGAGCAGTGCTCGCCGCACCACCGCTGTCACCTCCGGCCACCGCTAGCGACCTTCCGGCGTTCGCCGACTGTGAGGAGCTGCGGCAGTGGTACGTCGACAGCGCGCTGCCAATGGTGGGGCCGTGGGGGTTGGAGTATCCCGGCAGCTACTACGGAACCCGGGACCAACCGACGACGGGGTTGCCGATGGCGCTTGAGGACGCCTCCGGGACCGATGCAGCCGTCGGCAACGGAGCGACGGGCACCAATGTGCAGGAGGCCGGGGTCGACGAACCCGACGTGGCCAAGACCGACGGCACCCTCGTCGTGCACGTGGCCAGGGGCAGGAACCTCGTCGTCACGGACGTCAGCGGACAGCCGCGTGAGCTTTCCCGGGTTGCACTTCCCGTGCGGCTTGGAAGCCCCGAGCTCCTGCTGGTCGGCGACACGGTGGTCGTGATCGGCGTCGACACCTACTACGGAAACTCCCCGGTGCCGATGGACACGCGCATCGCCGGCCCGAGCTTCGGAGAAGTTGAGAGCAGCACCTCGGTGATCACGATCAGCATCGCCGACCCGACCTCCCCGAGGGTCGAGCTCCGGCAGCGGTACGGCGGCGGTCTGGTCTCAGCGCGGGAGTACGACGGAACCCTGCGGCTCGTGCTCACCACTGGAAGACCGACGCTCGACTTCGTCGAACCCGACCGGGACAGGACACCCGCGCAAGCCCGTCGCGAGAACCGGGAGATCGTGCGCGGCAGCACGATCGAGGACTGGCTGCCCCAGGTGACTGCCGGGTCCGTGACGAGCCCACTGCTCGAGTGCACCGACGTGCGGCATCCCGAGGGACAGTCGGGCTTCGGGACCATCAGTGTGGTCACCTTCGACGCCCGGACGCCCGCCGATGCGTCGGCGACGGCAGTGACCGCTGCGGGTGAGCTCGTGTACTCCTCCGCCGACCGCCTGTACCTGGCCACTGTGACGGGCGGGTGGTGGGGTGAGCCAGTTCCTCTGCCCGGCGCGAGGCCGCAGACCAAGCCGCAGACACCCGGCACGCAGGTGCATGCCTTCGCACTCGACGGGCTCGACACGACGTACGTCGCTTCCGGTGAGGTCCCCGGCACGGTCAAGGACCGCTGGTCGTTCAGCGAGTACGACGGGCGCCTTCGCGTCGCCACCGCGCTCGGCGACGACCTGTGGGACCCGGTCGAGAACGCCGTGGTCGTCCTCGAGGAAAGAGGAGACGACCTGGTGGAGATCGGCCGGGTCGACCGTTTGGGCATCGGCGAAGACATCAAGTCGGTGCGCTGGTTCGGGGATCTCGCGGTCGTGGTGACCTTCCGGCAGGTCGACCCCCTCTACACCATCGACCTGGCCGACCCGACCGACCCCGAGGTCCTCGGAAAGCTGAAGATCCCCGGCTTCTCGGCGTACCTCCATCCCATCGGTGATGATCGCCTGCTTGGCCTCGGGCAGAACGCGACGCTGCGCGGGATGACCGTTGGCGCGCAGGCCGCGGTGTTCGACATCGGCGACCTCGGCCGCCCGGAACGGGTGAGCACCGCTGGGTTCGGAGGGAACACCGAGCTGACCGCAGCCTGGGACCCTCGGGCCTTCACCTACCTCCCCGAGCAGCGCACGGCGCTGACCCCGGTGCAGAGCTACATGAGCGGACAGACCCGGCTGGCGATACTCAAGCTCGCGAAGGACGGGACGATCACCCGCACCACCACCGGAGTGATCGGCGGCTTCGAGTCGAGCGGTGTGCGGACCCTTCCGCTCGGCGGCGGCCTCGTCGCGCTCGTTGCTGACGGGGAAGTGACCAAACTGTCGATCTGAGTCGTAGGCTCAGAACATGTGCCGCAACATCCGCCCCCTGCACAACTTCGAGCCGCCCGCGACCTCCGACGAGGTCCGATCCGCCGCCGTGCAGTACGTCCGCAAGATCAGTGGGACCACCAAGCCGTCCCAGGCCAACCAGGCAGCCTTCGACCGAGCGGTGGAGGAGATCGCCGAGGTCACCGGCAGACTTCTGGACTCGCTGACCACGTCCGCGCCACCCAAGGACAGAGAGACCGAGTCCGCGAAGGCCAAGGCCCGCGCGGTGGCGCGCTACGGGTGAGCCCGCGGTGACCCAGTGATGTCCCAGTGATGTCCCAGTGATGACACCGTGAGACGGTCCGCTCGCGTTCGGAAGGCGTTCGACGCCATCCGACGCGAGGACTTCCTGACCTCGGACCAGCGCGGCTTCGCCGCCCAGGACCGGGCCCTGCTGATCGGGCACCGGCAGACCAACAGCCAGCCGAGCACGGTCGCAAACATGCTCGAGCTGCTCGAGGTCCACCCCGGCCAGCGGGTCCTCGATGTCGGCTGCGGTTCCGGTTGGACCACGGCTCTGCTCGGCGAGCTCGTGAGACCGGACGGGCAGGTGTGTGGCGTGGAGCTCGTCCCCGAGCTCGTGGACTGGGGGCGCAAGAACCTCGAGGCGTACCCGATGCCATGGGCTTACATCGTCCAGGCCGCGGACCAGCTGGGCCTGCCCGACGAGGCGCCGTTCGACCGGATCCTGGTCTCCGCCGAGGCTGCCTCGCTGCCGCGATCGCTGGTGGACCAGCTCGGGTCAGGAGGGATCCTCGTCATCCCGGTCGCCGGGCGGATGACGGTGGTACGACGTACCGACGGCGAGTTCACCGCAACACAGCACGGGTACTACTCGTTCGTCCCCCTCATCGAACCTGGCTGAGAAGCGAGGTTGCGCCTGTGCCCTAGTCCGCGAAGTCGACGACCGGCTCGCTGCCCTCGTCGTACCACTCCTCCACGAACGGAGTGATGTCGGCCACCGAATCCAGCACCTGCGTCGGCCGGTAGGGGAACCGGTCGACCTGACCGGCCTTGGTCGACCCGGTCATCACCAGGATCGTGCGCAGACCGGCCTCGAGCCCACTCACGATGTCGGTGTCCATCCGGTCGCCGACCATGACCGTGGTCTCGGAGTGCGCGTCGATCCGGTTGAGCGCCGAGCGCATCATCAGCGGGTTCGGCTTGCCGACGAAGTACGGCGACACGCCCGTCGCCCTGGTGATCAGTGCAGCGACCGAGCCAGTGGCGGGGATCGAGCCAGCGGCGCTGGGTCCGGTCGGGTCCGGGTTGGTGGCGATGAAACGCGCACCCTTCTCGATCAGCCGGATGGCCGTTGTGATCGCCTCGAAGGAGTAGGTCCGCGTCTCGCCGAGTACGACGTACTCCGGGTCGCGCTCGGAAAGGACATATCCGATCTCGTGCATGGCGGTGGTCAGACCGGCCTCCCCGATGACGTACGCCGACCCTCCCGGACGTTGGTCGTTCAGGAACTGAGCGGTGGCCAGCGCACTGGTCCAGATGAACTCCTCAGGGACCTCGATCCCTGACCGCAGCAGCCGCGCCTTGAGGTCTCGCGGGGTGTAGATCGAGTTGTTGGTCAGCAGCAGGAACGGCCGGCCCATCTCGCGTAGTCGGCCGACGAACTCCGCGGCACCCGGAATGGCCATCTCCTCGTGCACCAGGACGCCGTCCATGTCCGAGAGCCAGGTCCGGACCGGTCGCGAAGCAGCCGTCATGGGTCAATCGTGGCACGTACGCTGGCGGTGTGACGTTGCAGACTGCCCCGCAGCGCCGGTCGGTGTTGTCAGAAGACGCGGTTGCCGCGCTCGCCCTGCTCCGGCGCCACCGGTTCGTCGCACTGACCGGCGCCGGGCTCAGCACGGACTCCGGGATCCCGGACTACCGAGGGCCGAACTCGCCGGCGCGGACGCCGATGACCTATCAGGAGTTCGTCTCCGGCCCCGAGGCGCGGCAGCGCTACTGGGCCCGCTCGCACATCGGCTGGTCGCGGATGCGGGAGGCCGTTCCCAACGAGGGTCACCTCGCGCTCGCCCGGCTGGAGCAGCAGGGCGCGCTGACCATGCTCGTCACGCAGAACGTCGACGGGCTGCACGAGCAGGCAGGCAGCGGACGGAGGGGGGCTCGCCTGTGTGCACTGCACGGCCGGATCACCGACGTCGTCTGCCTCTCCTGCCAGGAGCGGTCCGCCCGTCGTACCCTCCAGAGCCGGCTCGAGGAGCTCAATCCCGGCTTCTCCGCCGAGCACGCACAGGCGGTGGTCCGCCCGGACGGTGATGTCGAGCTCGCCGACGTCGCCGGGTTCACCGTTCCCCCGTGCGAGTCCTGTGGTGGCGTGCTCAAACCGGACGTCGTGTTCTTCGGCGAGAACGTGCCGAGGGAGCGGGTGCAGCGCTGTTACGACGCGGTGAACACGGCCGAGGCGCTTCTCGTGGCGGGCTCGTCGCTCACCGTGATGTCGGGCTTCCGGTTCGTGCGTTCTGCCCACAAGCGCGGCGTGCCCGTCGTCATCGTCAACCGAGGCGAAACCCGCGGCGACGCCTTGGCCACCCTGAAGCTGGACACCGGCGTCACCCCCTTCCTCACCGAGTTGGATATCCACAGACGACGTAGCGGGGGGTCGCGCTAAAGCGCTGGACTCGGCGAGCGTGGTCGCGTGACACAGATCGCTCACTCCACGGACCCCTCGCTTCCGCTCACACCCGACTCGCTGCTACGCGCCCAGGGCGGCGTCGCCCGCACCGACCAGCTCGTCTCGGGGGGTCTCACCCCCAAGCACATTCGCGCTCAGGTAGCGGCGAGACGTTGGCAGAGGTACGGCGACCACTGCATCGTTACGCACAACTCCTCACCCACCCGTCTCCAGTGGATGTGGATTGCCCTCCTCGACCATCCAGGTCCAGTCGCCCTGGCCGGTGTCACTGTGCTCCAGTCCAGAGGTTTCAAGTTCTTCGGTCGCGAGCTCGACCTCATCCACATCGTCGTTCCGCGCGGGACGAGCTACCACCAGTTCCCGGATGTCAAGATCCACGAGTCCCGACGATTCACCGCCGGCGACATCCACCCTCAGTCGCGAATTCCCCGCACGTTCGTTCCCCGGTCAGCGCTCGATGCCAGCGCATGGCAGCCGTACCCTCGCTATGCGTGCGCACTCCTTGCGGCCGTCGTACAACAAAGGCTGTGCACGGCGTCCGACCTGGCGAACGAACTCCAGTTCGTCGGCCGGATCCGGCACAAGGCGCACATGCGCCTGGCGATCCAGGACATTGTCGGAGGAGCAGAGGCACTGAGTGAGATCGACATCGCCGTGTTGTGCAGGAAGTTCGGCCTCAGGCCACCCGATCGGCAGCGAATCCGGAGGGACCGGAGTGGTCGGAAGCGCTACCTCGACTGTGAATGGACTCTCGACGACGGGTCCATTGTCGTCCTCGAGGTCGACGGCGGGCACCACATGCTGGTGGAGCACTGGGGCAAGGACATGAAACGCGAACGTGGCGTGGTCATCAGCGGCAGGCGTGTCCTGCGTGCCTCCGCGTTCGAGGCTCGCTACGAGCAGGCCGAACTCGCCGCCGACCTGGAAGCAATCGGAGTCCCCCGAGTTGTCAGGGTGTAGCGCCCCCCTGAGGGCCACACCCCCTGACAACTCGGCGAAGTCAGGAGACGTCGCGGCGCAGGGAGAGCAACATGCCCAGCCCCGCGAACAGCAACGCGTAACCGAGAAGCACGATGCCGCCCTGCCACCAGACGAGGTAGTCGAATCCCACGTCGGCCGGCGACAGCAAAGCGGTGGAGGCACTCGTCGGCAGGAACTTGGCGACCTCCCCGAGGTCCGCGGCGTTCAGTGCGAAGGTCAGGAGCGGCTCGATCAGGAACGTGATGAACACCGCGATCTGGATCGCGGCGATCTGGTTGCGGATCAACGTCCCGATGCCGATCCCGACCAAGGTCCAGATCGCTACCGCCACGACGGTCAGCCCGATGCTTGCCCAGACGCCGTCGAGCCCGAAGCCGAGCTCGAAGCCACGGATCAGGATCGTCGCCCCACCGGACACGACAGCGGTCAGCACCCCGACCACGCCGAACACCACACCCATCACCAGG
>Ga0136621_1000251_pt1 | contig 20286 bp, 24 predicted proteins | sample AntDryUQ445A2306_FD_104673 | JGI IMG/M metagenome (GOLD analysis project Ga0136621, IMG submission 104673) | Polar desert sand microbial communities from Dry Valleys, Antarctica - metaG UQ445A (23.06) | ecosystem: Environmental > Terrestrial > Soil > Desert | place: Antarctica: Dry Valley...
CCCGCCGAGGAGCAGCCGGCCGAGGAGCAGCCGGCCGCGACTCCCCCTGCCGAGACTCCTGCCGAGACTCCCCCTGCCGCGACTCCCCCTGCCGAGCCGGTCGAGGCTCCGCCCGCCGAACCGGCCCCCGAGGAGCCGGCACCCGAGGCGCCTGCGGCCCAGTCGGATGCGACAGCGCCTGCTCGCGCGGACGAGGACGCATCTGGGCTCCAGGAGCCCAAGCGCCGCTCGAGGAAGCGCCTTGCGCGCCCGCTTCGCCGTCAGCGGCCCAGGCCGAAGCGCACGGAGCCGGCAGCCCGGCGCCCGATCGTCCGGCTGCCGAAGCCCGAGCACGAGCCGGGCCGGCGCCAGGAGCGGCGAGGCGTGGTTGTCTCGAGCGCCATGGACAAGACGATCGTCGTTCGTGTGGACACCGTGCGGGCTCACCCCCGCTACAAGAAGGTCGTTCGCCGCTCGTTGAAGTTCCACGCTCACGACGAGCAGAACGCGGCGTCGGTTGGCGATCTCGTCCGCATCGTCGAGACGCGCCCTCTCACGAAGACGAAGAACTGGCGGCTTGCGGAGATTCTGGAGGCCGCGAAGTGATGAGGCGGACCCGATGATCCAGCAGGAATCGCGACTGCGTGTGGCCGACAACACCGGCGCGCGCGAGCTCCTCTGCATCCGCGTGATGGGGGGCTCGCGACGCCGCTACGCAGGCGTCGGAGACATCATCGTCGGTACGGTCAAGACGGCTACGCCGCAGGGCGCGATCAAGAAGGGGGAAGTCGTGCGGGCTGTCGTCGTGCGGACGAAGAAGCCGCACGGTCGCGACGACGGCACGAAGATCGCCTTCGACGAGAATGCGGCCGTCATCATCGACGCCGCTCGAAACCCGCGCGGCACGCGAATCTTCGGTCCCGTGGCGCGAGAGTTGCGCGAGAAGAACTTCATGAAGATCGTCAGCCTTGCTCCGGAGGTGTTGTAGGTGCCCGCCACGATGAGGATCCGCAAGGGCGACCTGGTTCAGATCCTGAGCGGCAAGGACCGCGGGAAACAGGGCCGGGTGCTCGAGGCTCACCCGCGCGAGCGCAGAGTCGTCGTCGAGAACCTGAACGTCGTCAAGCGCCACACGCGACCGCGTCCGATTCGCGACTCGAACAGAATGGGACAGCAGCAGATTCAGCCCGGCGGCGTGATCGACAAGGCGGCTCCCCTGCCTATCTCGAACGTGATGATCGTCTGCCCGACGTGCAAGCGGGCGACGCGAGTCGGCATGACCTTGAAGGAGTTCAAGGGTGAGCGGGTTCGAATCCGCGTGTGTCGCCGGGCCGACTGCGGACAGGAGATCGACAAGTGAGCCCACGCGCCCGCGCGAAGGAGAAAAACGGTTACGCCCCGCGCTTGAAGACGCTCTACGAGGGCGAGTTGCGCGAACGCCTGAAGGAGGAGCTTCAGCTGTCCTCGGTCATGCAGGTTCCCCTCCTTACGAAGATCACCCTCAACATGGGCGTCGGGGAGGCCAAGACGGACGCGAAGGCGCTCGACTCGGCCATCGAGGAACTAAGCACGATCGCAGGCCAGCGGGCGCAGATGCGTCGCGCGCGCAAGTCGATCGCCAGCTTCAAGATCCGCGAGGGCATGCCGATCGGCGCTCGGGTAACCCTCCGTGGCGCGCGCATGTACGAGTTCCTCGACCGTCTGGTGACGATCGCGCTGCCACGAATCCGCGACTTTCGCGGTCTCAGCACCTCGTCGTTCGACGGTCGTGGCAACTACTCGTTAGGCCTACGCGAGCAAGTCATCTTTCCGGAGATCAACTACGACGACGTCGCCGTGATCCGCGGGCTCGACGTCGCGATCACGACCTCGGCGGAGACTGACGACCATGCGCACGCTCTCCTCCGTGGCCTCGGTCTGCCGCTCGCCGACTCGAGAAGGGAATCCGAACAGAATGGCTAGAAAAGCACTCATCGCCAAGGCCGCCCGGCCTGCGCGCTTCAAGGTCCGTGAATACACCCGGTGCAACCGCTGCGGGCGGCCACGAGCAGTCTTCCGCAAGTTCGGCCTCTGCCGAATCTGCCTGCGGACGCTTGCCCACGAGGGTGCCATCCCCGGCATGACAAAGAGTTCTTGGTGAGACCGCAAAAAATGCCCACACATTTTTCGCGGGCAGTCGTTGTCCCATCGCTTCGCTCGGGAGAGAGAAGGAAACCCAGTGCTGACTGATCCGATCGCAGACATGCTCACGAGGATCCGCAACGCCAACAAGGCGATGCACGACTCCGCCGCGATGCCCACGTCACGAATGAAGGAGGAGATCGCCCGCCTCTTGAAGGAGGAGGGCTACATCCGCGACTATCACGTCCAGAAGGGTGAAAGCTTCGACCATCTGGTCATCGACCTCAAGTTTGGGAGCAACCGGGAACGCGTGATCACGGGTCTGAGGCGCATCTCGAGGCCAGGACGGCGCGTGTATGCTCGAAAGGATCGTCTCCCGCGTGTGCTCGGAGGGATGGGCACCGCGATCATGTCCACCTCGGGCGGCCTCGTAACGAGCCGAACGGCAGAGGAACGCGGTGTCGGCGGCGAGGTCATCTGCTTTATTTGGTGAAAAGTCGTTCGACTTTCCACCACGAAGAAGAAATGGCAAAGAGAACGCTCACATGAGTCGAATCGGACGGAAGCCAATCGAGATCCCCGCCGGCGTCAGCCTGTCGATCAGCCCTGGACGGGTCATGGTCAACGGACCGCTCGGCGAGCTCACGCAGACGGTTCCGGATCGGATGAAGATCGAGCAGGGAGAGAGTGAGATCGTCGTCACGCGCCCGACCGAGCGGGGAGAGGATCGAGCGCTGCACGGTCTGACGCGCACGCTGATCGCGAACATGGTCGAGGGAGTCACGAAGGGGTTCGAGAAGCGTCTCGAGCTGCAGGGGGTCGGCTACCGAGCCACGCTGCAGGGAACTGCGCTCGAGCTCAACGTCGGCTACTCCCACTCGGTGCGGAAGGAGGCGCCCGCCGGCGTCACGTTCGAGGTGCCTGCACCGACGCAGATCATCGTCCGCGGGCCCGACAAGCAGCAGGTCGGCCAGGTGGCCGCGGAGATCCGCCGCGTGCGCCCGCCCGAGCCCTACAAGGGCAAGGGCATCCGGTACGAAGGCGAGTACGTTCGCCGAAAGGTCGGGAAGCGAGCCTAGTGTCGGCCACCCTGCAGAAACGCGCCGCCCGTGAGCGGCGCCACCGTCGCGTCCGCGGGCGCGTTTCCGGTACGGCCGAGCGACCGCGCCTCGTCGTCTCGCGCTCGAACAAGGGCATCTTCGCCCAGCTCGTCGACGACCTCGAAGGGCATACGCTCGCAGCCGCCGGCTGGTTGAACCTGAAGAAGAGCTTCAAGGGGACGAAGATGGATCAGGCCCGCGAGGTCGGCAAGCTGCTCGCGACGAATGCGAAGGAGGCAGGCGTCGAGCGCGTCGTCTTCGATCGAGGCGGCTACCTCTACCACGGACGTGTCAAGGCGCTCGCCGAGGGCGCGCGCGAAGGAGGCCTGGTCTTTTGATGGACGTTGCTCAATCGAGAGAGCTGAAGGAGCGCGTGGTCGAGATCAACCGCGTGGCCAAGGTGGTCAAGGGCGGCCGTCGGTTCTCGTTCACCGCCCTCGTCGTCGTCGGTGACGAGGTCGACCGTGTTGGCGTCGGCTACGGCAAGGCTCGTGAGGTACCGCTCGCGATCACGAAAGCCGTCGAAGATGCGAAGAAGAACCTGTTTCAGGTGCCGAAGCACGGGACGACGATCACGCACGAGATCCTCGGACGGTCGGACGCTGCACGTGTGCTTCTCCGTCCCGCCAGCCAGGGAACCGGCGTGATCGCGGGCGGCGGCGTGCGAGCGGTGCTCGAGCTGGCCGGGATCCGAGACATCCTCGCCAAGAGCCTCGGCACCACGAACCCGATCAACATGGCGAAGGCAACCGTCAACGGTCTCCGCCGGCTGCGCCGACCGGAGGACGTCGCTCGCTCACGCGGCTTGTCCATCGAGCGAGTGCTCCCGTTTCGCGCGCCGGCACCCGAGGCCGAGGCGCCCGCCGAGGTGGGCACGGCGGCGACCGAGCCGGTTCAGAGCGAACCAGCACCTGGGGCCGAGCAGGAAGCCCAGACCATCCAGGCCGAGAGCGAGACCGATGCCCAAGCTGAAGATCACTCAGGTTCGTAGCCAGATCGGCGAGACCGAGCGCCACCGTGGCACGCTGCGCGCGCTCGGTCTGGGGAAGATCGGCCGCTCAGCCGAGCATGCGGAGAGCCCCCAGCTGGCCGGTATGCTCAGGAAGGTCCGCCACCTCGTTCGAGTGGAGGAAGGCGAGTAGGAAGCGACATGCCCGAGCAACTGAATCTCTCCCAGCTGAAGCCGGCAAGCGCTCGGCGCGATCGTAAACGCGTCGGCCGCGGCCTGGGCTCGGGCAAAGGCCGCTACTCCGGCCGCGGCATCAAAGGCCAGAAGGCGCGCTCGGGCTCCAAGAAGATGCGAGCGGGCTTCGAGGGCGGTCAGATGCCGATCTACATGCGACTCGGCAAGCAGCGCGGCGCCACCTCGAAGGACGCCATGCCGATTGGCCCCTTCCGCACCTCGACCGTTCCCGTCAACGTGCGTGAGCTCGAGCGTTTTGACGAGGGCGCCGAGGTGACGCCCGAGGCGCTCGTCTCGCGGGGAGTGATCAAGAACACGAGAACCGACGTGAAGATTCTCGGCCAGGGGGAGCTCACGAAGGGCCTCGTCGTGATCGCGCACGCGTTCTCGCAGGCTGCGCGGGAGAAGATCGAGAAGGCAGGCGGCACAGCACGGCTGCTCCACGACGAGGCGGCCGCGCGGCCACCGGACCGCGGGCCGGCCGGCTCCGCCGCGACCGAGAGCTAGGGGTCCCGATGTTCTCCTGGCTCACGAACGCCTGGCGGGTCCCCGAGTTGCGCAACCGCCTGCTCTTCACTGCGGCCGTGCTCGCGATCTACCGGCTCGGCTCCTGGATGCCGGCGCCCGGCGTCGACTCGGACGCCATCAAGGACTACTTCTCGGACCGGGGCGGGACGATCCTCGGCCTCTTGAACCTCTTCTCGGGCGGCGCCCTCTCCCAGTTCGCGATCTTCGCGCTCGGGATCATGCCGTACGTCACCGCCTCGATCATCCTCCAGCTGATGACGGTGGTCGTCCCGCGCCTCGAGCAGCTGCAGAAGGAGGGCGAGGCCGGCTACGCCAAGATCAACCAGTACACGCGCTACCTGACAATCGCGCTCGCCGCCGCCCAGGGCACCGGTTACGCCTTCCTCTTTCGCCGCAGCGGCGCGCTCGAGGCGAATGCGGGCCGCATGGTGCTGATCATCCTCACGCTGACCGCAGGCACGGCGCTCCTGATGTGGATGGGAGAGCTGATCACCAAGCGGGGCGTCGGCAACGGCATCTCGCTCCTGATCTTCGCCTCGATCCTCACCGGCCTCCCGCTCGGAATCCAGGCGCTGATCGACGCGCCGCCGGTGCAGAAACTGTTCTTCCCCGTGCTCGCGCTCGCGATCGTGGCTGCGATCGTCTTCATCCAGGAGGGTCAGCGGCGCATTCCGATCCAGTACGCAAAGCGCATGCTCGGGCGGCGGCAGACGGCCGGTGGCTCGACCTACATGCCGCTCCGGGTGAACATGGCGGGCGTCATCCCGGTCATCTTCGCCGCCGCGCTGATGGCGTTCCCGCCCACGATCGGCACGTATTTCCCCCAGACGCACGGCTTCGTGCAGGAGCACTTCCAGCCGTCCGACTTCTGGTACGTGGGAATGCAAGCCTTCCTGATCGTGGTCTTCACGTACTTCTACACTGCTGTGCAGTTCAATCCGGTCGACCAAGCAGACAACCTCCGCAAGCACGGGGGTTACATCCCGGGCATCAGACCGGGTCCTCCGACGGCCTCGTACCTCGATCGCGTCCTCACGCGTCTGACGCTGCCCGGCGCTCTCTACCTGGCGGTCGTCGCTTCGCTGCCGACGCTCTTCGTCGCCCAGTTCGGCTTCTCGCAGGCCGTCTCGGGCGCTCTCGGCGGCACCTCGATTCTCATCGCGGTCGGTGTCGCACTCGACACCATGCGGCAGATGGAGTCGCAGATGATGATGCGCTCCTACGAGGGCTTCCTCAAGTAGCCCGGAGCGGGCGATGCCGCTCGACATCGTACTTCTTGGTCCTCCGGGGGCCGGCAAAGGCACGCAGGCCAGGCGGATCGCCGGGGATTACGGCATCCCTGTCATCTCCACCGGAGACATGCTGCGTGCGGCCATGGCGGCAGACACCGGCCTCGGCCGGCGGATCAGGCCGATCTACGACCAGGGCAACCTCGTCCCCGACGAGCTCGTGATCGACCTGATTCGCGAGCGGCTCCTTGAAGCCGATGCTGCCACCGGCGCGCTTTTCGACGGCTTTCCGCGCAACCTGCCCCAGGCGGAGGCGCTCGACGGGGTCCTCGACGAGGCCGAGCGGAGGCTGGCCGTCGTCTTCGAGTTCCAGGTTCCCGACCCCGTCGCCGAGCAGCGTCTCCTCGAGCGTGCCCACGTCGAGGGGCGTAGCGACGACACGCCCGCGGTGGCACGCCATCGCCTCTCCGTCTTCCACGCCGATACGGAGCCCGTGATCGAGTACTACCGAGCCCGGGGGATTCTCGTCGGCATCCACGCCGACCGCTCGATCGGCGAGGTCTTTGCGGAGCTTCGGCAGGTACTCGACGAGCTGGCCCAGCCGGCATGATCATCAGAAAGTCTCCCGCCGAGATCGAGCGGATGGCACGCGCCGGCCGTGTCCTCTACGAGACGCTCGCACTGATCGGCGAGCGGATCCACCCGGGCGTGACGACAGCAGAGTTGAACGAGCTGGCGGACGAGTTCATCCGCTCCTGTCGAGGTACGCCGACGTTTAGGGGATACCGGGGTTACCCCGCCTCGATCTGCACCTCGCCGGACGACATAATCGTGCACGGTATTCCCGGCTCGCGCCCGCTCGAGGAGGGGAGCGTGCTCTCGGTCGACGTCGGCGTCACGCTCGACGGGTTCGTCGCCGACTCCGCGTACACGTTTCCGGTGGGCGAGACTTCCCCGGAGGCAGAGCTGCTGCTCGAGGTCGGCAAGGCGGCTCTCGCAGCCGGGATCGAGCAGTGTCGCCTGGGCAGCCGCTTGTCCGACATCTCGCACGCAGTCCAGCGCGTGACCGAGGAGGCCGGCTTCTCCGTCGTTCGGAGTCTCGTCGGGCACGGCGTCGGGCGTTCGATGCACGAGGATCCACAGATCCCGAATTTCGGCGAGCCCGGGCGCGGCCCGATGCTTGCCGCGGGCATGGTGTTCGCGATCGAGCCGATGATCAACGCAGGCGGGCCGGACATCGTCGTCCACGACGACGGCTGGTCGATCGCGACCGCCGACGGGTCGCTGTCGGCCCACTTCGAGCACACCGTCGCGGTCACCGAGGAAGGCCCGCAAATCCTGACGATCGCGGCCAGCCCGGTGGCGTCGTCTTTGCTACGATAAGCCCTGTCGCGGCGCAGCCGGGCTGTGCCGTGTGTTCTGGCTACCCAACCGCGCTCACGAGGCGCGGTTCGTCTGAGGAGAAGCGGCACCGATACCGATGAAAGTTCGAGCCTCCGTCAAACCCATGTGCGAGCGCTGTCGCGTGATCAAGCGGCACGGCGTCACCATGGTGATCTGCTCGAATCCGCGACACAAGCAACGACAGGGCTAGGAGCGGGATGGCGCGAATCGCAGGTGTAAACCTTCCGAATCAGAAGCGGCTCGAGATCGGGCTCACCTACATCTACGGGATCGGAGACTCGAAGGCGCGTGAGGTCTGCGCGGCCCTCGGCGTCTCGAAGGACACGAAGATTCGCGACCTTACGGACGAGGAGATCACTCAGCTCCGGAACTACATCGACGGGAACCTTCAGGTCGAGGGTGATCTTCGCCGGGAGCGCTCGCAGGCGATCAAACGACTGTCCGAGATCGGCGCCTACCGCGGTCTGCGCCACCGCCGCAGCCTGCCCACGCACGGACAACGGACGAAGACGAACGCCCGTACCCGCAAGGGCCCGAAGAAGACGGTCAGTCGCGGGAAGAAGGCAAAGTAGCGTGGCCCCGCCTAGAAGGGCCGCAACACGCGGTCGGGCGCGGCGTCGCGTTCGCAAGAACATCGCGGTCGGGCAGGCGCACATCAAGACGTCCTTCAACAACACGATCGTGACGTTGACCGACAACGAGGGAAACGTGATCGTCTGGGAATCGGCCGGCTCGGCCGGCTTCAAGGGGTCGCGCAAGTCGACGCCTTTTGCAGCTCAGGTGACCGCCGACTCGTGTGCGCGGAAAGGGATGGAGCATGGCCTGCAAAAGGTCGAGGTCTTCGTCAAGGGCCCCGGCTCGGGCCGCGAGACGGCGATCCGCTCGCTTCAGGCGGCCGGTCTCGAGATTCTCGGTGTGCGTGACGTCTCGCCCCAGGCGCACAACGGGGTACGCCCCAAGAAGCGTAGGCGCGTCTAATCTGATGGCCCGCAATCTGGGACCGAAGTGCCGGAACTGCCGGCGCGAGGGCATGAAGCTCTTCCTGAAGGGCGAGAAGTGCCTGACGGAGAAGTGCCCCGTCGAGCGGCGAAGCTACCCGCCCGGCGAGCACGGCCGCGGCCGAATCAAGCAGTCCGAGTACCTCTTGCAGCTTCGCGAGAAGCAGAAGGCTCGCCGCTACTACGGGCTGCTCGAGAAGCAGTTCCGGAACTACTACGCGAAGGCCTCGAAGAGTTCTGGCATCACGGGCGAGAACCTGCTGCGAATGCTCGAGATGAGGCTCGACAACGTCGTCTACCGGCTCGGCTTCGCCGCCTCGCGCGCGCAGGCGCGACAGCTGATCCGGCACGGTCATTTCCACGTGAACGGGCGGCGCGTCAACATCCCGAGCTACCAGGTCAAGCCGCAGGCGATCCTGACGATGGCCCCCTCGAGCGCCGCGGAGCAGGTGATCCGAGACGCCACTGACCTCACCGCGTCGGTAGCTCCCTGGCTCCAGGCCGATCACGACGCTCTCACCGGGAAGGTGCTCAAGTGGCCCGAGCGCGTCGAGATCGACACGCCGGTCCAGGAGTCGCTGATCGTCGAGCTGTACTCGAAGTAAGGCCGCGGAGGCTCTGCCTCCGCGCTAAGTGGAGAAAAAGAGAAAGGATTTCGTTTTGGCAACACGGACCAACCTGATGGAATTTCAGACGCCGAAGATCGTCCACGAGGAAGTCAACGAGCGAAACGGACGCTTCGCGATCGAGCCGCTCGATCGCGGTTTCGGCTACACATTTGGCAACTCGCTTCGCCGCGTGCTGCTCTCCTCCCTCGAAGGCGCAGCAGTCACGGCCGTCAAGATCGAGGGGACGGCCCATGAGTTCACGACCCTGAAAGGCGTCCGAGAAGACGTCACCGACATCATCCTCAACCTGAAGAATTTGATCGCCCGCCTGCACGGCGAAGCGTCGGAGGTCGAGGTGCACCTGGTCAAGAAGGGCGCGGGCACGATCACGGCCGCCGACATCGAGGCCCCCGCCGACCTCGAGATTCTCAATCCCGAGCTCGAGATCGCGAATCTCTCGGCCAGTGGGAAACTGGAGATGACCCTGACGATCGGGCGAGGCCGCGGCTACCTACCTGCCGAGCAGGGGCGTACGAGCGACCAGGCGATCGGCGTCATTCCCGTCGACGCGATCTTCTCGCCCGTTCGCCGCGTGTCCTACGACGTCGAGGCGGCCCGGGTCGGGCAGCGAACCGACTACGACAAGCTTCGGCTCGAGGTGACGACCGACGGGTCGATCGACCCGCGTGAGGCGATCGGCCAGGCAGCGGAGATCCTCATCCGCCAGCTCGCAATCTTCACCGATCTCGAGCGCATGGAGGGTTTCAACGAGGCGGGCGCCTCGACCGACGCCCAGAGCGAGACTCCGCTCGTCAACGCCATGGAGAACTTTCCGATCGAGGAGCTCGAGCTCGGTGTTCGCTCGTACAACTGCCTGAAGCGCGTCGGCATCGAGACCATCGGCGAGCTCGTCGCCAAGTCCGAGACGGAGCTTGCCGCGATCCCCAACTTCGGCAAGAAGTCGATCGAGGAGGTCAAGGAGACCCTGGCTGCGCAGGGGCTCGGGCTCAGAGGGTCGAACGGAACCGGGTGAGCGGGACGTCCTGATGCGACACCACCGCGCAGGCAAGAAGCTCGGTCGCGACTCGGCTCACCGGCGGGCGCTCTACGCGAACCTAGCCGGTTCGCTGATCGAGCATGGCCGCATACGGACGACCGAGGCGAAGGCGAAGGCGGTCAAGCCGATCGCCGAGCAGATGATCACGCTCGGCCGGCGGGGCGATCTCGCGGCCAGGCGCCAGGCAATCGGCTTTCTGCGGTCGAAGGACGTGGTACACAAGCTCTTCGCCGAGGTCGCACCACGCTTTGCCGACCGCCCGGGCGGATACTCGCGGATCGTGAAGCTCGGCCCGCGGGCGGGCGACGCGGCTCCAATGGTGTACCTAGAACTAGTGGACCACAATCCGGCCGCGTAAGCGGCCTGTCCGCGAAGCGGACCAGTGGAGGGGGGCCTGGGGGAACCGAGAGGTTCCCTCAGCTACCCTGCGCAAGCCAGGGGGGCCTGCGGGAACCGGGAGGTTGCCCCAGCTACCCAGCGCAAGCGAGACCAGCGAGCCTGCGCAAGCCAGTGCAGGGGGTCTTTCTGCATATAGCCACCCCGAAAAGGAGCCGAGCGCCGTGCGGCTCAAGCTGACGCTCGAGTACGTCGGGACCAGCTTTCGCGGCTGGGCGGCTCAGCCCGGGCTGCGCACCGTCGAGGCGGAGTTGAGACGTGCGCTCGGGCAGACGTTCGCCGCGAGCGAGCGGCTTGCCGTCGGCGGTCGCACGGACGCGGGCGTGCATGCTCTCGGCCAGGTCGTCAGCGTCGAGGTGGAAGGAGGACCGCCCGTCGAGCGGGCGGCGGACGCCCTCAATACGGCTCTGCCGGAAGACATCAGAGTGATTCGCTCCGAGCTTGCCCCCACGGGCTTCCATGCGCGCCGCTCGGCCCTCGAGCGCACCTATCGCTACCGCATCTGGCGCCGAGGCACCGCGTCGCCCTTCGAGCTCGGGCGCAGCTGGTGGATGCCGGGCCCGCTCGATGAGGATCGGCTCTCCGAGTCCGCCTCGCAGCTTGTCGGTAAGCACGATTTTCGTGCCTTCACTCCCACGCAGACCCAGCACGAGAACTTCGCCCGGTCCGTGAGCGAAGTGGCGTGGGAGCGACGCGGTCACGCACTCGAGTTCTCGATCTCGGCCGGTAGCTTTTTGCGCCACATGGTCAGGACGCTCGTGGGCTCGATGATCGAAGGCACACCACAGCAGCTCGCAGAGCTCCTGGAGGGTGCTCCTCGCGCCGAGGCCGGCCTGACCGCTCCGCCCTGGGGCCTCTATCTCGAGCGGATCGAGTATTAGCATCGAGTCGTGCGTTACCGGACGGTTCTCTTCGATCTCGACGGAACCCTGATCGACTCCGGGGCGATGATCCTCGCCTCGTTTCGGCACGCCACCCGCACAGTGCTCGAGCGGGAGGTCTCGGACGAAGTGTTGCTCGCAGCCGTTGGGGGCGCGACGCTGAGCGAGCAGATGCGCCTGCTCGACGAGAGGCGCGTGACCGACCTGGTCGAGGCATACCGTGCGCACAACCTCCCGCTGCACCAGGGCCTTGTGCCCTGCGCCGGTGTGCTGGAGGTTCTCGAGGTGCTTCGGATTCAGGGCCGCCGGCTCGGGGTCGTTACCTCCAAGCGCATGGCAACCGTCGAGCTCGCCTTCGAGGTGATCCCTCTGGGCCGGTTCTTCCGTGTCGTCGTCACGGCCGACGACACGGAGCGGCACAAGCCGCATCCCGAGCCGCTTCAGCTCGCCCTGGCTCGACTGGACGAGGAACCGGGCCGCGCCGTGTACGTGGGCAATTCCCCCTTCGACGTTCGCGCGGCGAAAGCCGCCGGCGTCGCGGCGGTCGCTGTCGGCTGGGGGGGTATCCATGCGAACGAGCGGCTCGCGCTGGAGGAACCGGACGAGCTCGTACCGAGCGGCGGGGGCCTGCTCGATGTCCTCTAGGGCCGCTTCGAGTCCCACCGACCGGATAGCGGAGCTTCGCCGGCTGCTCGACCATCATCTCTACCGCTATCACGTCCTCGACGACCCCGAGATCTCGGACAGCGAGTACGACCGTCTATTCGACGAGCTGGTTGCGCTCGAGGCAGAGCACCCCGACCTCCGCTCGGACGAGTCCCCGACGATGCGCGTCGGCGCGCCGCCTTCGGACCGCTTCAGCAAGGTCGCGCATCTCTCCGCGATGGGCTCGCTCGAGAAGGTGACGACGGACGAGGCGCTTGAGCGGTGGGCCGAGGACGTGAGGAAGAGGATCGGCTCGGACGAGCCGATCCTCTTCCTCACCGAGCCGAAGATCGACGGCTCGGCCGTCTCGCTCGTCTACGAGAACGGCGCTCTCGTCCGGGGGGCAACACGCGGTGACGGGCGACGTGGGGAGGATGTGACGCCGAACCTGCGCACGATCGCGACGATTCCGCTGCGCATGCTGCTCCCGGAGGGCGAGAAGCCTCCCCCTGTCCTCGAGGTGCGGGGTGAGGTGTACCTGCCGCTCTCCGGTTTCAGGCGCCTGAACGAGCGCTTCGTCGCAGAGGGCAAGAAGACGGCGCCCAACCCACGAAACGCAGCCGCGGGGTCGCTGCGCCAGCTCAACTCTCGCGTGACGGCCGAGCGCGAGCTCGCGATCTGGGTCCACGGACTCGGGCACACCGAGGGCCTGCCGGTCGACTCGCACTGGGAGGCGCTGCAGTGGCTGCGAGTGCGGGGGTTCCGGACGAATCCGCTGGTCGAGCGGCACGAGTCGATCGAGGAGGTGGCGAGGGTCTGCCGGGAGTGGGCGCACCGCCGGATCGAGCTCGACTACGAGATCGATGGCATCGTGATCAAGGTCGACTCGCTCGAGCTCGAGCGCCGTCTCGGCTCGCTTCACGATCGGCCCCGGTGGGCGCGGGCCTACAAGTGGGCGCCGCTCACGGCGCACAGCAAGCTGCTGAGGATTCATGTGCGAGTAGGTCGAACGGGCGCACTCAACCCGTGGGCGCAGCTGGAGCCGGTCGAGGTGGGCGGCGTGACGGTGCAGTCGGCGACCCTCCACAACGAGGAGGACATCAACCGAAAGGACATCCGCGAGGGCGACGCCGTGATCGTTCAGCGCGCCGGCGATGTGATCCCACAGGTGGTCGGGCCGGTACTCCCACACGCGCGGGGCTCCGTCCCCTTCCGAATGCCGAGCAACTGCCCTCTTTGCGGCACAACGGTCGTGAAGCCCGAGGGTGAGGCGATGCATCGCTGCCCGAACCCCAAGTGCGAGTCGCGGGGCCTCGAGACGCTGATTCACTGGGTCGGCGCGGCGATGGACGTTGAAGGGGTGGGCGAGCAGCTCGTGCGCCGGCTCTGGCGGCTCGGGCTCGTGACGGCGTTGCCCGACCTCTATCGCCTCACGAAGGGGACCTTGCTCGAGCTCGAGGGCTTCCAGGAGCGGTCCGCGACGAACGTCGTGCACTCGATCGAGCGCTCGAGGGAGCATCCGTTTCACCGGGTCCTCTTCGGCCTCAACGTCCCTCAGGTGGGCTGGGTCACGGCGCAAGCTCTGGCTCGCCACTTCGGCTCGGTCGAGCGCCTGATGGGGGCGAGCCAGGAGGAGATTCTCGAGGTCGAAGGCGTCGGTCCCGACCGGGCCGAGGCGATTGCCGAGTGGTTCTCCGACGCCGACAACCGGCGGCTCGTCGGTGAGCTTCGCGAGCTCGGCCTGCGGCTCGAGACAGGGGCCGAAGCGCGGCCCGCTGAGGGGCCGCTCCAGGGCCAGACTTACGTGATCACCGGAACGCTCGCGAGCATGTCGCGGGACGAGGCCACGAAGGCGCTCGAGTCGAAGGGGGCCAAGGTGGCGAGCGCGGTCTCGAGCAAGACGACGGGCGTGGTCGCCGGCGAGAGCCCTGGCTCGAAGATCGACAAAGCTCGGTCGGTCGGTGCACCCGTGCTCTCGGAGGACGACCTCCGCGAGCTACTTCGCGGCGGCTAGCGCGGCCGCGAAGCGGTCCTGCGCCTGCCTCGCCCACCAGGAGGCCACGGGATGCCCGTTCTGGAGGACGGCGAAGGCGAATCGGCCGCTGACGAACCCGGAGAGCGTCGAAGCCTCGGAGGTCGTTCCCGTCTTCGCAAAGACCCTGCCCCGCGCCGGGCCACGTCGCATCCGGTGCCGGAGGGTGCCGCTCCGGCCGGACACCGGCAGCGCGCCGACGAAGGCCTTCCGTAGCACGGGGCTCGCCCACGCGGCCTCGAGGATGCCGACGAGCGCCCTCGCCGTCATCCGGTTCAACCGCGAGAGGCCCGAGCCGTCGGCGATCCGAACCCCATCCAGCGGGATGCCGTCGGCGGCGAGAATCCGGGTGAGGACGGCCGTGCCGGCTGCGGTCGAGCCTCGTCCACCGTAGAGTGCTCCGAGCTGCTTGACGAGGAGCTCGGCGGTGAAGTTGTCGCTCTCACGGTCCATGAACCTCAGGATGCTCCAGAGGGCGGGCGACGGGACGCTCGCAAGGGGCGTCGCGGTCGGCGGTGCCCGGCCCAGAGCCGGGCTGTGGTCCACGGCGACCCCGGCCGCGCGAAGTGCGCGATTGAGGAGCACGGCGGCGCCAAGCGCGGGTCGCAGGCTCGTCGTGCCGCCCGAGCGGGCCCGGTCGACCGTCAGCGCAGAGAGCGGAGGCGATTCGTTCAGGAAGAAATAGGGTCTCCAGCCCGGAGCCGTGCGTCTGGCGTCGAAGAAGGACTCGTCGCCCAGCACTCGCCCGGTGATTCGGGTGATCCCCATACCTCGGATTCTCGTCGCCAGCGTCCGCAGGTCCCCCGTCGAGAGCGTGGGGTCGCCGTGTCCCTTCAGCACGAGATTGCCGCGCCACAGCGGGCCGTGCTGGATCCCGTCTCCCAGAATCGCGGTTTGCGTCCGAAACGACGGCCCGAGGACGACGAGAGCCCCGTAGGTGACGACGAGCTTCTCAGTCGAGGCGGGGGCGAGCGCGAGCCCCGGGTGGCGCCGGAACACCGCAGTACCGGTGTCGAGGTCGAGCGCGAGCGCGGCCGACTGCGTCGGGTCGAGCTGGGGAAGCGCCAGTGCCCTCGCGAGGCGTCGGGAGAGCGGACTCGCCCCTTCCGAGCTCGGAGCCGGAGCCGCGGCGGCCGAGACCGCGATGACTGTCGCAAGCACGGCCGCGAGCATGGAGCTGCGAAGACGGCGGGCCGAGGGCATTCCTGATCTTCTAGCGCGCGCCTCTGACGGCGGCCGGCCAGATCCGATCAAGGGTGAAGGGTGATCGTCACCGTTCGCGTGCCCCAGGCGAGCGCCTGTGCAGCGCTCGGAAACCAGACGTCGATCATCGCACCCCGGACGGCCCCGCCCGTGTCGGCCGCGACCCCCTCGCCGTACCCCGGGATCGTCATGCGGGTTCCGAGCGGGATCACAGCAGGGTCGACTGCCACGATGCCCCAGCCGGTCGGAAGGCCGGTTGCCGTCCTGCCCCGGATCGAGTAGGCGGTCGCAAGGACCGTCAGCGACGCCCCCTGCCTCCGCTCTTCGTACGCCGCTGTGGGTGGGGGTGCGGCAGAGTCTGCCGGGGCTGACGGAGAGGTCCGGCGTATGGATCGCTGCGCGACACCGGGGGATTCGGCTGCCTCACGAGCCCGGCGGGCAAGCGCGCCGATCTCCGCCTCGTTCAGCCGTTGCTCGCTGGCGAGGCGCTCGACGTACGCGCTGCGCTCGGCCCGTGCGCTCACCAGCTCGCGGATCGTCGCTGTCGCACGCCGCTCGACGCGGTCGACCTGGGCATGTTTCGCGCGGAGGGAGCGGCCGAGAGCGCCGAGTGAGGCGCTCGCCCGCGTGACCTGACCGATGACGTTCCGGTCGAGGCTCGCAGTGCGGGAGAGCCCGTCGATCTCGGCAAGCGCATCGGTGAGCGAGACGGCACCGAGCAGGATCGCCAACGGATCCTCCTCGCCGTGCTCGTAGAGAAAGCGCAATCGTCGTCCCCGCCCCGCCTCGGCCACCCGCAGGCTGCGCCGCATGCTCACGAGCCGGCGTCGTACGAGGGCCCGCTCCCGCTCGAGTGCCGCCTTCCTCGCCGCGAGCTCACGAGCGAGCGAGCGAGCCCCTGCGAGTCGTCGCTCGACTGCGTACAGCTCGAGCAGAGCCGCGTGTGAGCGGCGATCGAGCGCAGCGCTCTCGCGGCGAAGGGCCGCCGCGTTGTCCCGAACGTGGGTCGAGGGCTCCGCGCCGACCGACCCCGACACGAACGTACCCGTCAGGATCGCTGTAGCGCAGAGCAGGAGCCACCTACGGAGCCTCACTCGCTCCACCAGCATCTCTTCGACCGTACCAGAGCCCTGCAGAGCCCGGGAGCTTGTGACACCGAGAAAACACAAGGTTTTCACCTCTTGCGGCTTTCGCAAGCGCTTGCAGCGGCCAAGGAAGGGTGGTAAGGTCCCCAGCTTGTAACAAGGACGGCTCCCTAGGCCGTCCCGGCCGGCAAGCTACGGAAGACGTTATTAGCTCCAGCACGCGAAAGGCGCCACTTCTCATCGGGATCGTCGCGGCTCTGCTCGTCGCGCCATCCGCGCTTGCCGAACCCTCTTCTCTTGCCTCGAAGGAGGCTCAGGTGCAGCGGGTTCTCGGGCAGATCCAGGAACTCGACTCGAGCCTCTCGCGTGCGATCGACGCCTACAACTCGGCGAACGAGCGGCTGGGCCAGATCCAGGAGGATCTTCGGTCGAACACCCGCTACCTCGCGCTTGCCCGCAGGAACCTTCGCCGCTCAGAGCAGTCGCTTTCGGCGCGTGTCGTAACGCTCTACACCGCCGACGAGGCGACCTCGCTCGGCCTGCTCCTGGGTGCGACGAGCCTCGATGACTTCCTCAACCGCATCGAGACCGTCGACCGGGTCTCCGAGCAGGACGTGTTCGTCCACCGTGAGACGTTCGCGCTACGGCGCGAGGTGAAGCGCCGTCAGATCCGGTTGAAGCACGCGCGCGGCGAGCAGCGACGGGTCGTCGCAGAACGTGCGTCGCACAGGCAGGCAGTCGAATCTCAACTCTCCGAGCGGCGAGCTCTCGCGGACTCGATCCGCAGCGAGATCGAGCGGCTCCGGGCCGCCGAGCGGCGGCGCCAGGTCGAGCTCGCCCGGCAGGCCCGAGCGCGGCTCGCAGCCCAGGCTGCGAGCCGGGAGCTGATGAGCGCCGCCGCCCAGGCCGTGACCGAGTCGGCTCAGGACGCTTCCGTGCAGACTCAAGCGGCGCCGGCCGAGCCTGCGCTGGCCGCCGCTCCGCCAGGCCGCTACGGCGGTGTCGTCGGCATCGCGATGCAGTACCTCGGAACGCCGTACCTCTGGGGAGGGGCCAGCCCGAGCGGGTTCGATTGCTCGGGCTTCATCATGTACGTCTACGCGAAAATGGGCGTCTCGCTTCCGCACAATGCCGCCGCGCAGTACGGGTACGGCACACCGGTCGCCCGCAGCGATCTCCAGCCCGGTGATCTCGTGTTCTTCAACGGCCTCGGTCACAACGGCATCTACATCGGCGGAGGGCAGTTCATCCACTCGCCGCACAGCGGAGACGTGGTCAAGATCTCGGCGATCAGCGGCTGGTACTCCTCGACCTGGGTCGGCGCACGACGCCTCTGACTCGCGGTCGCGGACGGGACTAGTCTGAGCGCGCGTAGAGCGCTTCGATCTCGTCCGCGAAATGCTCCTCGCACACTCGACGCTTCAACTTGAGCGTGGGTGTGACCTCCCCCTCCTCGGCGGTGAAGTCCCGTGGGAGGATCGCAAAGCGCTTGATCTGCTCGAAGCGGGAGAGATTCTCGTTCACGCGATCGACAATCCCCTGCATCTCGCGTTCGGCTTCAGCAGGTTTGGGGGACGTGGCCGCGCCGTCGAGCGTGATCAACGCGACGATGTAAGGACGGCGATCTCCGACGACGAGCGCCTGTGAGACGAGCGGGGCGGACTTGAGCGCGTTCTCGAGATTCTGAGGGGCGACGTTCTTGCCGCCCGCAGTGACGATGATGTCCTTCTTCCGGTCGTTGATCTTGAGGAACCCATCGGCATCGATCTCGCCGAGGTCGCCCGAGCGGAGCCACCCGCCGTCGGTCAACACCTGCTGGGTGGCCGCCTCGTCCTTGAGGTAGCCGGCGAAGATGGTCTCGCTGCGAATCAGGACCTCTCCGTCCTCGGCGGTCTTCAGCTCGAACCCCGGAAGCGAGGGGCCGACCGTTCCGAACTTGTAGCTCGTCATCCGGTTGACCGTGCAGGCCGTGGTGCACTCGGTGAGCCCGTAGCCCTCGAGCACGAGGATGTCGAGGGCGTGGAAGAACTCGGCGATCTCCTTCGCGAGCGGGGCACCCCCCGAGATACCTACGCGCAGCCGTCCGCCGAGCCGTCCCTTCACCTTCGAGAAGACGACTCGGTCGGCGAGCCGCAGTTGCACGGCGAGCCCGCGCGGTAGCTCGCGCCTCTCCTGGCGGATCGCGCTCGCGCGGTAGCCGACCGCGAGCGCCCGATCGATCAGCCGGCGCTTTACACCAGTCGCCGCCTCGAACTGGCCCCTGACCGCGGCGTACACCTTCTCGTAGACGCGGGGGACGCTCGGGAAGACGGTCGGCCGCACGGCCGGCAGGGCCTCACCCGCCCGCAGGGGATCGGAGAGGAACGCGATCGTGAAGCCGATGTGCGGGCCCAGCAGGTGCATCAGCCGTCCGAAGTTGTGCGCGAGCGGCAGGTACAGGAGCATGACGTCGCCTTGGCGCGTGAGGTCGCTGAGCCGATTGACCGAGTTGGCCATCTCGTAGTAGTTGCGGTGGCGGATCATGCAGCCCTTCGGCGGGCCGGTCGTTCCGGAGGTGTAGATGTACGTAAAGATGTCCTCCGGGTCGATCGCGGCGATCGCCTTGTCGAGCGCTTCGGGATTCTCGGCGGCGTACGCGCAGCCGGTCTCGGCAAGGTCGTTCAGGTCTGCGAAAGAGATCACATGACGCAGTCGCGGAGTCGCGCGGCGCACCTCGTCGATCTTCGCCTGCTGCGAGTCGTCCTCGAGCAGTATTGCCACCGCCTCGGAGTGCTCGAGGATGTAGCCGCAGTCCTTCGGCGAGCTGTTCGCGTAGATCGGTGCGACGATCGCGCCCACGAGCGCAAGAGCGAAGTCGGCAAGGGCCCACTCGATTCGGGTCGAGCCGAGGATCGCCACCGCATCGCCCTTTCGGATTCCGAGTGCTAGCAGTCCGTTCGCGAGCTCGTCCACGCGCCGTCCCGCCTCGGCCCACGAGACCTCGCGCCAGCCGCCGGGCTCCTCGACGAGGTAGGCGGCGACGCCGTACTCCCGCGCGAGCGCCGTGCGCCAGAGCGCGGCGATCGTTCGCTGTGGCGAGGCTCGGTGATCTCGCCGGCCTTGCTCCAGCAGCTCTGTGGCCATCGCCTCCAAGCTTAACGACCGTGGCAGGGAACGGCCGACCGGGAGCGAAGTCCTGGTCCCTCTACACTTTTGGTGACCCCAATGCGCACTATCTGGAATGGCTCAATCAGCTTCGGCCTCGTCAACATCCCCATCGGGCTGGCGCTGGCGACGCAGCGCTCGGACATCTCGTTCCGAACGCTCCATCGCGAGTGCGGTACGCCGATCAAGCAGAAGCGCTACTGCCCCCATCATGAGCGGGACGTGGAGGCTGACGAGCTCGTCAAGGGATGGGAGGTCTCGAAAGGGCAGTTCGTTCTCGTCGAGGAGGCCGATCTCGAGGCCATCGCCGTCCAGCGCTCTCAGTCGATCGAGATCGTGCGATTCGTGAAGCTCGACGAGGTCGACCCGGTCTACTTCGACCGGACCTATTACCTCTCGCCGTCGAGCGCCGCCGCGGCGCGCCGGCCGTACGTCCTGCTGCTGCGGGCAATGCAGGAATCCGGCATGGCGGCGGTCGGGAAGTTCGTGCTGTGGGGGAAAGAGAACCTCTGTCTGATTCGCCCCCACGGTGAGACGCTCGTTCTGGAGACACTCTTCTTCGCCGAGGATGTCCGCTCCCGCGCCGAGATCGAGGAGGCAGTCGAGGAGACCCAGGTCAAGAAACCGGAGCTCGCACTCGCCCGTCAGGTCATCGAGAGCCTTGTCGGCGAGTTCGACCCGCCGGAGTTCGAG